>WNGJ01038970.1_pt1 | contig 15373 bp, 20 predicted proteins | sample 5400611 | NCBI WGS metagenome assembly WNGJ01 (sample SAMN13153375, study PRJNA577476) | soil metagenome | isolation source: 40 cm soil or saprolite under Garry oak tree replicate 1 | place: USA:California | collected 2016-06-15
TCACGGCTGGTCAGCTTACGTTTGACTTGGCGTTTGATCGGGAGTCCAGTCTTTTTGCTGTCGAAAACCAGGATCTCATCCACCGTGTGAAAGAGTTCTTTCGCCTGCTGCGGAGTGATTTTGCTTTCTTCCGGTGGCGTGGAGGGAGCACCCGCTGGTTTTTCTTGAGCCTGTGCGGAGCCCGAGCCTGGGCTAGCAGGTTTCTGTTCCGGGTGCTGATCGGGTACGTCAGGCTTCTGAGCTCCTACATTCGCCTTCTGCGCAGGAGGAGTAGCCTGTGCCAGCATTGTCCATGCCAGCAGAACGACCCAACACAGCGATCTTCCCGCCGCGCTCAGCACCAATATCGCTCGCTTCCCATTACTTCCTGCGGAACTCAAACTCATCCGTCACCACCCAAGTCCCTTCTTTGATCTTCTCTTCATTCAACGTGTAGAACTCATCGGCGCTGCGCTTGCTTATAGTCTGGCGAATCTGGCAGTCCACTCCCAATATGGTCAGGCATCCGGTGAAGACAATCGAGTCCCGCTGCCACCCTTTGGATTGCAGCACGCCGTACACTGAACTCCGTAAACATCATCATCCAACGCTCCCTAAACGGATCAAACGTTAAATACGGCCGGGCCATCCCTCCCGATCCGGTAATAGAGATGCGCGTATCGGCTTCGCAAAGCTGGTACGAATAGAAATAAGTGTCGGTGTAAGCCGGAGTACTCGGCGTGGCCCGCACCTTATTCATCGCCGACCACTCGCCCACCAACCACCTGAACTCCTCCATCTTGGCCTCTCGGATTGCGGGAAACTTCCCCACCACCTCGCGGTTGAAGACGAGCACCTTGCGCACGGGGTCGAGCACCATGAACCCGCGGCCCACCAACTGTTCAAAAATCAGCATAAAACCTTCCCTGACCTCTGTTCAGCTTTGTTCTTTTCGTCTCTAGCAGGCTGCTGAAAACTTTGATTTCGACTGCCAGTGCGAAGACGACTGGGCTATCAAGCTAAACGCTGGTGGCCGGCTACCGCCCTATCCTCCGCCCCATAATCGAACTGAGCCAGGAACGCGGCGGACGGCGGATTTTCCCGCTCCCAGCGTATCGTCTGCCGGATCGCTTCCTCGATCGCTACCACTTCCTTGTATCCCAACTCGTGGCGGATACGCGCCGAACTCGCCGTCCAATGCTGCGCGGCGTTGCCGGGCTTTCGCAAGTGGCGCGGCGTGCGTTCCACCGGCAGGATGACGCACTCCCCTTCCCACCGCATCTCGCTGGCTATTTTCCGCACCCATTCCAGCTCGCTAAACGACGGTTCCTCGCACACGTTATAGATACGTCGCGCTGCGCGATCATCTGTGGCAGCTAGCGCAATGGCTGCGGCCACGTTCTCCACGTAGCCGCGCGGCGAGCGCCAGGCGGCCAGCCCCTCGGGGAAAATGATGTGCTGCCGTCCGTCGACGATGCGCTTCACCACGGGATAAAAACGATGCAGTCGATCGCCGGGTCCATACACCATGGGCAGCCGGAGGACCGTGCCGGGAAGTTCACGGTCGTTCATCACGGTGCGCTCCGCCGGGACCTTGTCGTAATCGTCTGTCACCCAAGGGAAAATCTTGCGCATGATCTCGATGCTCTCTGGGGGGTAGAGATGCAGACTGCGGCGCAGCTCCGACTCTTCCGTGAGCGGCAGCTCCTGCAGCGGACCGCTTTCTGTGCCCTGCGAAACGGCTATCGCGCGGTACACGTCGATGCTGCTCAGCATGACTACCCGTCGCGTCGCGCCACGGAAGATGTTCATCAGATCTTCCGCCTGCGGACCCGAACTGATGATCAGGTCAATCACGACATCGGGAGCAAAGCGCTTCAGTTCCTGAGCGCTGGCGTTGAGTTGATGCTGGCATTCAGTTGGTGACGGTCGCCCCGAATCTCGTCAACGCCATGGGGTGCGGCGGTCGTGCCGCGATGAAACACCGCCAGCGTGTGTCCCTGCTGCTTTAGCGCGGCCACGGCGAACCGCCCGATGAAGCCATTCCCGCCAATAAGAAGGATGCGCATGGGACGGCCAAACAATCACGGTTTTTCGCAGCCCGCTGGGGCCGCAGCTCAAGGCTTCGATCCGCGGACAACTCTCTGCGCCACCCACTCCCCCGCTTCCCGCGTCCCCAGAGACCCGCCGATGTCCGGGGTGGACTTCTTCTGCCGCACGGCTTCGAGCACGGCGGCCTCGATTTTCGCTGCGTCCGCCGCCAAACCCAAATGATTCAGCATCATTGCTGCGGTAAGAATCGCGCCAAACGGGTTCGCTTGATTTTTCCCCGCGAGCGGTGGCGCCGATCCGTGCACCGGCTCGAACATCGAAGTCTTGCCCGGATGGATATTCCCACTCGCCGCCATGCCCAGGCCTCCCTGCAGCCCAGCGGCAAGGTCGGTGATGATGTCGCCAAACATGTTATTGGTCACGATCACGTCGAAGCCGCGGGGGTCCCGCACCATCTGCATACTCAGAGCGTCCACGTACATGTGCTGTGTCTTGATCTGCGGATATTCGTTACCCACTTCCTTGAACACACGCTGCCATAGACCTCCGGCGTGGGTCATAGCATTAGACTTGTCACACAGCAGCACGCGCTGACGCGGTGAGCCGTCGACCTTCTTGTGTAGCTCGCAATACTCGAAAGCGTAACGAATAATGCGCTCCACACCCTTGCGCGTATTGATGTCTTCCTGAACGGCGACTTCATCCGCCGTGCCCTGCTTGAATACGCCACCAACATCCCCGTACACCCCTTCCGTGTTTTCACGGATGACGACGAAATCCACGTCCTTGGGCTCAATCCCCTTCAGCGGACACAGCGCCGCATCGAGCAGCCGCACCGGCCGCACGTTGGCATAGAGATCCATCTTGAAGCGCATGCCAAGAAGAATTTCTTTGCCGTGTATGTTGTTGGGGACCCGCGGATCGCCGACAGCTCCGATAAGAATGGCGTCAAAATCCCTCCCGAGCATGGCGAACCCGTCTTGAGGGACAGTGACACCGTCAGCAAGATAACGATCAGCGCTCCAGTCGAACTCACTCAACTCGACAGAGGCACCTGTCGCCTCCATCACCTTTACAGCTTGAGGAATGACTTCCTGCCCGATGCCATCCCCGGGAATAACGGCGATACGCTTCTTGGAACCGAGGTTCGAGTCCACGGCAGAAAATTAACACAAGCCAAACAGAATGAGTAGGATAGCATTCGCACCGCGGGCAAGAAGCCTCATAACTCCGTTATAATCTAGAGAGAAACCATCATGCTTCCAGCTCTTCACGAAAAACCGGGCGCGGCTCAGAGCAGCGAGCATCGTGGCCCATACGCTGTCCCAAACTTCGGCGGTACGGGGGCGGAGTTCGCCGCCCTGCGCACCGGCTGCGGGATTTATGATCTCGGCTCGCGCTCCAAGATCGTGCTGACCGGCAGTGACCGCATGCGCTGGCTGAACGGCATGGTCACCAACAATATCCGGGATCTCGAAGTCAACCGCGGCGTCTATGCTTTCCTGCTCAACCCTCAGGGCCGCATTCTTGGCGATCTTTACGCGTACAACCGCGGCGAGTCCATCCTGGTTGACACCGACCGCAGCCAGCTGGAGAAGATTCTCGCCACCTTCGATCACTACATCATCATGGACGATGTGCAGGTCGCCAATCGCAGCGATCAACTCACGGTCGTCGGCCTTGCCGGTCCGAAGTCGCGCGATGTTTTGAAGGCAGCGGGAATTCAGATTCCGGAGCTGCAGCTGTTGCAGGCCTTTGCCATTCAGTGTGCCTGCGAGTGCGGTTGCCTGGAGTGCACTGTGGTGCGCGGCGCGTACGACGATCAGCAATCCTATGAAATCTGGCTTGCGCCCGCCCACCTTAAGCCGCTTTGGGACACACTTCTGAAGGCGGGTGCAACTCCGGTCGGCACAGAGGCCATTGAGCTCCACAGAATCGCCCTCGGCATTCCACGTTACGGCCACGACATTCGCGAGCGCGACCTGCCGCAGGAAACCGAACAAGCCCACGCGCTCAACTTCATGAAAGGCTGTTACGTCGGACAAGAAATTGTTGAGCGCATTCGGTCGCGCGGCAACGTGCATCGCAAGTTCACCGGCTTTGTGCTCGAAGCAGAACCAGCCTTAATCGCGCCAGGGACGCCATCCGACGGAACGAAGACCGCTGCAACAAATACAAAGATCACGTCTGGCGGCAAGGATGTGGGTGAAGTCACCAGCCTTGCTTCCCTGCCCACGACGCACGGCAATAAGACCGTAGCTCTCGGGTACATTCGACGCGAAGTGAGCGCTGCGGGCAAAGAAGTCGAAATCGGTGGTGCACGTGCCGTCGTGGCGTCACTGCCGTTCACCGATATTTGAGCCGGTACGTAGGTATCGGCAAGATCCAGATTGCAGATTCTGAGGAAGACTTTTATGGCTGAGAAAAAACAAGAACAAAGTTTCACCGTTACCGACCGACGTTTATTCACGTCCGAGGGCGAACTACGAACTGATCTGACAGACCAAACCGAAAAACCAAAGCCCGCCCCTCAGGCCGTGGCGCCGAAGGAAACCGAAGCCAACCACGCTTCGCCGGCAGCCGCGGCGGACAAATTGTCCTCCACAGAATCGCCGTCAGCGGTTCTGGACCGGGACCTGCCTGTTCCCCCCACGGCCGCCGAGCAGGAGGCACAGGCCAATGCGTACCAGCAGTCTTCGAAAGATTTGGACTCTCGCGTGGAACTGAGTGGTCAGTCCGCCAAAGATTTCGAAATGACGTTTGAACGCTTCATGGCGTCGCTGTACATGACTGGCATGATGCAGTTGGGCCTCATGCATGAGCAGGGCGCGCAACCGCATGTTGACATCATTGGCGCGCGCCAGACCATCGACACTCTCAGTCTGATCGCGGAAAAGACCAAGGGTAACCTCAGCGCAGCGGAACAAAACTTTTTGCAGAATAGCCTTTACGAGCTGCGCATGGCATACGTCGAGGTCACTCATGCGCTCTCGCGTCCGCCGGCAGCTCCCGCTACCGGAACCATGGGACGATGAAAGCCACGCTCACCGTGCTGGGCAGCGGCACTTCCATGGGCGTGCCCACGATTGGCTGCGATTGCGCGGTGTGCCGCTCCACCGATCCTCACGACCGCCGCACTCGGCCTTCCATAATGATTGAGTATGGCGGCAAGATTGTTCTGATCGACACCACTCCCGACTTCTACGCGCAGGCTATTCGCGAGCGAATCAAGTGGGTAGACGCCGTACTCTACACTCACACCCACGCCGACCACATTCTGGGCATCGACGATTTGCGGCCCTTGAGCTACCAACATAAACCGGACAAGCTTCCTCTTTACGCTCGTCCCGATGCCGCCGCTTTTCTGCGCAAGATGTTCAGCTATATTTTTGACGCCGATTACAAATTTGGCGGGCTGCCCCGGCTCGAATTACGTCCGATTGATGGGCCCGTTGAATTGTTTGGAGCACGCTTTGAACCCGTCAGGCTTATCCACGGAGAAGCGGAAATTTATGGCTTCCGCTTCGGTTCGGCCGCCTATCTGACGGATCACAGCCAAATCCCGGAGGCATCGCTTCATCAGTTGGAGAGATTGGACATTCTGTTTCTGGACGCGCTGCGGCACAAGCCACACCCCACGCACTCGACGGTTGAAAATTCCCTGCGCATCGTGGAACGGGTAAAGCCGAAGCGGGCATTCTTCACCCATATTTGCCATGACCTCGGCCATGAGGCTACGAATGCCACCCTGCCCCGCCACGTGCAATTGTCATACGACGGGATGAAGCTGGAGTTTGAAATCAGTGGTCAGTGATCAGTGGTGAGTGTCTACTGCGAACACGGACCACTGACCACTGATCTTCTAAATGCACATTTTCCGCAAACTCGACGACGTGCCCTCTGACTTCGGGCCAACCCTCGTCAGCGTCGGAAACTTCGACGGCGTACACCGGGCTCATGCCAACGTCCTGCGCGAGGCGCATCCTGCGCCCGGACTCCGGATTGAAGCTACTTACACCCACGGCGGAAAAACTACGCCTGCTCGAAAGCACCGGTGTGGACGCCGTTCTGCTGCTCCCATTTGGCCGCGATCTCTCGCTGATGACACCGCGACAATTCGCCGAGCGCATTCTAAAGAAGAAGGTGCATGCCCGAGAGGTTCACGAAGGGTTCAACTTCCGCTTCGGCCACAAAGCTGCCGGCGACGTAAACATGCTCAGCGACTTCGGCCGCGAGATGGGATTCGAAGTTAAGGTTTATCCCGAAATGTCGTTGCGCGGGGAACCGGTTTCGAGTAGCCACATTCGCAAGCTGATTTCGGAGGGACGCGTCAGCCGTGCGCGACATCTACTGGCACGGCCATTCTGCATTCTCAGTACTCCCGGCCGTGGGCGCGGCTACGGGTCAAAATACACCGTCCCCACCATCAACCTTGCCCGCTACGAGGAACTGGTGCCGAAAGATGGCGTCTACATCTCTTGCACGCGGGTGGGAACGGAAACCTTCGAATCGGTGACGAACGTGGGCAATCGTCCGACTTTCGGCGCAGATTCTTTCGCGGTGGAATCTCACCTCCTGAACTTCCACCCCATTGAACTGACGCCTGAGACCGAAGTAGAAATTTCTTTCCTCGATCGTCTTCGCGATGAGATTAAGTTTCCCTCAGTGGAAGCTTTACGGGAGCAGATTGCGCGGGACCTAAGAACCGCGCGACGGTACTTTCGCCTCTTGCGGGTGAGGACGTAGCCTTTGGGCTTCTCGCCTTTCCGGGCATCGCCCGAAGGCTTTCCATTCTGAGTTGTGGCTGCGCTGCCAGCTTAGCTGTGGCCGGCCACCACCCTCGCGGTTCGCGTGCACGGACGGCGTCACCCTTACAAACTGCGAAGGCTGACACGAGACGGGGGAATGTCGGGTTGCGAAACGTGCGCCCAACGACATTCCCTGTACTGTTGCGCGCAGGCACGTAGGTTACCCTCTCGCGGCCGCCGGTCAATGCCGTGAAAGCCTTAAAGGCGGACGCTCGAATAGCGTAGAATCGCCGCCGCATGCCCATTGGTCCCATTCCGCTAATCCGCCAAGCTACGCCTGGGCAGCGGCGCACACTGCTAGCAGCGGCAATGGGTTGGGCGCTCGACGCCTTCGATGCCATGCTCTATGCCCTCGTGCTCACCCAGTTGATGCGCGACTTTGGCATGAGCAAGACCACTTCGGGCCTGCTCGGCACTCTCACCCTGCTGGCTTCCGGCATCGGTGGAGTCGCGTTTGGCTTTTTGGCGGACCGTGTCGGGCGTAAGCGCGCGCTGATGCTCAGCATTCTCACGTACTCGGTCTGCTCGTTTGCCTCCGGGCTCGCCACTAGTGTTCTCATGCTTGCCGTGGCCCGCTTCATTCTTGGCCTCGGGATGGGCGGCGAATGGAACACTGGTGCCACGCTTGTGGCGGAAACCTGGCCCACGGAGTTCCGCGCCAAGGCAATCTCGATTGTGCAGAGTTCGTGGGCGCTCGGCTTTGCAGCTGCAGCACTGGTGGCTGGGCCGGTGTCACATTACTTCGGATGGCGAGCCGTATTTTTTGTCGGAATCCTGCCCGCTCTGTTGACGTTGTGGATTCAGCGCAGCGTGCCCGAGTCTGACATGTGGGAAGAGCAAGAAAGAATGCGCTCGCAGCGGACAAACCTGAAGTTCCCCGGCCGAGACGCCGCGACTCGAAATGCAGTAGAGAGCCAAGCAGCAAGCCGCGTCTCTGCGGCGACAGTGCAAAGTGACCCAAATGCCGCGAGCTTCTCCCGTATCTTTCTGCCTCCCTTCGTCAGGCTCACATTTGCGCTCTTGCTGTTCAACTTTTTTGGAATGTTCGCCTGGTGGGGATTGTTCACCTGGTTGCCGCCATATTTATCGCTGCCGGTCAAGCACGGCGGACGCGGCCTGGGCGTTATGGGCACCACCACGCTGCTCGTCGTGCTGAACCTGTTTGGGATGTTTCCCGGATATCTCAGTTTTGGCTGGGTGGCCGACCATCTCGGCCGACGCAAGGCCTTCCTGTTCTATACGTTGACGGCAGCTCTTCTGGTTCCTCTTTATGCTGCGGCCCGTTCGCCAGCCGCGCTCCTGGTGTTGGGCACTGCCGCAGCTTTTTTCGGTACCGGAATCTTCTCAGGATCGGGCATCATCGGCAGTGAAATCTTTCCGACGAGCATACGAGCGCGCGCGTTGGGCTTCACCTACAACGGCGCGCGCACCATGAGCTCGGTCGCTCCTGTTGTGATCGGGCGCGTGGGTCAAACGAAGGGACTGAGCTGGGCTTTCTACTTGTGCGCTGCGGGATACTTGCTCGCCGCCGTGATGACCACGCAATTGCCGGAGACGAAGGGGAAGCCGCTAGAGTAATTTCTCCGGCTTTGCTGGGACTAGAAGCTATCTCACTGATCCGATCCGAATTGTCCCTTTGCACCTGCCGAGCGAACTGTACCGGCCAGCAGCAGGCATTGCGGCCCCGAACAACTCGCCTACCGCGGAGATCCGCTGCTCAGCTCGATAAAAGTCTTCACGATTTTCTGGGGGAGGGCGTGACAGACAAGTCCGAACTCCGACCTCGCAAACCAGATCATCCAGTTTTTCAGTTCGTGCTGAGGAGCGCATCGATAGGTCAGCTCGCAGAGTACAGCCTGATTACAACATCAGTTAGCCGTCGCCCGAAACAAGCAGTCCGTTGTCCAGCCACTTCAATGTGATTTCGCGTGTGAGAACATTAACTACGACATGTCCATTTTGACTGCTTCATACGAAGGTCCAGAATTTGTTGTGCGAGGCCGTCGAGGGCAGCGAGATTCTCGTAGTTCAGAGCAAATCCAATATCCCAATCTATCCTACTCATCCCAATCCTCCGGATTTGCTTTCGTTAAGGTAAAATGCCATTCTCCCGCCGATTTGCCTATGCCCTCCTCCACTTCTTTCCCACCCGCACAGTTGCTCTCTAGCCGCCGTAGCGGAGCGAAGCCCTAAACAGCGCAGCGTAGCGGAGGCGGCGCCACATCCAGCCGCGACCCTCTGAAGCGGGGAGCTCTTTCATAATGCATTGACGCGGTTGCTCGTAACCAGACCCGGACGGGCACTTAGGTAATCTTACTGTTAGTAACGCTGCCGCCACATAATGGTGCCTGATTATGGTCAGCTCGCCAAACCCGCCCGTCGAAGCGTGTCCCGCGCGCTCATCTCGAAGGCAACACTCCGGCGGTGCTTCGGTTCCGAAATGGCCTGCACGTCGGGTTCAATCGTTCACAATCGCTCGGGTGTTTGTTTTGGACCTGAATCCTATGCGGTACGGACCGAACCGGAAATGGCGCTCGCTCGTTGTTGACGGTAACGATATGAAACTGGTGAACCAACAGTTCTGCTCAACTCGTAGCTGTACCGTTTCACTGATTATGAGGAAGAGCGGCTTCATTTCGAAGTGTCAGTCCGTTTCCACCACGGGGACGATGGGTTGTGTTTTCTGGCAGGGGGAAGCTGGACGATGTCGACAGGAGTGACTCCGGAATTTTCGCAAGGAACTGCGTCCAAGCGGAGTGTCCCTCGCTACAAGCTAACGGTACCTTTGGCTCTCACCGTATTGCGCTCGGGCATCCCCAACAATATCCCTGGACGCACCGTCGAGATAGGTGAGGGTGGAATGGGAGTTGTCCCATCGTCACAACTCCTCGTCGGCGAGTTCGTCCGCATCGAGTTTCTTATTCCGCACATGAGCTCGCCGGTGCGGGCGACGGCGGTGGTGCGCCATCAGCGTGAGCGGTGCTTTGGCCTCCAGTTTCTCCGTTTGTCCGCCGAACAGCAATCGATAGTCCGTTACTGGACGCGGCGCGAAGGCGAACTTTCATTGACTGCACAGGCAGGCGCCACCTTGGGAGAGGCGGTAGCCAAACCCAAGTTGCCCCCGCACTTCGAAAACTCCGAGAACTCAAGACGCAAGTTCGGCATCCGGCGCATCGTTGCGTTCGCCGTTTCCATAACGGCGATCACGGCCGCGCTGGGATGGTGGCAATGGCAGCAAGAATGGGCGGAGTTGGAAGCGCAGCTTCCGACAAAAGAAACCGTGGTGGTGCAACCACAGTTGAAGGTGCCAGCCGACGCAATGGGGAAACGGATCATCCACCAGGTCATGCCCGAATATCCGGAGCTTGCACGACAGGCGGGAGTGCAAGGCACAGTGGTGCTGGATACCGTCGTGAGTGTGGAAGGCGCGGTGACACAAGTGAAGTTTGTCAGCGGGCCGGAGGCACTGTCGCAAGCAGCCAGGAATGCGGTGCGCTGGTGGCGGTGTGGCTGTAGACTTCCGGCTAGCGAACTAGGAGGGCGGATTGGGCGGACAGCCGCGAACCTTGCTCTGATCCTGGACGCAGCCGGAGACCTCTATGGGACGACCTCAAACGAAGGTGCCGGTTTCGGAACAGTCTTCAAAATCACACAGTAAGGGCTGCAAACAGGGGATTCGCCAAGCACAATTTTTCATACCGTCCGAGATGTGTCGATGAACTTTGAGCAGTGGCAGCAGCTATCGGCGTTGGCCTCTAAGGAACCCTGCGAAGTTGACGGATCTCGCGAGGAAACTGAACGTCGTTCTCAATCAGAAGACACAGGCCCTCGATTCTCTGCTGCGCAAGCCTTCAGAATAATCACTTCAGGCCATCGCTGTGGCATCGAGACTGGCGTCGTACAGATCGTCGAACACAGTTGGTTCGCTCACCGGACGCCAAGTCCTACCAAAGTGTCCACCCATTCCGAGCATTCTTGGCGTAACATCTCATAGAAGAACTCATTGACCCGGTAGTTTGAGAAACCGCCGTGGGTGTTGAAAAGGAGCCGAAGCAGTGATGTCAGCGCCTACAGCGACGGAGCTTCAATAACTTACAAGCGAACTTCGCTCGTCGAAACACTCTGAAAAGAGTTTTTCAACGGGTGTTAGCAACAGTTTGCTTCCGGTGCAATTAACGGAAGGTTGTCGACGGAGACTCGTTGACGCCCGGTTCGAGTTGACGCAGGTATTCTGCACTGTCGAAATACCCGCCTGACTCGCCAACAAGTCCGTCTGCTCCCATCCTCCACTCTTCAAAACCGCTGATGTGAACGCGTTTCCCGGTCCCGCCTGGACCGGTGTTCGTACCCACGAGTGTCCAGCAGTAAACCGTCTGATCACCATCAACAACGATGTTGTCCATGATTACCTCCAGGTCGGGGAAGGCGGCCATGCATCCCCGGGGCCGCAACGGCGATGGCATCACGACCCACAGCCGGGGGCTCAGCATTGACGCGGAGCGAGCCGTCCAGCGAGTAGCCAGCTACTCTCGCGGCGTTCTGGCTACACCACGCTGCGGTGTAATTCTCTGCGAGAGCCGTAGCTGGCCCTCTCTCTGGCTTGTCATCTCTCGGACCCTTACATCCCGAGCCGGAAATTACCTCGTCGCAGCTTTCGCTGACTTGGCTGCCTTACCCTTGAGCTCGATTACGACCAGATCCATCCCCTGCTCACCGGTGTTCTCCGGCAAGTGGGTTGTGGCCAGGCTGTACTGGGCATCGCCCCCCTTGATGACTAAATCTTGCGTTTTGCTGTCCGGAAACGTGAACTGCGCCTTGGCATCGGTAAGGAACACCGCAACCGTGGCGGGATGACTGTGCATTACCGATTTCTCGTGTGGGCCGTAGTGCACCTTCAAAACCCTTACTTGGTCATTTTCGGTCACTACTGTGTAATGCTTGGGATCAACCTTGACCGCATCCTGGGCGCAGAGGGTCGGGGCGAGATAGAGACACAGCACAGCCCCAAAAAGCGCTAGTCGCACTCGCATGTTTTTCTCCTTGAGTGGTTTGTGATATGGGCTACAAAAACACCCAAAGCTACGCCGGAGGCGCCGCGATGTCAAACTGGTGAAAAATCGCCTCACACTCACAATCAAAGTCAATGAGCGAGAGGCCTGTTTTCGAGAACAATCTCCTGCTCAAGCCGCTAGTAAGGCAGTTCGATTCGGTCGGAATGCTTCTTGTCGCGCTCGTGCTCTTCCGCCAAGACTTTTTCCAGCCACTTTGCTTGCTTTTCTGCGACCCACTTATCTACCGATTTTGGGTTGTGGCCGATGAAGAATTCCTCCCCGCAACCGTCACACCTGAGCGTTCCCATCTCTTGGAAGCCTATGGTTTTCTCGCGGCTACTCTTTTTTATCGCCACTGCCTGCATGTTCTAATTTTAGATGAGTTGGCAATTCTTTTGGCAGCCACCTCCATTTCACTGGAGATCTGCTTCGTGAATCTACTCAAGCCACTTCAGCCCAGTCTGGCCGTACTCGTCGGCTGTCGCCCCCATGGGACATCGCCCTGGACATCGCCCCATAGAGCGAAGCGAAGTAGTCCGCGCCAGCAGAATCCTTCGCGCCTCTTTGTTTGGTACTGGCTGAATCCGTTCGTACCACTCCGGGCTCATTTCACGTGGGGACTCCAGGCACGCATTTGATGTATGCGAGACCGCGCTCGAATTGATCGCAATCAAGTCCTCATTTCGTCTTCGGATTATCGTTCCCATGACCGGCGCGTACTTCGTTCTTGTCAACTGATCGCACTTCATCACTGTCGACGTCCACGTTCACATCTTCGTGGCTCACCACTGTGGAGCCATGCGGAACCACGACCGCTCCATCCTGCGGCACTGTCATCCCCACGTTCGCCAGCCCCGCTAGACTCGTCGCTAGCGCGTGCAGTTCCTTTATGGTTTCCCTCGTCTTCCCCAAGGCCTTGGTGTAGTCTTCCATTTCCAAGGAGCCGCTTATGAGCTGCAGGTGGCTCGTCATCTTGTGAACTGACTCCCTCACAGCTTTCAGCATGTCAGCTCCTCCTCGCCGCTCCAGGGAGAAACGAACTGAAGCCAGACGTCCGCCGTCTTTATCGGTAAAGCCACAAAGCAAACACCTTCCCCGTCCAACTTCTGCCAATATTCATTCAACCCATTGTCAGCCGACTCCAGAGATGAACCCATTGATTTCACCTTCAATCCAGCGAAAGGTGAGCTGTACTCCCTGGCACTGGTCGCGGGGGACAACAGGGTGGCTGTCGTTATCGTGCCCGACCCCATCTTTGCGAAGGGCAAAGGTCGCACTCCGAGTGTCGAACGTCTGCTTCCACATTTCGAACTGGCATACTTTGTAGGTAGTGGGTTCCCCCCACAGCGATGTGTCTTTCGATGGCCAATCGTATGGCGAGAAGCATCCGGTGAAGACCAAGGCAGATAGCGAAGGCAACATCCCGTTCGCTCCGATGCCCTTTGTATCAGGCCACCATAAGGGCACCACCACGATTAGAGGCGATCGGAATGACTTGCGACTGGGGCAGCTAAGTTAGCACCTGACCGTAGGCTTCTTGGCGAAAACATCACCAATGCACTCATCGACCAGGTTCTGAGTGGTAATTGACGCCCGCTCTCACCAACGATGTATATGGTTAGTAGTTTGGCTGGGCTTGCTCTGGGAAACAGCAACCCATCGAAATAGACACCCTACGGTTTAGCGAACTGCCTTGCCCAATGCGGCAACGGTTTGAGCCGGGCTGAGGCGTACTGCAAACTTGTCCTCGTCTCCGCAGCTGATTACTGTAGTTTGGCCGGGATACTCTCTGACCCAAATAACTCGTTCGGGGTTCACAAAGACTTCCATGCCGTCCACATCTTCAAACATGACAAAGTCCACGTCGCCTCCTTTTGGTAATCTCTACTCGTGCTTTTGAGGAAGGGCAAAATCACCGCGCCGTTCGGTCGATTGCGCCGAAAATCGCCGTTGCACCCACAACCAATCGTGAATAGCCTATGTTCCAAACCTCGGCAGGCCACCGCTCACGCAAGAATTCGGTCGAGTTTACCGAAAAGAATGCAGATCTTCCAGCAGTCGGCGGCGAGCCAGTATTGTCCCGCTGCGCACGAATAGAAAGCCCAGCTCAGTCTCGCGCTCAAAGACTACATCGCCTTGCGCCGCCAACGACCCTGTGGCGCGAATAGCTGAACGACAGCGCTCTTCGGCGCATGAACGAGAGGAGGCTCCGAGCGAGGCGGCCTGATCCGAATCGAGCCGCAATATCGTGCTCCACAAGTCGGCTACTCCTCGAGATCCCTACTCAATTGGTTCGACCACAACGGATGCTTCTGCGTCAGCGCGGCTGGGAAGTTGCACGATGACGATAGCCGCCAGAACCAGCACGATCCCCACGGTCTGAACCGAATGCATCACTTCCCCAAGCAGCGCCGCAGCCAGCAAAATTGAGAACACCGGCTCGAGGCAACTCGCGATGATGGCGCGTGTGGGTTCCAGATGCTGTAGTCCGAGGAAATAGAGAGAGAAGGCGCCGAGCACCGAGATCATCGAGAATACGAACAGGAATGCCCACTGCACAGCCGCGTAGTGCACGGCGGCGATTCTCCAGGGCGGATTCACAAATAACCAGAACGCCGATGCAGAAGTAAGAGTCCAGAGCAGCACTCGCCAGCGGTCGTAGCGGGCGAGGACGCCATGTCCGACAATGTTGTAGAAGGCAAAAGAAAATGACGCCAGAAGAGCAGCCAACAGTCCCGCGGGATTCAGACGCAGAAAGTTGTTGGCATTCTGGCTCGTGCTGGTTCCGCCCACAATGCCGATGACTAGCGCAATTCCCGTGACTGCGAGTCCGACCGCTGCCACTTTTTGCAGCGACAGCTTCTGCCGCCCGCGCGCCACCACGTAAAGGAGCACCCACACCGGCGCAGTGTATTGCAGGATGATGGCGGTAGCCACGTTCGTCTTCTGAATAGCCACATAATAAAAGTAATTCGATACGGCCACGCCCAGCACTCCGAGCACAAGGCACTGAGCAAGATCCCTGCCAGGAAGTTTGAGACGCTGCCAGCCGCGAAGAACGAGAAGCACCGGCAATAGAACCAGCAAAGAAAACGTGGTGCGCGTCTGCGAAAGAATCAGCGGATCAATAGGCCGCAACGAACTGCTCGTGAAGGACAACTTTCCCGTGAATGCGGCCCGGCCAAGCGCGGCCGATATTCCCCAAAGAAACGTGGCGGCAGCGATAAACGCGTAGCCCCGAAGAGGATGCGGAGAACACCAGACTCCGCTTAGATTCTTCGAATGTTGGATGGTCGACCTCCGTTCTCTGATTTTCTCCGTTCAAACGCCGATGCCAGCTTGGAAATTCACTTTGCGTCCGTGGTGAGTTCGAAACCTTTTCGACACGGTCAGAGGGGACGCGGAGCCTCCCTTGCCCGCATTTCCTGATAAGCTCAAAACAGCCAGTGGGGAGATCGCAAGCCGTTGCCGCCGATTATAAAT
>WNGJ01011206.1_pt1 | contig 15372 bp, 13 predicted proteins | sample 5400611 | NCBI WGS metagenome assembly WNGJ01 (sample SAMN13153375, study PRJNA577476) | soil metagenome | isolation source: 40 cm soil or saprolite under Garry oak tree replicate 1 | place: USA:California | collected 2016-06-15
CCACCGGGTGATTGACCGTCGGATTGGCGCCGATCACGATGATAACTTCGGCGTCCATCGCGGCCGCGAACGGCGCCGACACTGCGCCGGAATTCAGGCCTTCCATCAAGGCTGCGACCGACGAGGCGTGGCACAGCCGGGTGCAGTGATCGACATTGTTGGAGCCGAAGCCGGTGCGCACCAGCTTCTGGAACAGATACGCCTCTTCGTTGGAGCCCTTGGCCGAACCGAAACCGGCGAGCGCTTTCACGCCCTTCTCGTCGCGAATCTTGACCAGGCCCCTGGCCGCGATATCGAGCGCCTCTTCCCAGGAAGCTTCGCGGAAATGCGTGAAGGGATTGGCCGGATCGACCTGGTCGTTGGAGTCCTTCCCGGCATTTGGCAACCGCACCAGCGGTTTTGTTAAGCGATGCGGATGGTGGATGTAATCGAAACCAAAGCGACCCTTGACGCAGAGCCGGTTGTGATTGGCCGGGCCGTCGCGGCCCTCGGCATAGATGACCTTCTCGTCCTTGACCTGATAGGTGACCTGGCAGCCGACGCCGCAGAACGGGCACAGCGAGTCCACCTTCTTGTCGGCATAGGTGACGCGGGTCTGGTTCTCGTCGAGCATCACTGACGGCATCAGCGCGCCGGTCGGACAGGCCTGCACGCATTCGCCGCAGGCGACGCAGGTCGACTCGCCCATCGGATCGTCGAAATCGAACACGATTTTTGATTCGTGACTGCGATAGGCCATGCCGATCACGTCATTGACCTGGACCTCGCGGCAGGCGCGCACGCACAGGCCGCACTGGATGCAGGCATCGAGATTGACGCGCATCGCCGGATGGCTGGCGTCGCCATCCCAGCGCTCGGCGGCCGGAAAACGGCTTTCGGTCACCTCGACTTTTTCGGCCCAGTGCCAGAATTTCGACTCGGGATCGTGCGAGGTCTGGCGCGCCGGCTGATCGGCGACCAAGAGTTCCATCACCATCTTCTGCGCCGCGACCGCACGCGCGCTTGCCGTCTTCACCTTCATGCCGACGCTAGGCGTACGCTTGCAGGAAGCCGCCAGCACGCGCTCGCCTTCGACCTCGACCATGCAGGCGCGGCAATTGCCGTCGGGCCGGTAATCCGGCTCGGGCGAATAGCACAGATGCGGAATTTCGCGGCCCTGGCGTTTGGCGACTTGCCAGATGGTCTCGCCGTTGATGGCTTCGACCTGCTTGCCGTCGAGCTCGAACTGGATTTTTGTCATTCCGCGGCCTCTTTCGGCACGAATTCTTCCGGAAAATATTTAATGACTGATGTTAGCGGATTCGAGGCCGCCTGGCCGAGACCGCAGATCGACGCGTCCCGCATCGCCTGACTCAATTCGTCGAGCAACTCACGGTTCCAGACCGGTTTTTCCATCAGCAGCGCCGCCTTCTGGGTGCCGACACGGCACGGCGTGCACTGGCCGCAGCTTTCATCCTCGAAGAAGCGCATCAGGTTCAGCGCGGCGCCCTTCACGCTGTCCTGCTGGGACAGGATGATGACCGCGGCGGACCCGATAAAGCAGCCGTATTTTTCCAGCGTGCCGAAATCGAGCGGGATATTGTCCATCGAGGCCGGCAGGATGCCGCCGGACGCGCCGCCCGGCAGGTAGGCGTGGAACGTATGTCCGTCGGCCATGCCGCCGCAGAACTCGTCGATCAGTTCGCGCACGGTGATGCCGGCCGGCGCCAGCTTCATACCGGGATTTTTGACCCGCCCCGACACCGAATAGCTGCGCAGGCCATGGCGCTCGTTGCGGCCGTGGCTCTTCCACCAGTCCGCGCCTTTTTCGACGATGTCGCGCACCCACCACAGCGTCTCGATATTGTTGATCAGTGTCGGCAGTTCGAACAGCCCGACCTGGAACGGGTATGGCGGCTTGTGCCGCGGCAATCCGCGCTTGCCTTCGATGCTCTCCAGCAGCGAGGATTCTTCGCCGCAGATATAGGCGCCGGCGCCACGCCGCATATGCAGCGTCGGACCGCCCGGCGGCAGTTTTGCGATTTCGCGCTCGAGAATTTCGCGGCAGGCCGGGTATTCGTCGCGGATGTAGATGTAGATGTCCGGCGCTTCGACGATATGCGCGCCGATCAGCATGCCCTCGATGAAGCGATGCGGATCGGTTTCGAGATAATAGCGATCCTTGAAGGTGCCGGGCTCGCCCTCGTCGCCGTTGATCGCCATCAGCCGCGGTCCGGGCTCGCCAAGCACCGCGCGCCATTTCCGTCCTGTCGGAAAGCCGGCGCCGCCGAGGCCTCGCAGGCTGGCGTCGTCCAGCGACTTCAGCAGGTCTTCTTTTGTCAGTTCGCCGGAGCGCAGGCGTTGCAGCAGCGTATAACCGCCACCAGCGACATAGGCATCGTAATCGATATAGTCGGGCAGATGCGCGTGGGTGTCGCCGCCCTTTACCGCGGCAAGCACGCTCGCCGCGCTGGCGTGATCGACAAAATGGTGACCGACCTCGGCCGCGGGCGCGGTGTCGCAGCGGCCGACGCAGGGCGCGCGCACCACGCGGATCGCCGGTCCAGCTTTTTCCTGTAACTCATGCAGCAACTTTTCCGCACCCAGCATCGCGCAGGTCAGGGAGTCGCAGACGCGAATGGTCAGCGGCGCGACATCGGGCTCGCCTTCCTTCACCACATCGAAATGCGCATAGAAGGTCGCGGTTTCGAACACTTCGGCGAAGGCGAGGTTCATCTCGTCGGCAAGCGCTGCGAGGTGGGCCGCGGAAATCTGATGATAGGTGTCCTGGATCAGGTGCAGGTGCTCGATCAGCAGGTCGCGCCGCCGCGGCCGGTCGCCGAGCAACAGCTCGATTTCGTGCGCGGCCACAGGATCGACCTGGCGGCCCTTGGGGGTGGATTTGGCCCGCTTGCGTCCCTCGCCGGGGTGTTCGAACGAGCGGACCTGCTGCACGTCATGACTCATTGAAACGTCCCGTTCCTGTCTTCAGCTCAAGGACTGTAATCCGTGGCATGCCAGATGCCAAGCAAATAATGTCGTTCGGATAAGCATTTAAGGGGCACGCAGCCGCTGCTGACGTGCCCCTGATAGGCCGCGGGACGACCATCGCAGTCCCGCGGTGACGAGCGACAATCAGAATATCTTGATGGCGCTTTCCAGCGTCTTCCACACACCCCAGGCGAGCGGAATGCCGACAAAGGCCCAGAACAGCGCGGCCTTGGCGTCGAAGCCGCCTCGGTCGATGCCGAACGAACCGGTCTCCACCGCCGCGCTCTTCGCACTCGCCGCCTGCAGTTTGGCGACCTCTTCAGCGCTCATATTCCATTTGGCGTCAACGGGTTTGATCAGGAAGTTGCAGATCAATCCGGCGATCAGCATGGCGCACAGGATGTACATCGTTGTGTTATAGAGCTGGTCACGCGGAACGCCTGCCTGAAGCTGGAACTCGCGGATGTAGTTCACCACCACCGGACCGATGATGCCGGCGGTCGACCACGCCGTCAGCAGCCGGCCGTGAATAGCGCCCACAAACTGCGTTCCGAACATGTCGGCGAGATAGGCCGGCACCGTGGCGAAGCCGCCGCCATACATCGACAGGATGATAGCGAACGCCCCGACGAAAAGCAGTTTCGAGCCCATCGCTGCGAAGGTCGGTGCCAATGCATAGAGCGCAATGCCCAGAATGAAGAATGTGTAATAGGTGTTCTTGCGGCCGATATAGTCTGACAGGGAGGCCCAGAAGAATCGTCCGCCGATGTTAAACAGCGACAACAAGCCTCCGAAACCGGCCGCGATCGTAGCGATCGCGACCTTCTGCTCGGCGCTTAGTGCATTGAACTTCACGCCGGGCAGACCGATCAGATTGCCGGCGAAAATCTCCTGCAACATCGGTACGGCCATGCCGATCACGCCGATGCCGGCCGACACGTTCAAGCAGAGCACCCACCAGATTAGCCAGAACTGCGGCGTCTTGTGCGCGTCGTTGAGATGGACGTGATGCTCCGAGATCATCGTCTTTTTCTCGCTCGGCGGAGTCCAGCCCTCGGGACGCCAGCCGGCCGGCGACACGCGATAGGCGAAGGCGCCGATCATCATGAAGACGAAATAGATCACGCCCATGGCGGCGAAGGTCTCCCAGACACCGACCGAAGTCGGCGTCTTGAAGTAATTGATCAGCCTATCTGCAAGCGGCAAGCCGATCATGGCGCCGCCGCCGAAACCCATGATCGCCATACCGGTGGCCATGCCGCGACGATCCGGAAACCATTTCACCAACGTCGACACCGGAGAGATGTAACCGAGGCCGAGACCGACACCGCCAATCACGCCCGAGCCAAGCCACAGCAGCCAAAGCTGGTGAATATAGACGCCCAGGGCACCAAGCAGGAGGCCACCGCCCCAGCAGCACGCTGCGACGACGCCTGCCTTGCGCGGGCCGACGCGCTCCAGCCAGCCGCCCCAGATCGCGGCCGAAACGCCAAGCAGGACGAAGAACAACGTGTACATCCAGCCAAGGCTGGCAACTTTCCAGTCGCAGGTGGTGGTGAACAATTCCTGCACCAGCGACACGTCCGGGCAGGCTTTCGGCGCGCTAAGGCCGATCGCGCGCGACAGCGGCAACCAGAACACGCTGAAACCGTAGGCCATGCCGATGCACAGATGAATGCAAAGCGCCGCGGGCGGCACCAGCCAGCGATTGAAGCCGGCCTTTGCAATGGTGTGCTCACGATCGAGAATGCCCGCCCCCGGAGCGGATATAGTTCCGGCGTCGCTAACTGTCGTCATTGATTTCTCCCCGCAGCCGCCCGTGCCGGGCATGTCTGCCGTCTACGATCCTGTTGTCCCACATTGCATTCGCGCAACAGTCCCGCACAATTTTCGAGATGCGCCAGGATCGCGAAGCGCATTCGAAAATTCCAGCACCAGACGGGTTATGCCCGCGGCCGATGCCGAGAATATGCCTACTTTGAGTTGAGAATATGCTTGACCTTATCGAGCGCCGTGTCACTGGCGCGACCCGACCTCTGCACCCCTACAGAGACAACAATTGGGACAGAAGCAGGGCGCGATGTCGATAGACAAAAGGTAGCAACCTACTCCGCGGTCTACTGGAACAAGATGCAGGACAATGCATTTGACTGTTCCGATTTCGGCTCGACGGCATCGTCACAAAGACGACTAGTCATTCGACTTTCCGATCATGCCATTTGCTTTTTCAATCACGAACACGATTCGATTCGCCTCGCGTTCCCTGATCTCCACCTTGTCGCCGGTTTCCCGGATGAGATTGGGGATATCGATCACCGACAATGGATCGGTGCATTGAACTTCCAGGCAATCACCCGGCATCAAGGCTTTCAAGGCTTTGCGCGTCTTCAAAGCCGGCAGCGGGCATTTGAGGCCGGTGAGGTCGAGCTTGGTCATGGTCATGTTCTGAACATGGCGAAGGGGTGTTGCATCGTCAACGGACATCGCGGAAGCAGCGAACCTCATATCAGACTTGCATAACTGAGAAAGCCAACCGTCTGTCCCGGCTCGACCTGCGTGATCTCTTCGCCGAGTTCGACCAGCCCGTCGGTATCGACCAGCGATGACAACAATCCCGCGCCCTCACGCGGAAATTTGACCGCTTCGAGCACCTCGTCAGCGCCTTTGCGCAGATTGACCCGGACATATTCGCGGCGGGCGATTTTCTTCTTGTAGCTGAAAGCCGCACGGACCGGCATCGGAACGAGTGGTTGTGGCATCGCGCCCGCCAGTGCCAGCACGGTCGGCCGCACCACATGCGCAAAAGTGACGAAACTCGCCACCGGATTTCCAGGCAATCCGATAAAGGGCGTGCCGCCGATAATCCCCATGGCGACCGGACGTCCCGGCTTGATTGCCATGCGCCACAGCACAAGCGTCCCGACGTCTTCGACGCTGGCCTTGACGTGATCCTCTTCGCCGGTCGAAACGCCGCCGGTGGTGAGGATCAAATCATGATCGCCGGCGACCTTCTTCAACCCCTGAGCCAGCGAAGCCCGATCGTCGCCGAGAATACCGAGATCGCTGACCTCGCAGCCCAACCGAGCAAGCATCGCCATCAGCATGAAGCGGTTGGAATCAAATAATTGCGCCGCCGCGCGCGGCGCTCCCGGCGATACCAGTTCGTTGCCGGTCGAAAGCACCGCGACGCGGATACGCCTGCGCACATCGACGTGGGTGAGGCCGAACGCGGCCGCGAGCGCAACCTCTTGCGGCCGCAGTCGCCGGCCCGCGGCCAGCGCGACATGACCGGCAGGGATGTCTTCTCCCGCCGGGCGAACATTCGCGCCGGGCTTCAGTCCCGCGGGAACAACAACCCTGCCCTGATCGAGGCGCACGTCCTCCTGCATGAAAACGGTGTCGGCGCCTTGCGGCATCGGCGCGCCGGTGAAGATCCGCACCGCGTGGCCCGGCGCGATCGGCTGTAGCGCCGCCGCGCCGGCCTGAACGCGCGCGGTCACGGGAAATGCCTTTTCTTCGTGCTGTGGGAGATCACCGCTGCGCACAGCATAACCGTCGACGGCGGAGTTGGTGAAAGGCGGCAGTGGCAACGGAGCGGAAATGGCGCTCGCGAGAATGCGTCCGTCGGCCTCGGCGAGCGAAACGGTCTCGACGCCGTGTACCCCCGTCACCCGCGCGGCAATCATCGCGACGGCTTCATCGACCGACATCATCGGGCCGCCGAAGGCAAAGCAATCGTCGGACAATTGCGCCATTGTTCGTCTCGGCTTCTCAGGCTTCGGATGCGCTTCGCGCCAGCACGTCTTCGACAGAAATCGCGGAGCGCTGCATCATAGCGGCGATGGCCGGGATGTCATCGAGATGGGCAACGGGCAGCGCGGTTTCAACGGCTGCATCGGTTGCAATGCCCGATATCGCGGGATCGCCAGGGAACAGCAGCGGCTTGCCATTGGCCGCGCGATGCACCTCGATCTTGCGATGCGGCTCCGACTTGAAGCCTTCGACGACGACCAGATCGACCCGTGACAGCTTCGCCAGCAATTCCGGCAGCCCGGGCTCGGAGACGCCGCGCAGCTCGTGCATCAAGGCCCATCGCTTGCCGGACGACACCAGCACTTCCGCGGCACCGGACTGCCGATGGAGCCAGGAATCCTTGCCCGGGACGTCCACATCGAAACTGTGATGGGCGTGCTTGATGACGGAAACGCGAAGCCCCTCGCCAAGCAGATGGGGGATGACACGGGTCAGCAACGTGGTCTTGCCGGCGCCGCTCCATCCCGCCAGGCCGATCACTTTCATCTTATTCTCCGAGGGCCGGCGAAACCGGGCTATGTTTTGTCTTATGGTGCTTTATATCGGCGAACGGACAATGTCATGCTACCCTGCGGGTTATGATGAAGATCGACAAAGCGCCCGTTCCTCTGATCGTCCCGAATCCCGGCGATCCGCGGCTGACCGAACGGGTCGCCGGGACCGACCAGACCGGCGCGACCGTCGAGATCAAGGTCCCGGTCGAGCGCCCGCTGACACTTTACCTGAATGCGCAGGAGATCGTCACCATGATGACGATCGGCGACTATCCGGAATACCTGGCGCTCGGCTATCTGCTCAATCAGAACATGCTGAAATACGACGACGTCGTCACCGAGGTCGAATATGACGACGATCTGCAGGTGGTGGTGGTGCGCACCGAGCACCACACCAATTTCGAACAGAAATTGAAGAAGCGCACGCAGACCTCGGGCTGCGCGCAGGGCACCGCATTCGGCGATCTGCTGGAAGCCGTCGAAAGCGTCGCACTGCCGAAGGCGGAGCTGCGCACCTCCTGGCTCTATCAGATGACGCACGCCATCAACACCATGCCGTCACTCTATCTCGAGGCCGGCGCGATCCATGGCTGCGTGCTGTGCAAAGAAGGCACGCCTGTCTGCTACACCGAAGACGTCGGCCGTCACAACGCCGTCGACAAGATCGCCGGGTGGATCTACCGCCACGGCGTCGATCCCGCCGACAAGATTCTCTACACCACGGGACGGCTGACCTCCGAGATGGTGATCAAGACGGTGCGGATGGGAATTCCGATCCTGGTTTCGCGTTCGGGCTTTACCGCCTGGGGCGTCGATCTGGCGCGGCAGGTTGGACTGACCTTGGTCGGGCGCGCGCGGGGAAAGCGATTCATCGCGCTGTCAGGCCAGGAGCGCATCGTCTACGATCAGAACCTCGCGTTCGTCGAAGACGAATCCGCCCGCCACAAACGCAAAGGCGGCGAACGTGACGACTAACGTTCCGGGCGTGCTGCTTGCCGGAGGCTTGGCGCGGCGAATGGGCGGCGGCGACAAGCCGATGCGCCAGATCGGCGGCCGCACCATCCTCGATCGCGCGATCGCGCGGCTGGCGCCACAATGCGATGGGCTCATCCTCAACGCCAATGGTGATCCGGCACGCTTCGCATCGTTCGGCTTGCCCGTTATCGCCGACACGGTGAAGGACTTTCCGGGGCCGCTCGCGGGCATTCTCGCGGCCCTTGATTGGACCGCGACCAACCGGCCGGATGTTGAGTTCATGTTGAGCGCCGCGGCCGATTGTCCGTTTCTGCCGCGCGATCTCGTTTCGCGCCTGGTGCGCGCGCGCGCCGACGAAAACGCCCAGCTGGCGGTCGCCGCCTCCGGCGGCCAATCGCATCCGGTGATTGGATTGTGGAGCGTTGGCTTGCGCGAAGAACTTCGCCACGCGCTGGTCGTGGAAGATATCCGCAAAATCGACCGCTGGACCGCGCGCTACAAGCTAGCGACCGTGACGTGGCCGACGAGACCGCTCGATCCGTTCTTCAATGCCAATACCATGGATGACATCGCCGAGGCCGAGCGGCTGGCGGAGCTGGATGCGGCCTAGCATCACCTCTCCCTATGGGAGGGCATGGGAGGGCAGGCATGGGCGGCCAACGGCCGCCGTCCTTGGAATAGAACGCCAGGCTGCGGATTGGCCATCGCGCCGCGCCGGGTGGGTACAGCCTAACGACCGTAGGTCCGTCTTCATGAATGACAGTCGACGGCGCCGCCAACAAGGATTTCGATCATGACCATCAGACCGGACTTGAATGGCCACGTTGCGCTGGTAACGGGTGCCTCTCGCGGCATCGGAGCTGCGATCGCCGTGGCGCTCGCTGAAGCCGGCGTCGCGGTCGCGGTCAACTACCGGGACCGAGCCGATGCAGCCGATGCGGTGGTGGCTGCGATCCAAAGCAGGGGCGGCCGCGCCATCGCGACCGCTGCCGACGTATCGCAAGCCGCTGCGGTTGCGAGAATGGTCGATCACACGGCCTCGGCGCTCGGTCCGATCGACATTCTCGTCAACAACGCCGGCATGGCGATCGTGCGCAGCATTGATGACCTGACCGAGGGGGACTTCGACGCAACGATTGCGGTCAACCTGAAATCGGCCTTTCTCTGCACCCAGGCCGTGCTGCCGGCGATGCGGGCGAAGAAGTGGGGCCGCATCGTCAATATCTCGTCCGGTGCCGCACGCGGCGCCGGCGCCATCGGTGTCCACTACAACGCGTCAAAGGCCGGCATGGAAGGACTGACCCGCGGCTATGCGGCGCGGCTGGTCAAGGAAGATGGTTCTCGGCAACGACTACATGACCGGCCAGACCATTATCCTGAATGGCGGCATGGCGTTCATTTGACCGATGCTTCTAGGCCGGCCGAAATCCCGCCTGCGCCAGCGCCGCGCGACTTTGCTCCGATGCCAGCGCTTTGAGAAACGCCTGCACCGCAGGACGCGGTTTCCGCGCGGTCACCAGCGCAAAATCATAGTGCTCTTCCGCAAAGGGAATGAAGCCGAGACCTGCGGCGTGCGCGACGGGTGCGATGGTCATGCCCCAGTCGGCGCGGTGCTGCGCCACGGCGGCGGCGACCGCATTGTGCGAGCGCGGCTGATTCCAATACCCCTCCGGGCGCGCCCCGCCGAGCAACCTACTGAGCAGGATACGCGTGCCCGCGCCCTGATTGCGATTGACCATCACGCAGCCGGGGTCGGCGAGCGCCGCGCGAACGGCGTCCTGCGCACTTGATCCCTCGAAACGCGCATCGCCTGATCGAAACACGATGCCCTGCATCCGCCGCCAACCCGGCACCAGTTCAAGTCCGTCGGCGAGAAATGGCGCGTTGTAGCTTTCAGTGGTCTCGTCGAACAGATGGATCGGCGCAAAATCGCATTCGCCGCGCTTGGCCGCCGCCAATCCGCCGAGACTGCCCACCGCGATCGAACGCACCAGGAGGCCCGCTCGCGCCAGCGGCGCGGTCACGAGATCAAGCCCGGTGCAGTGGCTGCCGACGATCATGAGATCCGGCACCCGGACATGCGGCGTGAACAGCGTCACCTCGGTCGTGGTCCCGGCCGGCATCTGATCGGCGAGCGCATCGATTCGCAAGAAGCCGTCGGCCTGGGCGAACGACGTGATCGCGCCGGAGCCCTTGCCGGAAGGATAGGCGATCAGCCCGTCGGCACCTTCGACCAGCGACACCATTACGAATTCGGTGCGTCCCAGTTCCGATGCGATCCGCATTGGAACTTTCGCGGTGACCTTCGCATCGGAACGCGCCGGCAGGCCGGCCATACGCCGCAGCGCCGGCACGATCATGTCGTGAAAGGTGAACATCGCCGAGGTTGGAAACCCCGGCAGGATCACAACCGGCTTGCCATCGCAGACCGCGAGACATAACGGCTTGCCGGGTTTCAAGGCGACGCCATGCGCGATAATGCCGGGTTGGCCGAGCCGCGCGATGATGCGATGCGAAACGTCGCCGGCGCCCTTCGAGGTGCCGCCGGACAGCACCAGCATATCGCTGGTTTCAAGCGCCTGGCGCATCGCGGCTTCGAGTTTTTCTTCGTCGTCGGCAATGGCGCCGAGAAACATGGCCTCGCCGCCGTTCTCGCGCACCGCCGCTGCGACGATAGCGCCGTTGCTGTCATAAATCGCGGCGGGCCGCAGCATCTCGCCTGGCTGTATCAGCTCGTCGCCGGTGGAGATGACGGCAACGCGGGGCCGGCGCGCGACGGAAACTTGCGCGATCCCGCAGGCGGCCAGCATGCCGATCTCACGCGAACCGATTATGATGCCGGCACGCAGCAGCGCCTCGCCGCGCGCGATATCGGACCCGGCATATGATACGAACTGTCCCGGCGAGACCGCCCGTCTGATCTCGATCGCGCGAGGCCCTGCCGGCTGGGTATGTTCGACCATGACGATGGCGTCGGCGCCGCGCGGCAACGGACCGCCGGTCGCAATCAAGGTGGCCGTTCCTGACAGCACTGGCCGCATTGGCGCGGCGCCGCAGGCGATCACTTCGTCGTTCAGCATGACCCGGGCCGGCGTTGCTTCGCCGGCCGACACGAGATCGGCGGAGCGCACCGCAAAGCCATCGACATTGGAGCGATCGAACGGCGGCACGTCGATCGGCGCCACAACGTCCGCGGCGAGCGCGCAGCCGAGCGCGTCGGCAAGCGCTCGCGATTCGCTCGGCACGGCGCGCGGGAACAGCGCGGCTTCAAAACGCTTGAGCGCATCCTCGCGCGACAGGATGGTCAGGAACTGGTCCTGCTCCACGCCGTCGCGGCTTTTCGGGGTCTGCGCATTGGTCATGTTGGAACTCACGTATCAGTCCCACATCATATAGGCGTCGGCGGGCGTGCCCGCAGCAAATCCTTCGCTGCCCCCAGGCACAGCCAGATACGCATCGGCGCGGGCGATGGTCTCGAGCGAGAGTTGGCCGACCGCGAGCGGCATCCAGGTTCCAGCGTTGCGTTCCAGCAAGACGATCTCGGCAATGCCGACCGATGAGGCGATCTTGCGCCCCAGCGGCAGGGTTACCGTCTGCCGCGGCTGCCGCGCTGACAACCGGTCCAGCACGGGGAGTGCCAGGGTCCACCACGCCGCGAGCGCCTGATCCGGCGCGCCCGATAGCGCAATGACGGGAACCTTTCCAATCCTGCCGGCGGCGGAGGTCCGGCCCGGCTGCAATGCGATGCCATGCGCGATCACCTCGCCGCACTGCGCCAGCGCGGCGATCGCAGCATCAGTGCGACCGACGCCGCTGCCGCCGATGGTCACGAGCAGATCGCAGGAGCCGGTTTCGAGTGCCTTCGCGATCGACGCCGCATCGCGCCCCGCGGCCTTGGCGTAGGCAATTTCGGCGCCGGCCTGGCGCGCGCTCGCCGAAATCAGCGGGGCTGTCACCGCGGCGCCGGAGATGGCGGGGATATCGACGATAAGCAGGCGCGGACGCCGCACCTTCAGCGTCCCCAGTCCCGCGGCGCGTGCGACCAGCAGGTCGAGCGGGCGGACCGGGCGCCCGGATACGACGACGGACCTTCCCTCCACGATATCGCCGCCGGCACGGCGAAGGCCCTGCCCCGGTATCGCTTCCGCCAGCACCTGAGCCATCGGGCCGGTTTGATCCACGAGGTCGGAATCGATTACGCAGTCGCAAGCATCGGGCATGGCGTCGCCGGCTTCGACCCAGACCGGCATTATCGCCAATGGCAGCGGCGAATAGGACGACGCGCCGACGAGGTCGAGGGCGCGAAAGGCCCAACCGTCCACCATGGCGACGTCGCGTGGCGGATGCGCCTTGAGCGGTGGCATTTCCGCAGCAACGCAGCCCAATGCCTGCGCGAGCGGGAACTCCACGGGTGCGACCGTCGGAAGCCCGTCGAGCAACGCTGCGAGCGTCAATTCAAGCGGAGTGAGCGAAGCCGGCAAGCGCTGGGCAGTGACCATAAGCAATCGTGGACCAAGCATCGCCACCTTGGCAACCATGGCTCACGAGAGCTCGCATCGTCCAGGCGCCCTCAGCTCGCCTTCTTCTCCGCATTGGGAAAAAACAGCTGCTGGCCGTCGATCTTGTAGCCGGCGATGGCCGCCTGGCCTTCCTCGGAGACCAGCCAATCGACAAATGCCTGGCCGAGTTCCTTCTTCACGGATGGATATTTCTCGGGGTTCACCAGCATGACGCCGTATTGGTTGAACAGCCGCCGGTCGCCTTCGACGACGATTTCAAGATCGCCACGGTTTTTGAATGAAATCCAGGTGCCGCGATCGGACAGCACATAGCCGTTCATCGCCACCGCCGTATTGAGCGCCGCCCCCATGCCCTGCCCGATTTCGCGATACCAGGGGCCTTTCGCGGCCGCGATATCGATATCGGCCTGCTTCCAGAGTGCAAGTTCGGCCGAGTGCGTGCCTGATTTGCCGCCGCGCGAGACAAAGGGCGCGGCCTTGCGCTGGATCGCCTTCAGCGCCGCGGCGATGTCCGTGGTGCCCTTGATTCCCGCGGGGTCGCTTCTGGGTCCGATCAGCACGAAGTCGTTGTACATCACCTCAAAGCGCTTCACGCCAAAGCCCTCGGCGAGAAACTTCTCCTCCTGCGCCTTGGCGTGGACGAACACCACATCGGCATCGCCGCGCCGCGCGGTGTCGAGCGCCTGGCCGGTGCCCTGCGCGATCACCTTGACGTCGATATTCTTCTTGGCCTTGAAGATCGGCAGCAGATAGCCGAACAGTCCGGAGTCCTCCGTCGATGTGGTCGACGCCACGACGATCGATCGATCCTGCGCGCGTACGGGCGCGAAATTGGCAACCGCGCCAAGACCAAGCACCAACATAAAGGATAAGAAACGGTTCGGCATGGCCGGCTCCTTTCAGACACCACTCAAATCACGAGATCGCCGCGCAGGAAGGCTGCGGCCTCTGGCGTCGCGGGATGGTCGAGAAAATCGGCGGCATGACCTTGCTCGCACAAAGCGCCGCGGGCCAGAAAAACTACCTCGCCCGCGAGCCGGCGCACCTGGCCCAGATCGTGCGACGCCATCACGATCTTGATGCCGGATTGCGCCGCCGTCCGCACAATCTCTTCGACGCTGCGCGTCGCAGCTGGATCGAGATTGGCCGTAGGCTCGTCAAGCAGCAGGATTTCCGGATCGCGGGCCAGCGCTCGCGCCAGCGCCAGCCGCTGCTGTTCGCCGCCCGAAAGCCGCCGCGCCGGCCGCTGCGCCAGATCGGCGAGCCCGACGCGGTCCAGCAACGCGGCGGCGCGCTGCGCCCGCTGGCTGCGCGGCGTGCCGGCCTGCGCCAGCGCATAGACGACGTTGGCGGCGGCGGTCCTGCGCAGCATCACCGGACGTTGAAACAGGAAGGCGCGGCGCAGCGGTCTGCTGTCGGTGCGGCCGCCCCAGCTCACGCGACCGGCCGATGGCCTCGCGAGCCCCATGCAAAGCCGCAACAAAGTGGTCTTGCCCGCGCCGTTCGGTCCGATGATGAGCGTCGGCGCGCCCGGTGCAATCGTCAGGCTCAAACGATCGAGGATCGTGGTGCTGCCCGCCTGCAGCGAGACATTTTCGAGAACGAGGGGAAGATCGCTGGAAGGCGCCCGCATCGTCAGCCGGCCTGCCGCTCGGACCAGACACGGGTGCCCCATGCCGTTGCGTTGACGGCGAGAACGATCGCGACAAGAATGAGCCCCAATCCCATCGCCAGCGGCAGGTTGCCCTTGGAGGTTTCGAGCGCGATGGCCGTTGTCATGGTGCGGGTGAAGCCGTCGATATTGCCGCCGACGATCATCACCGCGCCGACCTCGGCGGCGGCCCGTCCAAAACCCGCCAGCAACGCCGTAAGCAGGCTGTAGCGCGCATCCCACAGCAGGGTCGATATGCGGCCGGCCGGACTGACATCCATCGCGGTCAGTTCGTCGCGATACTCGGTCCAAAGATCCTCGACGGTCTGGCGCGTCAACGCCGCGATGATCGGCAAGATCAGGATGGTCTGCGCGATCACCATGGCCGATGGCGTGAACAGAATCCCCATCGAACCCAACGGCCCGGATCGCGACAGCAGCAGATAGACCGCGAGGCCAACCACCACCGGCGGCAATCCCATCAGGGCATTGAGCAATATCACCAAGACGGACCGCCCGGGAAAACGCGTCAGCGCCAGCAGTGCCCCCAAAGGCATGCCGGCAACTGCCGCGAGCGCGACCGCCGACAGGCTGACGGCAAGCGACAGGCCCACGATTGCAAACAGGGCTGCGTCGCCGTTCTGGATCAATTGCCATGCACTGAGATGGTCAGCCATTCCCCGCCCCTTTGATCGACTGTGTTCTGCACAATTTCTGCAATTGTCAAATAGTTGAACATACGCAGAAATATGCATAGAAATGCAGGGTGGATTTTCTGACAACCAGCGAAGCCGCCGATTACGTCCGGCTCGGAGAGCGCAAGCTCTACGAACTGGTGACCGAGGGAGCGATTCCCGGCAGCAAGGTCACCGGCAAGTGGCTGTTTCCACGTCATGAACTGGACCTCTGGGTGCTTTCGGGACTGTCGCGCCCCGCCGGCATGATCGCC
>WNGJ01004316.1_pt1 | contig 15362 bp, 14 predicted proteins | sample 5400611 | NCBI WGS metagenome assembly WNGJ01 (sample SAMN13153375, study PRJNA577476) | soil metagenome | isolation source: 40 cm soil or saprolite under Garry oak tree replicate 1 | place: USA:California | collected 2016-06-15
TCAATATGGCCGGAGGACACGAGGCCTATGTCGATGTCCCCACCTATACCAGCCCCCTCTTCGATGTCAATATCGCTGTTGTAGGCACCGCCGAATCGAATAATCCCGAACTCGAGAGTATTGCGCTTCGAGAGCCGGGTGAGAAGGGCAATGAGAACTATCGCAAACTGTTCTTCCGTGATAACAAGCTGGTCGGCGTCTTGATGATCGGGAGTCCCAAAGGCCGTAAAAAGCTGGTGGAGATCGTGAAAAACCAGCAGGTACTAGAAACTGCTGAACGAGAAGCGTTATTAACATTGAAGTAGCTTTACCCATTTGGTTGGGTGACTTGACGAACGCCCTTCAGTAGAGTAAGGTACAGCAAAGGGGGCATCCAGGTGGGTGTCCCCCTGTCTGGCTGTTTGGACTCTTAGGTTTTCAAATCAAAGGCTGGCCGCAGGTACTGTGTCACCAGGACGTGTAGCTCGGCCCGTATCTATCAGGCGCAGGAGAGGTTTCGTGGCAAAACTCTGCACTCAATGTGGCAAGCCTCTGCCGAGGGATGATGCTCGGTTTTGTAATAATTGTGGCACGCATATTGCACCTGCTCCTGCAGGGTCTACTCTGGCACCTCCGCGTCCCAGGGTGGTAGTGCCGGAGGGGCAACGTCCATCCGACCCCGGTTCTCGACCGGCGCTGCGTGAGCAAATTGCCTTTCCACCCCGGCCAACCCGCCTTGAACGGCCATCCTGGATGCGCAAACTTGAAAGCGGAAACCAGGACCGTGCGCGTGAGCTACGTATCAAAGTCTGGGAGCATGAGAAGGCAGGCAACCTTACTCGTCCGGAAGAGCAGAACCGCGGGCAGAGATCCGCGCAGGCCCCGCATGTGGAGAATGCAGTCGATACCGCGAAACAGCAGCAGCAGGTTGAGGATTTACCAACAGCATCGATGCCCGCGGCCACCATTCCTGCACAGGAGAGCAAACCATCATCAATAGAGCAGCACGAGCGTCCCCTCGCCACGACTCGTCAGCCGAAACCGGTGGATAACGTTGATGATCAACCTACCCGGCCATTGGACCTTAATGCTTCTAGCACCCCGCGCATGCAATCTATACCCGTACATAAAGAGCAAACTGTTCATTCCGGCGAGGTACCGCGGTCGTCAACACCTCCCGTTCACTGGCAGCGTCCTGCGCAATCGGTACAGGCGCGCACGAGGCCATTTTCGCAGCAGCAACAATGGGAGGCGCAGCAACAGCAATGGGGACCGGGAAGAGCCATAGAACAGCAGCGCCAGCTGTCTCCATCTCCGTCCTATCAGTCTCCAGTTGTCCAGAAGCCTGAGACTCCCATATTACCTGTCCCCCAACCTGGGCTTGAGCCGGTACGGGCAGTTTCTGCTGTTTCTACTGTTTCTACCGCTCCTACAGCATCCCCCGTGCCATCCGTTTCTCAACCGGTCAGGCGCAAGGGTAAGATGCGCCTGGTTTTTGTACTGGTGCTGCTGGTGCTGTTGGGGGTAGGAGGCGTGGTGACATGGATCAACGTCTCCCAACCCTTTGCCGTGGCAGGCATAACCCGGACAAGCACAGCATTTCAGAATAACAATTTGGGGTTAGCGCTGCAATATCCACAGGGCTGGACGGCGCAGGTCGATCAGCCCAATGGAGCGGTGTATTTCTACGATGCTAACCACACCGACCAGCTGAATATCCTGAGGGTAGTAACCAACGGTCAGAGCATCGATCAGTACATCAAGAAAGAAGAGTCCCAACTTGGGATGACCTCGCCGAAAGGCCAGGCTCCCCTCTCCTTCGCGGGAGCAACGTGGCAACAGGTGCAGGGGACAGCCTTACAAAGCGGCGCAACCTATACCGAAACGTTGCTGGTGACAACACGTGGGAATCATTTCTACGCCCTGGTGCAAATGGCGCCCGCGCCAACCTACGCCGGTGCGGACCACCTGTTTTTTACTGTTATGCGCTCGTCATTGCAATTCCTGTAGGCTATGCGAACATGCATTTCAATGATATAATAGCGGCGTCTTGCCCGGTATTATTGAATTGAATAAAGATGATACGTACGCTGATAAGAAAGGGGTTCGCAGCCTTCACTGCGCAAGAATAGCATGGATGATATTCGTTTTGAGCGGCATTTCCGCACACCATACTCGGAAAGTTATTACATCATGCAAGGAACCAGCTTGCAGACCAACAATCGCCTTGGCACAGTAGATATTCACTTTACAACCACGGCAGTACACGGCACACTGATTTTGGAGCGGGAACTGGATGAGTCTGATCTGACCAAACTCATCGAGCAGATCGATGAAGACCTGGTACTCTCCGCCGATATGCCCCGCGATGACTTTCTAGTGAGCGTCTATATCGGCAAAGATGTGGGCTTCTACAGTGACGAGTATTTCGCGGATGAAAACGGCGCCGAGGATGGCTACGGCGACGATGACGAAATCTAGGGCAGATCAGTCTTCTAGGAGGCCGCGCCGCATTGCGTATTTGACCAGTTCGGCGCGGCTGTGCAAATTCAGCTTATCCATAATATGCGTGCGGTGCGTATCCACCGTTTTTGGGCTGATCACCAATCGTTCCGCAATCTGGTTGTTGGTGAAGCCCTCCGCCACCAGTTTCAAGATTTCGCGTTCGCGCTCCGTCAGACTGCTATAGCTGTCTTTCTCTTCACCGGAATGTACCCGCTGTAAATAATCCCCCACCATCACCGATTGCGCGCTAGGCGAAAGGTAGAAGTTGCCATTTTGCACGATGTGTAGCGCCGTAATCAATTCGGTGTCTGCCGCTTCCTTTAACATATATCCCGATGCTCCGGCCCGCAGCGCTTGAAACACGTACTCGTCGTTTTCATGCATCGTCAAAACCAGCACCTTCACATCCGGCGCTAATTTTTTAATCTGACGTGTCGCCTCGATGCCGCTTATATCGGGCATGGTGATATCCATCAGCACAATATCGGGGCGCAATCGCTGGGCCTCGTAAATCGCATGCCGTCCATCCTGCGCTTCACCTACCACTTCCATATCCGGCTGCGCATTCAGCATCATTTTTAGCCCGGCTCGTAAGATGGTATGGTCGTCCGCCAATAAGATATGTATTTTCATGGAGAAGTCCCGCGTAGAGGCACGTATGCCTGTCTCTGCTATTGTATTGCCAACTCGTCAATGTGCTGGGCTGCTCGTAGTTCCGCGAACGCGAAAGGGATACTGACCTCCACCGCGGTTCCCTTTCCTGGTACCGAGGAAATGTTCAGTATTCCATCAAGCAGCACAGCGCGTTCCTGCATACCGGCCAACCCAAGTCCTCGCTCCTGTCCAGGATTCTTGACCAGCGCTTCATGGTCGAAGCCGTCGCCATCATCTTTAATGGTGGCTTTCACGGCGTTTTTCGTTTCTTTCAGCGTAATGTGTACCTTGCGCGCGTTGGCGTGGCGGGCGGTGTTGGTCAGGCACTCCTGCACGATGCGGTAGAGCGCGGTCTCCATTTCGGCTGGCAGCCGCTCTTTCAGTCCGCTTGAGCGAAAGTCAACTTCGATGGAACACTTCTTCTGATATTCCTTGACGTACCAGCGCAGCGCCGGGAGTAGACCCAGGTCGTCGAGCGCGCTGGGCCGCAGGTCGATACTCAGGCTGCGTATAGCGCGCAGCGTTGAATGGGCCAGGGCGCGCGTATCCGCGATCCGTTCCCGCGCCTCCGGCGATTCAATGGATTCTTCAAGCACCGCCAGGCTAATCATGAGCGAGGTCAGTACCTGGCTGGTTTCATCATGCAGTTCACGCGCAATGCGCTGGCGTTCCTGCTCCTGCGCGTTAATAATCTGGCTGGCGCGTTGACGCGAGGCATCATCCAGCGCCTCCAGTACCATATTGAACGCGCTCGCCAGCTGGTCCGCCTGCGAATCAACGCCAGTGAGCGGCGCTCGCAGCGAGCGTTCTCCCAACTGCACGCGCTGCATCACCTTGCCCAGGTCCGTTAATGGACGAAAAGCGATCTGGAGGACCACCACATTGAGTGCGATACTAATCAACCAGCCCAGCGCGACAAAGATAATCAGCGACATGGGCGTTGCAAAGGGGCTGGTGTTCAAATGCGTTGCCAGCCACGTGCCGCCCGTGGCGCCAAAGAAGATAATGATGCTGTTTGCGAACAGCACTTTATAGAAAATGGGGATGCTCAGCAGCCGTCTCAATATGGGACTACTCGGCTGCCGGACTTCCACCGGTTGTATTCTGGGAGTTACCATGGTCGCGATCCTTTCCTAACCTGTACATATTGTATGAGCAGGCCCTCATGCTGTCAAACCCTTTGCGTATCATTGAATCAGGTATCCGCAGCGCAAATATCAGGTACACACCTGATGCCATCACCTTGCACGTGCCGTAATCTAGAAGTAACACCCATCCTGGGCCGTAATATGTCCATAAATTGAGATGGAACTCTTCTCAATTGGCGCAGGATGCGTTACAATCACTATAATAGTATGTATGGACCACCACGCTTCGAGGTGGCAGGAAACTGCCTGGGCTGGGGCCATACAGCATATACGGCGTGGGCATTTTGTGATATAATTTTCCACGCACAACAAGGACTTTTCATACACCTGGCTATTGTCCTTTGACATGACAGTTTCAAAACCGAAGATGTTTGAAAACATTTAGGAAGGTAGGCACGGTGAATTCTCATCAAAAGACAAGCCTGCTCGACACAATGACGCAGAAAATGGTCGAGAGTCAAGCGTGGCGCTCATTATTTCGCCATGGCTATCCCGATACCCCTCTCAACCAGTCCCTGGTGATGATGGGCAACGTATTTCTGCACTTGCACCCGGTAAAACTCAGCCGCTCGGCGATGAAAGTGACCTATACCTGGTGTATGGGTGGTATTTCATTCTTCCTTTTCCTGCTTCTGACGATTACCGGCGTGTTTTTGATGTTCTTCTATATACCTGATACCACGCAGGCCTATCAGAACATCAACCAGTTAAGTAGCGCAGTCTCGTTCGGACACCTGGTGCGCAATATGCATCGCTGGGCCGCCCACTTGATGGTGGTGACGGTGACGCTGCATATGGTTCGCGTGTTTTATCATGGCGCGTATAAACCCCCCAGAGAGTTCAACTGGGTGATCGGCGTGCTGCTCTGGTTTGTGACATTATTCCTGAGTTTTACTGGCTATCTCCTGCCGTGGGACCAGATCGCCATCTGGGCTATCACCGTTGGCACTAACCTGGCGCCTTATACGCCTATCCTTGGTGACGCGGTCTACAAGGTCATCGTCGGTGGCTCGGCTGTCTCGCAGACAACCCTGGTTCGTTTCTATGTAGGCCATGTGATCTTCTTTCCCCTGGCGGCAGCCTTGTTGATGGCCGTTCATTTCTGGCGTATCCGTAAGGACGGCGGTGCTGCTGGTCCTCCGCCTCCGCCTCGTAGAGAGTTAGAAGCGCAAGCAGAACGTGTTGCAGCCGGTTCTGCCCGGCCATAATCGGCGTTTGACTGTACAACTGTCACGCTCCGTCACCAGGTGACGCGGATGTGATAGTTCTCTTGAGAGGATACTGCATCATGTCGATTGAACAAAAAGAACCAAGAGTGCAGACACAGGCTGGAGCAACTCAGCGCCGCTATCGCACCCTGGCCGTAGTGAAGCAGGAAGCGATCACTCGTGTGGAAAAGCCGTTGGAAGACTCGGTCTTTGTCTGGCCGCACCTGCTGGTGCGCGAGTTTTTCGCCTCCACCATTGTGATGGTGATGGTCACCATGCTTTCCATCGCCATCGATGCGCCCTTGCGCGATCCGGCCAATCCCAATGTGACGCCCAACCCGGCCAAGGCCCCCTGGTACTTCCTGGGCTTGCAGGAGCTGCTGCACTACTTCTCCCCCAACATAGCGGGTGTGCTTATTCCTGGACTGACTCTCACCGCCCTGGCGCTTTTACCCTACGTTGATCGCAACCCCAGCCGCGCCTACTCGGAACGGAAAGTGGCGATCGTCACCTTCACTATGTTCGCGGTGTTCTGGTCGTTCATTACACTGGCGGGAAGCTTCTTCCGAGGCCCCGGCTGGGTGTGGGTCTGGCCCTGGCAGCACATCTACTTTGACCTGTAACTGCACGCTAGACAGAGAGGATTCCGATGAGTATAAATACTCCTCCTATCACCCCGCAGCAATATGAAGTACTGCACGGCGGCGGCGCTGAAGCTGCGGAGATTGCGAAGCAACGCCTGTCGCGGCGGCGTTTCCTGCGCAGGTCTATGCTGGCGGTGTTTGGCTTATCTACAACTGCCGCCGTAGGTGGCTCGCTCTACATGTTGTACCCGAACCTGGCCGGTAAATTCGGCTCTGACCTGGCCATTGGGGCAAAGTCGGATTTCCCGGCAGCCGTACCCAACAATTTCAAAATTGGTCAGGCAGGTATGTTCTATCATCAGGAAGCTAAAGCCTATATTTCCCATATGGCAGCTAATACGCCATTGTTGTTGAAAGGCGCTGATCTCACCGACCAGCTAAATGCTGAGAGCTTCGTGAAAGATTCGGACGGCTCGCTGTGGGTCGCGCTCTACCAGCGCTGTGTGCACCTGGGCTGCACCGTGCCGTTCCGCGATGACTGCGTGAGCTTCAAGTGTCCCTGTCATGGCTCGCACTATAACGTCGATGGCGAGTATCTCGATGGGCCTGCCCCCAGGAGCCTTGACCGTTTTGCCATGTCTTTAGGGAGCGGGCCTGGTGGAACTGTGACCGTGAGTACGGGTACACTCAATAACACCGTACCCCATCCCGATGCTACCACCCGCATCATTCCAATGCCGGGTGTGCAATGCAGCGCGTAGGGCAAGCATTTTCGCGCGCCTTCTATTAAATAGGCGCGCGTAACACTCGCCCGTTTGTGTAAATGTAAGGAAGTGACTCTTATGATAGATCCTGTACAGGCTGCAGTGGGTATTGTAGTACTGCTGGTCGCGGTGGGAGCATTGCTGTATATCTTCTACTCTCGCACCAATGCGATTGAGAAAACAGGATATGGCGCTCTCATTATGCTCTCTGTTATCTCTCTTATGATCCCTGTCTTCTGGATTATGGAGACCAACCAGGAGGCAGTCTCTAAAACGAATCAGTTTACTACCGCCGTCCAACGTGGTGCAGCACTCTATGCTCAATATTGTTTCCAGTGTCATGGTATCACTGGACAGGGCGGCAAAGGCCCCAAGATAAATGGAAATCCCGCCGTCAACTCTTTGAGCGATCTGGATCTAATGCGCATTATCAGCGCCGGTATTTATGATCCGGCTGATCCAAAGACGCCGCTCATGCCAGCATGGAGTGATCAGTATGGGGGCCCTCTCACCCAGGATCAAATCACCTATTTATTTGATCTCGTACGCTCGGCCGATCCAGCCTACCTGGCGAAAAATGGCTATCCAAACGGCAAGGGTACCAATGGATTTGACCAGGTTCCTGACATTTTACGGCTGAGCCAACCCAATGCCTATCAAACTGCCGTCGCGCAGGGGAATGGCAATCTTTCGCAGTTCCCAGTGGTGGATCTGAGCAAATTGAGCACCGTCACCATCGACATTATTGACGCACCTGCTGGCCAAACATGTACCCCCGCCTGCTACGCGGTAACAGATCCGAAGAACCCCGGCAAGCAGGTTATTAGTCCGAACGTCAAGGTCAAGGTGGGGACAACGATTACCTGGGTCAATCAGAGTAAAACTCCCCATACCGTCACATCGATCATGGGAGAGAATCCAGCAAATCCGGTACCGGCGAATATCTTTGACTCAGGCGCGTCGACTCCCCTTACAACTGGTCAGAGTTTCAGCTATAAAGTCATGATGAATGCCTACACGTTTAACAAGGATCACGCCGTTGCCTACTATTGTCGCATACACCCGGTGATGACCGCGGCGTTGACCATCACGCTTACATGATATTGTCCAGGAGCCGCGTTTCCTCTCCCAGCGAGGCGCGCTACTCCTTTTAGCCAGATCGCTGGTCATGTCGCACCTCGCGATATGTTGAAAGGGATTGCGATCTATGCAACACACGCAACAACGGGAACAGGTAGAGCGAGTATCCTGGGCGCGAGCCATGATATTTGCGGCAGGCTTCTTTTTTATCTCAGCCCTGCTGATTGGACAGGTCCCGACCTATATTTTTAATCAGATGACTGCAGCGTCGTTGGCAGGCTTTGAACAGGGCACGCTGGCGTTAGGTGTAACCTGCCTGGCGAGTTTTGTCGTCATTCAGGTAGTGGTCCTCCTCTTTGATCCTAAGCCTCTTGTCCCGCCGGTCATTTTTAGCGGGCTGGGAGGTCTACTGGCGATTGCTGGCCTGGCAATCATACTTTGGGCAGCGCTTACAGGCAACCAGTACTTCCCCCATGGGAATGTGGTATGGAATTCTGTGCTGAATGGCAAAGTGCTCTGGTTCCAGGATGATGCCGTTGACCTGGTCATGATTGGGGTGGCAGTGCTGGTGGTTGGCGTGGCGCTGGTGTTTTACAGCGTCCTTGCCCGCAACGAGCAGCGCAACCCGGACCGTAGAGACCCTGGAACCACCCCGGCCATCCGCGCCATGATCGCCGTTGGCAGCACTATGCTGTTCGCGTTCATGATATTCTATACCTTCCAGACCAATCAGGGTCTGGCCAGCAAAATCTATCCCCAATGTCCGTACGCCGTTAACCCTGCTCGCGGATGTCCTGGCCCGATTACCGGCCTGTTCATCGTGAATACCATTTTCAACACCTTCCTGGGCATTGCAGTCCTATGTACGCTTGGTGCCTTCGCTCTGCGCCTGCACTACCTGATGCGGCCGGTACGCAAGCGCACTATGTCCGGGCTGTACATGGTTGGCATCTTTATTGCCCAGTTTGGGGCGATATTCCTGCTTCTCTGGTTCGTCGTCTACCCTTTGATCTACTGGATGCATTCCTGGTCATTCATCGGGCTGGGTAGTTACCTGACCCTATGCGGGAAGCTATCCGCCATCCCGCAAAGCTGTTCCTTCTCTCAACAGGCCGGATATATCACCGATCTCATTATTGATGGGAATTTCTTCGTGCTGTTGCTCGCCGCCATCGTGGTCTGGAAGACGAAACGCAACCTGGTCATAATAGCCAGTGTCACGATCACGGCAGTGCTGGCCCTGGCAACGCTGCTGGTGCACACTAATCCAGACGAAGTGTTCATTGCCGCCCTGCTCTGCGGCGGCGGTTTGGTACTCGCTGCTATCTGGACGAGCGTTGCGCGCCGCGAGTTTGCCGTCGTTGGTGAAAGGAACCTGGGCTGCACTGGATACTGGCTCATTGTAGGCACCTGCCTGCTGATCTATATCGCTGCCTTTGCCTTTTTTTCGCTGCCGGTATTCCCCAATGAAACTGAGCCAAATATTCCATTCACTCCCGGCGGCGGCCTGATCGTAGGCCCTCCCGGCACCATTAACGCCGTTGTGGTCGTAGTAGTGATCGGTTTCCTTGCCGCCATCCAGTTCTACTTCCTGACCCGCAACCGCTACAAAGTGTAGGGTAGTCATAAGACGATCATCTGGGCTGGCATGAGAGATTGTCAGTCCAGATTTTTTGTTGCCTGAAGAAAGGCATAAACCACGCTCTGGCCACTGTGCTATAATGGGAAAAAATGTGTTGTGGCGAAAAACACTCTCGCCCTGGGGGAATATGGATATGGAAATGGATATGGATTATGAGCGGCCTCTACGAATTTTGATCCTTGCTGCCGAAATTGTACCTTTTGCCAAGGTTGGAGGACTGGCCGATGTGGTGGGTGCATTGCCGAAGGCATTGCAGGAACTCGGTCACGATGTGCGGCTTGTGATGCCGCGTTATGGACAGGTCAGCCCCGAACGCTTTCAATTGACGACCGCGCTCGACGCCGTACCGGTGAACATGGGGCATTACCAGGAACAGGTGCGCGTGCTCCAGGGAAGCATCGGACAGGGCGTACCCGTCTACATGATTGATGCTCCTCGCTACTTTGATCGCGAAAACATCTACGGCTATACCGATGATGGAGAACGATTCATCCTCTTCTGCCGCTCCGCGCTTGAAACGGTGCGCACCCTGGACTGGTCGCCCGACATCATCCATTGTAATGACTGGCAGACGGGCATTGTTCCCAACTGGATGCATATCGTCTACCACGACGACCCGTTCTTCGCCGACGCCGCCACCGTCTACACCATCCATAACCTGGCCTATCAAGGCATCTTTGGCTACCGTATCCTCGAAGTGGCGGGTGTCGCCACAGGTGGATTCCTCTATCCACAGATCGTGGAACTGGCAAACGTGGTCGATATCATGGGGCGGGGTATCCTTTTTGCCGATGCCATTACCACCGTCAGCGAGCGCTACGCCCAGGAAATACTGACGCCTACCTTTGGTGAGAAACTTGACCCTCTGCTGCGTTCTCGGCGCGATCACCTCTTTGGCATTCTCAACGGCATCGATTACCAGGAAATGAATCCCGCGACCGACCGCTACATCCATACGCAATTTGATTGTGCCAGCCTTGACAAACGCGCAGCTAATAAACGCGCCTTACAGGAGCGCGCGCATCTCCCGGTCAGGTCGGATGTTCCGCTCATCGGCATGATCTCACGCCTGGCCGATCAAAAAGGCTTTGACCTGATCGCGCAGATTGCGCAGCCCTTACTGGCTCAGGGTATCCAGCTTGTCGTGCTGGGCATCGGCGATCAGCACTATCACGAGATTTTCCAGAACCTCGCTGCTCGCTATCCTGAGCAGGTCGCGATCTTCCTCACCTTCAACAGCGAACTGGCCCAGAGTATTTACGCTGGCAGCGATATGTTCCTCATGCCCTCGCGTTTCGAGCCGTGCGGCCTCGGCCAGTTGATCGCCATGCGCTACGGCAGTGTCCCCATCGTGCGCAGCGTCGGCGGCCTGGCAGATACCGTTCAACAGTACGATCCCAGCACCGGCGGGGGCAATGGCTTCACCTTCGTCAATTACGATCCCTGGGAACTATTCGCCGCAATCGTGCGCGCCCTGGAAGTCTTCCGCTTCAAGGATATCTGGCGCACGTTACAACAACGCGGCATGAATGCCGACCATTCCTGGCATGCCTCCGCCGTGCGCTACGTCGATGTCTACCGCAACGCCATCAAGTTTCACAAAAGCGGTAAGTAAGCCACTCTTTAAGCGTCTATCTATCACACCCTCTCCGGCTCTGGACTCTGCTGCATCTCAGGGTGCAGCAGCCGGTAGAAGTTGAAGGTCCAGCCTATGCCAAAGGCTTGAGGGACTATAAGGTGAGAATCGTAGGGATTCCAGTAAGTGGCCCGTAGCTTTTCAATGCTCGGTATACGAAAGTCATAGGGAATACCTGCAATGGTGCCATGCCAGGTGCGTTCCTGCGGCGGCCGACTTAGCTGATCTCTAATAGCTGCGCCGACCAATAGGGATATCAATGTCTTAATGATGAAATTCCTGGTGCGAAACCTTTTCTTCCTGTTCTTCTTACGCGCCATAGCTTCTCTCTCCTTTACTGTTACTATCGAACAAATGTCTATCTTCAGATTATCCAGTCGTTGTGCCGCCTCTACTATAATATTTTTCTGTCATCGCTAGCAAGTATATGCAAAAACAAGCAATGCATCCAGATTTTGCTCATCCTCTTGAATTCATAAGAATATTATATTATAATATTATGTATATTTGCAGAAGGAAACCTCATTATGAACGCGAATGCTCAGAACTCTTTTTATGATATGCAGCTTCAATTAAACCGGGATTCCCCTGTCCCTCTTCATCACCAGGTGCGCAATTATCTGCTCGGCAGCATTGAACGCGGCGAACTCCTGCCGGGTCAGCAACTGTTGCAGGAAAAAGAATATGCATCCCGCTTTGGCATTAGCCTTGCACCTGTGCGGCAGGCCATCCTTGATCTCGTGAAAGAGGGCTATCTTTACCGCGTCCCCGGTAAGGGGACGTTCGTGCGGGAGCAGAAGGTCGAGGAAAAGATCAGTATCCTATCCAGTTTCTCCGAGAGCATGCGTGCTAAAGGGCTGAGTGCGACCTTGCGCGTGGTTGAATTGCGTGTGGGCAAGATTCCCCCCGCCCTCAGAAGCGTGCTTGGCCCAGATGACCAGCAGTATGTATTTCTCCAGCGCGTTGCTTTGAGCCAGGGCGAGGCCATTGCCTTGCTTTCCTCCTATATTCCGGCGCGGCTTGTTCCTGGCATGGAGACCATCGATTTCCAGGGGCGGTCGCTGTATAAAACATTGGAGGAACGCTACGGTATCGTGCTGGCCCGGGCCGAAAATACGATAGAAGTGGTGCGTTGTCGTGCTACACAGGCAGCAGCGCTCGGTATTTCTCCGGGAACGCCGATGCTGCAAGTGGAAGGAAAGACCTATGACGTGACAGACCAGTTTGTGGAATTTGCGCAGGTGCTCTATCGAGCAGATCGTTTCCGTTTCACTATTGAAAGCTTCCGGCGCGATGATCGCGTCTTGCACCTCATTGGCGCGCCGGATTTAGAGGAGGGCGCACGGCCATGAATAAGGCTACCTCAGCCATTGAAGGCAGCTCAGGCAAAATGTTTTTGCGTAACGCAACCGGACTACTTCGGGAAGTATCCCTACTCGATGCATTTATCATGAACACCTTCGGCATGAATATCGCCGTCGGCGCAGTTTTTCTCTTCCTACAAGCCCCGGCAAATTTTCCCAATGGCAATATGCTGGTGGCGGTCATCATCGGTACGCTGCTGATGGCATTCACGCTGCTGTGGGTGTACTCCACCTTCGCGGCCTCTATGCCCCGTTCCGGCGGCGATTATGTGTTCGTCAGCCGCGTCTTGCATCCATTCCTGGGCTGGTTGCTGGGTTGGAGCCAGGGTATGTGGCTCATCTTTTTCTGGATAGGCTTTAATGCCTGGTTTGCCCTCACCTTTGCCGTACCCGTTGCGCTCTCTACCATCGGGGCAGCCACCGGTCAAGGCGGCTGGATTGACTTGAGCAATAATCTGCTGGCATCGTTCCCCATACTTGGCATTACCACGCAGTGGTGGGTGCTGCTTATCGGTTTGCTCATCAATATTGGCTTCGCCGTGCTGCTCATCCTGGGTGGTCAGAGCTTCTGGCGCTGGCAAAAGGTCTTCTTCATCTTCGCTGGCGGAAGTATTATCATCGCCTTCCTGCTTCTGCTCTTTGACGGCGGCAATATCCAGAATGCCTGGAACACTTTTGCCACTCAGCACAAAGGGCTGGCGTTCAACCAGGTCATTCCAACAGCGGTGAAGAACGGGTATACCTTACCGGGTGGCTTCAGTTGGAGCGATACGCTGCTCATGCTGCCCTGGGTCTTCTTCGTGGTGGGCTACGCGCAGGGGTCGGCCCAGATCGGCGGCGAGGTCAAACGCGCCGCGCGCAACCAGTATCTTGCAATGGTCGGCGGTGTGCTGCTCAACGGGTTGATGCTGGCGTTGCTCGTGATCGTCTTCACGCAGGCCGTCGGTGTGAACTGGATTGGCAGCGTTGGTTTCCTCTCGAGTACCAATCCCAGCCTGCTCAACTTGCCAGGCAATCTCTCACCGAGCTTCAACTTCATCGTCAGTTTGCTCACGGGTAATGTGCTGATCCCGCTCATCATCGGCATCGGCTTTATCTTCTGGGCGCTGATGGGAACTCCGCTCTCCGAACTGCAGGCCACGCGCTACATGCTGGCCTGGGCCGTCGATCGCATGATTCCCTCCCCGTTGGGTGACGTGAACGAGCGTTTCCACTCCCCGGTCAAAGCCATCATCTTTTGCACCGTTACAGGAACGCTAGCGCTGATCGCCCTGGTAACCATACCACAGGCCAGCCTGCTTGGCGCGCTGCTCGCGCAGATTCTCGCCTTTATCCTGGTATCGATTGCGGGCATCGTCTTCCCTTACCGGCTGCGCCATGTCTGGGAAGCGGGCGGGGGTCACCGCATACTTGGCGTCCCCTCTGTCACCTTGGCTGGAATAGGCGGCGTGCTTGTTCTCGGCAGCCTCATGCTGTTGTTCATCTTCAATAGCACCATCAACTCCGCCTTTGGTGTGACAGCCAGGCTGTCTCTCTCCTTTATGATCGGCGTCATTGTTGTGGGTATTCTCTGGTACATCGGTGCTTACTTCTTGAATCGCAACCAGGGTATAGACCTTGGCCTGACGTACAGCGAGATTCCGCCGGAGTAAGTTACGCATGGGGATGGAAACGAACGGGCAGCCTCACGCCACTGTGAAGCCCACCATGTATCCACGAGTGATCGTGGTGGGCAACCTGACGATTGACGACGTAGTGCTGCCCGATGGTACAACGCGCATGTCCAGCGTGGGTGGCAATAGCCTCTACACGCTGCTGGGGGCACGCCTCTGGCAATCCCAGGTGGGAGTAGTGACGCGCCGGGGCGAGGATTTTCCGCGCGATCTCACCGAGATGCTGAACTCTCTGGTTGTAGCCATGGATGGCATCGTTGATATTCCTGGACCAACGGTACGCAACTGGGTGGTCTATGAGAGCAGCGGTGAGCGGCACTGGATTTATCGCACTCCACGCGAGCGTTCGCGCCAGGTGGCTGTGCAGCCGGGTGATGTACCGGTGGCCTGGTTGCAAGCGCAGCCTCCGCCGGTCGTGCATGTAGCCGGTATGCCACTGGACGCGGCGGAAGCTATTGTGGATGCTGTGCGGCGTTTTGCCCCACACGCCCTCATCACCCTGGATACCCATGAAGATTACGTTGTAGATTACCGGCAGCGCTTGCGCGCGCCGCGCTGAACAGGCCGATCTTGTCGGTTACGATGACCCGCGGCGCGCCCTGGCGACTCTGGTGAGTCTGCCCACGCCGATCATCGTGATTAAAATGGGTGAAGAGGGGGTGCTGGTCTGGGATAAAGCGCGAGGAATCTTGCACGAGGTAGGTATAGCGCAGGGCCCGGTAGTAGATGTGACCGGCGCCGGTGATGCATTCTGTGGAGGATTCGCCGCCGGGCTATCGCTCGGTTGCAGCCCGCTGGAGTCGGCACAGCGCGGCACGATTTCCGCCTCTTACGCGGTGGCAAACTTCGGTTCAATGCAACTGGCTCACGTCAATCCCGCTACAGCGCAAGAGCGTATTCGTATCGATCCCCCATCCGTGCATCTCCTTTCCGCACCTGCACAACTGTCGCAGGTAGAGGGAGCGGATCGCGGCATCAGTAGCGACCTGGATTTGATGCGCGAAGAGATCGTCATGATTCCTGAGTTGCTGGCTGGACAGTTGGAGATGCTGGCAATTCCGCTGCGTACGCTGGCGAGTAAACTGCATGCTGATGGGATTACCAGTCTTTATCTTACCGGGTGTG
>WNGJ01003943.1_pt1 | contig 15359 bp, 9 predicted proteins | sample 5400611 | NCBI WGS metagenome assembly WNGJ01 (sample SAMN13153375, study PRJNA577476) | soil metagenome | isolation source: 40 cm soil or saprolite under Garry oak tree replicate 1 | place: USA:California | collected 2016-06-15
TCAGGACTCCCCAGTAAATTCCGAGTTCGGAAACGGTATGGACAAAATTACTGAAGTCTACAGGTTTCACAATGTAGCTGTTCACGCCCAGGTTGTAGCTGTTCACGACGTCGCGCTCTTCCTGGGAAGAGGTGAGCATAACGACAGGTATGGGACTCGTCCGGGAATCGGCCTTGATTCGGCGCAACACTTCGATACCATCCACCTTAGGCAGCTTCAAATCGAGCAGAACCACTTTGGGCCGCTTCTCTACCTTCCTCTGAGAGTACGCGCCCGATGCGAAAATAAAATCCAACGCCTCGGCGCCGTCTTTCACAACGAAGACTTTATTTGAAAGATTCTGTTTCTGAAGCGCCCTCAAAGTCAGCTCAACGTCGTTCGGATTATCCTCCACGAGCAGGATCTCCACATCCTCTAACGAAATCATATTCGACTCTCACGCTTTCGGGAGGGAGAAGTAGAAGGTAGCTCCGTCGTTCTTCTTTCCTTCCGCCCAAACGCGCCCCCCATGCCGCAGCACGATTCGTTGAACGAGTGCCAGACCAACGCCTGTACCCTCGAACTCCTCGACGGCATGGAGGCGCTGAAAGACACCAAACAATTTATTACTGTATTGCATGTCGAAGCCGACACCATTGTCGCGAACGTAATACGTATGTTGATTGCCGTCGGCACGGAAACCAATCTCCACGGCGGGGTTCTGTTTCGGGCGGGTGAATTTGAACGCATTCGAGATTAGGTTATAAAGCACCTGGCGTATCATTGCGGGGTCTGCAAATGCCGCTGGAAGGTGATGAAGCTCCAGTAGAAGCTGCCTGTCTCTGTTTGCCGCCTGGATCTCGCCGAACACCGCTTTCGCCAGTTCTTCCATGTTGATATCGGTTTGCTCCAGGGGTTGACGCCCCAGGCGTGAAAACGTCAAAAGACCATCGATCAATTCACTGAGGCTGCGCGCGTTCGTGCGTATGATATTCAGGAGACGTTTGCCTTCTGTATCCAGTTTCTCCGCATATTCTTCGGTCAGGACGCGAGAAAACCCATCGATTGCGCGGAGCGGGCCGCGCATGTCGTCGGAAATCGAATACGTAAAGGCCTCGAGTTCCTTGACCATCATCTCCAACTGTGCCGTACGCTCGCGCACACGCTGCTCGAGTTCTCGATTCAAGAGTTGGATTTCCTCGGTTTTGCTCTGCACATCACGCAGCGCTTTTTGGGTCTCGCTGTACAAGCGGGCGTTATCGATTCCCAACGCCGCGCGCCGCGCCAGATCTTCGGCAAAGCGGAGGTCGTTCTCCGTGTAGCGGTGTGCGGGGTTTTCCGAGGCGAACGTGATGGCTCCAAGCGTTCGGCCTCTGGCGACAAGCGGCACGACCATTGCAGAAGCCAGCCCAAGTTCCTGCAGAATCTTGAAGTGTTCCGCATCTTGGGCCAATGCGATGAGCATGGAATCCGGAATATCGGTATAGATCTTTGCCTTCCCCGTGCGCATGACATGCGCGACCCCATGCGGTGCAGCCGTGTTTGTTGAGAATTTTTTCTGAAATTCTCTCGCCCACTCCATCCGGGAAGGATCACGATGAACCAGCGCAACGCGGTGGAAGCCGTTATTCTCATCGACAATATCTACAGCGCACCAGTCCGCCAGGCGGTTGACAGCCAGTTTCGCGACCGTCATCAGATTCGTGTGGTAATCCAATGAGGAGGTGAGGACGGTACTCGCCTCGGCCAAAAACGCCAGCTTCTCGGCATTGGTTTCAGCCTCGGAGCGGGCGACGCGTTCATAGATGAGCAGCCGGTCGCGTTCCTCCTCGGCTCGAGTTCGTTTGATGAAATCGCCAACCTGCCGCCCCAGAGCATCAAACATTTGAAGCAGTTCGTCATCAGGTTGTGCAACCTGGCGGTTGTAGAAAGCCATCACACAACTGATGTGGTCGGCTACGGGAACCGGAAAGGCAAATGCGCCATGGAGCCCCACCCGCTCGGCGATGGTCGCGCGCGGAAAATTGGCATCTTGGACAACATTGTCGACCCACTCGGGTTGGCCGCTTTGCAACACGCGTCCGACGAGGTCAATGCCGGGAAAAAGAATCGTTTTGCGGCCTGCTTTTTCGAACTCCTCGACTTCGTAGGCCGGCTGATGCCAACTGCCTTCGATATGCAGGGTATTCGATTCCGCATTCACACACCACAACTCCCCAAGCTCAAAGCCGACGGCTTCGCAGATGTACTGCAGGAGTTTCGGCGTCGCTTCCGAGAGTGTCGAAGATTCAGCAAGGGCGCGCGTCACGGCAAACTGTGCAGCCAGACGGCGATCAGCAATGTGGTAACGTTCTTTCAGTTCTGCCATTAGACGGAATCCTTAAGCAAAGCACCTGCCAAAGGCAAGTTTCGTTTCGGTTTATACAACACCAACGGTAACAATAATTTACACACGTCAGGCGTCAGGACGCATCAATCAAATACAACTATGCGGTAAGGACCTCCTCTTTCAAGGGGGAAAAATGTCCTGTATAAGTATTGTAATTCCATGATTGGTCTGTTCAAGAAGCTGCTAGCCAACCGAAGCCTTTTGAAGAATCTGGTGCTCCGGGATTTGAAATACCGGTACGTGGGATCGATTGCCGGATTCCTTTGGTCGGTTATTCATCCGCTGGTCTCGTTTGTGAGCTACACGTTCGTGTTCACCGTGATTTTTCCGACGCGGCTTGGTCCGGAGTCGGGCACAGATAGCTTCGCCATTTTTTTCTTTTGCGGTTTCCTCCCCTGGTTTCTTTTCAGCGATACCGTCATGCGCAATTGTCTGGCGATTTCGGACAATGCTCAGCTAATTACAAAGACGATTATCCCGGCAGAGATTCTCCCGATTTCTATTACAGTCTCGAACTTCGTTCATCACCTGATCGGACTTGGAATTCTGCTGTTGGTGCTGACTGTTTTCTCCAGCGTGCATCTCTCGGTACTTTGGATCTTTTTGTATATAGGGATGACGTTGATGCTTGCTCAAGGCATCGGCTGGATTGTGGCAGGACTTCACGTATTTGTCCGGGACACTGTACAGGCCTTGCAGATCCTGCTGTTTCTTTGGTTCTGGTTCACGCCGGTTCTTTATTCTTTGGATCGCCTGCCGGCGAATATTCGGGTGTTCGCCGAATTCAACCCGATGGCCGTCATTGTCACAGGTTACCGCAATTCCCTTCTCGACCGCGCCCAACCGGGTCTGCTTGAAGTAACGTTGGTGCTTGCGGCGAGCATCACGATTTTCGTCATCGGTGCCCTGCTCTTTCGACACGCAAAACCGGCGTTTCCAGACGTGCTTTAGGGTGGACCGGCGCACGGCAGGATTTTGGCCCGTACGCTCTTGGTCGGCAGTGAGGAATTCCCTTTCGCGATCAGGAAAAGCCAAATCCTCGTTTGGATTTTGCTCAGGCCGCCGCCTCGCGAACACCTGCGACGATCTGGCTGAGTTCCTCGACCTTCTGATCCCACGACTCGGAGTCCATTTGCGAAGAGATACGAATCTGCGGACCGGTCTGGCCGCTTGCGAGGATGGTATCGATGTGGCTTAAAACTTCGAGGTTGTTACGGCCGATCCGGACAAGGTGTTTGAGTCGCGCGGCTTCCGGAATGGCGCTGGACACGACAGGCAAGCCGGCGGCTAGGTACTCACGGAGTTTCAGGGGATTTGCAGCAATGGTCAGTTCGTTCATGACAAATGGGAGAATCGCAACATCGAAGGCCTTGACGTAACCAGGGAGAGCTTCATAAGTCTTCTGGCCGAGCAGGTGTACATTGGGGAGATCACCGAAGAGTCTCACGTCGGTGGTGATCTTTCCGATCAGCGCGAAGTTCCAGCCCGGGCGCGCGACAGCAAGGAAGCGGATGAGCTCGAGGTCGACCCAATCCGCGATCAAGCCGAAGAATCCGATCACCGGCTTCGACAGCTTCTTCATTTCATCGGGAACCACCGTTTGGGGATCGCAAGCCTTGCGGAAATGCGCTGAATCGACACCGTGGGTGACTAGGAACGTGTTTTTGTTATGAGGCTTCTTCGTTTCATAAAGCCGCTCTGACGAGACAATCACATAATCACATTTCTCCATGAGCTCGCGCTCGAGCCGGAGGATGGCTTCCTTATCGGTTCCCGTAAATTCCGAATACTCATCGACACAGTGATAGACAATCGTCTCCTCGCCAAGACAGCCGGCCACATTGCCCGATGCCGGGTAGAAGGTCCAGAGAAGCGGCCGCTGGAAACCCAACTGCCGACACACGCGGCGAAGGCTCCATTTCAGCGTATTCCGGTTAACCCAACGAGCGACGCGGCTTCCGAAGAACGGAACCGCGATCGGCGAGTACACATACAGTTGGTCGTCGACTTTCTGATGTCCTCTGGCGAAGTCACGAAATTTTTTGGCGATGCGTTTCAGGTCGTAAGCCGAAGTGGTTGGCTTGCGATTACCGATCGAGTTGATCCAGAGCACGCGGTTGTGTTTTGCAAACCGAAGCATGACATGCTTCTTGCTGAGCGGATCGCTGTCCCAATCGTTGGCAAAGCAGATGATATCCCGGCCGTGAATCATAGGAAGTCTTGGAGCACGAGTCTTTCCAGAGGCTTCATGGTGGTCTCGATTGGTACCACTATTCCGCATCCCACTCTAGCGGTCTATGCCTATGACCGCCGACAGTCCAGCAATTGGAACATCGCCGGCGGTCATAGACCGCCGCTACAGTGGGCAGAGCAATTCCGCTCCGAATGCTCATTCCCCACCCTCGACCAGCTCTACCAATCCTGCCAAGGCACTCCAGAGGAAAACGATACGACGGTTGTCGAATGCGACCGCGGGAGCCGGCTCCGTGATGATGCCAAAGCCGCGCTCACGTAGGAGATCCATGGCTCCACTCAGAGAAGGCACTTCATAACAAATGTGGTAAGTTCCGGCCTTGATCCTTTCGAGCCACTTGTGTGCGGGACTTTCTTCGTGCTCTGGGGCAATGAGCTCGATCATGAGTTCCCCGGCGCGAACCATCAGAGCGATCGACGCCTTCTGCAACGGATCGTAAACCCGTTTGTTTTCCGAATAGCCCAAGGCCTGATACAGCTTCACGCATTCGGAAAGTCTCTTCGTAACAATGCCGACATGGTGGAGTCGCATGGCTACCGAGGTAGCAAGTTGCCTGCCGGTTGTGACGGCGGCAGTCCAATTGTTAAAAACCGCACTGGGAAAAATGACGATGAAACCTTTTAAACCATCTGTGGCTCCGTACGACTGCAGGTTTGTCAGAACAACTGACGGACAATTCCGTTGTCTCCGAACTGTGGGCCCATTCCCACCTTACGAAGGCTGCGCTTCCTCTGCAATCAGACGCGCGGCGGCTGAACGCACTGCTGAAGGCATGCCGGCGCCTGAGCGTACCGCCGTCACGGCGCTGGTTGAACGCGCAATTGAAATCGTTCGTTGTAGGACCAAAGAGCGACGTGGCGCGGCGCAACTGGACGAAACTGGTCGCCCCGCCCCTACAGCTCGCTTATCGTTTCTGCGGGCGCGAGAGCACCTGCAGCACTACGGTGCTCAGGATGTCGGGAGGGTAGCTTTTAAAGCGGCTATGGAGCGGAAATCCGTTCGCGAGAGCACGACGCGAGGCCTCATCGACGAACGGTTTCCAAAACAGCACCTCGTGCCCGCATTCAGAATACAAATCCGCGAATTCGCTCGCGCGGAGACGGTTGTGATAGGCAAACTGGTTGCCGGCGAGTCGAGCCCATTCGGCATCGGAGTATTGGAGAAAATTGATCGGCAGAATGGATCGATCGTGATGCGAAAAATGATCGGAAGTGTCAATGTGATGCAGAGTAACTCCGCCGGGAGCCACCACCCGGTTTGCCTCCAGAAGAATACCGCGCAGCACCTCTCGCGGGATATGTTCGAACACCGTATAAGAAACCTGGATGTCAATGCTCTGATCGGGAAGGTCACTGTCTGCCGCGTCGGCAGGCGCTCGATATTCGATCTTTGCATGCAGCAATAGTTCGGCGCTCGTTGTCGAGGAACAGAGCACTTCCAGCCTTTCCCGCAAAAGACTCGTATCGACCATTCCTCGAAACCTGTCTATAACTCTATCCTTCTGCGCGCGAAAAGCATCGAGCGCGGCCATCAGCAGCGATGGTTTCAAATAACGATGCGCGTCGAAGGTGATGACAGATGAAGCGCCGCACAAGTAAAGGCCCAGTGGCATGTTGACGCATCGGCCTGTTCCCACTTCCATGATTCGCGCGCCCGCAACGGGCCGGCCGGTATCCTGGAGAATACTGGCGAGCTGAGCGCAGGCCCCGAGCATCGGAAAAGGATCGGCCCGATCTTGCACACTGCCGAATGTCCGCTGGAGAAAGTAGTAAGCGGGCTGGCGGATCACCGGTAATCCGGCGCAGACGCGCTGGATACGCGCCTTCCACTTCCAGTTCATATCTTTTTACTCGTAGCACGAACCCAGCCACACGGTCGATGCAGTCCAGGCGCAGATCGATATGATCGTTCAATGCTCTTCTGCGGACTCGAGTTCCGCAAATGCGGAATACGCCGGCCACCGGTCTAATCTCAAATCCGAAATTTCGAAATTTGGAATTGGACCGTCCAATTTGCGATTTCACAATTTCGGATTTGAGATGGGCTTTAGTCCGATTTCACAATTTTTAGCGCAGGCTGATACCGAGACTGCCGCCGCTTTGTGTAAACAGTTGCAGGTTCCCGGATGGAGGCTCGGCAGGAGTACCGCTGAAGGTGATGAACTGCGTCGTGTATCCGCCGCCATCGACAATCTGAGGGAATACCAGCGTTGAATGCGTAGGAGCGCTTTCATTTGTTGCAGGAGTGGTCGTGAAGATGAAGTCGCCCCGTTCATTCCAGCGGCTGCGTACTCCGAGAACCGCGATATTCGCGTTTCCCGAGGAAATTCGGAGGACGCCTTTGAACGGCATCGGCAGCGATTCGAACCCCGGAATCTGATTCAGAAACAGCGCGCGTTGCCCCGATGCTGGTATCACGAGTTGTCCGGAACGACCGGTTGAAGTTCCATCGAGCCGCGTGAGTTCAAAATTTACGGATGTATCGCTCGATCCGGCATTCTCCACGGCCACTGCCGTTTGAATGGCGTTTGAGGTATCGGCCTCGGCGTAGAGCCGGAACGCACTACCGGCAGTCATCGAAGGTGTGCCGGCTTCCGAAACGGTGATCCCCGCATTGTGGTAGGAAAAGATGGCCGCCCCGACCGGAGCTGTACTGAATGCGGCAGGCGTTGCTCGCGCAGATCCAACCTTCATTTGTGAGGAGGTGTTCCTGGTCGAGAAACGCTTTGAGCTGTGCGCCGGAATCGAATAGGCGACCTGACTGACCACAGCGCCATCAATATTCATCGAGAGATTCGGTGCCGGTGCGCCGGCAGTCCCCTGCCCGTAGAAACTAAGCATGCCGCTGATCGCTTGATCGGACGGATTCACCAGAACGAACTGAGTAATCCATCCTCCGCCGTCGGCAAATTGGGGAAAATAGACGGAACCCGATGGAGGCACATCCGGGTCGGCGACCGGTAGCGTGGTTGCCAGAAATTCGGAGCGCTCGTTCAGAAATCCGCGGATTGCAATGGCGGAAACGGGAACGCTTGAACTGAACGTGAACGTTCCTTCGGTCCGCTGCGGCCCGTTGAACGGCGTTTCATTCAAGAAACGGGCGATCTGGCCGTGCGCGGGGATGGTTACAGTACCGTTGCCGAAATCCTTCCCGTTCGTGTCCGTAAAGAAGAAGGAGACCGTCGCAGCGGAATCATTCGCATTGGCGATAGCCAAACCCGTGTTGGCGGAACCGGAAACCTCAGCATAGATCCGTCCTCGACGCGCCGGCACGCTGGCCGGAACTCCCGCCTCCGCAACAAGCACTCCATTTTCTCGATAGCCGAAGATCGCAACACCGGACGGAACAGACTGCTGACCCGCAGCCGCAGTCACTTGGGCCGACCCGACCTGCATTGATCGCCCGCCACCACTGGTCGTCAGGCTTTGGCCGCCAATTGAAGACTGCGCCGATGCATTGCCCGTCGAGGTACTTCCTGACGCGCTGCTTCCCGAGGCGCTATTTCCTGACGTCGAGGGAGTCGTGGTTGGTGTACTCGTTGGCGCCGAGCTTCCCGTGCTCGGCGTGGACGTGTCACCGGATACTGTGGTCGTGGCATTGGACGTCGTCGTTACGTCGAATGCATCCAGTTGTGTCCAGTATCCCTGGGCGCTCGCGTTCTTGCGGCCGGTGGGGCCGATCCCAATTGTATGCGGACCCAGCGTCAAGCCGGATACCGTGTAGGCTTTCGCCTGCCGTATTGCCGGCGATGCATAAAGGTCGACCTCCGTGGTTGGATTGCCGTCGACGTAAATTTGGGCAATACCGGACCACTCATCCGACATCGTGATGAAGGTCACGCTCGTTCCGGTGAACGATAAAGTCGCTCGCGCATTTGCATCCATGGACGACTTCATTGTCCCCCCGCTATACATTCCCCCGTTCGTGACCAAGAACCACGTACCGCTGTAGGTGATGGCCGCACTTGTCTCCTCGACACGTGTGGTCGTGCTCGTACCGGTAGACGTGTTTCCCCCGGACGTGCTTCCCGATGTTGAACCGGATGTCCCACTCCCGGACGTCCCGCTACCGGATGTTCCGCTTCCCGATGTCGACGCTGTGACGGTCAGCGCGCCCGAGCCACTGCTTGCCGCGTAACTGCTATCACCGCCGAAGTTCGCCGCCACGGCAGTCGAGTAGCTTCCTGCATTGATACCGCTCAGGCTCACGCCGCTCAGCGTCGCCGCACCCGAACTGTTCGTCATACTTGTACCGGCCGCAGTGCCGTTGAGAGTGAAACTGATCGTCTTCCCGCTCAGTCCCGATCCGCCGGAGGTCAGTGTTGCTGTTAAGCTCGCTGTACTCCCGGATGTACCCGAGCCGCTAACGCCGTTGATTGTTGTCGGCGCAGGGCTGGGCGCGGTCGTGACATTGGAAGTCGTGGTGACATCGAATGCATCCAGTTGTATCCAGGATCCCTGGGCGCTCGCGTTCTTGCGGCCGGTGGGGCCGATCCCAACTGTATGCGGGCCCACCGTCAAGCCGGATACTGTGTAGGCTTTCGCCTGCCGTATTGCCGGCGATGCATAAAGATCGACCTGCGTAGTCGGATTGCCATCGACGTAAATTTGGGCAATACCGGACCACTCATCCGACATCGTGATGAAGGTTACGCTCGTTCCGGTGAACGATAAAGTCGCTCGCGCGTTTGCATCCATGGACGACCTCATTGTCCCCCCGCTATACATCCCCCCATTCGTGACCAAGAACCATGTACCGCTGTAGGTGACGGCCGAGTCTGTCTCCTCGACACGTGTGGTCGTGCTCGTACCGGTAGACGTGTTTCCCCCGGACGTGGTTCCCGATGTTGAACCGGATGTCCCACTCCCGGACGTCGAACCCGATGTCCCGCTTCCGGATGTTCCACTTCCGCTCCCGTTTCCAACCGACGCCGTCACACCGGTCAAGTCGACAAGGAATGTATCAATCCGCGTTGTACATCCCCATGCCGTGTCGGGTCCAAGAGTCCTGTCCCAGGTGCTGGAGAACAGCGCCCATTTGCCGTCGCTCGAAATTTGCGCGAATCCTTGGCCATAGAAGCAGTTCAGGCCGTCGGTAGCGTGGTTGTGTGCAACACGCCAAACGGTATTGGAACCGTCAACGGCTGCCAAAATAATTTCTCCGGTCCATGCGCCCGTACAAGAGGTGGGTGCAAAACGGGATATTAAAAGGGGCGCGTTTGGATTGTTGCCGGAGTTGTGCCACGAGGGATGCTCGCCGGTGCACCAGTCGGCGGTGTCCGTGGGCTGTTCAATGAAAAGGTATTTCGAGGCATTCATGAGATCGTCCGGATCGCGGACGAGATAGCTTCGGGGATCGGTTCCCGACTTCGTTCCAGAACCGTTCGTAAATTTTCCGTTACCTAGCGTCGCATGACCGCTCCAGTAGGGGTCGGCATTGGTGACGAGCGACCAGGTTTGTGATTGAAGATTGAAAATGGCATCACCGTTTCCGCCCCAGCTTTGCTGGTGAAAGCTGAGGTATACCCACTTGGAGCCGGTGCCGGGGGCTATGGCATGAATGCCGATCACCTGTCCGGCCGCAGATGTGGGCCACTTGGTCAGATTCGGCGCTGGAGCACCATTGATCGTCTTGTTGTAAACGTCGACAAATTGGTATTGAGAAGTATTCGACGGATTGATGCAGAAAAATTTGGTGTAGCTGTCCTGATAGCCGGCTCCGGCGGCCGAACAGACCCAGTTATCCTGACCGATAACAGCGGTCGCATAAGTAACTGCATCGCCGTTTGGAGGCCCGCCGAGGTTGGTCGTGACGCCGGTGGACTTATTGTATTTGGCGATCTTGTTCCCGTTTAGAAAATAAATGATGTCGGGATCGACCGCAGACCATTCCCAGTTCGATCCAAACCAGAGTGGATGAGGACTAGGACGCGAAGTTCCATCGCCGACCTTGAACGCTGCCGCATTAAATTCCAGCCAAAATCCTTTGCCGCCGACGCCGGATAATTTGATTGCTGTCGAATTGGCATTGAATGTTCTTTTGAATCCCGTTTCCGTGGAGATCAAGGAATTTCCCGAATCCGTATTCTGATCGGTCACACGCAAAATGCGTGTCCCGAACGTCGGATCCGTAATGACGGAATTGGCCGGTCCCAGGGCCGGCGCAGGAGGAACGGGCTTCGGATCGGTTCCTTTGTAAAGCGGATACGTCGTTGGAGCGACCTGGGCATCGACCACCCACGAAAATACGGCGCATGCCAGGATAATAAAAACAACGACCGTTAAGAACCTACCTCGATAGCTGGATCCCTTTAACATTGATTCATGACCTCTTTTTTGCCGCCCGGACACACGTGTCGCATCGTGTCGGAATAGGAACAACCGTTTAAAGTGTTGGCGGGAGTGGAGAGTGAGTTGGCCGCATATTCCTGAAAGATGTGTCCAGCTTGGTTATTTCAGCGTGTTGGATTACTCCTCATCCTGTGATCTGCGGTTTGATCCTTGGCCGTGTGCCTTGATGTCGTGGAAGAACTATAGCGTGCCGGAGAGGAACCGGATAATTGGGGATTTACCTTAAATGCGGCGGGGAATTCTTCTTAGGTCAGATTGACGAAGGCCGTGCAGAACGCGGTAAGTTGTGCCTTTCCGGGCGGCTCGGTACTAAAGGTGAAGTGCCCCGGGCGGTCTATGAACGCTTGAATGAATTGGTGCGCTATTCCCCTTGCATCACCGCAAGGAGGGGAATGCGCTCGATTCCAATTCGTTCACAGCTTCACAGACCGCCGCTACAGTGCATTCGTCGTTTATTTGGGTAGACACGTTCGAGTCAGGGCCGTAACGTTCAGCTATCGATGCGTGGAGAGCCGGCTGATTTCTCGGCCCATCGATTCGCGGACAGCGTAGAGCTTGTTCGGGTCCTGATCGTAGTCGTAGATGTGGCGGATGAAGCGGTTCAAAGCATCAGCTACCGTTTTGTTGCCTTCCAGCTTGGAGAGGATCGTCAGGTATTCATAATCTTCGAGACCTTCGCGGATGAGTTTGAGACGAATGCTTTCGACAGGGACGTGGCTCGTTCCGCCGATGACATCGGGGCGGCCTGGATAAAACAGCGTGCCGTCGCCATTGCCGCCGAACAGATACACATCCTTCCAGGGGTCCTTCTTGGCGTACGCCTCGGTGGTGCTGTAATACAGCTCGCCCCGAATACCATATTTCCACGTCAGCCATTCCATGATGCGATTGCGGACCGGGGCATCGTCGATAACGTAGCTCGGCCAGCCCCGGAAATAATCACCGCCGACGATATCGCAGCCGTGGCTTCCACATGCCTGGTACCACCACAACTGTTTACCCTTTGCCAGCTCCGAATCGTATGCGGAGCGTTCCGCCATCGGATTGCAGAAGCTCCCGAAAAACGGTTTTCCCTCGAAGCAATTAATGGCAGGCGACCAGATATCGATCACATCGGACCAATTCGGCTCGAGCGGCGCCGCGACCAGGTTCTTCAACGCAGGATCGGCACGGTGCGCCGTTTTTCCGAGTTCGATGAGTGCCGGAAAATCCTTCGGCTGCGGCTCATCCCAAACGTAGTGAAAGAGACGATCGAACCAGCCCTTTTTCCGAAAATGTGCGGCGATTTGCCGCCAGTATTCGATTCGCTGTCCGGAAGTCGTCAGCAATAGCGATGGAGTCGTCATCGCCAACGAAGTTGCGCGCGCACCGGACAATGGATCGTTGGAAGTAAACACCGTACCGTCCATGAACGGCTCCACAACGCTGTCGTAGGTATCCCACGAGAGCTTCACGTGACCGTCTTTGATGGCGAGGGCCGGCGCGACTCCGGCGTTCGAATCCAAACTGACGCGGTGCCAAAGAGCGGCTTTGTGATAGACGCGAGTGAGGTCCTCGATATCCTTGCTTCCGGTGTAGCTGTCGTAATGCGCGCGAACGGCAGAGTTTCCGCTGAACCCAAACGTCGTGACGAGACTGGAAGTGCTGGGCAACTGGAAATTCCAAACTTCGAGGTCGAGCGGAATACTCAGTCGAGGTTTGCCCGAAACCAAAATGTTCACCTGACCGCTGTAGGAGCCGGCGGGCGTGGACGGCGGAACGTACACGTCGACCCAGATCGGTTGGTTTCGGCCGCCCGTCAACTTGAACGGAAACGCATTTCTTCTTTCATTCGCGTAGCGGTCCACACGCGGAACCAACGGATCCGGCCACTCCCCCGTTCCGCCCGTCACCGAGGAAGGAGTCTTTAGATTGAGATACCGCACGAGATAGACGGATATGTACTTTGCGGAAGGAATCACACCGGACTTCCCCCGCAGATCTGTGACTTCGATATCCACGGCATCGATTGCCGGGCTCTCGGCGCGCAATACGACTTGAAACGGCTCGAACTCGTTGCGCGCGGCCTGAATCTTTACACTCTGCGGTGCGTATTCCGGTACACGGTCATAGGGACGGATCTTCTCGAGACTATGGGTTGTCCACCACACCAGAGCGGGCGAAGGAGCCGGCCTGAGGAAGCCGAGCACCAGCGGTATCGCAGCGAGTGGAAGAAAAGGCCAACGACTCATCGTCATCACAACCTCGATTTATTGCGCTTTGCAATAACGCTGCCGTTTCGCTGGCATCCTCTTTGCAGTGTTGTGCCTAATGATGAACCAACACAATCGAATACCTTCTCTGGACGGTCTGCGCTGCATCGCTGTTTCTCTCGTGTTGTTTAGTCATCTGCTTGGAACGCGCGGGTTTTTCAGCCCACCGAAGACCAGTTTCCTTTACACATTTGGAAACCTCGGAGTGCAGGTCTTTTTCGTCATCTCAGGGTATCTGATTACACACTTGCTGCTTTCCGAGTTACAAAGATCCGACAAAATCCACCTCGGAACATTTTATTTCCGCCGCACTCTTCGAATATTCCCGCCTTGCTACTTTATGATCGGCGGACTGGTTCTGCTGACGGCTGCTGGGTGGAACGCCTTAACGCCGAAGGATGCATTTCATGCATTAACGTACACATCCAATTATTATCCCGGACGCTCATGGAACATCGGTCACACCTGGTCGCTGGGTGTAGAAGAACAGTTCTATCTTCTCTGGCCGGCGGTCCTTGTGATACTCGGAAGGCGGAAAGGATTTTACGCTGCAGCGTCGGTCATCTTCATTTGTCCGATAATTCGGGTTCTGCTCTGGCACTTTTACAGACTGCCCGATATCGGGCATCGATTCGAGACTGTAGCAGACGCCATCGCCACCGGATGTCTCCTCGCCGGTACGCGTGAGTGGCTTCACAGGCAACAGCTTTACAAGACCATTCTTGGATCGAAGTTCCTTTTCGCACTGCCGATCTTCGTTCTCGCTGCTCTAATTTTGGATCCGCACCCGATGACGTATTTCGCGGTGAGTCCCACGGTCATGAATCTGAGTATTGCTCTGTTCCTGGATTTCTCAATCACCTATCACAGAGGAGTGGTAGGAGGAATTTTGAACTCCAGACCGTTCGTGTTTCTGGGATTGATCAGTTATTCCACGTACCTGTGGCAGCAGGTCTTTCTGAATCGAAACTCTGCATCCGTGATCACCGCGTTTCCGTTAAACATCATCCTGGCTGCGGCCGCCGCTGTGGCATCTTATTACGTTATCGAGCAGCCGTGTCTGAGATTCAGGCAGCACCTGGAACAGAAAGTATTTGTTTATCGGCGCGAGCCCGAGCCGGCTATTGCAACCGAGAAGGCAGTTGCCGTGGCAAAGTCCAGTGCGAGCTGATAGTGTGGCGGTGCAGGACTTACAGAAATATTCCTTCTTCGGCGAGCCGCATCGACGCACGAATGAAATCGGCGGCACCAGCTGTCGCGCATTTCAGACCGGCGGCGGAGATGTACGTCAATACTCCGCGCCGCAGCAGTTGCTTTTCAACCCGCGCGAGGTTACGGCCGGCGTCCGGCCGCAACGGGAGGAACTGATAATGGATCTGCGAATCGCCGTCTATGAGCAATGTTGAATGCTGTTCGGCGAATACTTGCCTGCGCCGCTTCGGATGGAGGTCATCAGCGACATGAAGGATCGTGTAGCTTTCGATCCGCGTACCGAGGCCTACCACTCGCCCGCCAACATTTTGAATTTTGTAGAAGGGAGATGTCTCTCCAAACGTGGAGCCGAGATGGTGCGTCGACGTCAACTCGATCGCGTGCCTGCCCCACGCCGCCACAGGGTGTGTTGGATGAAGACTTCTTACCACGCCGGGTAATCGCCGGAATACCTCAGTGAGAAGCCCGACCTTCGAGGGAGTTCGCTTCACGTCGAACTTCGGATTCCTCTGCACATAAAAGTACTGCTTTCCGACAAAGGGAAATGTTGGAAGCAGTAATGTGCCGCTATGACCGAGCGTGTCTTGCAATAGCTGGAGCAGCCGTGGCGCCGTCATTCCGCGCACGCGCCGCGTGATTTCGTCCATCGAGCTGTGCAGGAAGATTGTGGCGCCCGGTACAATTCCGAGTTTAGCCAGCAGATTTTCGAATCTGCTTTCCGTCATCGTGCGCCGGTCGATAAACCGATCCACTCGACTGGCTCTCAATTTCAGCTCGCGGTACATCGGGCGGAGATAAGCTGGTATCGTCACTGCGTGAGTAATGCACGAGCGATTCCAGTGAAATCGGGGAACGTCCACAAAAGGCACAAAAGAAGCCAAAAAGCACACAAATTTTGTTCTCTTGTGCCTTTTGTGATCCTT
>WNGJ01003944.1_pt1 | contig 15358 bp, 12 predicted proteins | sample 5400611 | NCBI WGS metagenome assembly WNGJ01 (sample SAMN13153375, study PRJNA577476) | soil metagenome | isolation source: 40 cm soil or saprolite under Garry oak tree replicate 1 | place: USA:California | collected 2016-06-15
CGCCTGGCTAGCCTCGGCCAGCTAGCAGCAGCCGCAGAGGCGATGAGCCACATCCGCCAGCTGCTCACCGCCGCCCGCGGCGAGGCAATAGCCGCAGAACCTCGATCCTGAGGGGCCTAGGTCCTCTTCAGCCCTCGCGGCCTGTTTCGGGCGCTCCGCATACGCCGCGCGGTGCTCCAGCAACAGGGGCACACCGGGACTGTTGTAACGTGTAGTGAGAAGCAGTATACTTTGGGTAATCGCCGGGGGGTGCTGGATGAGATCACGCCAAGCACGTTCAGCGCCGCCTGGGGCGGACCAGCCGCGCCGGCTCCGGCAGTGGTGGCTCGACCGGCCCTTGCGGGCGAAGGGCCTGATCGTGGTCGCGGTGCCGCTGATCGCCCTGATGGGCATCACCTCGGCGAACCTGATGCTCCAGCAAAATGAGAGCCATGACCGTAACGTCAGCATAGCCGCCCATAACCTGGCTACCGCGGGCGACCATGTTCTCACCGACTTGTTGAACGCGGAAACGGGTGTCCGCGGCTACGGCACGACCCGCGACTCGCTTTTCCTCGCCCCTTACAACCTGACACTGACGCGGATCAGCGCGGAGCGCAGGTCGTTGCGGGAAGCGGCTGTCATAGAAGGTGCCGGCCGTCAGCAGCGGGCGGTGGACGCTACCACGGGCAAGGAGCTGTTCGAGCTAGCGCAGCTACGTTCGGCTATCAGCCGCGGCATCTCAGCCGGGAGCCTCATTCCGGCGCTTGAGCACGCGAAGACGACCATGGACCTGCTGCGCCGCCAGGTCACCGATCTCGCCAGCGGCCCCAACACCCTAGTCGCCATCCAGCGCAATAGGATCACCTCGCTGCAGACGAGGATTGAATTGCTCGACATCGTCGGCCTCGCGCTGGGGGTGCTGGCCGGGGTGGTCGGCGTCGCCCTCTTCACCTCGGGCATCGCCAGCCGGGTCGGCGCGAACGCGGAGAACGCGCGCCGGCTGGGCGAGGGACAGCCGCTCGAACCAATTATCTATGCGGGTGACGAAATCGGCCGCGTCGCCGAGTCACACCTCAAGGCCGAAGAGCTGCTGGCCAGCCGGGCTGCGGAGCTGACAACCGCCAGGGATACGGCCATGAAGGCCACCCAGGTGAAGAACTCGTTCCTGTCCAGCACGAGCCACGAGCTGCGAACCCCGCTCAACTCCATCCTCGGCTTCACCCAGCTCCTCCAGATGTCCGAACTCAGCGAGGAAGACAGTAACGGCGTCGAGCGAATACTCGGTGCCGGGCGCCATCTGCTCGCGCTGATCAACGAGCTCATCGACATCGCCCGGATCGAATCGGGTGACCTGACCCTTTCTCTCGAGCCGGTCTTGGTCCGCCCGCTCATCGAGGAGTCCTGCCAGCTGATGGCTCCGATCGCCGCCGAACGCTCGATCCGGATCATCCAGCACTGCGCGCATCCTGCTCTGGCGGTCCGCGCCGACCGGCAGCGGTTCTCCCAGGTCCTGGTCAACCTGATCTCCAATGCCGTCAAGTACAACCACCGGGACGGCACCATCACGATCTCCTGTCAGGAAGAGGGCACCGGCTTGGCCATCATCATGGTCACGGACACCGGACCCGGCTTGTCGCCCGAAAACATCGAGCGCATTTTCATCCCCTTCGAGCGCCTCGGCGCCGAACAGACAGCGGTCGAGGGCACCGGGATCGGGCTGCCCCTGGCGAGAGCCCTCACCGAGGCCATGGGCGGCCGGCTGACCGCATCGAGTGTCCTCGGCCAGGGCTCGGCTTTCACCGTCAGTCTCCCGCGCGCCCCGGACCTGGTCCACGTCCCGGCCCCCGGCCTCGCGCCAGCCTCACGGGCGGCCGGGCCGCACGCCCGGGCCGGAGCCAGCATCAGCATTCTCTACGTCGAGGACAACCCGGCGAACGTCGAGGTGGTGACCCGGTTCCTGAGGGGCAGGCCGAACACCAGGCTAAGGTCCGAGGCATCTGGCCGGGCCGGCATCGAATACGCCGTCCGGTACCTGCCCGACATCATCCTGCTCGACCTGCACCTGCCTGACCTGCAGGGAGACCAGGTACTCAGCGAACTCAAGAGCGAACCCGCCACCGCCGCCATTCCCGTGGTGGTCCTTTCCGCCGACGCCTCCCACGGCGTCATCCGCCGCCTGCTCGCCAATGGTGCGCTCGCCTACCTCACCAAGCCCATCGAGCTCGCCGAGCTCGGCGGGCTGCTCGACACCTTCGCCGCCGCCCAAGCCCAGGACCAGCAGGCGCGGTCGGCTACCCGGATCATCCCAGCATGAGCGGCCCCGGCGCCGGGGGCTTCCCCCGCAAGCCTGCCCAGGAGCCTGCGGAGGTAGGCCCGGTGAGGCATGCCCTGCTTTACATCGAGGACGACGAGGACAAACTCTGCCTCGTTGAACGGCTGCTCAAGCGCCGCCCTTACATCGAGTTGCACGTGGCCATGAACGGCCGTGACGGCGTCCAGGCCGCCATCGACAAACGCCCGGGCCTCATCCTGCTCGACAACCGCCTCCCCGACGCGACCGGCGGCGAAATCCTGCGAGAACTCACCTCCGCGGCGGCCACCGCGGCGATCCCCGTGGTTGTCCTCAGCAGCGACTCAGCCGAGATCATCGATGAGCTGCTAGCCAACGGAGCCGCTGAATCTGTCGCGGTGCCGTTCGATCTTCACCAGTTCATGGCCATAGTCGACCGCTACCTTCCCTGACGACCCGGAAATTAGCTAGCGCACCAGCCGTTGCCTCTATCGTGAGCCAACGGGCAGCCCGGGCGTTTGTAGACTTGCTACCTGCCGCTATGACAGCCAACGGACGATCTTTATACTTCCGGCTCTGCGGAGAGGAGTGAGGATGGCCATCGTGGTGTTGGTGCTCTGGCTGTTCACCGCGGGGGCCGGGTTCTATCTGCTGGTTACGAGCAGCCTCGGGCGCGATCGCTCCGCCCATGCGGCTCCTGCCGCAGAACCAGTTGCGGCGTCGGTCGCGTCGGCCGCACAGCAGGCGTCGGCCGCACAGCAGGCGTCGGGCTCCGCGGCGCCGAGCCCCTCGCGGCGGGAGGTGCGGCGGGCGGTCCGGGATCGCTTTGATCCGCCTTCGCTGGTCGCGGCTAAGAAGGCGGCGGCGTTGCCTGGTCCCCGGGCACTGCTTGAGTTCGCGCATCCGGCCTGCGGCATCATCGGTCTCGCCTTCTGGCTGGGCTACACGCTCGTGCATTACCTGATGCTGGGCTGGATCGCGTTCGGGCTGGTGGCGGTCACGGCCTGCCTGGGGCTGACCTGGTTCACGGTCAATACTCGCGCGTCCAGGCGCCACCAGGACGGGCCGTCTTTCAGCGGCCGCCTCATCGCGCTGCACGGCGCGGCCGCCGCGGTGACCTTGGCGCTGGCCGCCCTGACCGCCTTGGCCGTGCGCGGTTAGTTGTGCGCGGTTAGTTGTGCAGCGGGTCAGCGACGGCCATCCGGCCGCCCATCAGCATATACAAATCGTAATCATACGACTACGCTAAGCGACATAACGAGGTCCCAGCCCGCCGTGACCCGGCCCGCAACGACTGCCGGGCTAACTCCCGGCACCAGGGCACGGGGAACAGTAAAGGGGACAGGTTATGCGCGCACGGGGGGGCCATCACGTCGTCGCCGGTCATCGCGGCGGCACCGCAGCCCGCTGGCGCCGGGGTGCCGCGGCCGCCGTGCGGCCGCTGGCCGCCGCGCTGCCGCTGGCGGTCTGCGCGGCCACGGCGGTGCCGGCCTCGGCGGCGGGCGGCTACACCGTGACCGCCACCATTGCCGTGGGCTCCGGCCCGGACGGGGTGGCGGTGGACCCCACTGCCCACACCGCCTACGTGACCAACATCAACGATGACACGGTGTCGCTGATCGACGAGGCGACCAGCACCGTGACCGCCACCATCGCCGTGGGCGGCGGCCCGATCGCGGTGGCGGCGGACCCCGCGGCCCGCACCGCCTATGTGACCAACGGGGGCAATGGCACGGTGTCGGTGATCGACGAGGCGACCGGCACCGTGACCGCCATCATCGGAGTGGGCTCCGGCCCGGACGCGGTGGCGGTGGACGCCGCGGCCCACACTGTTTACGTGGCCAACGGGGGCGCCGGCACGGTGTCGGTGATCGATGAGGCGACCGGCACCGTGACCGCCACCATCGGAGTGGGCTCCGGCCCGGACGCGGTGGCGGTGGACGCCGCGGCCCGCACTGTTTACGTGGCCAACGGGGGCGCTGGCACGGTGTCGGTGATCGATGAGGCGACCGGTGCCGTGACCGCTACCATCGGAGTGGGCTCCGACCCGGGTGGGGTGGCGGTGGACGCCGCGGCCCGCACCGCCTACGTGGCCAACTTCTCTGGCACGGTGTCGGTGATCGATGAGGCGACCGGCACCGTGACCGCCACCATTCCCGTGGGCTCCGGCTCGGACGCGGTGGCGGTGGACCCCGCGGCCCGCACCGCCTACGTGGCCAACTTCGCTGGCACCGTGTCGGTGATCGACGAGGCGACCGGCACCGTGACCGCCACCGTCCCCGTCGGCGCTGATCCGTTGGGGGTGGCGGTGGAGCCCTCCACTCACACCGCCTACGTGACCAACGGGAAAGCTAACACCGTGTCAGTGATCAGCGGGGCCCGGCCAACTCCCGTCACGACGGTGACCTCGTCACGGAACCCGAGTTCCTTCGGCCAGAAGGTCACCTTCACCGCGAGGGTCGGCCCGGCCGACGGCGGCACCATGACGTTCCGCAGCGGCTCCAGGACGCTGTGCCGCGCCGCGTCCCTGACCAAGGTCAGCGGCCGCACCTACCGGGCCACCTGCACCACCAGGACCCTGCCGGCCGGCCGCGACACGATCACCGCCGTCTACCCCGGCGACGCCAGCTACGCCACATCCGCCGGCCTGCTCACCCAGACCGTCACCCGGGCCCCGACCGCGCTGACCGCGAGCATCGGCCTCACCCCGCAACTGACATTCACCCTCACCGCGACACTGACCGCGTCCGGCCGGCCGCTCAGCGGCCAGCCCGTATCGTTCAGCACGGGGCCCACCCACCTGTGCACCCCGCACACCGGCACCCGCGGCGTGGCCACCTGCGTGCTCACCGGCCCCCAGACCCGCCTGGCCGAACAGGACAACGACACCATCCGGGCCAGCTACCCAGGAAGCACCAACTACCGGCCATCATCAGCGACCGTGATCCCGCCGCGATTCCCGTTGGCCGGCCAGCCAAAAGTGGCCAGTGCACCCGACCGCCTGCACGGATAGGGGGAGACGAGCGACCACCGAGCCTGGGAGCGTTCTGATGGCTCAATGATCTTGGCCGCCGTGTGCACTGACCACTACCCAGGACTACGAGCCGCCGTCCCCGCCGGCTCACCCGCGAGGATCCGCGTAAGCAGTCGGTAAGATTTTCCTCGCGCGGACTTGAACCGAGGCCCGGCCAGGGACGGTTACATGGACAGGTACCCCTAACAGGATCTTCCGCGAAGTGCTGACCGGGCAAAGGACCTCGGATGTGAAGAAGGCGGACGAGAACCCGGAAACCCTGGCAACCCCGGAACCCGCGAAGACCCAAGAACCCGCGGACACCACAGAAACGGCGGACACCACAGAAACGGCGGACACCACAGAACCAGCGGACACCACAGAACCAGCGGACACCGCAGAACCGGCGAGCACCCAAGAAACACCGAGCACCCAAGAAACGCCGGTAGCGCCGGACAAGCCGGGAACGCCGGCCACCCGCAGCGGCCTGAGCAGGCGGCAGGCGCTTACCGTCCTCGGCGTCGGCGCCGGGGCCCTCATCGCCGAGCAGGCTCTCGTCGGCGACGGGATCCCCCCGAGCAGCCCCCCGCCGACGGCAGCCAGCGTCGCGCCCGAGCCCAGCGGCTACGCGCCCGACGGCACCGCGGGCCGCGCCGCCGCGCTCCCCCTAGAAGACGTGCAGCTGCTCGAGAGCCCGTTCCGCCAGAACCAGGCCAGGAACACGACGTACCTGCTGTTCCTCGACCCCGAACGGATGCTCCGCTCCTTCCGCCGGAACTATGGCGAACCCTCCCAAGCCGAGCCGCTCGGCGGCTGGGAGAAGCCGGACTCGCAGATCCGCGGCCACATGACCGGCCACCTGCTGTCCGCCCTGGCGCTGACCTACGCCAACACCAACGACGCGGCCACCAGGACCCGCGGCCGCTACCTGGTCAGCCAGCTCGCCGCCCTCCAGGCCCGGGCACCAGAAGCCGGGTTCCACCCCGGCTACCTGTCCGCGTTCCCCGAGGGCTACTTCGACATCCTGGAACAGGGGAAATCGGTCTGGTCGCCGTACTACATGATCCACAAATACCTGGCCGGGATGATCGACCAGTACCAGCTGACGGGCGACGACCAGGCGCTCGACGTGGCCAGGAAGCTGGCCGACTGGGTGGAGTGGCGCAGTGGCCGCCTCCCGTACGGGCAGATGCAGATGGTCCTGCAGACCGAATTCGGCGGGCTGCCGGAGGCGCTGGCCAACCTGTACACGATCACCGGCCAGGAACGGTACCTGGTCACCGCGCAGCGCTTCTACCACGCCGACGTGCTCGACCCGCTGGCCGACGGGCTGGACATCCTGCCCGGGCTGCAGGCGAACGTGACCACGCCGAAGATCATCGCCTGCGTCCGGATGTGGGAGGAGACCGGCAGCGGCAAATATCGCGACATCGCGCAGAACTTCTGGGACATCGTGACCGGCCACCACGTGTACGTCATCGGCGGCGTGGGCAACTACGAGCACTTCCAGCAGCCCGATACCGTGGCCGCCCAGCTAACCAACTTCACCTGCGAGAACTGCGTCAGCTACAACATGCTCAAGCTGACCAGGCTGCTCCACTTCCACCAGCCGCAGCGGGTCGACATGCTCGACTACTACGAGCGCACCCTGCTCAACCAGATGCTGGGGGAGCAGGATCCCGCCTCGCCGCACGGCTACAACTGCTACTACACCGGCCTGTCCGCCGGCGCCTTCAAACGCCAGCCGCTCAACTACTTCCCCCAGGGCAGCCCGGGCGTGTACGCCACCGACTGGGACACCTTCACCTGCGACACCGCCACCGGGATCGAGACCCCGGCCAGGTTCGCCGAAACCATCTACAGTCGCGACGCGGACGGCATCTACGTCAACCTGTTCATCCCCTCGCTGGTGCGGACTCAGGGGCTGGTCCTCAGGCAGGACACCGGGTTCCCCGACGACCCGGTCATCCGCCTGTCCGTCGTGGCCGGCGCCGCCACCTTGACGCTGCGGGTGCGGGCGCCGAAATGGGTGGCCGGATCGCCCGTCGTCTGGCTCAACGGAGCGCCGGTCGCCGGCTTGCCTGGGGCCCAGATTAAGGGGGTTGGGGAGGTCGGTGAGGGCTGGATCGCGCTGCGGCGACGCTGGCAGACGGGCGACCTGCTGCAGGTCACGCTGCCGATGCAGCTGGCCGTCGAGCCGACGCCTGACCATCCGGCGGTGCAGGCGCTGACCTACGGGCCGGTCGTGCTGAGCGGTGTCTACGGCAGCGACCCGGGCTCGCTGACGCCGCAGCTGGAGATGACCTCGATCCGCCGAACGGCCGCGCAGCCGATGACGTTCGAGGGCGTCGCCGGGCACAAGCCGGTCAAGCTGATCCCGATCGCCCGGGCCGCACACCAGTACTACACCGCCTACTTTGAGATGATCTGACCTACCAGCGGAAACGCGCCGTTTTACAGTCGTTCGGGCACATTCGGGTGTGACTTTGACAGGTAAGGTAACTGGCGGTGGTTTATCGGCGCTATGTGGTGTGGATGGTGCCCGTCATAATAAATAACCGCCGGTAGTTTCAAGCGGAAAACAACGCTAAGACCCGATGGTGCCGAAGCGAGCCTCCGTGTCGCCGGGTAGAGGGACGACTAGCCGTCCGGCCGTCGATCCAGCACGCTCCCATTGTGCGCGTTGGTGTCCGTTGACGGCTTGGCCTGCCGTCAAATCTTCTTGACGCCTGCTGGTCGTCAAGCTAGTTTGACGACATGGGCGTCGAGTTGGGGGAGGCGAGGCGGTTGGTCGAGGCCGCCGCAGGTCCTGATCCCGAGGCTGGATTCACTGCTGTGGTGGCGCTGCGGGGGCTGGTCGAGGTGCTGGAGGAGCTGCAGGTTGACAACGCCCGGGCGCGGGGCTGGTCATGGCGGGATATCGCCTGGCGGCTGGGTGTTACCAAGCAGGCCGTTCATTACAAGCATGCGCTGCGCTCCCGGGGACGGTGAGCGGCATGTGGGATCGGCTGTCTCCCGCGGCGCGCGAGGTAATGAGCCTGGCCTTGACGGAGTCCGAGCAGCTCGGCCACGGGTACGTCGGTGACGAGCATGTGATCCTTGGCTTGCTCCGGGGGCAGGCCGGCCGGGCGTCGTCGCTGCTGCGGGGGCACGGCCTGGATCTTGCCAGCGCCCGCGCCGAGCTGCAGCGGCTTTCCGCGGCCGGGCTGATGCCCCGTTCGCGCGCCGATGACGCCGGTGCGCTGCGGGCCGTGGGGATCGACGTGGAGGCGGTGCGCGAGCGGCTGGTCACCGCGTTCGGCGAGCAGGCGGTCGGGGCTGCGGTCTGGCGGGCCAGCCGGCGGCCGTGGTGGCGTGGCGGCGGCCGGCGCCGCACGCCGCTGTGCGGCCCGCCGTTCTTCGCCAAGCGCGCCATGTACCTGGCGGGCTGCTATGCCGAGAGCCGGGATGCGGCCGCCGTGATGCCCGAGCACCTGCTCTATGGAGTGTTGCGGGATCTCGATGACCCGTACGGTGCTCCGCTTGGCCGGCGCGGGCGCAAGCACCTAGCCCAGCTCGGCTGGGCCATCGGACCTGTGAATCCTGCGAGCGCGTTGCTGCAGGCACATGACATCGATCCGGTCCGGCTGCGCTCCGAACTTGACCGCACGCCCTGATCCTTCCTGGCCAGCGAGCCCGGCATGACACGGGGCAGAAGCAACAACGGAACGGCCAGTGGCGATAGCGGTCTGAAGTCGGCTGGGTCACCGCCTCTGGCCGTCCGGATGTGTGTACCAGGGCGTGAGGGTGTCAGTGAGCGTCTACAGTCCGGCCAGGTCGGCCAGTACGCGGACTTGGTCCATGATTTGGGAGGCGCCGTTCGGGTCTCCTTCGTCGAGGGCCCATAGTGCAGTCTCGACGTTGCGTGCTACAGCCCAGGCCTGCAGGCGCTGGGTGTCCTGGTCGAGGGCGTCCGCGAGCAGGGTGAAGCGGTCAGCGAGCACGCGACGGGCGTCCGGATAGGCGAAGGGGTCATCGATCTGTTCCAGGAGCGGCCATGGATCATAGCCCGGATCGCCGGTCATCGGCTTGGCGTCGATGGCCAGCCAGGGCTGGCGCCGGGCGTTGAGCACGTTGCCGGGGTTGAAGTCGCCGTGGAGAACGACCTCGCGTCCGGCCGTGACCGGAAGCTGCTGTAGCAGGCGGGTGCCGTGCGCCACCAGTCCGGGATCGAAGCCGGGCCGCAGCTGGTCCATCCGGGCCTGGACCAGGCCGGCCCATTCCGCGGTGACATGCCTTAGGTGCTCAAGGCCCGTCTGTCTCGAGGGTGGAGCGGCCCATAGCTGGCGCAGCACGCCGGCGCCCAGCAGCAGCTGCTCCTCAGCCCGGAGGTGGTCAGCTGCGCTTAGCCTCCGGGATTCAACTCCAGGCCGGTGATCAGCGGTTTCTCGCGCGTTCAGCGTGCTGAGCTGCCGGTTTAGGGCTGTGGTGGCGGCGCGGGGCTGCACCCGCTGGGTGCGGCGGATTCAAAGTGCACGAGATGACGCCAGCCTGCGCCCGCGGATCCGGAGGGAGATGCGTCGTGCAGGTAGCGAAGAGCGCCCCGTCCGGGGAGATTACGCGGTAACCACACCGTTGTGATCTGCCGAAACTGGAGCGCTCCTCAATGGCGAAGAATACGCGCTGGGACCGGAACCTGTCCGTGGCCGCGGACGCAGAGGGCCTGGTCGGTCATGCCGGGGCGGTGCTGCTGCGCAAGCTCGCGGATCAGTGCGGCCTGACGTCGGCGCTCGGCGGGGCGCTGGACCGGGCGGGGAAGTCCCCGCTGATCGATCGCGGGATGGCGCTGGCCTCGATGGCGGTGGCGATCGCGCTGGGAGCGACCAGCATGAGCGACATCGCCGTGCTGGCGCACCAGGAACCGGTCCTGGGGGCCGCGCCGAGCGATACCACGGTGCGGCGGACGCTGGAGCTGGCCGACGCCCGGACCCTGGACAAGATCGCCCGGGCGCGGGCGGCGGTCCGCAGGCACGTCTGGCCGCTGATCTGCGCGCGGCCGGCCGGATTCCCGTGGCTGGCCGTCGCCGGGAAGCTGCTGGCGGGCTGGCTGGTCATCGACCTGGACGCCACGCTGATCACCGCCCGCAGCGACAAAGAAGGCGCCGCGCCCACCTTCAAGATGGGCTACGGCTTCCATCCGCTGGGGGCCTGGTGCGCCAATACCGCCGAGTCGCTGGCGATGCTGCTGCGGCCGGGCAACGCCGGATCGAATACCTTCGCCGATCATCTCGCGGTCCTGACCGCGGCGCTCCGCCAGATCCCCGCCCGCATGCGCTCGCGGCTGCTGGTCCGCGTCGACGGGGCCGGCGCCAGCCACGAGCTCATCAGCCACCTGCTGTCCCTGGCCACGCCGCGGCGCCGGGTGCTGTTCACCTGCGGCTGGGCCATCACCGCCGCCGATGAGCAGGCGATCGGGCTGCTGCCCTCTGGTGCCTGGCAGGCCGCCGTGGACCAGGACGGCGCCGTGCAGGAAGACAAGCACGTCGCCGAGATCACCCACCTGCTCGGCCGGGCCGGGAACTGGCCCGCCGGGCTGCGGTGGATCGTGCGCCGCACCAGGCCCTCCCGCCGGCAGGCCAGGAACCTGACCGCCTTCGAGCGGGCCACCGGCTGGCGGTACTCCATCATCTGCACCAACATCCCGGCGGCCGGCGGGATACCCGGCGTGCCCGGCAGCCACCACGCCCAGTTCACCGACGTGCTGCACCGCCAGCACGCCGTGGTCGAGGACGGCGTCCGCGCCGGCAAATCGATGGGCCTGCGTAATTTGCCGTCGAAGACCTGGGTGGTGAACTGCGGGTGGGTGCTGGCCGCCAACATCGCCGCCGACCTGGCCGCCTGGATCCGCCTGCTCGGCCTGTACGACTGCGAGGACCTCAAGGACGCCGAGCCGGGCACGCTGCGCTACCGGCTGCTGAGCCTGCCCGCCCGGCTCGTCCGCCACGCCCGCGCCCGCGTGCTGAAGATCAGCCGCACCTGGCCCTGGAAAGACGCCTTCCTGGCCTGCTGGCACCGGCTGTGCGCCCTGCCCGCACCCGCCTGACCGGCCACCCCGCCCCCGCGATCCGGAAAGGAGGCCGCCCCGGCGCAGTCGGAGCCGGTGCCGACCCGGGCACACCGGGCCGTCTGCCATCCGCTGCGAACATCTGAACCAGATACAACCGCCGAAAACCGGCGCAATACGACCGGTAACTGATCTCGCCCCACCCCTGAATCGTTGAGGTTAGCCTCAATCCACCGGTCAATTAGGGGTGTTTTCGGGGCGTGTCAACGTGAAAGGTGCCCTCTGAACTGGGACGATGGGAGTGTCTTAAGCTTCCGTCGCCGAGTTCGAAAGGGCACCCGTCAAGTGCGATTGTTGCATAGCCTGACCAGGACGCACGCATCCTTCGACGACCCGAATCTGGTGTCGCACGCCGGGCTGGTCCCGGTGATGGCGCTGGCGCAGCGCGCCGGGCTGGGCGAGCTGGTCGCCGGGCATGTCCGGCCCGGCGGCGAGTGCGGGGTCAACCCGCACCTGAAGGTGGCGTGCCTGGTGGCCGGGATGGCTGCCGGGGCGGATTCGATCGATGACATGGACCTGCTGCGGCACGGCGCGATGAGCACGTTGTTCGGCGGCGTCCGGGCGCCGTCCACGCTGGGTTCGCACCTGCGCTGCTATACCTGGGGGAACGTCGGCCAGCTGGAGAAGGCGGGCCGGGAGTTCCTGATCGCGCTGGCCGGGCGGGCGCCGCTGCTGCCGGGCGCGGGCACGCTGGCATTCATTGACATCGACTCGATGCAGAAACGGGTCTACGGGCACAACAAGCAAGGAGCCAGGTTCGGGCATACGAAGATCCAGGGCAAGTCGCTGCTGGTCCGGGGCCTGAACGCGCTGGCCGCGACCATCAGCACGCCGATCGCGGCACCGGTGATCGCCGCCACCCGGCTGCGCGGCGGGAACGCCGCGTCCGCGCGCGGCGCGGCCAGCCTGGCCACGCGAGCCGTCGCCACCGCGCGGGACTGCGGCTGTACCGGGACGATCGTGGTCCGGCTGGACTCGGCGTTCTATAACGCCGCGGTGACCGGCGCGGTCCGCCGCGCCGGGGCCCGGTTCTCCGTTACCGTCCCCATGAACGCCAGCATCCGCGCTGCGATCGCCGCCATCGGCGAAGACGCCTGGACCGCCATCAAGTACCCGCGCGCCATCTGGGACGACCAGCTCGGCGCCTGGATCTCCGACGCCGAGGTCGCCGAGGCGGAGTACACGGCATTCGCGTCGAGGAAAGGCCAGGCCGTCACCGCCCGGCTGATCGTCCGCCGGGTCCGCGACCTGAACAAGCAGGCGGACGCCGGGCAGGGCGAGCTGTTCCCGGTCTGGCGGTACCACGCCGTCTTCACCGACTCCCCGTTCGAGCTCGTCCAGGCCGAGGGGCAGCACCGTGACCACGCCGTCGTGGAGCAACTGTTCGCCGACGTCACCAGCGGGCCCATGGCTCACCTGCCATCAGGGGTCTTCGCCGCGAACGCGGCCTGGCTATCCCTCGCGGCCATGGCGCACAACCTGCTCCGCGCCGCCGGCGCCCTGGCCAGCCTGCCGTTCGCGAAAGCCCGGGCCGCGACCATCCGCCGTGACCTGATCGCCATCGCCGCCCGCACCGCCCGGCACGGCCGCGGCCACATCACCCTGCACCTGCCCGAGGGCTGGCACCGCGAGCACGAATGGCTGAACCTGTTCGGCGCCGCCTGCGGCCCGCCCGCCGCAGCGGCCTGACCAGCCCCGACCGGTCCGCCCCCGCCACGGCCCCGACAGCCACCGAACCCCGCCCCCGAGCCAGGAACCCCGGACAAGCCGCAGGCCAGGCGAGCGGCAGGACGCCCGCACCCGGATTCACCCCGGAAAACTCCTCGTGCAGGAATCGGAGCCGGAAACGGCCCACCGGAATCGGCCGGTGGATCGAGGCTTAGCTGGTCGCCTGGTTCGCAGCGTTCCAGCAGCAGCGCGTAGTTCTGCTGGTCCTGGCGGTGTACCCGTACGGCACCGTGGCCGTCCCAGAGCTGCAGGGCCTCTGCCTCGCCGGCTGCCTCCCGGTGTGGCCAGCTGACCTTGAGCACCACGCGATCGCCGTCCGGTAGCACGGCGGGCGCCACCCAGGAACAGCTTCCGCCGGGGAAGGGCGCGCCGAGCCGGACGGACCACCGTTGCCGCAACTCCTCAACCAGTGACGGCAATCCCTTCAGCCAGGCCCGCCCGTCCGCGGTCCGGCTCACCGTCGCGACTACCGGCAGCCAGGACGGAAACAGCTCGATCGTCATTCACGGCCACCTGTGCTCATGCCCTTGGCGTCATGGTGAGGATGCTGCACACCTGGTCTTGCGGGCAGTCGCCCGGGTCGGTGGCGGAGGCGCGGGATTTCAGGGCGCGGAGCGCGTCCCGGGCCTGGGCGAGCTCGGCCAGGCGCTGGCTGACCTGGGCGAGGTGCTGGTCGATGAGGTCGGTGACGTGCTGGCAGGGGGCCTGGCCGTCGTCGCGGATCGCCAGGATGCTGCGGATCTCGGCGAGGCTGAGCCCTGCGGCCTGGGCGTCGCGGATGAACGCCAGCCGCGCTGCGGCACCGGCCGGGTAGTCCCGGTAGCCGGCCGGGGTGCGAGCAGGTGCGGGCATGAGCCCGGTGTCTTCGTAGAACCGGATGGTCTTGGCGGTGATGCCTGCCTGGGCGGCCAGGACACCGATACGCATGCTCTCAGCCTACGCTTGACCTTCCAGTGCACTGGAATCTCTATGGTGAGAGCTGAGTCACCGAATTCCGCCTTCCGGAGGCGATCATGCTGGAACTCACGGTCCTGGCCGTGCCGGACTGCCCGAACGAGCCAGTCCTGCGTGACCGGCTGGTCCGGGTGCTGGCCGGCTACCCGGACGCGACCGTGACCCGGAAGGTGATCCAGGATGAGGCCGGCGCCGCCCGGTACGGCATGCACGGCTCACCCACTTTGCTGGTCAACGGGTCCGACCCGTTCGCTGCGCCTGGCACGCCTGCCAGCCTCTCCTGCCGCCTGTACCGCGATCAGGGCGGGCCGCCCGGCGGCGCCCCGTCGGTTGCGGCGCTGCGTGAGGCGCTCCGGCGCGCCGCCGGCCCTCCTGTACCTGCTGGACTCGCCGGGGCGGCGGGCCGGGCCGGCCGTGGCCGCCTCGCCCCGGCCGGGGGCGGCCTGCGGGCCGTGCACCAGCGGGTGCTGCGGGCCTTCGCCGAGACCGGGCAGCCGCCGTCCGCCGCCGAGCTGGAAGCGGCTGCCGCCCCGTACGGGGTCAGCGGCCCAGAGGCGATGCGGCAGCTGCACGCCGCGGACTTCCTGCGCCTGGACGCCTGCGGTGCGATCAGCGCGGCATACCCGTTCTCTCCCGCCCCGACCCCGCATCTGGTCACCATCTCCGGCGGCCCGCAGGTCTATTCGATGTGCGCGATCGACGCGCTCGGCATCGCGGCCATGCTCGGAAGGACCGTGACGATCTCCTCCGCCGAACCCGGCACCGGCGCTCCGGTCACCGTCACCGTCCCCGCCGTGGGCGAGGCGGTGGTGTGGGAGCCCGGCACCGCCGTCGTCTTCTACGGCCAGCAGGAGACGGCCTGCGGAACGTGCCCGCCCGGGGCCGGCGCGGCGGGGCCGCCGGCCGCCGCGGACACCTGCTGCGGCACCATCAACTTCTTCACCGCCAATGCCAGCGCCGCCGCCTGGGCCAGGGCCCATCCCGAGATCACCGGAAAGGTCCTGGACCAGCGCGAGGCCTGGCAGGCCGGCGTGAGCATCTTCGGGCCGCCGCTCCGGTCATAGTCGACAACTAGATATTGTCGATCCTGACTCGACAACGTAAGGTTGTCGTATGGACGAGATGAACGTGCCGGCCCTGGTCGAGATCGTGCAGGAACGGGCATCGGGCGATGACCCGCTTGTCCTGCTGGAGGCCGCGATCGTCGTGGCCGGGGAGGCGAGCGGCGCGGCCGACGACCTGATCGAGCATTACGTCGGCGCTGCCCGCGCGGCGAATGTGTCGTGGA
>WNGJ01004154.1_pt1 | contig 15357 bp, 16 predicted proteins | sample 5400611 | NCBI WGS metagenome assembly WNGJ01 (sample SAMN13153375, study PRJNA577476) | soil metagenome | isolation source: 40 cm soil or saprolite under Garry oak tree replicate 1 | place: USA:California | collected 2016-06-15
TTCTCAGACAAAGTAGTCGCTGACGTTGATACCGTATTTGACAGGGTCGGTGACCTTCACGATGGTGCGCGGGAAACTGCCGCCCTCATTCTTCACAGAAAGATCGACCACGGTGCCGGGATTCAACAGCGCGCCGTCGGGCGTCGTGACCAGCCGGACCACGGGGCGGTGCACGTGCGCGACGTCGGGATTCGCGCTGTGCACCAACGCCACCTCGTAGGTGTCGAGAATGACGCAGGTGCCCACCGGATAGATCCCGATCAGATTGATGAATGCCTTCACGACGACGGGGTCGTAGCCGCGCCGCGGATTCTCCCACATCTCCTTGAGCACTTGGTCGGGCTGAATCGGCACCGTTTGGTAGACGCGCCGGCTGGTCGCCGCGTCGAACCCGTCGGCGACCGCGATGACTTTGGAGTAGATCGACAGCGTGCGGCCGCGGATCGATTTCGGATAGCCGGTCAGGTCGATCTTCATGTGGTGCTCGTAAGCAACCACCATGCCGCGGTAGGGGATCTCGCCGTAGCCGCGCAGCCCGAAGAGCGTCAGGACGCCGAGCCAGGGGTGCGCCTGCATGATGCGCCACTCCTCTTCGGTGAGTCCCCCTTCCTTATTCAGTACCTCGAGCGGCACGCGGGATTTGCCGACGTCGTGAAACAGCGCCGCCATGCCGAGATCGTAGAGCTGGAGCTTGGTCAGTCCCAGCTTGCGTCCCAGGGCGACCGAGAAGATGCACACGTTGACCGAGTGGGTGAACGTGTACTCGTCGTAGTCCCGCAACGTCGTCAGGCCGACCAGCGACGACTCGTTGTTGAGCACCTGGTCCACGATCGCCTGCACCGCGCGCTTCACCTTCTTCACATTGGCGGTGCGACCCATGCGAATGCTGTTGATCACTTCCTTCGTCACCGCCACGGAGCGCGCGTACGTGCGCTTGGCAGCTTCCTTCTGCCGCTCTTCCTCTTCGACGTCCTCTTCCGCTTCGAGCGGCGGCTCGACGCTCACGTGGGACACGCCGCCGTCGGTCAGCTTCTGCGACAGCTCGAACAGTTTGTTCGGGTTGGCTTCCTTGGCGGCATAGGCGAGCAGCAGCGACACGAAGACCTGCAGCTGCCGGCGGTCGACGCCCTCGTCGAGGCGCACGGCGCCGATGCCGCATTGCTGGAGCACATTCAGGATGTGGGAGAACGACGCGTAGTTGTCGAGGTCGAGCCGCAGGCGCGTCGAATTGACGAAGATGAATTCGCCCTGCAGCCGGATCTCGAGCTCCTTCTCCACATCCAACAAGTGCTTGGTTGTCGCCGCGAGGTCGTCGAGCGCCTTCTGCACCTGCGTGTTTTCGATCGGGTAGAGCTTGAGCGAGCGGAACGCGGTGTAGAGGACGATGAGGAATTCGCGCCCGGCATGACGGAGGAAACCGTCCGTCGTCTGGGCGGTCTCCATCATCGAGGGACGCTTCCCGGCGGGCGTCGTCATGCTCCCCCTACCGCCCCGACGTCGCGGAGCGCCCGGTTGACCGCGTTCCGCACCAGCGGCTCCTTGTCCTGCGAGACTTTTTGCAGCACGTCGCGCGCCTTGGGCGTGCGAATCTTCCCGAGCGCCATCGCCGCGCAGGCGCGCGTCTCGGGATCCTCTTTCCGCGTGAGGAGCCCGCCCTTCGGCAGCAGCAGTTTCTCGAGCGTCGGGATCCCCGCCTCACCCGCCAGCGCGCCGTACGCTTCGAAGAACGACATCTTTTCCGTCAGATCGGCGTCCTTGAGCTTGTTGCCCGTCACCGCGGCCTCGATGCGCGAAAAGGCATTGCGGTGGCCGCGCTGGCCAAGGAATTTGACGGCCGTGATGCGGACGTCGCGCTCGTCGTCGTCGATCGCCTTCTCGAGCAGGCGCGTCGCGCTCGGGCTGCCGATCGTCGTCAGCGCCTCGACCACCGCGAGCTTCAGATCCCGTTCGCCACGTTCCAGCAGCGGGCCCATGCCGTCGGGCGCACCGGGCAGTTTGAGCCGGCCGGCGAGCCGGACCATCTCGAGTTGCACCGCGGCATCGGCGCTCGCGAGCGCCTTGAGCACCTCGGCGGCATGCGCCACCGCCAACCGCTCGGCCGCTGTCTGCACGAGAAACTTCACGCGCTCGTTGGAGAGCTTGGGGAGCCAGCCCATGAGCGTTCCCAGGGCTTCGGCGCGCAGCTCGCCGAACAGCTCGCTCAACTCGTCTTCTGTCGGATGGCTCGTCGCTTCATCGAGCGACTGCAGCAGCTGCGACAGCGCGTCGGCCTGCGACAGCCGGGTCGGCAACGCCTCGAGGACCTGGCGATGCTCGGGAATGAGCTCGCGGGCGCGCTGCAGAATGACCTTGCATTCGCGCAAAATGAAGGCAACCGAGCGGAAGTCGCCGGCGCCCAAGAGATACGGGATGAAGTTTTCGATGATGGAGATCAGCTCGGCCCGAACCGTGCCGTAGGTTTGCAGCTCGAGCAGGTCGAACAGCATCGCGAGCACGTTGCCGCGCAGATCCTGGCTGTATTCGCGCTCGACCTCCTTGTGGAGATACTCGATCTCCTTGTCGTCCAGGAAGTAGAGCGTCGTGTCGAAGTCGTCGATCGAGACCAGGCCTTCGCGCTTGGGCGGTGCTTCTTCTTCTACCTGGCGGCGCACGGTGGTCGGATCGGCGGTGCCGGCGTCGCCGCCGGGGGTGCCGCCGCCACCGATCATCGCCGCCGTCTTCTCCGTGCGCTCGATCGGGACCGCGTTCTCGCTGGCGAGCTCGCGGAAGGTGTAAGCGACGAACTGGAAATCCTCGGCCCAGAGCAGCGTCAGGAGATCGTCGGGCGCGTCCGCCTGGAGGTTCTTCGCCTGCTGCAACACGGCGAGAAAACGCACGATCTCTGCGTCCTCGACGCCCGGTTTGAATGACAGCGAGCGGACGCCGTCCTTGTAGAGCGTCCACGCGATGCTCTCGTTGCGCTGTTCCTGGCTGTAGATGGCGTGATCTTCCCACCGCATCTCGGTCTCGCCGATGTCGAAGATCAGATCGTCGGTGGCTTGCCAGATCTGGCGGAACGCGGTGCGGATGTTATCGACGGCGCGCTGGTAGACGGGATTGTTCGGCAGGTAGAGCTGCGTCGCCCGCATCCCCTTGCTGACGACCTGCATCAGCTCCTCCACCTGCGACGGCGGGAGGGCTAGCTCGGGGATTTCGGCGGCGGGATTCGTCAGAGCGCGGCTCCCGTAAGCTCGGCGACCATGGCGACGTCCTTGTCGCCACGGCCACTCAGGTTGATCAGGATGAGTTCGTGAGAGGCTCGCTTCGTCTTCATCACCCAGGCGATGGCGTGGGCGCTCTCGAGAGCCGGAAGAATGCCTTCCAGTCGCGACAGGGCGGCGAAGGCGTCCAGAGCCTCCTGGTCCGTCACGGCTTCATACAATACTCGGGCCCTGTCTTTCAGGTAAGCATGCTCGGGACCGACGCCCGGATAGTCGAGACCGGCAGAAACGCTATGTGCGGGCTGGACTTGTCCGTCCGCGTCCTGCAGCAGGTAACTCATGCTGCCATGGAAGACACCCGGCCGGCCCGCGACCAGAGTCGCCGCATGCTTCCCGCTTGATATTCCCTCGCCCGCGGCTTCGACGCCGACCAACTGGACCGATTTGTCCTCGAGAAAGGCGGTGAAGATCCCCAGCGCATTCGACCCGCCCCCTACGCAGGCCACCACGGTGCTCGGCAACCGACCGACCTGCTCCAGCATCTGCGCCCGCGCCTCCCGACCGATCACCGACTGGAAATCGCGCACGAGTCGGGGGAACGGGTCCGGCCCGACCACCGAGCCGATGATGTAGTGGGTCGTGGTGACGTTGGTGACCCAGTCGCGGAGCGCCTCGTTGGTGGCGTCCTTGAGGGTGCGCGTACCGGATGTCACCGGGACGACCTTCGCTCCCATCAACTCCATGCGGTACACGTTCAGCCGCTGCCGCCGCATGTCCTCTTCACCCATGTAGACAACGCAGTCGAGTCCGAAGCGCGCGCAGACGGTCGCGGTGGCGACGCCGTGCTGTCCGGCGCCCGTTTCCGCGATGATGCGGCGCTTGTTCATGCGCTGCGCCAGCAGGACCTGGCCGAGCGTGTTGTTGATCTTGTGAGCGCCCGTGTGGTTAAGGTCCTCACGTTTGAGCAACACTTGCGCCCCGACCTGCGCGGAAAGACGCGGCACGGCGCTGATGGGCGTCGGCCTGCCGACATAGTTCTTGAGTAACCCCTCGAGCTCTGCCCAGAAGCGCGGATCTTGGCGAGCCGCGTCGTACACGCGAGCCAGCTCGTCGAGCGCGTGCATGAGCGTCTCGGGGACATAGCGGCCGCCATAGGGGCCGAATCGGCCGGTCTCAGTTACCGTCATGAGTTTCGGTTCTGTCTTGTGACCCCAACCAGCGCTTTCACCGCTTTCTCCGGATCCGGTTGCCGCGCGACGCTCGTTCCCACGAGTACAAAGTCTGCCCCGGCTGCCGCCAGCCGTTCGACGTCCGCCCGCGTTTCCACCCCGCTCTCGGCAACGATCGCGATCTTCCCCGGCACGCGCCCAATCAACGACTCGGCGCTGCCCAGGTCCACGACGAACGTGTCGAGATCCCGCGCGTTGACGCCGAGCACAGCGGGCCCTGCGGCGAGTGCCGCATCGAGCTCCCGCGCGGCATGCACTTCGATCAGCGGCACCATATTCCAGTCACGCACGGTTCTCGCGAGCGCCTGCAGTTGTCGCAGCTGCAGCACGCGCGCGATGAGCAGGACCGCGCTCGCTCCGGCCGCCCGCGCTTCGTGGATCTGGACCTCATGGATCACGAAATCCTTCCGCAGCACCGGTGCGGTGAGGGCTGCCGCGACGCTCCTCAGGTCGTCGATCGATCCTCCAAAGTGCGCTTCGTCGGTGAGCACCGAAACCGCGACTGCCCCGCCGCGCACATACGCGCGGGCATGCTCGACGGGGTTGAGATCTTCACGGATGGCGCCCTGCGACGGAGATCGCCGTTTCACTTCGGCGATCACTCCCACGGTCGGCGCGCGCGCACCCGGAAACGGGCGGATCGGCGGCCCCTTTTGGGCAGCGCGCTCCAGCTCGCCGGCTCTTTCCTTTAGAGCATCGACGCGTTGCCGGGTTACGGCCAGAATAGCCTCCAGTGAGGTGCGGCGTGGGTTATCTGGCATCCTTGCGTTCGGTCGTTATTCGGGTAGATTAGTGTTTCGGTATATCTTCGGGGAGCGAATATGCCGGTGACGCGGCGCCAGCGCGAGATCCTGGACTACATCGGAAAGCACATCGAAGAGAAGGGGTACGCCCCCAGCTTCGAGGAAATTGCCCGCCAATTCGGCTTCCAATCGCTCGCGACGGTTCACGAGCACCTCACCAATCTCGAGCGCAAAGGCTACATCCGGCGCACGCACAACGAGAGCCGGGCGATCGAAGTCGTCCCGCCCAAGGGCCAGACCGGCGCCACCGAGTTGCCGTTGCTCGGGCTGGTCGCTGCGGGCGCACCCATCGAAGCGATCACGGGTGATGAGACGATCGCCGTGCCGGACGAGCTCCTGCCGCGGCGCGGCCGCAGCTACGTCCTGAAGGTGCGCGGCGACTCCATGATCGACGAGCACATCAAGGACGGCGACTACGTCGTCGTTCAGGAACGCAACCAGGCCGAAGCCGGCCAAACCGTGATCGCGCTCGTCCATGGTGAAGGCGCCACGGTCAAGCGGTTCTACCGCGAGCCCGGCGGGTGGATCAGGCTGCAGCCGGCCAACGAGAAGATGCAGCCCCTGCGTCTCAATGAGCGCGACGTCATCGTCCAGGGCGTCGTGGTCGGCGTCATCCGGAAATACTAGCGGTCGCTTTGCGCAGCCGATCGAGCGCGGCCCGCGCCGCGCCCGACGCGACGACCTCGCGCGCCCGACCGATGCCTTCGGCGAGCGAGCCCGCGATTCCCGCCACGTAGATCGCCGCCCCGGCGTTGAGCAGCACCGCCGCCAGTCCTGCGGGGTCGGCCGGCGCTGATCCGTTGCCAAGGATCCGCTCGACCCGTTCGGCGTTGGCGGCCGGGTCCCCGCCCTGCAGCTCGCGCACGTCCGCGATCTCGAGCCGGAAGCGCTGCGGATCGATTTCCCACTGCCGCACCGCCCCGTCCTTTACTTCCCACACATCCGTGATCCCATGCGGGGAGATCTCATCCATCCCCACACGCCCGTGCACGACGAGCGCGTGCTCCGCCCCGAGACGCACCAGCGCTTCGGCGACGATGCCGGCGCGATCGGGATCGGCGACGCCCACAACCTGACGGCGCACGCTCGCGGGATTTGCGAGTGGCCCGATGAGGTTCATGAGGGTCGGTGTCCCCAGCTCCCGCCGCACGGCACCGACGTGCTTCATCGCGGGATGAAAGTTCGGCGCGAACAGGAAGACGACGCGTGCTTCATTTAACACGCGACTCGCCGTCGGGGCATCGAGCATGATCCGCAGCCCGAGCGCTTCCAGTACATCGGCGGAGCCGCAGCGCGACGTGTACGAACGATTGCCGTGCTTCGGCACGACGGCGCCTGCGCCGGCGGCGACGAACGCTGCGATGGTCGAGATGTTGAACGTCGGCACTGTGCCGCCGCCTGTGCCGCACGTGTCTACCAGGAACTCGGCGGACGCATCGACGCGAACCATCGCGGCGCGAAGCGCGCGCGTTGCGCCGGCGAGCTCGTCCGCAGTTTCGCCCTTCGTCCGCAGCCCCATCAGCAGCCCGCCGATCTGCGCGGGCGTTGCCTCGCCGCTCATGACGACGCCGAACACCTCGGCGGTCTGCTCCTCGGAGAGCGATTGGCGGTTGGCGAGCGCGGTCAGCGCGCGGCGCAGCGGCGAGTCCATGAAGGATTAAGGCTATCACCCTTGTCAAATAGTGACAACGAGTTGCATCTTTCTTCGCGTGACGAGCCGCCCCCCCCGCCACTTCCTCGCGGTGGTTCAATACGACGGGGGCGGGTTCGCAGGGTGGCAGCGGCAGCCGGCGGACCGCACGGTCCAGGCCGAATTCGAGGCGGTCCTCGAGCGGTTGATGGGGCGCCGGACGCCGGCCACAGGAGCAGGACGCACCGATACAGGCGTCCACGCGCTCGGGCAGGGCGTCAGCTTTCTGGGCGGCGACCGCTGGGCCGCCGATCCGAGCGAATTGCGGCGGGCACTCAACGCCCTGCTGCCGCGGGAGATTTGGGTTCAGCGGGTGCAGCTGATGCGGCCCGGATTCGACGCACGACGCTCCGCCACCGCGCGGCGGTACCGGTACCTGATCGGTACCGATGAAGGTGCGGTGTCGCCGTTCCGCCGGCCGTACGAATGGGCCCTGAGTCGAGCGCTCGACACCAGCGCGTTGGAACGCGCCGCCGCGGCCCTGATTGGCGAGCACGACTTTCGTGGCCTGGCCGCGGCTGGCGCGAACACTGCCCACTACCGATGCCGCGTGGCGCTTGCGCACTGGGCGCCGCGTGCGGACGGAGTGGGGATGGCGTTCACGGTCGAGGCCGATCGATTTCTGCATCACATGGTGCGCTTCATCGTCGGCACCATGGTTGATATCGCGCTCGGCCGGCGCCCGCCGGCAGATTTCCCCCGTTTGCTTGCAGCGACCGATAATCTGGCGGCCAGTCCGCCTGCCCCGCCCCAGGGCCTGTACCTGGAAGCGGTGCGCTATCCACCGGACCTCTACGCCGAGGAGTCTCCGTCATGAAGTTTTTCCTCGACACGGCCAGTCTCAAAGACATCAGCTGGGCGGCGCAAGCCGGGCTGATCGACGGCATCACGACCAATCCCTCGCTGCTGTCCAAGCAGGCAGGTGATCTCGACCCGCGCGACGTGCTGAAAGAGATCTGCTCGCTCGTGGATGGACCGGTATCGGCGGAAGTAGTCGCCGTCGATATGGAGGGGATGCTCAAGGAAGGTAAGGAGCTCGCGAAAATTGCGGACAACATCGTCGTGAAGATTCCGATGATCGAGGCCGGCATGATCGCGGTCCGCCGCCTCGCGGCCGACGGAATTCGCACCAACGTCACGCTCTGCTTCTCGAGCGTACAGTGCCTCATCGCCGCGAAGGCGGGCGCGTCGTATGTGAGCCCGTTCATCGGACGGCTGGATGATGTCGGACAGGAAGGTATGGACGTCATCCGCGAAGCACGCGCGATCTTCGACAACTACAACATCGAAACCGAGATTCTGGCCGCGTCGATCCGCCATCCCCGTCACGTCGTCGACGCGGCGATGATCGGTGCGGACGTCGTGACGCTGCCGCCCGACGTCCTGAAGAAGCTCCTGCTGCATCCGCTGACCGACCGCGGCCTCGATCAGTTCCTCGCCGACTGGAGGAAACTGGTCGCGCGGGCCAAGGCCGCGGTTTGAGCTGGACCTCGCCCCTCGGCACCCGGTACGCCTCGCCCGCGATGCAGGCGCTCTGGGGCGATCGCCGCCGCATCGGGTTGTGGCGCCGGCTCTGGCTGGCGCTGATGCAGGCGGAGAAGGAACTGGGCCTCGCGATTCCCGACAGCGCGTTGGCGCAGCTGCGCGCCCATCTCGACGACGCCGATCTCGATAAGGCCGCCGAGTACGAGCGGCGCTTGCGCCACGACGTCATGGCTCATATCCACCACCTCGGCGATCAAGCGCCTGCCTCGCGGCCGTTCATTCATCTGGGGGCCACGAGCGCGTACGTCACCGACAACGCGGACCTCGTGCTGATGCGCGAGGCGATGCAGTTCCTGCTGGGGCGAATCGGCGCGGTCCTCGTCGCGATGGGGAAAGTGGCGCGCCGGTATCGCGCGCTTCCCTGCCTCGCGTACACGCACTTTCAGCCTGCGCAGCTCACGACCGTCGGCAAGCGGATGGCGATGTGGATGCAGGATTTCGCGCTGGACGCCGAGGAGCTGCTGCATCGGACTCGGGCGCTGTCTTTCCGCGGCGTGAAAGGCACGACGGGGACCCAGGCGAGCTTCCTCGAGCTGTTCGACGGCGATCAGGCGAAGGTCGCCGAGCTCGACACCCGGGTGTCGCGCGCGATGGGGTTCGAGCGCGTCCTCCCCATCACCGGCCAGACCTACACGCGGAAGCTCGACGCCCAGGTGCTGGCCGTGTTGTCGGGGATCGCGCAATCGGCGGCCAAGTTTGCCACCGATCTGCGGTTGCTGCAGCACGAGGGCGAGCTGCTCGAGCCGTTCGAGAGCGAGCAGGTCGGGTCGTCCGCCATGCCGTACAAGCGCAACCCGATGCGCGCCGAGCGCATGACGAGTCTCGCGCGCTTCGTGATCGAGCTCGAGGGCAACGCCTGGCATACCGCCGCGGCGCAGTGGCTGGAGCGGACGCTCGATGACAGCGCGAACCGCCGGCTGGTGATTCCCGAAGCGTTTCTCGCGACCGACGCGATTCTCGTCCTTGCCACGAATGTGGCGGCGGGTCTCGAGGTGCGCGAAGACACGATCGCGCAGCACGTCGCAAGCGCGATGCCGTACCTCGCGACCGAGCGGTTGCTGATGCGGGGAGTGAAAGCCGGCGGAGACCGTCAACAGCTCCACGAAGTGATTCGGACGCACAGTCTCCAGGGGACGGACCAGCTGCTCGATCACCTCGCCCGTGCTCCCGAGTTCCAACGCCTTGGTCTGCGCGCGACCCCCGACGAGCTCGATGCCGCGGCGTACGTCGGGCGAGCGCCACAGCAGGTCGACGATTTCCTCGATAGAGTACTGCCCGATCTGATGCGTTCCATTCAAGCGGCCGCGCCCGCGACGGCCGCTGCGGAGGTTCAGGTATGACCGGGGTGCTGGTCCAGAGCAAGCTGCCACTCCCGCTGCTGCGCCGCGGGAAGGTCCGCGAGGTCTACGAGGTTGACGACCGCACGCTCCTGCTCGTAGCCAGCGACCGCGTCAGCGCGTTCGACGTCGTGATGCGCGAGGCGGTGCCCCACAAAGGCGCGGTGCTGACGCAAATGAGCGCGTTCTGGTTCGCGCGACTGAAATCCGTGATGCCGCACCACCTGCTCACGGCGGACGTCGCGGAGATCGTCAAGCGCGTCCCCGCGCTGGCGGCGCACCGCGAGGAGCTGCACGGACGCGCGATGCTGACCCGCTGCGCCACCACCGTGCCGTTCGAGTGCGTGGTCCGCGGCTACATCTCCGGCTCCGCCTGGGCGGAATACAAGCAGTCCGGGACGCTCGCCGGCGAACCGATGCCCCAAGGCCTCGTCGAAAGCGCGCAGCTCGATCCCCCGATCTTCTCGCCCGCGACGAAGGCCGAACAGGGGCACGACGAGAACGTCACCTTCGACCACGTCGTGAGCGGCCTCGGCCGGCTCACGGCGGAGCGGTTGCGCGGCGCCAGTCTGGCCCTGTATGAGGCCGGCCGTGACTACGCCGCGAAACGCGGCATCATCATCGCCGACACGAAATTCGAATTCGGGACGACGCCGCAAGGCGACCTCATCGTGATCGACGAGATCCTGACTCCCGACTCCTCGCGGTTTTGGCCGGCGGACCGCTATCAGGCGGGCCGCAGCCAGCCGAGCTTCGACAAGCAGCCGCTGCGCGACTACCTCGCCGATCTGAAGAAGCAGGGAAAGTGGAACGGCGAGGCGCCGCCACCGACACTGCCGCCCGAGGTCGTGAACGCGACGAGTGAACGCTATCGCGACGCCTACGCCCGAATCACCGGAACAGAGCTGGAGTGAGGATCGCGCGCGAAGGATGGCCATTCATCGCGGGGGCCTGGATCTTGACGATTGGGGCCGCGCTGTTGTGGTGGCCCCTCGCCGTCCTGCTCGCGATTCTCGCGATCTGGGTGGTCGCCTTCTTTCGCGATCCCGTAAATCCTGGACCACGCGGTGAGCGCTACGTAGTGGCCGCCGCCCAGGGTCACGTCGTGCACGTGACCGAGATCGACGAGCCCATGTACGTGAAGGAGCGAGCGGTCCGCATTTCCATCTTCCTGTCCGTGTTCGACGTGCACGTGAACCGCTACCCGGTGGACGGCATGGTCGAGCTCGCGCACTACAACAAAGGCAAGTTTCTGCACGCCGCCGACGAAAAGGCGAGCCTCGACAACGAGCAGTCGTCGATCGGCATCCGCGGGCCGCGCGGACGTGTGCTGGTGCGGCAGATCGCGGGCTTGATCGCGCGGCGCATCGTGACTGACGCGAAACCCGGCGACCCGGTGAAGCAGGGCGACCGGCTGGGCCTCATCCGGTTCGGATCGCGGACCGACGTGTTCCTCCCGCTCGCGGCACGGCCGGTCCTGAAGGTGAAACCGGGCGACAAGGTTCTGGTCGGCGGGACGGTACTGGCGGAGTACCCATGAGACCGCCGCCCCTGCCGCTGCGTCGCGTCGTCATCGTGGTGCCGAGCCTCTTCACCCTGTTCAACCTGTTCTTCGGCATCTGGGCGATGGTACTGGCGACGCGCGGCGAATTCTACCGCGCCGGCTGGTTCATCGTCTTCGCCGGCATCCTCGACACACTGGACGGGCGCGTCGCACGCATCTCGGGTACCGGCACGCGCTTTGGCGCGGAGCTCGACAGCCTCGTCGATATGGTGAGCTTCGGAGTCGCCCCTGCCTTCCTTATGTATCAGGTGGAGTTTGCCGCCGGCGCCGCCGGCGGTGGGAGCGGCGGCGCGTCCTGGATCTTCTGCTACTTCTACGTCATGGCGGCGGCGATCCGCCTGGCGCGCTTCAACGTCACCCAGGCGGGCCGGGCCAAAGCGTATTTCATCGGGCTGCCGTCTCCGGCCGCCGGGATGACCCTCGCGACGTACTATCCGTTCGCCCAGACGAGCCTGTACGCGTCGTTGCACGGCGTGCCGTGGCACCTCACGCTCACGTTCCTCATGATTGCGTTGACGATCTTGATGGTGAGCAACGTCCATTACCCGACTCTGCCCCGCGCCGGCTTCCGCACCGCCAGCGGACTATTGGGACTCGCGCTGATTGTTGTTATCCTGGTATTCGGCATTTGGAAGCACGACGTGTTCCTGTTCCCCCTGGGGACTGCCTACATGCTCTACGGGGTGGGACGTGCAATTCTGCTCGGCTTCTTCAAGGCGCCGGCCGAGGATGAGGAGGCAGAAATCGCAGGTCCGATCGTGATCGACGAAAGCGAGCAGAACTACCGGGGACCGCGGCGTCCGGGCACCGGCGCCGGCGGTGCGGCATGAGCGCCTACACGGTCGAGATTCGCGTCATGCCCCGTGCGTCCCTGCTCGACCCGCAGGGCCAGGCGGTGCAGCACGCGCTGCAGGCGCTCGGGTTCGGCGACGTGGCGAGCGTGCGCGCCGGAAAGCATTTGGTGCTGCAGGTCCAGGCCGCGACGCGCGAAGAGGCTGCGGCAAAGGCGCGCACGATGTGCGACCGGTTGCTCGCCAATCCGGTGACCGAGGATTACGAATGCAACGTGTCGCAGTAGTCGTCTTCCCCGGCTCGAATTGCGACGCGGATACGCTCGACGCGGCCCGCGCGGCGGGGTCGGACGCCTATTACGTCTGGCATCGCGACACCGACTTGAAACAGCCCGATGCGGTCATCCTGCCGGGCGGCTTCAGCTATGGTGATTATCTTCGCTCCGGGGCCATCGCGCGCTTTTCGCCGGTGTTGCGCGCGGTGTCCGCCCATGCGCGCGCGGGCGGTGCCGTCCTCGGCATCTGCAATGGGTTCCAGATTCTGTGCGAGGCGGGGCTCTTGCCCGGCGCGCTGATGCGGAATGCCCGGCTCAAGTTTTTGTCCCGGCCGGTACAGGTGCGTGTCGACGCGACAGACACGCCGTTCACCCGGAGCTACGAGCGTGGCGAGGAGCTCACGCTGCCGATCGCGCACGGCGATGGCCGCTACGTCGCTGATGCGCAGACCGCGGCCGAGCTCGAGGCCAACGGCCAGGTTGTGCTGCGCTATGTCACAGACAACCCGAATGGATCGATGCACGATATCGCCGGCGTAAGCAACGCCGGCCGCAATGTGGTGGGGATCATGCCGCATCCGGAGCGCCGCAACGCGCAGCTGTTGGGCGGTCAGGACGGTGCCCGCGTCTTCCTTTCTCTGGAGGCTCGCAATGCGACGCAGCACGCTGGCGATATGCGCGCTGTTGATGGTCGCCACCTCAGGGTGTGACCAGATTGACACCGCAAAAGCCAAACTGAAGCTGGCGTGGGACAAGTTGCGGGGGCGTTCGACCACCCAGTCCCCGCCGCCGGCGCCCGTGCGTCCCGCGACCGATACGACGGGTACTCGCGTCGCCACCGAACTGCAGCGGACGCGCGCGCAGCATCCCCGTCCCCCTGCGGCACCTCCGGGCCAGGCGTTCTCCCGCGACGTGCCGTACGTCTCCAATGACACCGGCACCGTGAATCCCGGCATGTCCGAGCGCGAGGTCTACGAGGTGTGGGCCGCACCCCTGGCCGTCCGGCGGGTCGGTCAGTACACCTATCTCTTCTTCCGCAATAGCTGCGAATACACCTGCGGAACGATGGACGTCGTCACGCTCAAGGACGGCAAGGTCGTGGATGCGATCGTGCGCTGGGACGGCCACCGCTACTCCGGCGAGTCGTCTTCGCCTGAAGGACGAGTTCCTGTGGCGAATCCAGGGGATTCACTCCACATCACGCCGCCCCCACCCAGTCCATGAGTCACGAGAAGCCGAGCAAGAACGAGGACGAATACTTCGCGCGGCGGGACGCAGAGCTGCTCAAGCAGCAACGCGCGGCTGCGCAGCAGGCCGCGGCTGAGCGCGAGCGCAAGAAGCATTACATGAAGTGCCCCAAATGCGGCTATGACCTCATCACACACGAGTGGGACGGGGTCCAGATCGACCAGTGCACGCATTGCCACGGCGTCTGGTTCGACGCCGGCGAGGCGGAAGCGCTCATGAAGACCTCGGCGCCCAACATCCTGGCGCGCGTGTTCCGCGCGGTCGCGAAGGGTGTGAGCCGGAAGTGACCGATCCGCAGATCACGCCCGAGTTGGTGCACGAACACAACCTCACATCCGACGAATACGCGCGCATCGTAGCGATGCTGGGCCGGACGCCCACGTTCCCGGAGCTGGGCATCTTCTCCGCGTTGTGGAGCGAGCACTGCTCCTACAAACATTCGCGGCCGATCCTCAAGACATTCCCGACCACGGGACCGCAGGTCGTGCAGGGCCCCGGGGAAAACGCCGGCGTCTTGCGCCTCCCGAACGGCTGGGCCGTGGCGTTCAAAATCGAGTCGCACAACCATCCGTCGGCCGTGGAGCCGTATCAGGGCGCCGCGACCGGCGCGGGCGGCATCCTGCGCGACGTGTTTACGATGGGTGCGCGCCCGGTCGCGCTGCTCAACAGCCTTCGCTTCGGACCGCTCGACGAGGCCCGCAACCGCTATCTCTTCGCGGGTGTCGTGCGTGGCATCGGCGACTACGGCAACTGTGTCGGTGTGCCGACCCTCGGCGGCGAAGTGGACTTCGCGCGCGGCTACTCCGGGAATCCGCTGGTCAACGCGATGTGTGTCGGCGTTCTGAAGGAGAAGGACCTCATCAAGTCGGCCGCCCATGGCGTGGGCAACATCTTGCTTGCCGTCGGCTCGAGCACGGGCCGCGACGGCATCCATGGCGCGTCGTTCGCGTCGGAGGAGCTGACGCACGAGAGCGAGCAGCGCCGTCCCCAGGTCCAGGTCGGCGATCCGTTCACCGAGAAGCTCCTGCTCGAAGCGAGCCTCGAGCTGATCGCCTCCGGGCACATCGTGGCCATTCAGGACATGGGCGCTGCCGGCCTCACGTCCTCGTCGGCCGAAATGGCCGCGCGCGGCGGCGTCGGCGTCGAGATCGATCTGTCCAAGGTCCCGACGCGCGAGCCGGGAATGACGCCGTACGAGATCCTGCTGTCGGAATCGCAGGAGCGAATGCTGGTCGTGGCGAAGCGCGATCGGGTCAAAGAGGTCCAGGCGATCGCGGCGAAGTGGGAGCTCACCGCGACGCCGATCGGCAAAGTGACGAACGACGGGATGTATCGCTGCACCTGGCAACCTGGCAGGGCACAGTGGTCGTTGAAATACCCGGCCAAAAGCTGGTGGATGATTGCCCGGTCTACTATCCGGATGCCAAGGAAGATCCCCGCATCGCTGAGCTGCGGGCCGCATCTCCCACGCGCCACGCACCAGGCACGCCGACAGACGCGCTGCTACAGCTTCTGGATGCACCGTCAGTCGCCAGCAAGAAGTGGGTCTTCGAGCAATACGATTCCACGGTCCAGGCGAGCACTGTCATCCCCCCGAGCGGGGACGCCGGCGTGGTGCGGGTGCGCCATGAGGACTTCGGGATCGCGGTGAAGACCGACTGCAACAGCCGCTACG
>WNGJ01015186.1_pt1 | contig 15357 bp, 12 predicted proteins | sample 5400611 | NCBI WGS metagenome assembly WNGJ01 (sample SAMN13153375, study PRJNA577476) | soil metagenome | isolation source: 40 cm soil or saprolite under Garry oak tree replicate 1 | place: USA:California | collected 2016-06-15
GTACCAGTTGTAGAAATGACCGCGAAAGCGCTGCAGGCTGCTCATCGTCGCGAGCGTCGCTTCCAGTCGCTCGACGGTCTGCAGCGTGCCGGCCCAGCCGAAGTCGCGGGCGCTGACCGCCGACAGCAGGTACAGGCCGAGATTGGTGGGAGAGGTGCGATGGGCCAGAACCGGCCGCGGGTCCTCCTGGAAGTTGTCCGGCGGCAGCATGTGGTCGTCCGCGGTAACGAACGTCTCGAAGTAGCGCCAGGTGCGCCGCGCGACCAATCTCAAGGCGCGGGCCTCCGGGTTGGTGAGCGCCAGGCGACCCTCGACGAGCGGAGAGCGGCTGATCCAAACGGCAACCGCGGGAGATGCGATCCACAGGATCACGAACGGCGCCGCCACCCACCAGACATCGGGCCGCAGCGACTCCACGAGGATGGCGGCGGCGACGGCGATCGCAACGCCGCCACTCATGCGCCGATAGGCGCCGCCGAGGTCGAGCCGCGAGCTGAGGTTCACCTGAGCTGCAGTGACCCACTGCAACAGATTGCGCCGTGTCACGAGCAGACGAACCAGTGTTCGGCCGATGGCATCGACCATCAGCGACGCCTGGTGCGCCAGCAGGACAATCAGCAGGGCAAACTGCGAGGCTGCAAGCGCGGCATCCTTGCGCAGCGCACGCAGGTGGCTGCGGGCGTTGATGCCGGCGCGGCGCGGCATGATCGCTGCCAGCACCGGCAGCAGGGTCGGCAGCGCGATCGTCGACACGACAAAAGCCGTCCAGATGAGGGCGGCGTCTCGCGGCAGCAGCCATCCCGTCAGCAACGCGGCGACGCTTGCCGGCGGGGACGACGTGCGCCGCAGGTTATCCAACATCTTCCACCAGCCGATCAGCGGCAGTGTGCCGCGGCCGCCGGCGACGTCATCGCGCCTACCCAGGATCCAGGGCAGCAATTGCCAGTCGCCGCGGGCCCAGCGATGTTGGCGCGCGGCAGCTACGTCATATCGCGACGGAAACTCCTCAACGACCTCGACGTCGGAAACCAGACCGGCGCGCGCAAATATTCCTTCGAACAGGTCGTGGCTGAGCAGCGTGTCCTCCGGTACACGGCCGGCGAGCGCGGCGTCGAAGGCGTCGATGTCATAGATGCCCTTGCCGGCATACGAGCCCTCATTGAAGAGATCCTGGTAGACGTCGGACACTGCGGCTGAATACGGATCGATGCCGCTCGCGCTCGAAAAGACGCGCTGAAACAGCGACCCCTCGCGACCGACCGGCAGCGACGGCGCAACCCGCGGCTGCAGGACGGCGTAGCCCTCGCGGACATCGCCGGTTGCGGCGTCGAACCTCGGCTGGTTCAGCGGGTGGGCCATCTTGCCGACCAGCCGCAGCGCCGTTTCTCGCGGCAGCCGGGTATCGGCGGCGAGCGTAATGACATAGCGGACGTCGGGCGGAACGGCAGGCCAATTCCTGGAGCTTGCCGCGCTTGCGTTCCCACCCCATCCACCGTTTCTGGCCATCGCTCCAGACCCGGCGACGATGCAGCAGCAGGAAGCGATCACCCGCCGCGCCCGTGCCGTGAAGACGGTTCAGGCGCTCGATACCTGCCACCGCAATGTCAAGCAGCGCCGCGTCCCCCGCGGCGTTCTCGCTGGGGGCGTCGGTCCAGTCCGAAAGCAACGCGAAGTAGAGCTCGCCTTCGGGCGACGCCAGGTAGTGAACCTCGAGGCTCTCGAGCTGCGCTTGCAGCGCCGCGCGCGTCGTGAGAAGTGTGGGCACGACGACCATCGTCCGCAGACGTGACGGGACGCCGCCGCGCAGCGCAAGGCCCGGCAGGGTCGTTGCGCCGAACCTCATCATGGCGGCCCGATTCACCAGCGCGACGGCCGCATCGATCGACGGGATGAGGCCGAGCAGCGCGAGTACAGCGAGGCGCAGGCCGGCGATTCCCCCCGCGTGCAGCAGCAGCAACGGCACCGACAACACGACCGCGCTGATCAGCGCGATGGCGCCGATATAGCCGCCGACGCCAGTCGCCGTGTTGAATCGGCCTGACCTTTTCCACACCGAGGCCCGATAGCCGACCGCGGCTGCGAAGGCGCGTCGTCCGGCGGCGATCAGGTAATAACCCGGGTCGAGCTCGCGGCCTGCGACGGCCTTGCCGGCCTCGGCGGCGCGCGCATTCGTGGCCCGGCCGGCAGCCGACAGCGCTGCTTGCGCAATCTCCAGCTCCGTCCGATTGGCGCCTCGGGCCAGCTCCTCGATCGCCCGCCGGTAAAGGTCCCGGGAGGGGAAGTCCATCGCCGCGAAGTCGCTGCCCGCACGCAGCGCTTCATCGACGAGGCTGACGCTCTCGAAGAACTCCCGCCAATCCACGTCCGAGAGGAGCCGCATGCTGGTGATGATGTTGCGCACGGTCACGTTCGAGGCGCCCTGGCGCTGATGCTCGTCGTGCACGATCGCTTCGGAGGTTGTTCCTTGCGCCGTCAGCCGCTCCTGCAGCCATCGCAGAGCCGGGGTTGCTCGCGGATCCTGATCCCGCAGCCGGTGGATGAGCTGGACTACGAAGGCGGGCGCAAGCGCGGCGTGGCGTGCATGGCTGCGAATCAGGGCATCGGGCTCCGCCGGATATCCGTCGACACCCAGCAGCCGGTCCGCCACGGCATCCGCTTCCTGGCGTGCGGCACGACTGCTTACGATGCGTGTCGCGGCACGGCGCAGATTCTCGACCAGCACGATCCGCAGCGTGATCGCGACCGCCCACAGCTCACCGATGGTCAGCGGCTGAACGCGCTGATAGGCGCGCACGAACTGGCGCAGCGTTTCCGGATCGAAACGGCTGTCGGTATGGGCAACAAAGGCCCAGGCCAGGCCGAACACGCGCGGATAGCCATTGAAGGGCCCGCTGGCAAGCTTGGGCAGCAGCCGATAGAAAGCCGGCGGGAGGTCCTGGCGCACCTCGCGGATCTGATCTTCGACGAGGTGGTAGTTATCGATCAGCCACTCGGCGGCGGGGGTGATCGCGCGGCCTTCGGCCACGGCTGCGATGATGGCGCGATATGCCGCGAGCAGGGCCGACTCATTGTCCCTGAGCCGCACGCTCAGAGAGCGGCGGGCCGTCCGGCGCCGGGTGACCTGCTGTGCGGCCGCGAGGCTTGCCGCGTGCTGCTCGAGACGCTCGATGCTGAAGAGCTCTGCGCGCAGCACCTCGCCACTGTCCCAGGGCGAATCGGCGGAACCCCACCCCAGGACGCGAGGGACGAGAGAACTCAATTTGATCGCGCGTCGACTCGAAGGCAGGCCGCGTGCCGGATCTCCTCTGCGTCGCGGCTCGCGTCTGCGCTTTCGCCCCAGAGTCGTTCCACCTCGTCCGTCAAGCGCTTTCAAGTCGTGGTAACCATGTCTTCAGGAATGATCCTCTCTTTATGCGGTACTGTGTGAAGTCCTGACCAGATCGGTACGCTGGCGGACACTCATGCAACCATCGCTCCGTCTCAGCTGGCGCTCTGTCCCGCAGGCGTGTTCTACGTCGTTTTGCACCACGGAACCTCGTCGGCTTCTACGAGGCAGGCGATCTCGTGGGTATCACGAATTTTCCGCAGGTCACACGGGCACTCGATGGATTCCTCGCCCGTCCGGCGGTCATCGGAGGTGTCGCCATCCCCGGCGGGGGGCTGATCTGCGCCGCAACGCGCGCGCAACTTACGGCTCACGCCGGCTGGTAGCCCTTCACCCCCGTCTGCCACAGCAGGAACGCGTAGGTGTCGGCCGCCTCGCGGTCCTGCTGCGCGCGGGTCGAGCCGATGCCGTGGCCCGCGTCGAAGTCGACGCGCAGCAGGATGGGCTTGCGTGAACTGCTCGCCGCCTGCAGCCGCGCGGTCATCTTCGCGACGTGAAACGGACCGACTCTGGGATCGGTCACGCCGGTCGTGAGCAGCACCGCGGGGTAGGCCACGCCGTCCTTCACCGCCTGATAGCTGTCGATCCCCTTGAGCGCACGATAGCCCGCCTCCTCGGAGATCGCGCCCCATTCGGGCTCTTCGCCGTAGCCGTTCTGCTCGGCGACGTAGCGTAGTGGATTCGACCAGCCGACCCCGTCGATGACCGCGGTGAACAGCTCCGGGCGTTCCGTCATGGCGCGTCCGACGGTGATGCCGCCCGCCGAGCGTCCGCCGATCGCGAGACGCGACCGCGACGTGTACTTCTTAGCGCACAGCTCCTCACACACATCGATCAGGTCGCGCCAGGTGTTGGGCTTGTTCATGAGCTGTCCGGCCTTGTGCCACTCGCGCCCGAACTCGCCACCGCCGCGCACGTTGGCGTAGCCCACCGTGAAACCCGCGTCGATCAGTGCCAGGGCTCGTCCCGCGAAGGCCGGCGTGTAGGCGCTGAGGCCATAGGAACCGTAGGCCGAGATCCACGCCGGCGTCCTGCCGTCGCGCTTCAGGCCCTTCCTGTGGATGAGCGAGCAGGGAATCGGCGTGCCATCCCGGGCCTTGACCAGCAGGCGCGTCGTCTCGTAAGCGCCGACATCGATCGGCGGCTTGGGAGTGAGCCCCGTGGGCGTGACCCGGCCGCGCGCGTCGGCGCTCCAGATATCCGCCGGGGTGAGCCAGCCGGTGAAGGAGAACAGCGCGCCGTCCTCGGCCGCCGTCACCGCCAGCGCCGTGAGCGTGCCGTCGAAGGGCAGCGTGACGTCCACGACCCGAGCATCCCGTGTCAGACGCCGCAGCTTGCCGAGGCCTCCATCGATCATATGAAGGTACAGGCCGTCCCGCGCCCATCCCATGCCGTGGATGACCAGGCTTCCTTCGGGGACCACCTCGGTCGCGTCCGCGACCGAGGGCGCGCCCGCCGCAGTGCTGAGGATGCGGCCGCGCGGATGACCCCTGTTGGCGAGCAGATAGAGCGTGTCGCCGTCGATCGCGGTGTCGGTGATCTCGTCCTCGAAGCCCGCCACCGCCGTCCACTGCGCCCGGTTGGCCGCGGCCTCGGCGACCGGAGCGATGAAGATACGCGTTTCCTCGCGCACGTCCGCGAGCAGCAACAGCGCATGGCGCGAGCCCTCGTGGACCACCACGTACGGCATCTGGATGCGTTCGTACTGCACACGGGGGTCCAGCCCGCGCTTCATCAGGATCGGGTCGGACTCAGGGTCGCTGCCCAGTCTGTGAAAACGCGCCTGGCTGTCGAGGTAGCGCTCGGGCGTGTCGACGGCGCCCGTCAGCTGGTTGTAGAAGAAGCCGCTTCCGTCGGCGAGCCACTGCGGGTTGGCGTCCTCGGTGTTGGCGATGCTTTCGGGCAGGTCGCGCCCGTCGCGGACGCTCAGGATGTGCAGGATCGAGTCCTCGCTGCCGTCCTTTGAGAGGCCGTACACGACGTGTGAACCGTCGGGGGATGCCCGCCACCAGTCGAGCGACAGGTGGCTGGTCGCGCTGCTGAGCAGCGTCGGGTCGATCAGAACGCGGCTGGTGCCGCCGTCCTCGCGCACGAACAGCTTGAAGTTGTCGGCGCCCGCAGGGCGCTGCTGGTAGAAAAGCCTGCCGCCGGCGCGCTGCACGAGCAGCGTCGCCGCCGCGTCGCCCGACAGCTGCTGGATCCGCTTCAGGAGCCGGTCGCGACCGGGGATGGTGTTGAGCAGCGCGCGCGCGTGCTCATTCTGACCCCTGAGAAACGGCAGCCAGTCCGGGTCCTTGTCGTTCTCCATCCAGCGGTAGGGGTCGCTCAGGGTTTCCCCGAAATAGGTGTCCTTGACGACCGCGACCCGCGCCACCGGCGCCGGCGGGATGGCCACGGCGGCGGACGCGCGGCGGCGCGTCAGCCATGCCGCGAACACACCCCCGGCACCGGCGAACACATCGCGACGATTGATCCCGCTCATCATCCGCCTCCAGTGGCCGCACGCTAGTGGGCGTCGGGGAGCGAGCGCAGGTCGTGCTGCATCTGCCCGGCGATGTCGTCGAGGTCACCCGCGCCGCGCGCCAGCACCGCGATGCTGCCCCGCTCTGCGGGCACGATGATGCCGGTCATTCCCGCCTCGTGGAAGGTGCGGCGCGCGCGCACCTGCTCGTGGCGCAGGATGAGAACCGTGGCGGGGCCGCGCGCGGTCTGTATCACCAGGTGCGGCACGTAGTGCCCGCGGAACCAGCAGCTCTGCGCGTACCTGATCCTGTCCGAGGTGACGTCCAGTGCGACGCCGGCGCCGCGCAGCGCCTCGCTTATGCCCTGGACGCTGACGTGTTGACTGGCGAGCCAGCTCTCGGGCTCGTGCTGGACGTGCGCCACGACTTCGTGGGCGAGCGTGTCGCTCGGCCGCAGCAGCCACACCCCGAGCACCGCCAGGCTCGCGAGCACGACACTCGCGGCCAGCGCCCACTGTCGCCAGGCCGGCGCCGCCCTGCCGGAACGCCGGCGCGCGAGGTCGGGCGGCCGCTCGAGCGCGCGGCGGATATCGGCATCGAGAGAGCGCATCTCGCCGTGGAAGCTGCCGCAGGCCGTGCAGGTCGCCAGGTGCTCATCGAGCGCGGGCGTCGTGGCGGTGGGATCGGCACCGATGAGCAGCCGTGCCTCCTCGCAGGTCACGGCGGGCTCTCCCGGGGGGCGACGTCCGGGGCGGCCGTCAGCCCGCAGATGACGCGCAGCTTATTGCGCGCGCGGAACAGCCGCGTCAGCACCGCGGTGGCGGACAGCGCCAGCTCGCGGGCGATCTCCTCGGTGGAAAAACCGCCCAGGACCTGCAGGACGAGAGGCTCGCGATACTCAATGGGCAGTTTCATGATCGCATGGCGCAGCGCAAACAGCTCGCCGCCGGGTTCCGAGAGTCCGGGGCTCGCCTGGGTCTCGACCACGTCGTCCAGGGACACCAGCTCGAGGCGCTTGCGCTCGTAGAGCCGGGCGTGCTCGCGCCGGACGATGGTCAGCAGCCAGGGGCGTGCCGCGCGCGGATCCTTCAGAGTGTCCCGCGATCGCCACGCGCGCAGCAGCGCCTCCTGCACGATGTCCTCCGCGAGCGCCCGGTCGCGCGCCAGCCAGTGGGCAAAGCGCAGCAGATCCGGACGCATCGATTCGAACAGCCGCGTGATGGGCGCGCCCGCGTCCGCCGCGGGCAGCCGACCACCAACCGAGGAGACCGGGGATCCAGGCTCAGAATTGCGCATGAGGGCTGCGGTACCTGAAGATGAGGATTATACGCACGCGCCTCGGCCGCTCCGGCAATATCGCGCCAGACTGCCCGGTCCTCTCGCCCAACTGTTACCGCACTCGAGACAGGAGCCCCCGTGAAGTTACTCGTTCAATGGCTGATCGCCTGGCCCCGGCACGTCGCCGGGCATCTGGACTGGCTGGCTCCGCTGTTCGCCCGCCTCACCGCCGGCTGGGTATTTCTGTGGAGCGGCTGGGGCAAGCTCACCACCCTGCCGCAGGTGACCGAGAATTTCATCGGCTGGGGAATCCCCTTGCCGCACCTGCTGGCGCCATTCGTGTCGGGAGTTGAATTTTTCGGCGGACTGTTCCTGCTGCTGGGCCTGCTGACGCGCATTTCGGCGGGCGCCCTCGCCGTCACCATGATCGTCGCCATCCGCTCGGCGAAATGGGCCGATGTCGATTCGCTCGAGACGCTGCTCGGGTTCGATGAATTCGAGTACCTGGCGCTGTTCCTGTGGCTCGCCATTGCCGGCCCGGGCGTCTTGTCCGTCGATCACTGGCTGCAGCATCGGTTCGGGTGCAGCAGCGGCGCCCCGGCTGACAAGGCGCTCGCGTGACAAATCGCCGCTCGTCCCGGTCTGCTCTCTGACCGGGCCTCACCCGGCCAGATCTTCTACAGCAACGAGGAATGCACCCATGCGATTGAAAAACAGCTCCGGCCTGGCCGTTGCAACCGCCGCCGCCATGCTCTTCGGCACCGGCCTGATCAGCACCGCCGTCGCCGGCACTGACGCCAAGACCCAGTGCGCGGGCGTGAACGCCTGCAAGGGTCAGTCGGCCTGCAAGGGCGCCAACAACGCCTGCAAGGGCCAGAACTCCTGCAAGGGCAAGGGTTTCCTGGAAATGAGCAAGAAGGAGTGCGCGGCGGCGAAAGAGAAGATGAAGAGCGACAGCAAGTAACAACGGCCCCCTGCCGCGCGCCGGCACGCTCCCGGCGCGCGGTTTTGCCCGCCGTCGAACCCAACGGGAGCGCGCATGAGGATCCCGGAAAAGCCGTGGTGGCAGTACCGCTGGTATCTGCGACCGTTCTTCTGGAACCAGAGACGCAAGTACGGCCAGGTGTTGAAATCCGCGCTGCTGTGGGGACGCTCGCCGCGGGTCTTTCTCGGCGTGGCGTCGCTCTACGGCGCGCTCGAGCGCAAGAGTTCTCCGCTCGAGCCTGCGCTGCGCTCGCTGCTGTCGCTGCACGTCGCGCAGCTCAATGCGTGCCGTTTCTGCGTGGACATGAACTCGGCGTTGCTCGAGGCCCGGGCAGGCTCGAGCTCCAGGAGCGAGGCGCTGCCGCGGTGGCGTGACAGCGGCGTATTCAGCGAACGCGAGCAGGCCGCGCTCGGCTACGCCGAGGTCATGAGCCGCGGCGAGTTCCCGGTGAGCGAGCAACTCACGCGGCGCCTGCACGGCTGCTTCGAGGATGACGCGATCGTCGAGCTCACCGCCCTGATCGCCTTTCAGCTCCTCTCGAGCCGATTCAACAGCGCGCTGGAGGTGCCGTCACAGGGTTTCTCCGACTAGCGCCTGGGGCGCACGCCGCGTGTGGGCTCGGCCTCGAGCGGATTCTCGGGCCAGTAGTGCTTCGGGTAGCGACCGCGCAGGTCCCTGCGCACCTCGGCATAGGCGCCGCGCCAGAAACTCGCCAGGTCCCGCGTCACCTGCACCGGGCGCCGCGCCGGCGACAACAGCTTGAACGTGACGGGCAGGCGGCCGCGGCCCAGGCGCGGCGTGTCCGCCAGCCCGAACACCTCCTGCAGTCTCACCGACACCGCCGGCGCGCTGTCATCGAGATAGTCGACGCGGGTGCGCCCGCCGCCGGGCAGGGTCAGGTTCGCCGGCGCCCACTCCTCGAGCTCGCGCTGCTGCTCCCGGGTGAGCCGGGCACGCAGCGCATCGCTGAGCGGCACTCTCGCGAGGTGCTCGCGGCGCGTAACGCCGTCGAGCCAGGGAGTGAGCCAGCTCTCCAGCGTCGCGCCCAGGGCGGCATCCGACACCGCCGGCCATGCGGCGCCCGCTCCCGGCGCGCCGCCGAGCGCGGCGCGCACGAACTCGATCCGCGCCTGCAGATCGCGCGCTTCGCGGTTCCACGGCAGCGCCGTGATCCCGAGCTCACGCACCCCGGTGAGCATCGCGCGGCGCGCGGCGTCGGCGGGAACTTCCGCCAGCGGTTGCTCCTCCAGCACCAGAGCATCCAGCTCGACCGTGCGGCGCGCGACGACCGCCTGCTCGCGTGCGCTCCATTGCACCGACTCGCGGCGCCGGATGCGATCCGCGAAGTGCTCCGTCAGCTCGCGTCGCTCCAGGGGCGCGGCGAGCAGGATGCGCGCGTCGCGCTCGCGATCGTCCAGGTCCACAGCCACGATGAGCTCCTGCCGCGCCAGCCCCTGGGGCTCCGCGAACGCCGCGCCGCGGCCGTTGGCGAGAATGAAGCGGCCCGCCCCGCCCGCGCGCTTGCGGCCGATGCGGTCCGGGTAGGCGAACGCCAGCAGCAGGCCCGCATCGCCACCCGTGTCGGCGCCTCGAGGCGTGCACGGATATCCGCATCGCGCGCTCCCGCGCTCGGGCGCAGCAGATCGCGTTCCGACAGCAGCGCCGCGAGCTGCGCGGCGAGCGGCAGCTGACCCAGAGCGCGCGCACGCAGCAGCATGTGCGCCAGGCGCGGATGCGCGGCGACCCGCGCCAGCTCGCGCCCGTGCGCGGTAATGCTTCCGGCGTCGTCCAGTGCCCCGAGTCGGGCGAGCAGATCCCGCGCGCTGCCCAGCTGTGCAGCGGGCGGCGCGTCGAGCCAGCGCAGCGCCCCGGCATCACGTGCACCCCAGCTCGCCAGCTCCAGCGCCAGCGGCGCGAGGTCGGCGTCGGCAATCTCGGGCGCCGTGAACGCTGCCAGAGTCGACTGGGCACCCTCGCTCCACGCCCGGTAGCAGACACCCGCCGCCAGGCGGCCGGCACGGCCCTGGCGCTGATCCGCGGAGGCGCGCGAGATGCGCTGGGTCTCCAGGCGGCTCATGCCCGTGACCGGATCGAAGCATGCGCGGCGCACCAGTCCCGAGTCGACGACCACGCGCACGCCCGCAATGGTGAGACTCGTCTCCGCAATGTTCGTGGCGAGCACGACCTTGCGCACCCCGCGTACCGCCGGCGCCAGCGCCGCATCCTGCTCCTCGCTCGGCAGGTCGCCGAACAGCGGCAGGATCCGCACACCGGAGCCGAGTTGCGCGGTGTTCAGCCACGCCTGCACCCGGCGGATCTCGCGCCCTCCCGGTAGAAACACCAGCACATCGCCGTGCTCCTCGCGCAGCGCGCGGCTGACCAGCTGCGCGACGAGTGTTTCAGGGGAGCCCTGCGCTCGGGTGGCGGACGGCGCGTCGGGCAGCACCGGCAGGCCCTTGCCGGCGTAGCGGGTCTGCACCGCAAAGAGGCGGCCGGTCGCGGTCACGAGCGGCGCGTCGCCCAGCAGGCGCGCCACGGTTGCCCCATCGAGGGTGGCCGACATGACCAGCAGCCTCAGGCCGGGCGTGAGGTGCTCGCGCGCATCGAGGGCGAGCGCGACCCCCAGATCGGCCTGCAGGCTGCGTTCGTGGAACTCGTCGAAAATGACTGCGGCGACGCCCTCGAGCGCCGGATCACTCTGCAGCAGCCGCGTCAGCACGCCCTCGGTCACCACCTCGATGCGCGTGTCGCGCGAGATGCGCGTATCGAAGCGCATGCGGTAACCGACCGTGCGGCCGATGCTCTCGCCGAGCGTTTGCGCCATGCGCTGGGCAATGGCGCGCGCCGCCAGGCGGCGCGGCTCCAGCATGATGAGCCGCTTGCCGCGCGCCCACGGCTCCTCCAGCAGCGCGAGCGGCACCACCGTGCTCTTGCCGGCACCGGGGGGCGCCTGCAGCACGGCCGCGCGCCGCGTGCCGAGCGCCGCGCGCAGCGGCGCCAGCGCTTCGTCAACGGGCAGCCCGGAGTTCACCAGACCATCAGTGGCGCCACGCTGCAAACGCGAACAACAGCCAACCGCCGATCCAGGCGAGCCCGCCCAGGGGCGTGAGCAGGCCGAGCGCGCGCGGCGCACCGAAGCTCAGGGCATAGAGGCTGCCAGAGAACAGCACCACTCCGGCCACGATGAGCGCCGCCGCAGCGCGCAGCGCGCCGCCGTCGTAGCCGCGCAGCGCCAGACCGACGCCGATGAGGCCGAGGGCCTGAAAGAACTGATAGCGCACCGCCGTGTCCCACAGCTGCAGCCGCTCGGGCGCCAGCTGATTCCTCAGTGCGTGGGCACCGAAGGCGCCGCAGGCGGTGGCGAGCGCCAGCAGCAGGCCCGCGATGGCGAGCGTACGGGCGCTACTCACCGTGCGGGCCGAGGAACGGCTTGATCAGATCGAGCGGCAGCGGGAAGACGATGATCTGGGTCCGCTCGTGCGAGATGTCGGCGAGGGTCTGCAGGTAACGCAGCTGCAGGGCGCTCGGCTGGAGCGCCAGCGCTTTGGCCGCCTCGACCAGCTGCTGGGCCGCCTGGGCCTCGCCCTCGGCGTGGATGATCTTGGCGCGCCGGGTGCGCTCGGCCTCGGCCTGCTTCGCCATGGCGCGGATCATGCTCTCATCGAGATCCACGTCCTTGATCTCGACGTTCGAGACCTTGATGCCCCAGTTCTCGGTGGCCTGATCGAGGATGCGCTGCAGGTCGACGTTCAGCTTGTCGCGCTGCGCGAGCAGGTCGTCCATCTCGTGCTGACCCACCACCGAGCGCAGCGTGGTCTGCGCGACCTGGCTGGTGGCATCGAAGGCGTTCGCCACCTGGATGATGGCCTTGCCGGGATCGACGATGCGGAAGTAGACCACCGCGTTCACCTTCACCGAGACGTTGTCGCGCGTGATCACGTCCTGTTTCGGTACGTTGAGCACGATGACCCGCAGGTCGACCCGGCGCGTCCTCTGGATGCCGGGCCAGACGAGCACCAGCCCGGGACCCTTGATGCCGGTGAAGCGCCCCAGGGTGAACACGACGACGCGCTCGTATTCGTTCAGCACGTTGATGGCGCTGAATACCAGCACGATGATGAGTATGGCGATGGCGATCAGGAACGACATGAGTGTCTCCAGTCGCGAGCGGCGCTCAACGCAGCTCGACCCACAGTGTCAGACCTTCCACCCTGACGATGCGCGCCAGGTCGCCGGCATGCAGCGCGACGTCGCTGCGCGCGTTCCACAGCTCCCCGCCGTAGCGCACCCGGCCCTTGCCGGTGAAGTCCGCGACCACTTCGGCCGATTCGCCGATCATGCTCTGCGTTCCGGTGGCGACCGGACGGCGCATGGAGCGGCTCGCGAGGTACACGATGCCCGCGATCACGAGCCCGCCCACGGTGGCGAAGGCGCCGATCAGCGGCCGGCCCACATTCATGCCCGGCACATCGGTGTCGAAAAGAATGAGCGAGCCGACCACGAACGCAATCAGACCCCCTACCCCGAGCGAGCCGTAGGTCGGGAAGAAAAACTCCGAGATGATCATGGCCGTGCCGAGCACCACCAGCGCCAGCCCCGCGTAGTTCACCGACAGGATCTGGAAGGCGAACAGCGCGATCAGCAGGCACACCGAGCCGGCCACCCCCGGCAGCACCGCGCCGGGATTGTACCCCTCGAGCAGCAGTCCCCAGATGGCGGCGCCGCGCACCGCCTGCTCGGCCCAGTCGGCATTGCGGCCGCGCTCCTCCGCCAGGCCGCGGATGTAGGCCACGGCGTCGTTGACGACCTTGCGCTCCATGGTGCTCCCCGGCAGGCCGGGCGGCGCCGCGCCGCCGGCGGGAGCGGGCGAACCGGGGACCTTGGCATTCCCGTCCTGCGGTGGGTTGGTTCCCGGCGTGGGGACCGGCGGGGACGCGGGCTCGGGCTCCCCGCCGATGGAGACGGGCGTCGCGGCCCCCAGGTTGGTGGCCGGCGCCATCGCCGCAACATGGCTCGCGTAGAGAATGTAGGTCCCGGCGCTCGCCGCGCGCGCACCGGAAGGAGTGACGTAACTCACCACCGGGACCGGGGAGGCCAGGATCGCGCGGATGATGTCGCGCATCGCGCTGTCGAGTCCCCCGGGAGTGTCGAGTTCCAGCACCACGATGCGGCTGCCGTTCGCGTGCGCCGCCTCGATGCCATGCACTACGTAGCGCGAGGTTGCCGGCCCGATCGGTCCGTTGATCTCGAGCACCGCGGCCGTCCCGGCGGCCGAGTCGGCGGCCGCCGGCGCGGGGGCGGCAGCAGCGGGTGCGGCGCGCAGGGCCAGTGTCGCCAACAGCACGAGCGCGGCGCGCCAGCCGTGCGCAGTGCTGCTCAGGAGGGTCTTCATCTGCACTCACCCTACTCTTGCGCTGACCGCATCCGCAATCGCGCACTGCTGCGTATGACGCCGGTGCGCTCGGGGCGCCTGCCGCCCGCACGCGGGGCCTTCAGGAGGGTTGCGGCCCCCGCCGGCCGCGCCGCCCGGGCAGCTGCGGCAGTCCGGTGTGCTGCGTGCGGAACGGCCGGACCGGCGCGGCGCGCCGGGCCGCCGGCGTCCCGGCGGTGCCGGCCGGCTGGTACGCGGGCACCAGCTGGTGGCGGCCGTTGCCAATGAGATCCGCGCGTCCCATGCGCCGCAACGCCTCGCGCAGCAGCGGCCAGTTGTTGGCGTCGTGATAGCGCAGGAACGCCTTGTGGAGCCGGCGCACTTTCAGACCCTTCGGTGTCAGCACCTCCTCGCTGCTGCGCGTGATGCGTCGGAGCGGGTTCTTGCCGGAGTGATACATCGCGGTTGCGGTCGCCATGGGGCCGGGCAGAAACGCCTGCACCTGATCGGCGCGCAAGCCGTTCTTCTTCAGCCACAGCGCGAGCTCCAGCATGTCCTCATCGCTGGTACCCGGATGGGCCGCGATGAAGTAGGGAATGAGGTACTGCTCCTTGCCGGCCTGCTTCGAGTAGCGGTCGAACAGCTCCTTGAAGCGGTCGTAGGCCGCAACCCCGGGCTTCATCATCTTCGACAACGGCCCCTCGGCGAGCGCTTCGGGTGCGATCTTCAGGTACCCGCCGGTGTGGTGTTGGGCGAGCTCCTTCACGTACTCGGGGGACTCGATCGCGAGGTCATAGCGCACGCCCGAGGCGATCAGCACCTTCTTGATGCCCGGGAGCGCGCGCGCGCGGCGGTAGAGGCGGATGAGCGGCGCGTGATCGGTGTCGAGATTGGGACAGATGCCCGGGTACACGCACGACGGCCGGCGGCAGGCGCTTTCGATTTCGCGGCTCTTGCAGGCGAGCCGGTACATGTTGGCGGTCGGTCCGCCGAGATCGGAAATGACGCCGGTGAAGCCCGGCACCTGGTCGCGGACCGCCTCGATCTCGCGCAGCACGGAATCTTCCGAGCGGCTCTGGATGATGCGGCCCTCGTGCTCGGTGATGGAGCAGAAGGTGCAGCCGCCGAAGCAGCCGCGCTGGATCGCGACCGAGAAGCGGATCATCTTGTAAGCGGGAATGTTCGCCTTGCCGTAGCGCGGGTGCGGTGCGCGGCGGTAGGGGCGCTCGTACACCCAGTCCATTTCGCCGCTGGTGAGCGGAATGGGCGGCGGGTTCAGCCACACCTCCGTGTCGCCGTGGCGCTGCACCAGGGCGCGCGCATTACCCGGATTCGACTCCAGGTGCAGGATGCGCGAGGCGTGCGCATACAACACCGGATCCGCGGCGACCGCCTCCCAGGCGGGCATACGGATCACGCTGCGCTCGCGATCGGCGTTCTTCACGCGCCGCACGAAGCGCACGACTCGCTCGCCGCCCGGCGCGGCTGGCGCGCCCCCGCACGGCGCACTCGGCGGCACGCCTGGCGCCGCAGGTGCGCTCGCCGCCATGGCATAAGGGTCCGCCGGGGCATTCAGCGGCCCCGGCGCATCCAGGTGCGTGGAATCGATCTCGATCCAGTCCGCCGGCAGGCCGCGGCGCGCGAACACCGTCCCGCGCACGTCGGTGATGTCGCGAATCGATTCACCGCCCGCGAGGCGGTGGGCGAGCTCGCAGATCTGCCGCTCGCCGTTGCCGTACACCAGCAGGTCCGCCTTGGCATCCAGCAGCACCGAGCGGCGCACCGTCTCCGACCAGTAATCGAAATGCGCGATGCGGCGCAGCGAGGCTTCGATGCCGCCGATGACGATCGGCACGTCGCGGAACGCCTCGCGCGC
>WNGJ01003946.1_pt1 | contig 15356 bp, 18 predicted proteins | sample 5400611 | NCBI WGS metagenome assembly WNGJ01 (sample SAMN13153375, study PRJNA577476) | soil metagenome | isolation source: 40 cm soil or saprolite under Garry oak tree replicate 1 | place: USA:California | collected 2016-06-15
GACAATTGCGCTACAATCTTACGCCGAGTATCAGGCGGGGGAAACACAAGCGGGGTTTTTGCCCAGAATGCGGATCCCGAATTACGGGAGGCGAATTTGAAGAAGGGGAACCGCAGTTTGTGGGAATCTTGGCGGGCTCCCTTGATGATCCGAGCTGGTTTCATCCCCAGATGGATATTTTCGTTTTAGATGCGCAACCATGGGATCAAATGGATTCCGCAATTCCGAGATTCGAGCAGTACCCACCACCACCAACACAGGAATAAACAAGATGCAAAAAATCACACCGTTTCTGTGGTTTGACGATCAAGCCGAGGACGCGGCGAAGTTTTACACCTCCATTTTCAAGAATTCCAAAATTGGGAAAATTGCCCGCTATGACAAAGCGGGAGAAAAGGCCGCTGGACGACCAGCTGGATCGGTAATGACTATTGAATTGCAACTTGAGAGACAGGAATTCGTGGCGTTGAACGGCGGCCCGCACTTCAAATTCACCGAAGCCATCTCGTTTGTTGTGAACTGCGAGACGCAGAAAGAAGTGGATTATTTTTGGCAGAAACTCACTGCCGATGGCGGACAGGAATCACAGTGCGGTTGGCTCAAGGACAAGTTCGGCGTGTCATGGCAGATCGTTCCCACAATTTTGCCCGAGCTCTTGAGTGACAAAGATGCGACAAAATCAGAACGCGTCATGAAAGCGATGCTCAAGATGGTGAAACTCGATATCGCTAAATTGAAAGCTGCGGCGCAGGGGAAAAAAGACGGAGACAAAATCAATTCCCGGATTGCATCGTCGTGAGCCGATGAAATGAAACAATAAAAGCAATGACCAGATCAGCTTGGGCGGCAGTTGTTCCGTTTATCGCCTGGTGTGCGGCGCAGCAGGCGAAGGTTAAGCCTCTCTTCAAACGATGTGAAATGAGAACCAAATGAGTCAATTGAAGCAGAGAGAATAGGAGCGCCATTCCGGAAATGTCCCGCCCCATGGTCAAGAGCGAAATGTCAAAGCCCAAAAGTGTGAACGCCTACATTGCGACCGCGCCAAAAGAAGCACGGAGCAAATTGAAAGAGCTTCGGTCAGTCATCAGAAAAACCGCGCCGACTGCCGTCGAACAGATCAGCTACGGAATTCCCTGTTATGCCTACAAAGGGCCGCTGGCTTATTTTGGTCTTTGGAAATCCCACATTGGCCTTTACCTGCCCACTCCAATCATTGAAGAACATAAGCGCGAACTAGCGGCGTATGAGACAACCAGCACAACTATCCGCCTTCCACTCGACAAAAAGCTTCCCGTTGTTCTCATTAGGAAGCTCGTGCGAGCGCGGATAAAGAAGAACGACGAAGAAAAAAATAGCAGTGGCCGTTAGCCGGTGTAATTCATGCAATCATTGACTATGAGTGTTAATCAAAGCAGCTAAACACAAATCGAAACAGGAGAAACCATGCCATGAGCAACATTCGAGTATTGGTCGGCACAAGGAAGGGCGCGTTCGTCCTGACATCGGATGGCGCGCGCAAACGATGGAAGGTGAGCGGCCCGCATTTTGCGGGTTGGGAAATTTATCATATCAAAGGTTCGCCGGTTAGTCCGAATCGAATCTACGCATCGCAAACCAGTGGCTGGTTCGGGCAAATCATTCAGCGCTCCGATGATGGCGGCAAGACCTGGAACACGCCAGGCAGCAGCCCTGAGGAATTGAAAAACCCAGAGGGCATGCCCAAAGGCGAAAGCAACAAGTTCGTTTACGACGGCATCCCGGATACGCACCAATGGTACGATGGCACGCAGCATCCGTGGGAGTTCAAGCGGGTCTGGCATCTCGAACCCTCGTTAGATAATCCCGAGCACGTTTACGCCGGCGTGGAAGATGCCGCATTGTTCGAATCAAAAGATGGCGGAAATTCGTGGCAAGAACTATCAGGCCTGCGTAAACACGAGACAGGGCCAAAGTGGCAACCGGGCGCGGGCGGAATGTGTCTGCACACAATTCTTCTCGATCCGAAAGATCGGCAACGGATGTTCATTGCTATCTCCGCTGCGGGCGCGTTTCGCACGGATGACGGCGGAAAAACGTGGAAGCCGATCAATCGCGGCCTGCATTCGCAGTACATGCCCGATCCGGCAGCGGAAGTTGGCCACTGCGTGCATCGCATTGCGATGCACCCGTCGCGTCCGAACACGTTATTCATGCAAAAGCACTGGGACGTGATGCGCACCGACGATGCCGGCGATTCCTGGAAGGAAGTGAGCGATAATTTGCCGAGCGATTTCGGTTTTCCAATTGACGTTCATGCGCACGAGCCGGAGACGATTTACGTCGTACCGATCAAGAGCGACTCCGAGCATTATCCGCCCAGTGGCAGGTTGCGCGTGTACCGTAGCCGGACAGGTGGCAACGAATGGAAAGCGCTGACGAAAGGTCTGCCGCAACGCAATTGCTACGTGAATGTGCTGCGCGATGCAATGTCGGTTGATTCGCTCGAGCCGTGCGGCATTTATTTCGGAACGACCGGCGGACAGGTTTACGCATCGGCCGATGCGGGCGATAGTTGGAAGCCGATTGTGCGCGATCTTCCGGCGGTGCTTTCGGTCGAGGTGCAAACGCTAGCGTGAATCCAAATCGAAACAGCGCGCTGAAACTTGACGGCTTTAAGCCGTCGAGCTTGTAAAGGCCTCAAACATATGATTCGTGTTGTGCTTCCGCCCCATCTTCGCACGCTTGCGCGTGTTGATGGCGAAGTGGAACTGCGGCTTGAGGGTCCGGTGACCCAGCGGTCCGTGCTTGACGCGCTCGAGACTCAATATCCGATGCTGCGCGGGACAATGCGCGACCACACTACGCAACTGCGCCGGCCACTGGTGCGGTTTTTCGCCTGCGGAGAGGATTTGTCGCATGAATCGCCAGATGCTCCGCTGCCCGATGCAATTGCGCAGGGATCGGAGCCTTTTCTGGTTATAGGAGCGATTGCGGGCGGTTAGCCTTTCTCGAATTCCAATGATGCGGTCGACAAACCGGAGAAAATGTCTAAGTGAAAAGGAAACCTAAAATGGAGGAGGAAACATGAATACAGAAGAAGTTGGAAAAAAGCTGGTGGACTATTGCCGCAACGGCGAATGGATGAAGGCGCTCGACGATCTCTATGCCAAAGACATTATGAGCGTGGAGGCCCACGAGATGGAAAACATGCCGGCAGAAATGCGCGGGATCGATCAAGTGCGCGGGAAGACCGAGTGGTGGGAGAAGAACATGGAGGTGCACAGCGCGAAGGTGACCGGACCATTTGTGGCCCGCGACACTTTCGTTGTGCAGTTCGATATTGATGTAACCGAAAAGGCGTCCAAGAAGCGAATGCAGATGTCCGAGGTAGGGATCTACACAGTGAAAGACGGCAAAGTTGCGCGCGAGGAATTCTTACCGCTCGCCCAAAAGAAAGAGTAGCCACGGGCATCGTGGATGGCAGCCAGCAAAAATTGCGTGGGGGAAGAGTAGCGCGAGCCTCTGGCTGGCGAATCAGTGAATCGCAAGCGGGACGCTTGCCCTACTTTATAAAGGCGTAGGCGCCACTCTCGCGAAAACGCACAACAGTTTTGGGCCGGCATTTTACCTAATGGGTGCCGCAGCAGCTCTGCCGCCGTTGATGTTCAGCATGAGAGAAACCGCCGAGGGTCCACAGCCACGGTTCGTGAACAGATAGACCGTGTTCAGTCCATCATCGGCTGATTGCATGAGGCGGGCGGACTCGATATGCTCGCGCCCATGTCTGAAAAGACAGAAGGGAACCTTAATGCAAAAAGGAGCCAGGGTTTCCTAAGCGCGGTGCGTGCTGAATTTGCGCTGCTCATTAGCCTTGGAACAGCAGCGATTCTTATTGCAATCGGAAATCGGCTGCTCGAAGACGTCACGCATCCGCTGTTGCTGCTGATCATTCTCTTCTGGCTGTTCGCTACTATTCTTTGGTCTGCAATTTCTGTTGTGCGGCATGCTGATTGTCTCGCCATTAAATTCGGCGAACCTTATGGAACTTTGATCCTGACGCTCTCTGCGATCAGCATCGAAGTGATGATGATTTCCACGGCGATGCTGCATGGCGCGAATAATCCGACTCTCGGGCGAGACGCGATGTTTGCCGTGGTTATGATCGCGCTAGGTGGTTTGGTAGGGTTGTCATTGTTGCTGGGGGGATTGCGCTATCGCGAGCAGCATTACAATCTCCAAGGCGTTAATTCGTATCTCAACGTCATCATGGCGTTGGCGGTGCTCGGTTTGGTCCTGCCAACCTTTACGACGTCTACAAGGGGGCCAACGTTTTCCACCGAACAGGAAATTTTCCTCGTGGTGGTGTCGGTGTCGCTTTACGCGATTTTTCTACTCATCCAAACCATGCGCCACAGGCAGTACTTTGTGGAATCCCAGGATGTTGCGATTAAGTCGGCCTCGGCACATCATCAACTGCAAATACGCTCCACTCCTTATCACGCTGTGATGTTGATTGTTTATCTTCTCGCAGTGATCTTGCTGGCGGAAAAATTCGCCATCCCATTGGACAACAGCATCGAGCAATTTGGCATGCCGCAGGCATTTGGCGGAGCGATCATCGCCGCATTGGTGCTTGCGCCAGAAGGAATAGGCGCCATCGAGGCAGCCCTGCGCAATCAGTTACAGCGTTCAGTTAACATTCTGCTCGGTTCGGTGCTAGCAACCATTGGACTTACCGTTCCGGCCGTGCTGACCGTCAGCCTGATCACGAATCGGTCGGTCATACTGGGCGTGCAGGGCGGCAATCTTCCACTCCTCCTGCTAACGCTCGCCGTGAGCGTAGTTACGTTTACCAGTGGCAAAACAAATGTATTACAGGGCTGCATCCACCTGTTGCTCTTCGCTGTTTTCTTGTTGCTGATATTTTCCCCCTGAGTTGCTCGTTGTGTCCCTTCGCGGCTCTATTCACTGCTTGAGTGACGGCCAAGAATAACGTGACACTAGTGAGGTTTTGTGATTACCTGAAAATCTGCTCCATCATTTCTGTTAGCCGTCGGCGGAACGGCTCCTGAGTTCGATATGAAGAAGACTAAAAATCTCAAAAAAAGAATCCGCCGGATCGAAGCTCGCCTGCAAAAGGGTGCGAAAAAACTGGCAAAGTTGAAACGCAAGCTTGAAGCAGCAGAAACAGTGGCCGCGACTAAGACTAAGCGTAAACCAGTCGCTCTTTATGAAAAGGCTGCCAGGACCTCCGATGCTTCCGCACGAATCCATGAGAAGAAACAGCCCTTGGCCACACAGCCTCAGGTGAAATCGGCCGCTTCCGTCAAAGAACCGAGCGCTGCCAAGAAACCTAAGCGAAAACTCAACCTCACACCGGAACGTCGTGCGCAACTTGCCGCAGCGATGAAAGCCAGGTGGGCTGCCAAAAGAGCGGCCGCTGCTACGAGTACACAGAACACTTCTCCCAGCCCGCGGTTCTCGCCAGGAGACGCCCCTCAGCCGCCGCCGTAAAGCCGCGTTGGCGACCCTGAGCGTCGGCACGTTCTGTCGCTTCGAAGGTGGCGCTCGCTCTCGCAATCTTTTAATTCTCGTGGCCTGCTTGACGGGTGCATGAAATGATTCATCCATGACAATGGAACGCGATTACGTGCTTGGCACACACGACGAAGAGTTGGCAAGACTTGGATTGCAACATCGCGCCTGGCGGCCGGTGGTTTTAGATTGCTGGGGCAAAGCGGGGATTACCGTTGGGAAACGCGTGCTAGATGTCGGCGCGGGACCCGGGTATGCGAGTATTGATCTTGCGGAGATCGTGGGATCGACTGGTGAAGTGGTTGCTCTTGAGCGTTCGAGGAACTTCATCCGCGCGATGAAAGAAGTATGTCGCGTTCGCTCGCTTACTAATATCAAGATTCACGAACTGGATTTAATGACGGACGATCTGCCGAAAGGAGTTTACGATTTTTCTTGGTGCCGGTGGGTCGTGTCGTTTGTCAGCGATCCTTCGCTACTGGTCAAGAAACTGGCTGCCGTGCTGCGGAAAGGCAGTATCGCTATTTTCCACGAATACGGTCATTATGAGACGTGGCGCTTTTTCCCGCGTCTACCGAATCAGGAACGATTCAGGGAGCACGTGATCGAGACCTGGCGTGAATCCGGCGGTGAGCCGGATGGTGCTGCCGGGCTGCCGGCACAGCTGTCAGCGAACGGTTTTGTGATTCGTTCGGCTACGCCGCACATATTTTGTGTCCGACCGAAGGACTACATGTGGCAATGGCCCGCTCAATTCATTGCCATTTATCTTCCGCGGCTGATCGAAATGGGACGAATCGACCAAAAATTCGCTGACGAATTACACGGTGATTTAGCTGGCGCCGAAGCGAACCCAAATTCACTAATGATTACGCCGCTGGTCTTGGAAATAGTTGCAGAAAAACTTTAATGGAGGGCGCGTTCTCGTCGGCAGCTCTACGCAGTTCCGGCGAGGCCAAGCCGTCCGGCGTCTGACTTGAGCGCGCTGATGACTTCGGCGATCACAATGTCGAGCGGCATGCTCAGTTCGTCCGCGCCCCGCAGGACGTCATCGCGATTGACCGCGCGAGCAAATGCCTTGTCTTTCATCTTCTTTTTCACAGCTGCAACATCGACGTCGTGGATGCTTTTGGTTGGGCGAACTAGCGCAACGGCAATGACGAAGCTGCTTAGTTCATCGACGGCGTAGAGTGTTTTCTCGAGCGGCGTTTCCCGGGAAACGTTCGCATAATCTGCATGCGACAGAATCGCGCGGCAAATTTCTTCGTTCCAGCCGTGTTCGCGCAGCCATGCCACGCCAATGAACGGATGACCCTCGGTAGGACTATGTTCCAGATTCGGATGCCGTTGGTAATCCATATCGTGGAGCAGACCAACCGCTTCCCATAAATCAGCATCCGCGCCGCGCAGTTGCGCGAAATGTCGCATCGAATCGGCAACCGCGTAGCAATGTTTCCGCAAACCTTCGGACTGGACCCATTCGTGCAAGACCGTTATTGCGCGGGAAGCGAGCGTTTCACTCATCATACATAATTTGCGGCTTCACCGTTGTTTTTTAACATCGAGTGACGGAGCGCCCGATCCACCTATATTGGGCGATTCAGAATCACTCAATCCCGATTTTCCGCGAGGGACGCGGCGGCGCTAGTGAATGGAGACGGGGTCGCCACGTTTTATTTTTGTCGCGAGACGGACAATATCCCAATTGGCAAGGCGAATACAGCCGTGGCTTGCGGATCGCCCAATGGAATCGGGATCATTAGTACCGTGGATCCCGATCCCTTTCTTATTGAGCGCGATCCACATCACGCCGACTGGATTGTTGGGACCGGGTGGAAGCAAGTGGAAATTGCCGCTCCGTTTACCGTGTTGGAGCATTTCCTTGTCCCAGCGAAACGTCGGCATTTTCGTGATCCTGCCTACTTTCCACTCGCCGATGGGCGACGCAGTATGAGCGGAACCGATTGTGACTGGATATGCAGCGATAAGCTTATCGCCTTCGCGAACTTCAAGCATATTGGTTTTGCTATCGATCTTCGCTGCAACGGGCGGTGCAGCCGGTTCAGCAGTGCTAGACTCTTTGTTTTTACCTGCGTTTCCATTTTGCTGCTGCAGTTGATCTTCCATGTCATTTGCTGGCTTCGAAGCAACATCGCTGCCAGGTTTTATGTCTTTCACTGAGGCAAGCTCAAAAGGTTCAACGTTTGGAACCATGATCTGATCTCCTGGCTTCAGTGTCTTCATCTTGCCAGGGTTGAGTTGCTCCAGGAAATGAACGTCGCTGTGAAACTTCTCTGCGATGGCTTCTGCGGCATCGCGGTAAGGCAAAAACTTTAGCTGGGCCTGCGCTGCCACGCCGCTTGGCGACGGACCGACGCTCTGTAGATCGGCATCGGTAACCGTGTAGGGAATGAACACTGGGTCTACGCTCGCAAGATCGAGACCATTTGTGTCAGGCGCGATTTTGCCTTTCGACTTGACCTGTCGAGGTGGCTGTTGCGGTTGTTCTCCGCGGGAAATCCGGTAGAGCGCGAGCGCCTTCCAAGTGAAATCACCATAGTGTCCATCGAGCTTGCCAGGACTAAAGTTTGCGCGATCAAGAAAAATCTGAAGACGGACGGCGGCTTCGATGTCGGTCTTTTTGGTGGTGCTCTCTCCACCAGGTTTCTTTCTCGCCGCCGCCGGCAGGATGGCGCTGGAAATTAACACGGCCACAACTGCGAAGCGAAAAACAGCGTTCACCCAAAAATTGATCGTAGCAACCATTCGTCCCGGCTGTGGACTACACGATTGGATACGCGGCTTTTCACGTTTGCAGGTTAGAAAGTGATGTGCTAATGGCACATCGGCGATCGACCTGTCATCTTTAGGCGCATCATCTCAACCAGCAACCCATTCATGTTCCAGATCAATCGATTCATGCGCTCCCTAACCAAGTTCTTCGCGGCAATCGTCTCCGTTCTGCTTTCAATCAGCGCATTTGCTGCTCCGCCGGACGGCGTTCTCGATGAAACGCATGCCGCTGTTCGAGCGGTCGTGGCCGTCCAGGATGAGGTCACGCCGGACCTGATGCAGCAATCAGAAATTTTGGGAACTGCAGTTGGCGTTGATGCTGCCGGTGTTTCTGTGTTGACAGTTTACGTCGATCGAGACTCGGAGAACGCGGGCGAAGTGATTCGCAGTCTCCCGCGAGAATTTCGCGGCGTAGGTGTGCAGGTTCATCTGATGGAGAAAATCCACGCGATGGGTTATACGGCGAAGCAAACGCCGCCCATCTCGCTCGGCACATCTGGCGGTTGGGCTTTTGATCGTGCAAACGGGTACTGCTGCGTCGGCACGCTTGGGTCGCTGGTGTGGATTGGCAGTACACAGTACCTGTTGAGCGCCGGTCACGTGCTGGAAGGGGACATCGTTCTCGGAGGCAACAACAGAATCGCCCGAACGGGTGATCCTATCATTCAGCCGGGACTGGTTGATGTGAAATGTAACAGGTTTCTCTCCCAAACCGTCGGCACACTCGTAAAAACACGCTCGCTATCAAGGAGCAATGTCGATTGCGCAATTGCGAAAGTTTTTCCAGGGATGGTTCGAACGGATGGCGCGATCCTGGATATCGGAACGATCTCGCGTGATATTACGTCCGCCGCGCTGAATCAGGGTGTGAAGAAAAGTGGACGAACGACCGGCTTGACGACCAGCTGGATTTCCGGGTTGAATGCAACTGTCAAAGTAACCTTCACTAATGAATGTCGGGGTAGGACCTATTACAAGACTTTTGCCGGCCAGATTGTCGTCCACAACCCTTCGATGACGTTCTTGAGGTCGGGTGATTCGGGATCGCTGCTCGTTGAAAACGAGCCAACGAATCCGCGCGCGATTGGTTTACTCTTTGCGGCGAATAGCACGTCTGCCTTCGCGAATCCGATTAGCCAAGTGCTCAACTTTCTCGGCGCGACGATGGTGGGACAGTGACGATGCGCCTGCAAGATTGACACGCCCGTCTCTCTGGACTGATAGATTTTTGTGTTGCGATTCAATCTCTAAAGAATGCAATCGTGTCGAAGATGGCTGCAATCTGCTCTATGCTTGGTCCTGAGCGCGCCAATTTTCCTCTCCGGGTGCGGACAAAACATGGCTCAAGATAGTTCGCCCTCTCCGAAGCGGGACATTAATGCAGTGCTGGCTGCTCACGAGAAACAGCTGCTCGCGATACCAGAAGTGGTTGGCGTGTATGTCGGCGTTCTCCAAGACGGCCGGACGCCTTGTCTGAAAGTGATGTTGGCGCGCAAAAGACCCGAGTCAGCCCGAAAAATTCCGCGTTCGATAGAAGGTTATCCTGTGGTTGTAGAGGTAACGGGAGAGATCCGGGCGCTCGATAAGCCGCCAGGCGAGCGGGCACATCGGCGGTAAACCTTTAAAACAAAACGCGCCTTTACTGTTCCACCTGAGAGGCAGAACAGAAAGGCGCGATGGAGACAAACGAGATTAGCTCTTAGTCTTCCCCAAGGATCACGCGATCAACCATCATGTTGGTGCCTGTCCCGACATAGTGAACTCGGACTGGGACACCCACCTTGACTCTCGTTCTGACGGTCTCTTCATCCAGGACGTTGCCGCTCCGAGTCACGTAGGTGACGGTCTTGCCGAAGCGATAGCGCACCGGTCCGCTGGTTTCCCTGAGTACGATGGCACTCCCCGGAGTGTATTCCGTGATCGTGCCGCTGCCTTCAGTCGTGGTTGTCGTGGTGGTAGTGGCCTGTTGCTGCGGCCGCTGCGGCAACTGTTGCTCCTGCATAAGCGGCTGCCGCGTGGTCTGCCCCCACGCCAACGATGCCACGACTGCCAATACCATGCTTAAAAGCATTTTTTTCATGATTTCCCTTTCTTGTTGAGTTGCGATGGCAACAAGTCTCCCGTGTTCCGGTTCAATTTTTGGCCGGCGAAGAGCTTGCCGCCGTATTTTTAATTCGCATGCGCATTGTCAGGCGGATGTCTCGACGAGCTTTTTTACGGCGCTTGAAGAGATCTCTTGCTCTGCGAATTTGCCCTCAGTGGATCACATGAAATTCTGGGTCGGCACGTCGGGTTTTCAGTACACAGAGTGGAAGGGAAATTTTTATCCAGAAGATTTGCCAGCGTCCAAGATGTTGCCGTTTTATGCGGAACGTCTTTCAACTGCGGAGATCAATTACACGTTTCATCGAGTTCCATCGGCGAAAACGATCGACAATTGGAAAACGCTGACACCCGAAAATTTTCGTTTCGCGCTGAAAGCACCACAAAAGATCACGCATTGGTCGAAGCTGCGCGATTGCGCAGATACGCTCGATTATTTTTGCAGAGTCGTGAGCGGCTTAGGCGAGCGTCTTGGCCCGGTGTTGTTTCAGCTCCCGCCGACTTTCAAAAAGGACGCTGACGTTTTGAGTTCGTTTCTGCGCGAATTACCGTCGCTGCGCGCGGCATTCGAGTTTCGACACGAGTCATGGTTTGACAATGAAGTGTTCGAAATCTTGAAAGCGAGAAAGGTTGCGCTCTGCATTGCCGATACCGAAGCAATCGCGACACCCAAGACGATCACTGCCGACTACGGCTATCTCCGTCTTCGTCGTGAAGATTATCAGAAGATCGACATCGAACGCTGGGCCGACTTTGTTCGCGAACAGGAAAGCAACTGGCGCGCCGCATTTGTCTATTTCAAACATGAAGAAAGCGGAATCGGCCCCAAGCTAGCAACTCACATGAAGGATTTGCTCGAGCAAAATCGACAGTCATCGTAAGCATGGCTGTGGCTTCGATCGCGGAAAATCTTGAGCGAGTGTACGAGCAGATCGCGCAGGCTGCATCGAAGGTCGGTCACGCGGCTCAGGAGATCGAGCTTGTGGCGATCACAAAGACGCATCCTGCCGAGAAAGTGCGCGAGGCGATTGAGGCGGGGCAGACTTTGTTTGGCGAAAGCCGCGTTCAGGAAGCGCGCGCAAAAATTCCAGAGCTGCCTTCGAACTTGCATTGGCATTTCGTGGGTCATTTGCAGAAGAACAAAATCCGCCATGCACTTCCGTTGTTCGAGATGATTCATAGCGTCGATTCGCTCGCACTTGCCCAGGAGGTGGACCGCATCGCGGACGAGGACGGAATGCATCCGCGCATTTTGCTGGAAGTAAATGTGTCAGGCGAGGGGAGTAAATTCGGTTTGACGCCAGAAGCTGTGCGCGTGGAGATGGAATCGCTGCTCGCACTTCCGCGACTGTCGATCGAAGGGTTAATGACAATCCCACCGCTCTCGGCAGAGGCGGAGGATTCGCGGAAATTCTTTGCGCAATTGCGCCGGCTGCGTGACGCGCTCGAAAAGGAATTTGATGTAAGGCTTGTCCATCTTTCGATGGGCATGACGAACGATTTCGTCACCGCAGTTGAGGAAGGTGCGACGCTGGTGCGCATCGGCACGGCGATTTTCGGTGAGCGATCAAAAAAGTAGAAGAAGAAAGCGACAGATGGACGCGGATTTTCCCGGATTTATGAACTCTGAAACCGGAATCCTTTCCCTTATCCACATGTCATCGGTGTAAATCCGTGGCTGAAGGATTGCTCTTAAGATCGGCATCCTGGTAAGATCGATACGTGCGTCTGGAACCGACGAACATCCAACAAATCGGAAACGAGTTAGCGATTCATTGGAACGACGGAGAGGAATCGTATTTCGGCCTCGAACTCTTGCGACGTGCATGTCCGTGCGCGGCGTGCGGCGGCGAGCCAGATGTAATTGGCAATATTTCGCGTCCGCTTGTCAGCTTCAACGAGAAGAGCTTCCAGCTCACCGGTTTCGATCTTGTAGGCGGTTACGCGTTGCAACCGCGCTGGGCGGATGGTCACAGCACCGGTATTTACAGCTTTACTTACCTGCGACGGTTGAGCCAAACTTCAGGGTGAAAGGCATGTGATATAATTGCAATGTCATGAGCTGGACCGCAAAGATCGCGATTGTTCTCCTCTGCTTTTCATTGTGCGGAGTCGGGACTTTCATTGCTTCGACTGCGCATGGAAAAAGTGAGCTGCAAAAACCGGGCGCCATTCCAGTGAGAAATCGCGAAGTCGTCCGGCGAGTTTGGATTGAGGCGTGAATCTAGGGGCGGCTGTGTCAGCCGCAGTTAAAGAATGCGGGCGACACGCCCGCCACTACAGCGGAATTGTTACACGCAGGAGACTTGTTCGCGTCGTAAGAGGCTCCAACACCCGATCCTTCAACTGAGCTGGAACTAGAAAAAATTCGCCGGGCGCAAGATCGACATCCGCGCACCGAAACGAGCCGGTCAGGCAGCAGGCAATTGCAAATTGTCCGCGCGGCACGATCTCGCGCGAGGAATCGAGATTCCATTTTTGAATTTCGAACAGGGCGTGTTTTAGGAGCAGCTCACCTTTTGGTCGCAGCAATTGCGGCCTGCAATCGTTGAAGTCGATGCACTCCAGCGCTAGATCGACGTGCAGCTGACGCGGCTTACCTTTCTCTTCGACCCGGTCCCAATCAAAAACGCGATAAGTGGTGTCGCTGTTTTGCTGGATTTCGACGAGAAGATTGCCAGCGCCAACCGCGTGCAAGCGACCCGCAGGAAGGAACATTGCGTCCCCCTCCTTGACCCGAATTGTATGGATGTGCTCTGCGACCGTTCCTGCGCGCAACGCTTCTTCGAATTGTTCGCGCGTCATCGCCTCTTTTAATCCAACGAAGAGTTCAGCGTCCGGGCCAGCCGCCGCTACGTACCAAAATTCCGTCTTCGGTTCGCCGCTTAATTTAATCGCGGTTTTATCTGTTGGATGAACCTGCAACGAGAGTTTCTCGTGCGCATCAAGAAGCTTTAGCAGAAGGGGAAAACGCAAAGCCTCGGGAACACTGCCGAAAATCTCTTGTCGACGTTGAATCCAAAGTTCGTGCAATGTTTTCCCGCGCAGCGGACCATCGCGCACAACGCTCTGCGCTTCAGGACGATCGACGATCTCCCACGATTCGCCGAACCGCTTATTTGCCGGCAATTTTTTCCCGAAGTTGGTTTCCAAACGTCGGCCACCCCAGATACGTTCCATGAAAATGGGCGAGAAAGTTAGGGGAGATTTCATTGCAGATTGCAAATTGTAGATTGCAGATTGGCCTGATCAAATTGTAGGCCGTCTCTGCGAGACGGCAGGCGACAGGGTAAGTTAGGTTGGCGTCTGACGCAGGTGCCCCTACAACGATGCGATTTTTTCTCAAATACTGGCTGCCGCTGCTGATCTGGCTTTGCGTCATTTTTGTCGGCTCAACCGACCTGATGTCAGCGGAGCAGACTTCGCGCTTTCTTGTTCCGTTTTTGCGCTGGTTGAAACCGGACATTTCTACCGGTGCGTTGGCGCAAGTCCATTTTTTTGTCCGCAAGCTCGGGCACATCAGTGAATACGCGATCCTCGCTATACTTCTCTGGCGGGCGTTGCGTAGCGGAACGAATCTGCGAATAAAGATGTCGCTTCTGTTTGTCGCGGTCTGGTTGGCGTGCGGAATTTTCGCCGCCGGCGATGAGTTTCATCAATCGTTCGTGCCTTCGCGCACAGCCTCGCTGCTTGATGTGATGATCGATCTCAGTGGCGCATTTATCGGGCTGGCGATTTGTTTCGGATTCGTGCGGCGGCGAGCTACGCATAAAATCTGAATCATGAAACCGCGAAACCACAGACGGGATTTACTGGATTGAATCGGAATCGACTTACCAGCTGAGAAAATCGGCAATCTAAAATCTAAAATGGGCCTGACTGGGCTCGAACCAGTGACCCTGCGCTTATCAAGCGCATGCTCTAACCAACTGAGCTACAGGCCCGCTGCGCGGCTGCGCCGCAGAATCTTCGAATTTCGATTGCCGATTTTCGATTTGTTTTCGTGTCGCGCGTCGCGCGCAATTACTTAAATCGACAATCGCAAATCGCAAATCGAAAATTGAGCCGCTGCAGTGCAGCGTCGTGGCTAGCCGAGTCAGAACTCGCTGCGGAACTATGGCAACGACGCAGGTGTCCGCCTTTACTAGAATGTCGGCGCGACAGCCCCGAAAGCTTTCGGGCTGAAGGCAAGGGGATTACGCTGCCGCTAGTGATCCGAAAGTGTGCCGGCTCATAGATATTGCCTCCACGCTTTGCAGGCTTTGGAGGCAAGGGGATTATCCAAAGCAGGCGTTTTGGCTCCGGTTTTAGAGCTTCGCTTTGAAACCCTGCGCTCCGCGCCCCACCGGTCGAATTGCGTTCTCATCTCCGCCTCCATTTCTTTTGAAATGGAGGCAAGGGGATTCGAACCCCTGACTTCCAGCTTGCAAAGCTGGCGCTCTACCAACTGAGCTATGCCCCCCGCTTGAACAATTTTCGAATTTCGATTGGCAATTGGCGATTGCAAGGAAAGGAAATGCCGGATGTCGATCTTGCAATCGTCATCCGGCATTGTCGATGTGCAGCAGCAAAGACTGAATTGTGCGTTACCGTCTCATCTCTGAGCTTTGGTTTCTTTCAATTCCAAAGTCTTCACGGCATGCCCAGCTATTTCCAATACTGTCGCAGCCCGGGAAACCTGAGAACAAATTGTGCTCTCCAAACCTCCTAGAACTACTCAGCACTTGAAATAGCTGGGTTTAGCCGTCGACCTGTGCTGGCGCACCGACAATCGAAAATCGAGAATCGAAATTCGAAAATCAGGCTCCAGCCTTTCTCCTTAGAAAGGAGGTGATCCAGCCGCAGGTTCCCCTACGGCTACCTTGTTACGACTTCATCCCAGTTACCGCTCATAGCGTAGAAGGCTGCCTCCCTTGCGGGTTAGCGCGCCGGCTTCGGCTACAAGC
>WNGJ01014385.1_pt1 | contig 15355 bp, 12 predicted proteins | sample 5400611 | NCBI WGS metagenome assembly WNGJ01 (sample SAMN13153375, study PRJNA577476) | soil metagenome | isolation source: 40 cm soil or saprolite under Garry oak tree replicate 1 | place: USA:California | collected 2016-06-15
ACGCCGAAACCGCTGCTGGAACTCGGCCCGCTGGCCCCCGCCGCCACCCCAGAGCAGACCGCCGCGCACGACCAGCAGACCGCCGCGCTAGCCCGGCATAAGCCCGGCCGGATCAGCGCCGATGACGCCGACGGCTACCACCGCGTCATGTGCCCCGCCGTCATGGGGAAGATCCGCTGCCCGCTCCGGCCCTCCTCGATGACCCTGGACCGGTCCCGCCCGGAGATCCTCACCCCGCCGCAGCACGCGCCCGCGTGCTGCGCCCAGCAGACCATCACCGTCGGACCCGCGGTGGCGGCCAAGACCCGGCAGAAACACGACTACCCATCAAAACAGCACCGGATCTCCTACGCCCGGCGCACCGGCTCCGAGCGGACCTTCTCCACCATCAAGGACCCCGCCACCACCAGCATCGCCCGCGGCTGGTGCCGCCTCACCGGCGTGACCCCGCTCGCGCTGTGGATCGCCTGCCTGCTCGCCGTCCGCAACCAGCGCATTCTCAGCGCCTACGGCGCCCGCCAGGAGCAGAACGCCCGCCGGGCCGCCGCCGGGCTCCCGCCCAAGACCCGCAAGCAGCGCCGCCAGACCCTCGCCAGCCTCGCCGCCGGCCCGCCATAACAGCCGCCGCCTGCCCGTGACGCCAGCGGCAGCGCATGGCCGCTACATCCCCGGCACCACCACGCCGGTCCCGCGCACCCTGACCCGGGCCAGCCAGCCCGCCGCGGCCCGCCCCGCGTCACGCACAAGATCATCTCAAGCCCGGCAGTACCCGCACCCCCGGCAGCCGAGAATGTCAGACCCAAACGTGAACATGGACCCTGGTGAAACGTGAAGACCTGCAAGTGGGGCGCCAGGGGCTCGAACCCAGGACCGGCGGATTATGAGTCCAGACGGCCAGCAGTCCTCGTCATAGCGCCCGACCTGGGCAGATTCGCTTGAACGGGATCACGTTCAGGCCGATTTGGGCACGTATTTGGCATGATCAAGGTTGAGGCTGGCCGGTGCCATAGGCGTGAACGCCTCTCGCCGGTCACTGCTGCGGGCGGTGGTAGATCTCCGGCTGTTCTCGTCGATTCGGTAGACGATCCGATAGGTGCCGCGCCGGGCACCGTGACAACCGGCGAGCGGCCCGAACAGCGGCTTGCCAACCCGGTGAGGGTTGACCGCCAGCGCGGCATCGCAGAACTCCAGCACGGCGGCGGCAACGGCTTCTGGAAGCCGCTGGGCGATCGCCCGCCGTGCGGCAGGCTGGAACCGGATCTCGTACCGCTGCCCAGGTTCGGCCGTCACGCGCCGGTGACGCGGCGCCGGGCCAGATCCTGGCGAACCGTGGCCATGTCCGCACCCGGCTCGCCACGCCCCAGCGCCGCCAGGCTCTCCGAGATGCGCGCGACAGCGTCGGTGTCACCGAGGATTTCCAGGGTCATCTCCAGGCCTTCAAGGTCATCCACCGACAGCAGGACAGCCTCGGGCTCGCCGTTGCGGGTCAGTGTGATCCGCTCATGCTGCTGGCGTACTCGCCTGGCCAGCTCAGAAAGGCGCGCCTTGGCTTCGGACAACGGCACAGGCGTCGCGGCAATCGTCATGGTTAGAAGTATAGGCCTCGTTAGTCTATTTTCAGACCAGACACAGAGGAGCGTATGGTGACCGAGCGCTTGTTACGGTCTCAGGCACCTCTGTTAGCAGGTGATGGCTCCCCTGGTCACAGATCCATAGCCTCGGCGCGTATGTGGTCGTCCCGAGGCTTGAGGGCGTTCCGCGTAACGACGCTGACTCCTACGCCCAGGAGTTCCTCAAGATCCCGAAACAAGCCGACGTGATCAAGAAGGGAGGCGCCTGGCTCAAAGTCCACAAGCAGGTCCAGATCGCTGTCTGGGCGAGCCTCTCCCCTGGCGACCGAGCCGAACACCGCGATCCGATGAGCCCTGCGCTTCCGCGCCACACCGAGGATCTCCGCGCGGCGGCGGCGGAGCCCTTCCAAGGTCAGCACGTCATCGGTCACTTTTCAAGGGTATCGGTGCGTGCCCGGAACGTCCCCCATCGTGGAACGGTGCGGACCAGGCCTTCGGTGGCCAAGATGCGCAGCACCCGTGTGATCGTGGACTGTGAGACGTGGTAATGCTCGGCCAGTGCAACCGTCGTCGGCAATGCTTCGTCCACCGCCCACTCATCAGCCGCGATACGGCGGCGCAGGTCAGCGGCGACGATCTCATAGGGCCGCTCTGGTCCACGTGACACATCGTGATCATTCCCGCAGGTGATCACGTTGCGCGACCTGCCCGCCCTGCATCGCTTAAGTCAGTTGAGTCATCTACGATAGGACCGCCCGTATCCGTAGAGCGGCCCGTCCGGCGACTGGCACCGAACGGACCCAAGGACCAGTCCTGCTCGGAGGACCAGCTCGTGACCGCAGAGCCTAACGACGATGAGCGCGTCCGCGCGCTCGCCGAAATAGAGCGCGACTATCCCGGCTGGCGCGCCTGGTCGGGAGTCTTGGCCGGAGTCGTCTACGCACGCCGCCCTCGCAGCAGCCCGCCCCTGGTGGTCCGGGCCATCACCCCGACCGACCTACGCCACGCGATCGAAGCCGCGGAGACAGAACGAGGGCTGAGTTGACCTCCACGGACCAAGCGCTGGCCGAATTCCCTCGAACGCCGACACCATCAGCGGGACCCGTCCTGGCCGGTGAGCAAGCCGATGGTGATCTGCGGCTCCAGCCGCCGCTCTTTGGAGAACCCGGGCTCGCGGCCGCCGGGCGGCGCCATCCGGATCACGCGCACCAGCGTTCCGCCCGCCGGGTGATCCTGACGCTGCTCACCCTTGGTGGCGGCACCGTCGGCGCTTAGTTGATGCGATTTGGACATTGATGCTGTTCTGTGATCGGCCGGAAACACCGGTAACAATTTTTTGCTGGCCTCCGCAAGCCCTACACCACGCGCATTATGCAAATGTCCTCCATGACGAGGCTTAACCGCAGTAAGCTGCCGCCCGACCCGCCGTGAGGAAGGGAGGGCGACCGTATCCGACTGCGCTGGCAGCTGCCAGCACGGGCAGGCCGTCAACGCGGACGGTGCTCCCCGCGCCGGGCAGGACTTCTAGCCCTGGAGGTTCTGTGAAACCCCGCTACTTCAGGCTTGCAGCAGTTCTCGCTCTCTCCCTCATCTTTTCCTTGCCGGTCGCCCAGGCTGGTGCGGTACGTCTCCCCCCGCGACTGGACGCCAGTGCCGCAGGCATCACCGGCGGGGCGCTGTTCGGCGGCACCTCGCCGCTGCTCGCCGAGCAGGGCAACCTGGGCCGCAAGCTGGCCATCGTCCGCCTCTACTACATGATCGGCCAGAACTTCAAGACACCCAAGGTCGACCGGATAATGTCGGCGGGCGGCACGGTGCTGGCCAGCCTCGACATCCCCCATGGGCGCGGGATCACCTACGCGTCGGTCGCGGCCGGGCACCAGGACAAGCAGATCCGCGCCTGGCTCACCCAGGCCGAACGGGAGGCCGTGGCCCATAACATCGCCGCGGTGTACGTCGCTTTCGAGCACGAGGCGAACACCACCGCGAACCACGTGCTCGGTACCCCGACCCAGTTCCAGGCGGCCTGGAAGCACATCCACCGCGTGGCCGCGGCGGCGCACCTCAACGCAGGCACCGGCGGCCGGCTGCGCTGGGCAATGATCCTCATGCACACGGCGTACTTCCCCCGCAGCATGCGGCCGCACTGGTCGCTGCGCCTGGGCTTTGCCTCGCAGTACTTCCCGGGGTCCGGGAACGTGGACGTGATCGCTGCGGACGGCTACAACCGCGGCGGCTGCCGCACCAGCAAGAGCACCAAGCCCACGCAGCCCATGGTCACCCCGGGCTCGCTGTTCAACCCGGTGCTCACGTTCGCACGCACCCACGGCGGGCTGCCGGTGTTCATCGCCGAGTGGGGCAGTGCCTTCTTCTCTGGCGCCCCGGCCTGGCAGGCGAAGTTCATCCCCCTGATGAAGGCGTACGTCCTGAACAACCCGAGCATCGCCGCGGTGAGCTACTGGGACCAGCGGGGAAACCTCGCCTGCCACTTCGCCATCAACGGCCACCCCCTGTCGGTGGCTGCGATGACCGCCATGGCCAAGGCGATCAACGGGCACTTGTAAGGCTGGCCACCAGCAGGCTGGAGTAATGCGGGTACGTCAGGGTGTCCCTTCCCCGCGGGGAAGGGACACCTTCGCGTGCGGGCCGGGTCCCCCGCGCCGTCAGGCTTTGAGGCAGGTGTAGGCGCCGTAGATCGATACGTCTCAGGCCCGGACCGGGACAGGCCCGCAACTGACACGCCAACGGGAAACCTTGGCTGTTCCTGCAGCAGGCTGCCGATCGGCGGCTCGATCAAGATGGCGCCCGGTTGCTTTTCGAAGGAGGGCCCGTGCGCTGCCCGCTGACCCTCGGGATGGGCACGTTCTTGCCATGCGGTCCTCGTCGAGTTGCGTGCGGGGACATTGCCAGCATGGACAGCCTGCCACTGGAAGGATGCCGGATGCGACAGCGGATCATCGATCTCGCGAGGTAGTTAGCACATCAGACAAACCAATGATTCGGACATATCGACAGCAGTCGCGTTGGCTCGGAACCCGTTCTCCGACCTTCCGCTTTTCAGGATTACGGATCACCGTGCAGGACTGGCCATAGTGGTCTACTCGCCTGCTCAGCGACCGGCGGTGCACGCCGATCGACGCCGGTGTACGTGGATGTATGAGACTAGAAATGAGACTGCCAGGACCTGCCTGAAGCAAGGCCGATACCTGCAAGTCCAGACTCACAGGCACGCAACGGGCACGTCGTCTACCGCCGCGCACGGCAGTTGGCACCCTCGTGACCGGCTGTACCTGTACAGGGGATGACCCGCGTCCGGTCCGGGCAGGTTCCCGCCTGCCCTTTGGTTTCTGGCCGGAGGGGGTGCTGTGCAGAGGCTCCGACGCTCAAGGGTGGGTCCCGAAGATGCTTTCTGCGAAGCGGTTTTGAAAGGATCTTCGGGTGCCCTTGACGGTGGAGGGGCGCCCCCGGACACCCCCGGACACTGAGCGGGCCATCCCCGGATCTGAACCCAGCTTGGACTCTTGTAACTCCAGCCCGCATGCCGACCGGCCTATCTCTTTGGCCTGCACTATCAGCTTGGGAATCCGACAGATCGACGCCGCTGACCGCCCTGACCTGGGCACCCGATGCACCGCTAGTCTGAAGTTACGGCCAGTTCGGTAGAGGATTCTAGGCCTGACCTGGGGTTTTGTCGTTTGGCCTGGTGGTGTTCTGGCTACTTCAAGGTGAGCGGGATCGCGGCGCCGATGAGGGTGAAGGCCTCGCGCTGGGCGCTGGTCGGCTCGGTGAGCATCGGGACGGTGGCCTGGGTGCCGGTGAAGCGGACCTGGTTGCGGGTCAGGATGGCCAGGTGTTCCAGCAGGCCGCGGAAGCCGCGGTAGGGGCGCCCGGCCGGGTCGTGCTGGTGGGAGGCTTTGGCCTGGGCGGCCGCAGAGCGGCGGGCCGGGGCGGCGGGGTTGACTTGGACGGGCGGGTTCTCGTCGGTGTAGGTCAGCGGCGCCCAGGCGCGGCGCAGGTGCCAGGTCAGGTAGCAGGCGAGCATGCAGATCAGCACGTGGGCCTTGACGCGTTCTTCCAGGCGGTGGAACACCGGCCGCAGGTCCAGGTCATCGGATTTGATGTGGCGGAAGTCCCGCTCGACGTACTTGAGGTTCTTATAGGCAGCCACCACGCCGGAGGCGCCGAGCTGGTCAGCGGGGACCGGGGTGCGCAGCACGTAGAACCCGTCCAGGGTGGCTTCCTCCTCGATCTGGGCTTGCCTGCGTTCCACGGCCAGGGTGGTATCGGTGATGGTGACGGCGAAGTGCTTGCCGGTCTTGTACTTGCTGATCACCTTGCCGACCTCGACCCCGATCGGCCCGGCGCCGGTGAGCCGTCGTGCCTGGACCCGGGCGAGGATGGGGGCGAGCAGTTTCTCGGTGGCGGCCAGCAGGTCCTCCCGCTTGCGGGCCCGCTCGGCGGCCAGCACCGGGTTGCGGCAGGCGACCAGCCGCTCGCCCGGGAAGTCCCCGGAGGTGATCTCGGCCAGGTCCTGCTGGTCAAACAGGCTGAGCTGCAGCGGGCCGTCCTCGGCCATCAGCTTTTTGATGGCGGGGGCGCGCAGCGCGGTGATCCACCCGTAGCCGTCCGGCCGCTGCGTCCCGTCCTCCAGCTGGTTCAGGGCCCGGATCCGGGCGCTGGTGATCATCCCCCGGTCCCCGACCATGACCATCTTGGCCAGCCCGAACTTGTCCCGCACCACCTTCACGATCTCGGTGAATGCGGCGGGGTCGCCGGTGTTGCCGGGGAAGACCCGGACCGCGGCCGGGCGGCCGTCCGGGTCGGTGAGCAGCCCGTACTCGATCTGCAGCGTGCCTTTCTTGCCGTCCCGGGAGTAGCCGCGGGCGGCCAGCGGGCAGTGCGAGCCCTCCAGCCACGAGGACGACAGGTCGAACAGCGCCATCCGCGCCGGGTTCGCCCCCGGTGCCAGGTGCCGGGCCGCCAGCCCCGCCTCGATCGCGTCCTGCCTGCTCGCCAGCCAGTCCATCGCCGCGTAGATGTCATCGGTGGACGCCTCGGTGACGCCGAGGTCGGCGCCCAGGGTGGTGTCGGCCCACCAGGTCAGGGTGGACAGCTTGGAGCCCGGCTTGACCACCCGGGAGATGATCAGCGCCAGGGCCAGGTCGCGCTGGCGGCCTGCCGGGCCCAGCAGCGCGGGCAGCCCCAGCTTGGCCGCCATGGCGTGCACCGCGGCGACGTGGCCGTGCGGCAGCGACCCGGTGATGGTGACCGCCTCAGCGGCGGGGACCATCTGCTGGCCTTTCAGGCCCGCGTCGATCAGGTCGATGACGTGGGCCGGCAGCGACGATAGGTTGGCGACCGTCTCGTTTTTGACCTTGCCGCCGTCGCGGTAGGTACGGCGCAGGTAGGCCGAGGAGTAGTCCCGGCGGCGGCCCTGCTTGTCGACATAACCGGTCTTGTTGACTCTGACTACGTGGACTTTCCCGCCGTCTCGCGCCATAGCCATATCTTACGGCGCGGATGTGCAGTCGCTCTCGGGGCTAATGGCCCGCCAATGGCCCGTGGGATAGTGCCCCGGCCTTGTGCGCAACGGTCAGCCCCGTGTCTTACACGAAGCCTGCGGCCAGCTCGCGTGCTGCGATGCCTGTCGGCCGGATTGCGACTGCGGTCGCCGCCGACCGAAGACGAAGTATGAGATCGGCACGACCCCGGCGGAGTTGACCATTGCTACCACGGGGCCCACAGCCACTTCGGACCCCGGATCTGGCTTGCTGGTCGAGCTGCTTGCAGTCCGTCAGTAGCGGGAGGACACTGCTGCCTAGGGAGCCCCGCCTGGTGCTCGCCCCCGGAAAACTGGCACTAGGCGGGGCTCCGTACACGATGTTAAGGCGTGTGACATGTGATGGTCGAGGATCTGGACCTAGGAAGTTTGGCCAGGCGCATCGCATGTGACCTGGTTTTTTCGTGGGGTAGAACTAGCGGCCAGAGCCGTTTTCGTGGCCGGAAGCAGCGGGCGCCGCCGTTTTCATGCCCGGAACTAGCGAACCGCAGTCGTTTTCGTATGTCGAAATTAACAGCCCCGGCGGGTCCCGCCCTGGGCTGGGTTCACCTACCGTTCACCTAAGCCGAAGTTACGGCTGATTGGGTCGGCAATTTGGCCCTGGCCTGGGGTTTGCCCGTTGGGGCTGTGTGTGTTCTGGCTACTTCAAGGCGAGCGGGATGGGCAGGCCGATGAGGTCGAATGCCTCGCGCTGATGGCTGGTCGGCTCGGCCAGCATCGGCACGGTGGCGGCGGCGCCAGCGAAGCGGACCTGGTTGCGGGTCAGGGTGGCCAGGTGGCCAAGGAGGCCGCGGAAGCTGCGGTAAGGGCGGCCGGCCTGGTCGTGCTGGCGGGAGGCCTTGGCCTGGGCGGCTTTGGAGCGGCTGGTGGGGGCGGCCGGGTCGGCGGCGGTGGGCGGGTGCTCGTCGGTGAAGGTCAGCGGTGCCCAGGCCCGGCGCAGGTGCCAGACCAGGTAGCAGGCGAGCATGCAGATCAGCACGTGGGCTTTGACGCGCTCTTCGAGCCGGTGCCAGACGGGCCGCAGGTCCAGGTCGTCGGCTTTGATGTGGCGGAAGTCGCGCTCGACGTATTTGAGGTTCTTGTAGGCGGTGACCACGCCGGGGGCGTCGAGCTGGCTGGCCGGGACGGGGGTGCGCAGGACGTAGAACCCGTCGAGGGCTGCCTCGGCGTCGATCTGCTCTTGCCGGCGGGTCACGGTGAGGCTGGTGTCAGTGATCACCACGTCGAAGTGCTTGCCGGTGTTGTACCTGCTGATGACTTTGCCTACGGCCACGCCGATCTCACCGGCGCCGGTGAGCCGCCCGGCCTGGGCGCGGGCGATGACCGGGGCCAGGAGCTTTTCGGTGGCAGCCAGCAGTTCGCCGCGGGTGCGGGCGCGGTCGGCGGCCAGGACCGGGTTGCGGCAGGCGATCAGCCGCTCCCCGGGGTAGTCCGGGCTGGTGATCTCGGCCAGGTTCTGCTCATCGAAGAGGCTGAGCTGCAGCGGGCCGTCCTCGGCCATGAGCTTTTTGATGGCGGGGGCGCGCAACGCGGTGATCCACCCATAGTCGTCTGGCCGCGGTGTCCCGTCCTCCCGCTGGTTCAGGGCAGCGATCCGGGCGCTGGTGATCATGCCCCGGTCCCCGACCATGACCATCTTGCCCAGCTTGAATTTGTCCCGGATGACCGTGACGATCTGGGTGAACGCGGCCGGGTCGCCGGTGTCGCCGGGCAGCACCCGGACCGCGACCGGGCGGCCTGCGGGGTCGGTGAGCAGCCCGTACTCGATCTGCAGCTTGCCTTTCTTGCCATCGCGGGAGTAGCCGCGGGCGGCCAGCGGGCAGTGCGTGCCTTCCAGCCACGATGACGACAGGTCAAACAGCGCCATCCGCGCGGGGTTCGCCTCGCTCGCCAGGTGCCGGGCGGCCAGCTTCCCCTCGATCGTGTCCTGCCGCCCTCCCAGCCAGTCCATCGCCGCATAGAGGTCGTCGGTGGACGCGGCGGCGCCCAGGTCAGCGCCGAGGGTGGTATCGGCCCACCAGGTCAGGGTGGACAGCTTGGAGGCAGGGGCCACTACCCGGGAGACGATCAGCGCCAGCGCGAGGTCCCGCTGGCCGCAGGCAGGGCCCAGCAGCGCGGGCAGCCCCAGCCTGACCGCCATCGCGTGCACGGCGGCGACGTGCCCGTGCGGCAGCGAGGAGGTGATCGTCACCGCCTGCCCGGCGGGGACCAGCGGCGTGCCCTTCAGCGCTGCCTCGATCGCGTCGACCGCCTGCTCCGGCAGCCCGGACAGGTTCGCCAGCGTCTCGTGCCGGACCCTGCCGCCGTCGCGGTAGGTGCGCCGCAGATACCGCGACTCGTAGTCGCGCCGCCGTCCCTGCTTGTCCACATGGCTGCTGCGGATCCTGGCCACATGCATCGCTGCTGCCTGCTGGCCCATACCGCAACTATAGGGCAGAACATACATCCAGGCCGTTATGACACGCCCACTATTTTGGCTACATAGAGAAGCCCGGGCCAGATACCCATCCCAGGTCAGGTCAACGATTCTTACGCAGAGCTACAGCAACTTCGGCCTAAACAACGGTCGCGATCACTGCCGGGAGAGCTGAAACAGACCCGGCCGGTTTGACGGCGTCACGGAGCACCCTTGGCCTCTGGCCGCTGGTACTCGTGTTCCCCGGGACGGCGAAGCCCTCAGTCGACAGTTGATGCACTGGTCGAGGGTAGCCACCGGCATGTTGCCTGACCTGGCTCTGTTCCTTGCCATGATCCGGCGGTTTTACAGACTATGACTCCTGCGGCTGCCGCACGGGACATGACCTGCGCAGATGCGACGATCCCGACTCGGGGTGGCGCTCTTATCCCACGTATGTCCCACGCCGCGTTGTTCTAATTTGTTTCCTGCTCCTCCTCCGGCCTCATCGTTGCTGCCAATCTTAGGGTAATCGCGTGATTACCTGCGTGCAGAGGGCTCCGGGGCCGGGCAAGAGTGGCCCGTCTGCGCTGCCCGCTAAGCAGGAACCATTTCGTATTGACCTCGCCCAGCCAGGCGGCGTAGCGTCAATTTTTACGTTGCCTTTACACTGTGACCGCGGAGCGGCAGCGGGGGGTTCGCCATGAGACGACTGATCGCTCTTGTGAGCGTCGCGGGGATGACCGTGCTGGGGCTGGTTGCTGTGGGCGCACCGGCCGGGGCTGTCGTGCCGGGAGCGAACGGCCGGATCGTGTTCGCGCGTTGCATCGCCGTCCCATCCAAGTGCTTTGTGCCGAGCCGCGCCGCCGTGTGGGAGATCGTGGCGGCCGGCCCGAACGACGCCCACGAGACGGTGTTGGCTGGACCCTATCGGCGGGGCGCCTGGGACGACCACTTCATCGCGAACTGGTCCCCCGACGGCAAGACCGTCATCTTCATCGTCAACCAGGGGATCTGGCAGGTGAACGCCGACGGCTCGAACCTGCACCTCGTGTGGTCGCCACCCCCCGACGGCTCGGGCCTTGACGACGGACCCACGTTCACGCCGGACGGCAAATACATCATCTTCACGCGCTGTTGCCCGCAGAACTCAGGGTATGCACTCTGGAGGATCAACGCCGACGGCACGGGCCTGCGGAAAGTAACGACTGAAATCACGCCACCCAGGATCGACGGCCCTTCTGACAACCTCCCTCAGGTCTCACCCGACGGAACGCTGATCGCCTTCCATCGGAACGTCGTCACATGCGGGGATCCCAGCGATTGCGGGAACCGGATCGTCACGGTGAACATCCACGGGGGCCACCGCGTCCAGCTGACGGATCCTGCGCTGGAAGCACAGATCCCGAACTGGTCGCCGGACGGAAAGAAGATCGTGTTCGAGATGTTCCCGCAAGTGAACGGGCAGGGTACCGCGAACATTGCAACCATCAATTCCAACGGAAGTGGGTTCACCCAGCTAACCTTCAATGCGCCGGGCAAGGGCGCCAGCTTCAATCCCAGCTGGTCGCCGGGCGGGACGAAGATCATCTTCACGCACTGTCCATCCACCAGGTTCTGCGATCTGTTCACCATGAACCCAGACGGCAGCGGCGTTACCCAGATCACAAAGACGGCCGCTGGGGAGTTCTGGCCGCAGTGGGCGGTCGCCTCCGGATAGGGGCCGAGCGATCCGTGGTTCCCCTCGCCCGCTCTTCCTCGCAAGCGCCGACGGCCTCTTCGTCCCGAACCCATGTACCGGGCCAGGCTGCCAGGGCCGTCGCACGCCTGACCTCGGGCGCAGTGTCCACCGTTGTCCACCAGCGTCCGTGGCTGGTCGTGGCGGAAGTTACTCACTTGGTTTGAGCCGCCCCGGGTTCGTTGGAGGCTACGATGCTTTGGCTTCCGGAATGATTATAGTGTGATCCTTGCGGGTTAGCCAGGCATTTTCGTATTCGGCTGGTGGGATATTCCCGCATGCGGAGTGGAGCCTGTCGTCGTTGTACCAGGACACCCATTCCGCTGTGGCCACGGTCACCTGACCGGCGTCCTGCCACGGCCCCTCAAGATGGATAAGCTCCTTCTTGTATAGCGAGTTGACCGCCTCGGCTGCCGCATTATCGTAAGAATCTCCTTTGCTGCCGACCGAGCGGACCGCGCCGATATCCTCCAGCCGCTGCGTATACCGGATGGACGTGTACTGGGCGAATTCAATCGGTCGTCGCAACACCTTCCTGTGGAGGTGGGCAAATGGGGCGACCACGGGGATGGGCGGCTGCTAGGGCGGGGCGCCCGGCGATGCGTTCGCCGGGGCGGCCTCCGGTGGCCAGGCGAGAACACCGGCAGCGGTTCTGGGCGGCGATCGCCAGGGGAATGCCGAGTGAGGACGCCGGCATTGTGGCTGGCGTGTCTGCGGTGGTTGGTACGCGCTGGTTCCGCGACAGCGGGGGGATCCGGCCGGTCAGCCTGGCCCCGTTGTCGGGGCGGTACTTGTCGTTCGCGGAGCGGGAGGAGATCGCGATCTTGCGTGCCCGGGGGTGCGGCGTCCGCGAGATCGCGAGGCGTACGGGCCGGTCGCCGTCGACGATCTCGCGGGAGCTGCGCCGGAATGCTGCGACCCGGGGCGGCCGGCTGGAGTACCGGGCCACGACGGCCCAGTGGCACGCGGACGGGCGGGCACGCCGCCCGAAGACCGCGAAGCTCGCTGCGAACCAGGTCCTGCGGGAGTACGTGCAGGACCGGCTCGCCGGCATGATCACCAGACCGGACGGCGCGGCTGCGGCGGCCCCGGATGTGCGCTGGATCGGACGCCGGCACGGCCGCCGGGCGGATCGGCGCTGGGCCAGGTCGTGGAGCCCGGAGCAGATCGCGGGCCGGCTGCGGGTCGACTTCCCTGATGATGAGTCCATGCGGGTCTCGCACGAGGCGATCTACCAGGCCCTGTATGTCCAGGGCCGCGGCGCGCTGCGGCGCGAGCTGACGGCGTGCCTGCGCACCGGCAGGGCGCTGCGCGTTCCCCGGGCGCGCACGCGCGGTCGCGGCAAGAAATTCGTGACACCCGAGATCATGATCAGCCAGCGGCCGGCGGAGGCCGCGGACCGGGCAGTGCCCGGGCACTGGGAAGGAGACCTGATCATAGGGCTGAACAGCTCGGCGATCGGCACCCTGGTCGAGCGCACGAGCCGGTTCACGATGCTGCTGCACCTGCCCCCGATGGAGGGCCACGGCAGCAGCCCCCGAGCTAAGAACGGCCCCGCGCTCGCCGGCCACGGCGCCGAAGCGGTCCGGGACGCGATCGCCTCCGCGGTCACCACCTTGCCCGCCCAGCTGCGCCGGTCGCTGACCTGGGACCAGGGCGCGGAGATGGCCGGCCACGCCCGGCTGCGCGTCGACGCCGGCATCGAGATCTATTTCTGCGACCCGCACAGCCCCTGGCAGCGAGGTACCAACGAGAATACAAACGGCCTGCTGCGCCAGTACTTCCCCAAGGGCACCGATCTGAGCCGCTACAGCCCCGGCGACCTGGCCGCCGTCGCCGCCGCCCTCAACGGCCGCCCCCGCAAGACGCTCGGCTGGAAGACCCCGGCCGAGGCGCTGGACGAGTTCCTGGCCGCCCACGCGGCCTGACAAGGAGGCGGCTAGCGCCGCCGCTGAGTTCCCGGAGCCGGCTGCCGCAGCCTACGGGGCCGCCCCTCCGGCCTCAAGGCTGCCTGCGGCATCGCTACGCGACGGCCCTGCGGGCCGGCCTTGACCCCGGAGACCACTGCGGCCCCTGACGGCAGTACCAAAGGGCAGGCCCGACAGCCTGCCCCGGCGGCACGCAGCACCCGGCTCGAAGCCGCTCACCGTATATGGTTGGCGCGGAAAGGGTCATCTACCGGCACTGTTGCGACGATCCCTTGAGCTCGTCCTGGACGCCGCGATCCGAATGGTGCACAAGCTGATCATCAAGGTGGTCCCGGCGGGCGAAGATCGCCATCTCCAGCGCGTCCAGGGCCAGGCCAGCCCGCAGGTGGTCAGCGACCTGCCAGCCGACGATCTTGCGGGAGAACAAGTCGGTGACGAACGCCGTGTACGCAAACCCGCAGGCCGTGGGCACATACGTGATGTCAGCGACCCACCGCCGGTTCGGCGCAGGCGCGGTGAAATCACGCTCCAGCAGGTCAGCGGGCCGCCCCGCACCAGGACCGGGCACCGTCGTGCGCGGCTTCTTCCGCGCGGCCGCTGCCCCGGCAATGCCCAGCTCACGCATCAGCCGCTCCACCGTGCACCGCGCGACTTCGATACCCTCCCGGCGCAATTGCAGCCATACTTTCCGCGCCCCATACAGCCGACGGCCCTTCCTGCGGTGCTCCCATACGCGCATGATCTGCTCTTTCAGCTGACCATCCCGGACCTCACGCGCCGACGGCGCGCGCTCGCGCTTCTTGACCGCGTAATATGTGGAGGCCGGGAATTCCAGTACCGCGCACGCCGGCTCGACCCCGAACCGGTCACGATGTGAATCAATGAACCCGACTAGCGCGGAAGCCTGGGGTCGAGTTCCCGGGCGAAATAAGCACTCGCCGCCTTCAAAATCTCATTCGCCCGGCGAAGTTCGCGCACTTCCCGTTCCAGCTCCGCGATCCGCCTCTGATCCTCACTCGTGGTGCCCGGCCGCGTCCCATTGTCGACCTCGGCCTGCTTGACCCACCCCCGCAACGCCTCTGGATGAACACCCAGCTGCCGGCCCACCCGGGCCAGCTCACCGTGGCCTTTACCCTCTCGCTGCCGGATCTCCAGAACCATCTTCACCGCGCGGTCGCGCAGCTCATCGGGGTACTTCCGCTGTGCAGGCATGACTCTGCATCCTCCCAGGGATCAGAGCCTCCAAGATCCCCGGGGCGACCCAGTTACTCAGGCGCTTACGAGCAGCGCGTCCCTGTACCGCCTCCAGGTCATCTGCCCCTGTCCGCCGCCTGGGCTTGAGGTGCTCCCGTTTGGCTGGCATGTACGCCAGCCTGAAAAGCGGAAGGTCGGCGGTTCGACCCCGCCCCTGACCATAACTCAACTAGCAGCCTGCAAGCCTGTGAACAGCGCAAACGCAGGTTGTCCATCTGGCCCGCCAATCTCGGTGGGCGCCCGTTGGTGACCGTTGGTGACCGTATTCAGCTGGGCACTGGTGCACGCGGGGGGCACGTCTGTCCTCTCAACGCGAACTAACGGCAGCTTGATCGAATCTGGTCATTCATGCAGAAGCTTGGTCTGTCCAGGGCGGCTGCAGCTACTCGACGTCGGTCCCGTTGTTGCACATTGGTGCTGCACCTCAGCAGTGGTTCCGGAGGCCCCAGATCCGGCGTTCTGATAGACCAGAGATATGAGCGGCTCACTTGAGAGGCCGAGCGATCAAGGTATGGCCGTAGCCGCCTTGGGCCAGGTCTTCGCGGCGATCCTGGGCCTTGCTTTTGGCGGCCCTGCTGCCCCAGTCCTGATGGCTGCGCTCGGCCCGTTCACCACTCGGTGGATGGAGCGTGCTGCGGCAGAGTGGACCCGCAAAACTGAAGTAGTCGCGGATGCCGCACTGGTAGCCTCGGGGCTAAGCGATCCCGAAGAGTTCTGCGAGATCCTGTACGGAGACCCGGAGCTTATCGCGCTCGCACAGAAGATTATATGTAAGTATTCGGAAGTCCTGTGAAATGGCATACCGGTGGCCGGCGTGGCTGGTTCACGGGCCGCGCCGGTGCGTGCAGTGTTCGTGCGGGGTTTATCCGGGCGGTGGCGGCCGCGCCTGGGCCTGGAGGTCTTCGGGGC
>WNGJ01011889.1_pt1 | contig 15353 bp, 13 predicted proteins | sample 5400611 | NCBI WGS metagenome assembly WNGJ01 (sample SAMN13153375, study PRJNA577476) | soil metagenome | isolation source: 40 cm soil or saprolite under Garry oak tree replicate 1 | place: USA:California | collected 2016-06-15
GATCACCCGGTTGGGCGTGGCGCGGGATTCCACGATGTAGAGCTTGCTCTCGTCGGGCGAGAACGCGAGGCCGTTCGGGCCGCGCAGGTTGGGCGCCACCACGCCCGCCTGGCCGCTCGGGTCGACCCGGTAGACGTTCATCGGCAGCTCCGGCGTCGCCGGATTGCCCTCGTAGTTGCCGCCGATGCCGAACGGCGGGTCGGTGAACCAGATCGAGCCGTCCGACTTGACCACCACGTCGTTGGGGGAATTGAGCGGCTTGCCCTCGAACTTGTCGAGAATCACCGTGATCGAGCCGTCGTATTCGGTGCGCGCCACGCGCCGGCCGCCGTGCTCGCAGGTGATCAGCCGCCCCTGGCGGTCGCGGGTGTTGCCGTTGGCATAGTTCGAGGGCCGGCGGAACTCGCTGGTGCGGCCGGTCTCCTCGTCCCAGCGCAAGATGCGGTTGTTGGGGATGTCGCTCCACAGCACGTAGCGGCCGTCGCCGAACCACACCGGCCCCTCGCTCCAGCGCATGCCGGTCGCCAGCCGCTCCACTGCCGCGTTGAATAGGCGGTACTTGGTGAAGCTCGGGTCGAGCACCTCGATGGCAGGGTCGGGATACCGCCCGAACGCCTGCGGGGTCGCCGCTACCGCGAGCGCCGCGCCGCTGGTCGCCATCATGGTGCGCCTCGTGGGATCCATGGGTCTCCTCCTGGGCTGTGGGGTTCGTAGGATGGGTTGAGCCGCCTTGCGCATGATCTTTTCGGAAAACCGGTACCCACTTTTCGGGATCATGCGCTGGCGGCGAAACCCATTGATGGATTTCGCTGCCCGCTCAACCCATCCTACGACCGGTATCTCCCCCTGCGTCGTCCTGCCGCGGGCGCGGCGCAAAAATTTTTTAGGGAACCTGGAACCCGACCCCCGCGCGCACGTTTGCTTGTCGTCGGACGCAGCCCCCATCCCCCCTTCCCCCCGCGTCCGGCGAGAACGCCCCGGTTCGCGTAGCGCCAAAAGCGCCGAACCGGGGCTTTTTTCTTGCACCCGCCGACCTGATCGCGTACCGACGCCATAGCTTTGCCCGACTGGCGTGGTGGGATTTGCCCTTCCAAACGACATCGATCGGGTCGTGCCCCACGGCCGGCCCGCGCCGGACTCGGCGGCGCTCTCGAGGCCGAACCCATGGCTGAGGCGGCGAAGATTCATCGCAATGGCGGGTTGCGCGTGCTCGTGGTCGAGGACGAGGTCATGATCTCGACCCTGGTCGAGGACATGGTCACCGAGCTCGGCCACAGCGTCGCCGCCCACGCGGTCTCGGTCGAGGAGGCGGCGGGGCTTGCCGAGGGAGGCGACTTCGACGTGGCGCTCCTCGACGTGAACCTGCAGGGGCAGACGGTCGAGAGCGTGGCGGCGACCCTGGCGCGCCGCGGCAAGCCGTTCGTGTTCACCACCGGATACGGCGAGCGCGTCATCCCGCCCGAGTTCAAGGACCGGCCGTTGCTGCCCAAGCCCTACCAGATCGAGCAGCTCGGCGAGATCCTCTCCCGCGTGACGCGGTAGGGCGCATGAACGGCCGATGGGCCGCGTAATGCGCCGTTTCCCCATCATCGGCGCAATACGCCGCCTTCGCTGCGCTTCGGCGGCTATTGCGCCCTACAAAAAACATCCCTCACAATGCCGCGGCGCGGAGGAATCCCATGGCGAGCAGCGACGCCGAACTGGCGCAACTGATCGAGCCCGGCCGGGTGCACCGGCGCGTCTACACGGATCCGGCGATCTTCGAGCTGGAGATGACGCGCATTTTCGGCACGGCTTGGATCTATGTCGGCCACGAGAGCCAGGTGAAAAACCCGGGCGATTATTCCTGCACCCCCATCGGCCGCAAGCCGGTCATCATGGTGCGCGGCGCGGACGGCGAGGTGCGCGTGATCCACAACCAATGCGCCCACCGCGGCGCCATGGTGGTCGCGCTCGAGCACGGCAACGCGCCGGAATTCCAGTGCTGCTATCACGGCTGGACCTATCACCTCGACGGCCGCCTCAAGGCGGTGCCGCTCCAGCACGGCTATCCGCGCGAGTTCGATCCCGCCGATCCGAAGACGTCGATGCTGCAAGTGCCGCGCGTTGCGAGCTACCGCGGCTTCGTGTTCGCGAGCGAGGCGCCGGACGGAGACCGAGTCTCACCGACGCGCTCGGCTACATGACGACCTCGCTCGACGACATGGTCGACCGCGCGCCCGACGGGGAGATCGAAGTCGCCGGCGGCGTCTTCAAACACGCTTATGACGCGAACTGGAAGCTCTACTTCGAGAACCTGTGCGACGCCGCCCACCCGCTGTTCACCCACCGCTCCTCGATCGAGGCGGCGCAGCAGCAGTCGGACGCGGTCCATTCCGACGGCACCGGCGAGATCGCGCTGCGCCAGATGCGCCAGAACGGGGCGCCCTACTCGTTCTGGGAATCGCAGGTCGGCATCTGGACCTATCCGAACGGCCACAGCTTCCTGGGCGATTATCACGACGACGCCAAGCTGGTCGCCGCCATGAACGACCCGGTGTTCCGCGACTACATCGCCGCCCTGGAAGCAAAGAAAGGCAAGGCGTGCGCCAAGGACGTGCTAGCGGTGCGGCGCTGGAACAGCATCGTTTATCCGAACCTCTCGTTCATGAGCCAGTTCCAGCAGCTGCGCGTGGTGCATCCGATCGCGGTCGACCGCACCGTGGTCCACGCCTATACGTTCCGCCTCAAGGGCGCGCCCGCGCGCATGTTCCGCAACACCATCAGCTTCGCCAACACGGTCAACGGCACCGGCTCGCTGGTGCTCACCGACGATCTGGAAATCTACAACCGCATCGGCATCGGGCTTGCGAGCGAAGGCACCGAGTGGCTCCAGGTCGGCCGCGGCTTTTCAACCGACGTGCCCGACGCGCACGGCGGCAGGCGCGGCAGGAACTCGACCAGCGAAGTCTACATCCGCAACATGCTCGACGCCTGGCGCGCCTATATGACCAACGGCCACGCCGCGCGGGCCGCGGCATGAAGCGCGCGGCGGCGCCGCGCAGGCTCAAGCCCAGGCCGCTCGACGTCGCCCGCTGCGAGCAGTTTCTCATGCACGAAGCGCGCCTCCTCGACGACGGCCGCTTCGACGAGTGGCTCGCGCTGTTCACCGAGGACGCCTGGTACTGGATCCCGACCGAGCCGGATCAGCAGAGCCCGTTCGACACGGTGTCGCTCGTCTACGACGACCGCCGCCTGCTTGAGACGCGCGTGCGCCGGCTCAAGAGCCAGCGCATCTATTCCCAGGAGCCGCCCTCGCGCACCAGCCGCATCGTCGCCAACGTGACCGTGGAAGAAGTCACGCCCGACCGTTCCGCCTGCACGGTGCGTTCGAAATTCCTGGTGCTGGAAAATCGGCGCGCGGCGCAGCGCCTGTTCGGCGGCACCGCGCTCCACCGCCTGGCGCAGCGCGACGGCAACCTGCGCATCGCCTGGAAGCGCGTCGATCTGCTCAACTGCGACACCCCGCTGGATGGGATCCTGGTGCCGCTGTAGGGCGCAATAGAGCCTGCCCTCGCGAAGGCGAGGGCCGAAGGCCGTATTGCGCCGGGCTGACTCTCTGGTGGCAACGTCGCGGCGCATTACGCGGCCCATCGGCCGCTAATGCGCCCTACAAATACATCAATCCTCCGGCGCCGGGCCGCACCAGCCGGGCAGATAATTCGCCGCCTCGCTTTTTGCGAGCTGAAGCGCCTTCTCCATGGCGTTGGAGAAGTCGTTCTCGATGGTCTTGCGCTTGATGCGGGGACGGAAGAAATCGGCCCACAGGAATTCGCTGAACGGCGTCGTGTCCTTGGCAAAGCCGCCGGCGCGGCGCAGTTCGCCGGCGAGCGAGCGGTACGGGTCGTCGACCAGCTGGGACACCTTCTCGGGAACGTCCTTGTAAGTGCGGCGCCGTCCCTCGTCGTCGAACGGATGCATCAGGCCGCGGTTGTCGAGATTGAACCAGAAGGTCTTCACGTCGAGCTTGCTGAAATTATGCACCACCGTGCACAGCACGTGCTCGACGCCTTCGTCGTGCAGCGCGCGCGCGAGGTGATGATGATCGATGACGTAGTGGATCTTGTCCGGCCCGAGCACCACCGGGATCATGTGCTTGCCGAGGAATTCGGCGCCTTTCTTGTCGGCCTCGCGCCGCCAGCGCTTGCGCTTGGACTTGACCTCGCGCATGCCGACGGTGATCTGGGTCGGACGCAAATCGTTGATGTGAACAGGCTTGAGGACGGGCTCGCGGACTTGGACCATCGTCGGCTCCCTCGCGCGTTTTCCCGCACGGATGCGAGTCGGCCGGCGATGTTAGTACATTTTTTCGATTGCCGCGAGAGCGTAGCCGACGCTTCGCGTCGGCGTTCTTAATAAGAACGGCGGGCCGAAGCCCGCCTATGGCCGCCTGGTTCTGTAGTGCGCGGCCGCTGTGGCCCGTTTGGACTAATGAACCCAGCCGGCGCAATGCGGCCTTCCGCCTTCGCGCTCCGCGCTTCGGCGGACTCGCCGGGCGAGCGAAGGCGGGTCGGCCAATTGCGCCCTACAAATCCGCAATCACATCGGTTTGTACAAAATCACCGAGCCGTCGGGGGCGACCAGGCTCGACTGCACCAGCCGGCCCTTCTCGTCGTACCAGACGTCCTGGGGGAACTTGCCCTTGAGCACGTAGTGGCGCGCCTTCACCGTGCGCCCGTCGATCGTGAGCTCCTCGACCCCCTGATCGGTGACGGTGATCGGCACCACCTCGCCGTCCTTGGGGTCGAGCACCTGCGAGCGCTTGACCACCTCTGGATTCCACAGGGTCGCCGGGATGATGTTCTTGTCGACCGTGCTGGTCTTGCCGTCGGCGTCGACCTCGAGACCGTTCGCCTTGAGCGCGGCGCTGACCTTGTGCTTCGTGCCGTTGTCGTCGCTCTGCGAGCTGAGCGCGACGAGCTTGCCGCCGACCCATTTCTCGCTGGTGGTGAATTGCATGTGATAGGCGGTGACGAACAGGACCTTGACGGCGAGTTCCGTCGACATGTTGACCGAGGTTTCCTTCGGCCCGCGGTTGATTTCCACCGTATGCGTACCGATCTGATCGCCGTTGCGCATGATGGCAAAGCGCAGCGTCTCGATCGAGGCGCCCGGCGCCGCGTTCGCCCCGAACGCGACCGCAACGAGAATGCCGGTCGCCACTTTGAGGGCGCCCGCGAACCTGAGTTTGGCAAGAGTCATGGGGTTCCACCGCATATCGACAAGCCCGGGGTTTTGTGGGAGGGAAATTTGGCCTACTTGGGGCAGCACGCAAAGCCGCTGCTAGTGTCCCGATTCCGAAGTTCGCAATCGGACTCGCGGCAATTGTCGTGCGAACTTCGGGTTCGCGGCACTAGCCGCCTGCGGCAAAGGGCGCAGCAAGGGTTGTGCGAAGGCCGGAATCGCGACATATCGCGATATTATGAAGAGGACCACGCGGATGATATGGCTGTTCCGGGGCTTCACGCTTTGCCCGAGCGGCGGTACCTCGGCATTTTGACCGATTCCCGACCGATATTTGCGCATGATGCACTCCCCCCTTGCTGCGGCGAAACGCGCACAAGCCGCATTCGATGAACGCATGGTGACAGCGCCGATCGTCCGCATCGTCGGCCTGTGCGCGCGCCGGCCGTGGCTCATCATCGCGCTCGTGCTCGCGCTGGCGGCGGGCTCCGCCGTCTACGCCAAACGTCATTTCGCCATCAAGACCGACGTCAACGAGCTGATTTCCCACGACGTGCCGTGGGCGAAGGACGCCCTCGAGTACATGAAGCATTTCCCGCAGTGGGGAATCATCGTGGTGGTCGACGCGCCCACGCCCGAGGCGACCGAGCAGGCGACCGACAAGCTCGCCGCCGCGATCAAGGCGCGGCCCGAGCAGTTCCGCGCGCTGAGCCAACCGGGCGGCGGCGAGTTCTTCGCGCGCAATGGCTTTTTGTTTCTGCCGCGCGATGACGTGGCGCAGGCGACCGAAGGAATAACGCGCGCGGATCCGCTCATCGGCACGCTCGCGTCCGATCCCAGCCTGCGCGGCGTGCTCGACACGCTGTGGCTTGCGCTTGCCGGCGTCCAGCGCGGCGAACTCAAGCTCGACGACATGGCGCGCGTGATGAACGCCGGCGCCGACACCGCGGACGACGTGGTCAACGGACGCTCGGCAAGCTTCTCCTGGCGCGTGCTTGCGAGCGGCAAGCCCTCCTCCCCCAACGACGTGCGGCGCTTCCTGCTCGTTTCTCCGGTGCTCGACTTCACCGCGCTCCAGCCCGGCCACGCGGCGACCGAAGCGATCGCGCGCCTTGCCTCCGACCTCAACCTCGCGCGCGATTATCAGGCGAAGGTGCGCCTGACCGGCCGCATCCCCATGGAGGACGACGAGTTCGGCACCATCAAACACAACGCCGAGCTCAACGCGACGTTTACCTTGCTCGCCGTGCTGATCATCCTGTGGCTCGCGCTGCGCTCGTTCCGCATCATCCTCGCCTGCGCGATCAGCCTGTTCGCCGGGCTCGCGATTTCGGCCGCCGCGGGCCTCGCGCTGGTCGGCGCCTTCAACGTGATCTCGGTCGCCTTCTTCGTGCTGTTCGTCGGGCTCGGCGTCGATTTCGGCATCCAGTTCAGCGTGCGCTACCGCGCCGAGCGGCACGATCATCCCGGCCTGCGCGCGGCGCTGCGCAGCGCCGCGCTCAAGGCGGGCGGCCCGCTCGCGCTTGCCGCGGTCGCGACCGCCGTGGGCTTTGCCTCGTTCCTGCCGACCGCCTACCGCGGCCTCTCCGAACTCGGCCAGATCGCCGGCATGGGCATGCTGATCGCGTTCGCCACCAGCATCACCCTGCTGCCCGCCTTGCTCGCCGTGCTCAATCCGCCGGCCGAGCCGCGCCCCATGGGATTCGCCTGGCTCGCGCCGGTCGACCGCTTCCTCGAGCGCCACCGCATCGCGGTCGTCGCCAGCACCGCCGCGGTCGTTCTGCTCGCCTCGCCGCTGCTGCTGTACCTGCCGTTCGATTTCAACCCGCTGCACCTGCGCAGCGACAAGGTCGCCTCGGTCGCGACCTATCTGGAACTGGCGCAGGACCCGCGCGCGGGCGCGAGCGCCATCGACATCCTCGAGCCGGACCTCGCGACCGCCGACGCGACCGCCAAGCGCATCGCCGCGCTGCCCCAGGTCGCCCAGACGATGACGCTGAGCAGCTTGGTGCCCGCGGACCAGGGCGAGAAGATCAAGCTGATCGCCGCGGCCGCCGAGGCGATCGACGCCTCGCTCAATCCCGAGAAGGTCGAGCCGCCGCCGACCGACGCGGAGACGGTGGAATCGCTCACCACGACTTCCGCGCAGCTGATCAAGCTCGCTGGCGACAATCACGGGCCCGGGGCCGACGCCGCGCGGCGGCTCGGCGGGCTGCTCGCGCGGCTGGCCCAGGGCGAGGCGACGCCGCGCGCGCGCTTCGCGGCGGTGCTGGTCGACCCGCTCAAATATTCGCTCGATCAGCTGCGCAGCGAACTCAAGCCCGAGCCGGTCACGGCCGGCAACATCCCGCACGACCTCGCCGACCAATGGATGACGGCGGATGGGCGCGCGCGCATCCAGGTGCTGCCCAAGGGCGACCCGAACAACACGGAAACCTTGCGCGAATTCGTCACCGCGGTGAGCGCGGTCGAGCCCCGGTCAACCGGCGCCGCGGTGCTGCTCTACGAAGCCGGCAACACGGTGGTGCACGCGTTCTTCCAGTCGGGCGTGTTCGCGCTGTGCGCCATCGCGATCTTGCTGTTCGTCACGCTGCGGCGCGTCGGCGACGTGCTGCTCACCCTGGTGCCGCTGCTGGTGGCGGGCGTGGTGACGCTCGAGCTGTGCGTGATCCTTCACCTGCCGCTCAACTTCGCCAACATCATCGCGCTGCCGCTGTTGCTCGGCGTCGGCGTCGCGTTCAAGGTCTATTACATCATGGCGTGGCGCACGGGAAAAACCGCGCTGCTGCAATCGAGCCTCACCCGCGCGGTGGTGTTTTCCGCCATGACCACGGCGACCGCGTTCGGGAGCCTGTGGTTCTCGAGCCACCCGGGCACGTCGAGCATGGGCAAGCTCATGGCGCTCGCGCTGGTATGCACCATGGCGGCAGCGGTGCTGTTCCAGCCGGCGCTGATGGGACCGCCGCGCGAGGCGCGCGTGCACCCGCCCGATCCCGGCGAGGCATCCTAATGAGCATGATCTTTTCCGAAAACCGGTACCCACTTTTCGGGATCATGCTCTAGTGACCGCGCAGCCGCATCTGGAGGACGATGCCGGGCTTGCCGGGCGCGTTGCCATCGTCACCGGCGGCGGCGCCGCGGGCGACGGCATCGGCAACGGCCGGGCCGCCGCGATCCTCCTCGCGCGCGCCGGCACCAAGGTGCTGGTGGTCGACCGCGAGCTTGCGCTCGCCGAGCGCACGGTCGCGATGATTACGGCCGAGGGTGGCACCGCGGCGGCGCATGCCGTGGATCTCACGGAGGAGCCGCAGGCCAAGGGCGCGGTCGAAGCCGCGCTCGCGCGCTACGGGCGGCTCGACTTTCTCGACAACAACGTCGGCATCGGCAGCCGCGGCAGCGTCGTCGACGAGACGCCGGAAAATTGGCGCCGGCTCATGCAGGTCAACGTCGAGACGATGTTTCTCGTCTCCAAGCACGCCATTCCGGCCATGGTGCGCACGGCCGGCCGCGGCGCGATCGTGAATATTTCTTCGATCTCGGCGCTCCGCCCGCGCGGGCTCACCGCCTACACCACCACCAAGGCCGCGATCATCGGGCTCACCCGGGCCATGGCGGTCGACCACGCCCGAGAGAACATCCGCGTCAACTGCGTCGCGCCCGGGCCGGTCTATACGCCCATGGTCTACGGCCGCGGCATGAGCGAGAGGGCGCGCGAGCAGCGCCGCCGCGCCTCCGCGCTCGGCATCGAGGGCACCGGCTGGGACATCGGTTACGCGGTGCGGTTCCTCCTCTCCGATCACGCCCGCTACATTACCGGGCACACGCTCGTGGTCGACGGCGGCGTCACCCTGCAGGCGCCGGAACGGGAGAGCCAGACGTAGGGCGCATTAGCGGCCGATGGGCCGCGTAATGCGCCGTATCACGCCAAGTGGCGCAATACGCTTTCGCTATTGCGCCCTACGAAGCATCCGATGGCCTACGACCTCCTCATCCGCGGCGGCACGCTGATCGACGGCAGCGGTGCGCCGAGAACGCGCAGCGATGTGGCCATTGCCGGCGGGCGCATCGCGGCAATCGGGGCCTCGCTCGACGTGGCTGCCGTTCCGCGAGATGAGCTTTTCGCAATATCTCGCCACGTTCCCGGCCGTTTCCGTGAACACCGGCATGCTGGTCGGCCACAACACGCTGCGGCTGATGGTGATGGGGCTGGAAGACCGCGCGCCGACGCCGGCCGAGCTCGAGGCGATGATCGCGCTCCTGGAAGACGGGCTCGCGGCCGGCGCGCTCGGCATGTCCTCCGGCCTGTTCACGCCGCCCGGCAGCTTCGCGCTGGCCGACGAGATGCGCGCCTTCGCCGCCGTGCTGGAACGCCGCCGCGCCGCCTATTTCACCCACATTCGCGACGAAGCAAACAAGGTGATAGAGGCGGTCGAGGAGGCGATCGACATCGCGCGCGGATTCAAGATCCACGTCGAGATCGTGCACCTGAAGTGCTCGGGGGTCGACAACTGGGGCAAGGCGGCGGCGGTGCTCGAGCGCATCGCGGCGGCGCGGGCACAGGGCTGCGACATCGACGCCGACGCCTACCCTTATGCGGCCGGCGCCAATCCGCTCAAGAACCTGCTGCCGCCCTGGGTGCAGATCGGCGGCAACGCGGCCATGCTGGCGCGGCTCGCGCAGCGGGAAACGCGCGCGCGCATCAGGAACGAGGTTGCCCGCGACGGGCTCAACAACTGGGGCCGCATCCCGTCGTGGGAGGCGGTGCAAATCTCGATCTCGCCGCAGCGGCCGGACACCGCCGGACGAACGGTCGCGGCGCTCGCCGCCGCCGCCGGCTGCGATCCGATCGATCAGATATGCGATCACCTGATCGCCGACGACGGCGCAACGCGCGTGCTGATCACGTCGATCTCCGAGGACGACATCCGCACGATCGTGCGCTCGCGCACCGCGCTGGTCGGCTCGGACGGCAATTGCGTCGCGGACTACGGCGTCGTCGGCGAGGGGCTGCCGCACCCGCGCTTCTACGGTACCTTTCCGCGCGTCATCGCCCGCTACGTCGGCGACGAACGGCTCATCCCGCTCGAAGGCGCGATCTACAAGATGACCGGCGGCCCGGCGAAGGCGCTCAAGCTTTTCGACCGCGGCCTGTTGAAGCAAGGCTACCGGGCGGACGTGACGATGTTCGACCCGAACGACTTCCGCGATCTCGCCACCTACGCCGACCCGCACCGCTACCCGAGCGGCGCGCGCACCAGCGTGATCGTCAACGGCACGCTGGTGGTCGAGAACGCCGCGCACACCGGCGCCACGCCCGGCATGCTGCTGCGGCGCGGCGCGGATGGGAGCGTGGGGTAGCTGTAGGGTGGGCAAAGGCCGCGAAGCGGCCGTGCCCACGCGTTTTTCATGCAGCGAGCAAACAATCCGCGTGGGCACGCCGGCTTCGCCGGCTTTGCCCACCCTACGGATAATCAGCCCTTGACGCCGCCCATCGTGAGGCCGGCGGTCATGCGCCCGCGGAAGGCGTAGTAGATAGCGACCGGCGGCAGCGCGTAGACGATCGCGGTCGCCATCATGTAGTTCCACGGCGCCTCGTCGCTGTTGAGGAATTGCGCCAGCGCCACCGGCACCGTCATGCTCTTCTTCGAGGACAAGAGCAGGAACTGATAGAGATACTCGTTCCAGGCCAGCAGCAGCGCGTAGGTGCCGACCGCGACCAGCGCCGGCGCCATCAGCGGCAGGTAGATCTTGAAATACACCTGCGCGGGCGAGGCGCCGTCGATGCGCGCCGCCTCGTCGAGCTCGATCGGAATGCTCACCGCATATTGCTGGAAGATGAAGATCGCGTAGGGCGTGGCGAAGGTGACCTCGGCGGCGATCAGCGTAAAGAACACGGTGGCGACGCCGATGTAGAGGCTGTTGCCGAACTGGCTCCAGAAATACTCGAGATACCAGTAGCCCTGGGTGATCACGATCCAGAAGCTCTCGAGCGAGGGCTTGGCGGGGAAAACGTCGTTGGTGAACACGTCGCCGTGCGGCTCGAGCGACACGGCGATGATGTTGTAGATGGGGACGAGCGTCCAGATCAGCACCAGGACGGCGACGAACAGCGCCGCGGCCTCCTCCCAGCGGCGCCGGCGCCGGTAGTTGGGCCGCGACGCGCGGCCTGCGGCAAGCGCGAGGGTCATAGCTGCACGTCCGTGGTATGGAGCTTACGCATCAGCAGGATCACCAGCGGGATCATCAGCGGCAGCGCCGACATCACCACGGCGACCCCGAGGTCGGGCCGCGCGACCTCGAAGGCGTCGCGAATGCCGAGCGTAGCGAGCACGTGGGTCGAGAGCGCCGGCCCGCCGCCCGAGACGAAGTAGACGGAGTTGAAGTCGCCGAGCGTGAACAGGGTCGAGAGCAGGGTGCACACCAGATAGAGGTTGGCGAGCAGCGGGAAGCTCACGTAGGTGAAGCGCTTGAGCCCGGTGGCGCCGTCCACGTCGGCGGCTTCGTAAAGCTCCTGCGGGATCGCCATGCGGCCGGCGAGCAGGATCACGGTCCAGAACGGCATCCATTTCCAGATATGCGAGGCGATCACCGAGCCGAGCGCGAGCCAGCGCGAGGTCTCGAGCCAGCCCGGGCCGTCGACGCCGAACAAGTTCCACAGGATGTTGTTGATGAGGCCCCACTGGCCGTTGAGCATCCAGTGGATCGAGATGAACGAGGGGAGCGCCGGCACCGCCCAGGGCAGCACGTAGATGAGGAGGAGCCCCTTCACCCACCAGCCGCGCCGCATGAAGAAGCCCGACAGCAACAGTGCGCCGAACATCTTCAGGTTCACGCCGATGCCGAGGTAGATGATGGTGTTGACCACGGTGCGCTGATAGATCGGCTCGGACATCAGTTCGAAGTAGAGCGCGGGCTCGCGGCCGAGCCACAGGCCGTAGACCACCGGATAGGCGACGAACGCCAGGAACAGCGCCGCATAGGGAATGATGAAGGCGATCGCCCAGGTGAATTCCGAGCCCTGCAGGCCCAGCCGCCAGGCCGCGCGGCGGCGCACCGGAGCGCGCGCGACTGTGGGAAGCGAAAACGGCTCGGCAGTGCGGAGAACGCCGTCGACCATGGCCGCCTCCTTCAGCTTTGCGCGATGGGATATTTCGCCAGGATCGAGCCGATCCGGGCGAGCGCCTTTTCGGCGGCGGCCTGGGGCGTCGCCCCCTCCCGGATCACCTCGGCGGCGGCGGTGCCCCAGACCTGCTGGGCGTTACACTCGGCATAGCCGGGATTGAAGCAGGGGTAATTGGGCACGGTCGGATCGACCATGCCTTCCTTGGCGTAAGCCGCCACGTGCGGGTCCGACCCGCCGAGCCAGAACGGATCGGTCTTGACTATCTCGGGCATCGCCGGGAGCCACCGGCCGAGCCCGTTCTTGAGATACTCGTTCGCGATCTTCGGCTGGATCACGTATTTGATGAAGTCCTTGGCCACTTCGACGTTCTTGGCGCCCTTGGGGATGAAGGCGCCGGTAACGCCAAGCTCCGCCGTCATCGGCTTGCCCGCGTTGTCGAGGGGAAGGCCCATGGTCACGATGTCGTTGTACTCTTCCTTCTTGTGGAACAAAGCCACCTCGGTCGAGATGGTTCCATCGAGGTCCATGAGCATCTGCTTGGCGTGGAACGCGTTGTTGTCGTCGGCGTCGCTCCAGCTCAGCGCGCCGGGCGGGACATAACCCTCCTTGAACGCGGTGGTGATGTAGGTGAGCGCCTTGATCACCGCCTCCTTCACGACCGGATCGTCCGTGTGTCCCCGGCCGTCGGGGGTGACGATGCCGTTGCCGCCGTTGGCGATCATGAAATGGTGGAATGTGTTGTTGCCGTCGGCAGGTCCCGTGGTGGTGGGCTGGAGGCCGAGCGCGTAGAAGCCGCGCCGTCCCTGGTCGCGCAGCTTCTTCTGCATCGGCTTGAAGAAGTCCCAGAACGCGTCCCAAGTCTTGGGCGCCTCGGATAGTTTGTAGCCCGCCTTCTCGACCAGCGAACCCCAGATGTGGAACGGCAGCACCGCGGTCTTGTAAGGCGCGTAGTAGAAGCTGCGCTTCTTGGTGACGTTGTTGTAGTACTGCGACGCCAAGAGCGCGGTCGGATGATAGTGCTGCTTCTGCGTCTCGACCACGTCGCTGATGTCGATGAGCCTGTCGTTCCAGGCGTTCTGCGGCACCACCGCCTGATCGGCGATGTCGTGGGTCAGCACGTCGGGCACGTCGCCGCTGGTGAGCGCCGAGACGATTTTCTGCATCAGCGGCGCGAACGGCACGAGGCTGTGATCGATGACGTTGCCGCTTGCCTTCTCGTACTCGGCCACCATCGCGTTGAACGAGGCGTCCTCTTCCTTCACGAAACCCTGGACCCACCACACGCTCGCGGTTTTCGCCGCGGCGTTGGCGACGTAGGGACATCCGAGCGTCGAGATCGCGGCCAGTCCGACCGACCCACGGAGCAACGAACGCCTGCTGAGCCTGCTCATGCCATTTCTCCTTGCCGTCCCTTGCCGCGCGCGGCCGCACGGTCCTTGCTTTTATTATGTGAAAACGTCGGCGCGCATGCCTCCGCGGTCGATGCCGGAGCCGTCCTTTATCCTAGGAGCATGATCCTTTTCCGAAAACCGATATCCACTTTTCGGGGATCATGCTCGGGGCGCACGTGTCAACCGGGCGCGCGGCGCGCGCCCGTGCCCCTTGAGTCATCCTACAGGAAATTCCCGGGGGCGCAATGCAGCCATGCGCGACGCACAGTAGCCAAGGCGGCGAGCTGTGCGCGGGGCGGGGCGGTGTGGCGAACGCCGGATTCACGTGCGGTCGCCGCAGGTTATGCACTGCCTCGTCATGCCCGCGCAAGCGGGCAATCCAGTAACCACGGCCGCTAAAGTAATCCGACGTCCGGGGTTACTGGACGCCCCGCCTGCGCGGGGCGTGACGAGGTTGAGGATGGGGCTTCCCGCCGTTGCGGATCGATTCGTGGTGGCGGATCACTTCGGCGATCACGAAGTTGATGAATTTTTCGGCGAAGGCGGGATCGAGCTTCGCGTCCTTCGCGAGCGCCTTGAGCCGCTTGATCATGACGCGCTCCCGCTGCGGATCGCCCGGCGGCAGGCCGCTCACGGCCTTCAGCTCGCCCACCCGGCGCGTACACCTGAAGCGCTCGGCCAAAAGGTAGATCAGCGCCGCGTCGATGTTGTCGATGCTGTCGCGCAGCTCTTTGAGCTCGAGCGGGATCGCGCCGGCCGCTTTTTTCCCCGCCATGTGGCCCACCTCTCCGCCCAGTGTTCAGTGACCGGTGACCGGTGACCAGTAGTCAGCGATCGGAATGTGGTACATGCTCTGATCACTGATCACTGGTTACTGGTAACTGATATGCGCTTCAAGGACCGGGTCGCGTTGATCACGGCGGCGGCGAGCGGGATCGGGCGAGCCACCGCGGAAATAATGGCGCGCGAGGGCGGCGTGGTCGTCGCCGTCGACAAGGACGAGCAGCGGCTCGACGACATGGTCGCGACGCTGCGCGCGACCCAGGGGCGCGTGCACGGGCGCAAGGTCGACGCGCTCGACCCGAAGCAGGTCGACGCGCTGGTGCCCGAGGTCGCGGCCGAGTTCGGGGCGATCGACATTCTGGTGAACGCGGTCGGCGGCAGCACCATCATCGCCAAGTCCAACGCGCCGGTCGAAGAGCTGAGCTTTGCCGACTGGCAGAACCTGATCGCGTTCAACCTCGAGGGCACGTTCCTGTTCTGCCACGCGGTGACGCCGGTGATGAAGCGCCAGCGCCGCGGCAAGATCGTCAACCTCGCCTCGATCGCGGGGCGCGGCTTGAGCAGCTCGAGCAGCAGCGCCTACGCGGCCGCCAAGGGCGGCATCATCGCGTTCACCCGCAAGCTCTCGTTCGAGTTGGGGCCGTACGGCATCAACGTCAACGCCATCGCGCCGAGACTCACCTTGACCGAGCGCATCCGCCCGCGCTGGGACCAACGCAGCGCCGAGGAGCAGGCGGCCGAGATTTCGCGCACGCCGCTGCGCCGCGTGGCCGAAGCGGGCGACCAGGCGCGCGTGATCGCCTTCCTCGCCTCGTCCGACGCCGACTTCGTCA
>WNGJ01003950.1_pt1 | contig 15351 bp, 19 predicted proteins | sample 5400611 | NCBI WGS metagenome assembly WNGJ01 (sample SAMN13153375, study PRJNA577476) | soil metagenome | isolation source: 40 cm soil or saprolite under Garry oak tree replicate 1 | place: USA:California | collected 2016-06-15
GTCCCTGCTCGACGAAGCCGTGCACCTTGTCGCGGTGCGCCGCCGAGATCAGGGAGCCGACCTGCGTCTCCGGATCCAGCGGATCACCCACGCGCAGCTGCTGCGCAAAAGCGGAGAACTTTCCGACGAAGTCGTCGTAGATCGAGCGCTCGACGAGGACACGCGAGCGCGCTTCGCAGCTCTGCCCGGCGGAGTAGTAGATCGACCAGACCGAGCTCGGGATCGCATCGTCGAGATTCGCATCCGCGAACACGAGGCTCGGGCTCTTGCCGCCGAGCTCGAGCGTGATCCGCTTGATCGGTCCCGACGCAAGCCGCATGATCTCGCCGCCCGTCGCCGTCGATCCGGTGAACGCGACCTTGTCGACACCCGGATGACGGACGAGATACGCGCCGGTCGTCTTGCCCGGACCGGGAACGATGTTGATCGAACCCGCCGGGAAACCCACCTCCGCCGCCAGCTCGCCGAGCCGAAGCGCGGTCAGCGGCGTCGCCTCGTCGGGCTTCAAAACGACAGAGCACCCCGCGGCCAGAGCAGGCGCGAGCTTCCAGGTCGCCATCATCAACGGGTAGTTCCACGGGACGATCTGGCCGGCCACGCCGACGGGCTCCTTCAACGAATAGAACAGGAGCGAGCCGCCGATCGGATTCGAGCGTCCCGCGATCGACGCGATTGCCGACGCATAGAAGCGGAAGTTCTCGACCGCCTGGCTCACCTCCGCCTTGACCGACGAGATCGCCTTGCCGACGTTGCGCACCTCGAGCTCGGCAAGCTCCTTGCGGTTCGCGACGATCGCATCCGCAAGCGCGTGCAGCAAGCGTGAACGCTCGGTCGGCGGCGTCCTACCCCACGGCCCGTCGAGTGCCGCCCGTGCCGCGTCGACGGCTCGAGCGATGTCCGCCTCGCCGCCCATCGCCGCACGTCCCAGCGCGTCACCCGTCGCAGGCTCCGTCAGGTCACGGAGATCTCCCGACGCGGGCTCGACAAGCTCGCCGTTGATGAAGAGCCCGTACTCCCGCTCGGTCGCAACCGCCATCGCAGCGAGGATACTGATTAGGGCAGCTTCGGCGGAACCGCGGGAACCGGCGGCAGCGTCACCTGGATGTCCGGCAAGGTCACCGCCGGAAGAGACAGGCCGGGATCGACGACCGGCACCGTCAGCGTGGGGGCATTCACAACGTCCGGCACGGACACCGGCAGCGGGAGCGGAAGAACCGGCTGTGTCCCCGCAGAGGTGCTCGCGACGGGCGGAACGCGCGGCGGCGGAACGCTGCCAATCGGCGTCGAGCCGACAGGGACCGCAGGCGCCGAAGTCGTGAGCGACTCGGTTGAGGTCTTGGGCGTCGAAAGCCGAACGGAGGTCGTGCGCACCGCGTGCTGCGGAAGCTTGATCGCAGGTGCGAGCTTCGTCGCCGTCACAGGGTTCAACGCGGCGGGCGGCGGCGTCAGCTGCGGCCGAACGACAGGCGCAACGGCAAGCGTCGCGGTCGTCGCAACGGCTGCAGCCGCGGCGGCGAGCTTGACCGGTGTGACCCCACCCCTGAAGAACCAGCCGAAGAGCTCGGCGATGGAGGCGACGGCGCCGCGACGGGACGGCTTCGTCTCGAAGCGTCCGAGCTCGGCCGCGACGGAGCGCCGGGCACGAAAGATCAACGTCTCGACGGCTGCGACGGAAACGCCGAGCTCGACGCCGATCTCCTCGTACGAAAGTCCCTGAAACTCCCGGAGGAGGAGCGCACGACGTTGTCGGTCCGGAACCGCCGAGAGGGCTCGCGTCAGATCGGCAAGCGAAACGGGGCTACCGCGCTCCGGTGACGCGAGCACGTCCTGCAACGCGTCCAAGTCCTGCGTTCCCTCGACGCGCCCTCGGCGCCGCGCCGACTGATGGCGGTTGTGACAGACGTTCTGCGCAATCTTGAAGAGCCAGGCGAGCTCGTAATCGGGAACGACACCGCGTCCGAGACCGCGCTGCGCATTGAGGAACGTCGTCTGCAAAGCATCCTCGGCTTCCTCACGCGAGCCAAGCCGGCTCAGGCAGAAGCCGAAGATCCGGGACGAATGCCGCTCATAGAGCAGGCGCGTCGCGTCGGCGGTTGGGACTTGGGCGAGGGCAGTGCTCAAGCAAACTCACTTTGGAACACATTCGTACTTTTGGCAAGGGGGTGCCGTGGGCACCTGCGGCAAGAGGCGCCCACGGCTTGGGGGAGGATCAGTGGAGAAGGGAAGAAGGCCTGGCGAGGTGATAGCCCTGGCCGTAATCGACGCCCAGGGTGCGGAGGAGAGCGAGATCCTCGTCGCTCGAGATCCCCTCGGCCACGATCGAGGCTCCGACGCCGCCGGCGAACCCGACGAGTGACGAAGCGAGCGCCTCGCGCGCCGGATCGCGGGAGATCTCTTGCGTGAGGCTCAGGTCGAGCTTCACAATGTCGGGAGCAAGCCTGAGGATGTGACGGAGATTCGCGAAGCCTGCACCGACGTCGTCGATCGCAAGCTGCGCACCGCGTTCTCGTAGAGGTGCAAGCGCAGCGCGCAACGCGTCGTAGTCGTCGACCTGTGCATGCTCCGTGATCTCGATCACGACACGCTCGGCAACGCCGACAAGCAGTTCGCAGAAGCGTGGATCGAGGGCCGTCGTCGGCGACACGTTGAGCGCAATCGCAACGTCCGCAGGGAAGTCGTCGAGCCGCAACAGGGCCGCGCGGATGGCTGCGAGCTCCAGCTCGACACCCAACCCGACCTCGGTCGCCTCGGCGAACCACGCGGAGGGTGAGCGCATCGGCTCGGTCCAGAAGCGGGCGAGAGCCTCGAGCGAGACGATGCGACAGTCGAGCAGGTCGAAGATGGGCTGGAACTCGATGTCCATGTGGTCCGAGTCGAGAATCGCGCGGATGCGCGACCATTCCAGCTTCCGCTTCTCGCTCTCCAGCTGCTCACGATCGATTTGATCCGCGACGATCTCCGCCAGCACGCGCAGGAAGCGCACGTCGCGATCGTTGAGGGACGGCTCGGCAGCGCGGCTGAGACAGCAGAGCGTGCCGTACAGGGTTCCGTCCCAGAGCCGGATGGGAGCACCGATGTACGCACCGATGCCGGCCTCGCGCGTCAGCGGGAGATCGGCCGTGCGTGCATCCGCGGCCGCGTCGTGAATGAGATGAGGCAACTCGCCCTGGGTCATGCGCATGCAGTAGGTCTGCTCGACGGGCAGGTGCGTGCCGACCTCGAGGTCGAACCAGTCGTTCTCACCGTCGACCGCCTCCACGACGAAGTCCCCGTCGAATGAACCGAGGAGAGCAACGTCCATGTCGAGCGCTGCCCGCGCGAGCGAGAGGATCCGCTCGATTCCCTCGCTGGATCCGTCGACGCTGAGGCGCGCGAGCTCGGACAGCCCTTCGAGGCTCGGCCCGGGCTTCGTGGACGCCACGCCGCTCATCAGGCGATGCTCGCTTCGCGAGGGACGAGTTGGGTGACGGTTGCCCTGCGCGGCGTGTCGAGGATCGCATCGATCAGCTTGAGCGCCGGCGTGTCCTTCGTCAGGCAGCGCTCGGCACCCGCGGCCAGCGCGTGGAACGCGATCTGAGGCGAGCGCGCCGCGGTGACCATCACGACACGCGTGGACGGAGAGACACGCCGAACCCTTCGTGTCGCCTCGATGCCGTCCATGCTCGGCATGTGCACATCCATGAGAACGACGTCGGGACGCAAGGCCTCGGCGAGCGAGACTCCCTCGATGCCGCTCGATGCGGAGCCCACGACCTCGATGCGCTCGTCAATTCCGAGCGTCAGCATCAAGGCCTCGGCGAAGAGCGCGTGATCGTCGACGACGAGCACCCGTACGACGTCGTTACGGCCACCTCGGTTGCTGTACAGGTTTCGCATTGGCGGAGAAGAACGCGTTCTTCCCGCAAACTTGCGCCCCTACGCAGCGAATCACTCGTTCGAGGGAACGCGAACGTAGACAGCCGCCTTTCCATCCAGCGCGGCTCGCCGGAAGGAACGGTCTCGTTCAAGTCGTTGCTGTGGCTTGCTCCCGCGCGTGACGACGACAGCTGTCGCTTCGCGCAGCAGCGCATCCCCGGCCGGGCTGGCGTCGAGCCAGTCGAGATAGAGACGTTGATCGCGGCGGGAGAACGCGTCGAGAGGATTCGCGATCCAGACACGCCGCCCGTCGAGCGCCAACTGTTCGGCGTCGATGCCGTCGGCGAGGATCGGCTTGCCGGCAGCCAGGCGCGCCGCCTCACTGCGGACCCGCTCTCCGGCAGCGTGCTGGCGCGGTGTCTGGACGACCCCAAGGACAAGGAACGCAGCGGGAATCGAGGCGCACAGCACGAGTGTGCGAGGCGACACAGAGACGTCGCGCAGGGACCGCTTTCCGAGACCCCGTGCGGCGAGAGCCGCGAGGAAGCAGAGCAGCCAGACACTGTTTCGCCCCGCGTGCAGCGTCAGCCCTGCCAATGCCGCGATACAGGCGAGCTCCCACACTCTCAGGCCGCCGGAACGGAACGCCCAAACGAGCAGAGGGAGCGCGAGCACGATGAAGAGGACGTCGAAGGGCCTGTGGAGGGACAGAGGCGCCCACATCCCTTCTCCGCGCTGCGCGGCTTCGCTTCGAAGGACGCCGAGGTAGTACTTGCCCGATTCGGCGAGAGCCGGGGTGAGGAAGAGCGACGCGCAGCACGTGGCCAGGACGCTCGCGGCGACAACGGGCTCGCGTCGCGCACGTTCGAGCACGAGATACGAGGCCACGACCGCGAGCCCCACGAGCACCGCGCCGTGGAGGTTGGCCCAGAGGACGATGAGCGGGACGAGGAGCCACACGCGCCGGCTCGGTCTTCGTGACTCAGCGCGGAGAAGGAGCAACGCCACACAGAACAGTACGAGGGAGAAGAGCTGCGCGCGCACGATGATGAAAGAGGGGAAGGCGGCGAAGAAGACGAGCACGAGGACCGCCGCGCTTGCTGCATCCGGCGCGCCGAGAGCACGCATGCCGAGAGCAAGCAGCGTCAGCGTCAGACTTACTGCGACCAGCTGCGCGAGCAGCAGGCCGCGATCCCCGCCCACGGCCTGCAGCGCGTGGATGACGAGCTCCCCGAGGACCGGGACGTTCACCCAGTCCACCGAGGGCGCGGCGGCATACGGAACACCCGACGGGATCGAGTCCTGCGCCATGATCGTCCGGCCGAGCGCAGCAAGCCATCTCGCATCGGCTCCGACGCTCCCGAGGAGCGCGCAGGCGCCCGCGCCTAGGGCGACGGCAAGCCAGGTGAGCCTGGAGCTCTGCGGCCTGGGCTCCATGGATGAGGCATCGGCCTTGGAACCCGGGCGCTGTAGCTCGGTCGGCTGAAGGCCTAGGAAACCCGCTCGAACAGGGCAGCCTGGCCCTGACCCACACCGACACAGAGAGTCGCAAGCCCGTAGCGGCCCCGGCGCCGGCGCAGCTCGTGCAGGAGCGAGACCACGAGGCGCGCTCCCGTCATCCCGAGCGGATGGCCGATCGCGATTGCGCCTCCGTTGACGTTGACTCGCTCCTCGTCGAGGCCCAGCTCTCTGATGACGACAAGGCTCTGCGACGCGAACGCTTCGTTCAGCTCCACGAGATCGAGCTCGTCCACAGACACGCCGGCACGCGCGAGCAGCTTGCGCACGGCGGGAACAGGACCAATGCCCATGACGCGCGGATCGACCCCGGCGACCGCACTGCCGACGAAGCGGCCGAGCGGTTCGACACCCAATTCGTGTGCCTTCTCCTCGCTCGCGATCACGAGCGCCGCCGCACCGTCGTTGATCCCGCTCGCGTTGCCGGCCGTGACCGTGCCACCTTCGCGGAACGCAGGCTTCAACGCTGCAAGCTTCTCGCTGCTCGTATCGGGACGTGGGTGCTCGTCGCGATCGACTCCGTTCACCGAGACGAGCTCGTCGTCGAAGCGACCAGCTTCCGCCGCAGCCGCCCACCGCTGCTGAGAGCGCAAGCCGAAAGCGTCCTGCTCCTCCCGCGACACGTGCCAGCGCTCGGCGACATTCTCACCCGTCTCGCCCATCGTCTCGAGCGGGAATTTCTCTTCGAGGCGCGGATTGGGAAATCGCCAGCCGAGCTGTGTGTCGTAGATGGTTCCGTCGCCGTACTCAGGCTTCGCCGTCACAAGCGGCGCGCGACTCATCGACTCGACGCCACCGGCAATGAAGAGCTCGCCGTCTCCCGCCGCGACGGCGTGGCAGGCCGAGACGACCGCGGACAGCCCCGAGGCACAGAGGCGGTTGACGGTGACTCCCGCGACCGTCTCGGGTAGGCCTGCGAGCAAGACGGCCATGCGCGCCACGTTGCGGTTGTCCTCGCCCGCCTGGTTCGCAGCGCCGAAGTAGACGTCCTCGATCTGCTCGGGAGGCACGCCCGCACGCGCGACTGCTTCGGCGATCACGGTCGCCGCCAGGTCGTCGGGCCGCAACGTCGAGAGCGCGCCGTCCTTGCGCCCGATCGGCGTGCGGACGCCCGAGAGGATGACCGCGCGACTCACGACCCGACGAATTCGATCCGGACTGGCTCTTCGTAGGCGCCGGCCGCTTCGGCACGCCGCAGGAGCTCGGCGACGGCCTGGCGTCCCTCGTCGCCGTAGTCGGACGTGAGCTCGTTGACGTACATCTCGATGAAGCGGTCCGCCGTCTGCGCGTCGAGGTCGCGCGCGAAGCCGAGCGCGTACTGCGTCGCCTCGTCGCGATGTGCGAGGCCGGTCTCGATCGACTCGCTCAGCACGCTTGAGAGCACGTCGAGCCGCGGCAGGTCGCGGCGCGCGACGTTCACTCCAAGCGGCAACGGCAAGCCCGTTTCGAGAAGCCACCACTCACCGAGGTCGAGCACCTTGACGAGCCCTTCGTCCGCGTACGTGAGCTGTCCTTCGTGAATCAGCAGGCCGGCGGCTGCACCGCCCGACTTGACCTCGCCGAGGATCTGGTCGAAGGCGACCGCGCGATGGGCGAACGGGCCGCCGAGCGCCATGCCCAGGACGAGGAACGCAGTGGTCAAGCGCCCGGGAATCGCGATCTCGACGTGACGCAGGTCCTCGCGCGAAAGCTCAGTGGTCGCGACGACCACGGGCCCGTAACCGGACCCGATCGACGCCCCGTGGGGTAGCAGCGCATACCGATCCTGGACGAGCGGATACGTCGCCAGCGAGAGCGCCGTCACCTCGAGCCTTCCCTCGAGCGCCCATTCGTTGAGGACCTGGATGTCCTCGGGCACGAACTCGAACTCGAATCCACGCGGATCCACATTGCCGGAGACGAGTCCCCAGGCCATGAACGCGTCGTCTGGATCTGCCGAATGGCCGATGCGGATCCGCACCCGGACCAGCCTAGTCCGGCACACTGTGGCGTCGTGGCCAAACCGGCTCTCAGCGACGCGATCCAGGACTACCTGCGCGAGATCTACAAACTCGGTGCCGACGCCGGCCGCGTCTCGGTGACTGCGCTGGCGAAACGCCAGGGGGTCTCGCCGGCGTCCGCCAGCGCCATGGTGAAGAAGCTGGCCGCGCTCGAGCTCGCCGTCCACCAGCCCTACCGGGGAATCGAGCTCACCACGGCCGGCGAGCAGGTCGCGCTCGAAGTGATCAGGCACCACCGGCTGCTCGAGCTCTACCTCGCCGAAACGCTGGGCGTCGATGTGGAAGCTGTGCACGACGAGGCCGAACGGCTCGAGCACGCATTGTCCGAGGAGCTGGAAGAGCGGATCGACAAGGCACTCGGATTCCCGACGCACGATCCGCACGGCGACCCGATCCCGGATGCGAATCTCGAGTGGCCTGCTCAGCCGACGGCGCCGGCCGACGGCTCAATTCATCGAGCGAAGCGAAGATCTCCCTGATCACCGAGGAAAGTGCAAGGCACTTTCCTCGGAATTAGCGGCCGAAGAACCAGCGCTCCAAAGGCTTCAGCAACTCGCTGCGGGTGAACGGCTTCATTTTCTCCGAGCGACCGTCGCTCTCCGACACGCTGAGGTCGTCCTCGAGCGCACTGTTCGCCGCCTCGAGCGCGTCCTCGAGCTCGTAGCCCTCGAAGAGGTAGTCGTCCCGTCGAGGCTCGTCACTCGCGCGGTTCTCGGGATTGACCGCCCGCCCCACCGCCCAGAGCGCGCCCTGCTTGCGCTCGATCCAGATCACGATCGTTTCCGCAGCGCCCGCATCGTCGACCCCATGGACGACCCTTTCGGCGAAGCGGCCCTCCGTCGATTTCCGCCTCACGGCGCCAAGGATACAATCGCCCGATGCAGCGATTCGCAAGCCTGCTGCGCTCGCCGTTCTCGTTTCTCTTCGCCCGCTCGAGCACCGAGGAGCGCGTGGCCGCCTACGTCATCCGCGAACACGGGCGTGGCCGCGGGCTCGCCGAGATCTTGGAGGACAGGTACGTGCAGAACCGCTTGAGCCCGCAACAGCGGCTGCGACTGCTCGACCGGCCCGAATTGATCCAGGCCCTCGGAGACGAGACGGTCGAGGACACCCGGCGCGACCTCGAGGGCGCCCGGACCTAGAGCTCCGTCCCGACGCCGCGCTCACGCGCGCGTTCGACGACCGCGGCTGCGACGGCAACGTCCCACGCCGCGATGCCGTTCGATTTGAAGACGACGATGTCGTCCGGCGACTGCCGCCCCAGCAGCTCGGCCGCAACCACCTCGTGCAGCTCGTGGACCTCCAGCCAGTCGAGCACTCCCTGTTGGATCGGCTCGATCAGGTCGGCCGACTCGATGCGGGCCTGCTCCTTCCAGTCGCAGCAGACGAACGACGCACGCTCGAGCACCACGTTGTCGAGCTCGCGCGCTGCCGGCATGTTGGCGCCGACCGCACACACGAGTGCGCCCGGCCGAAGCCATTCTCCGCGGAGCACCGGGTCCCGTGTAGTCGTGATCGTCACGACGATGTCCTGCTCCGCCGCCTCACGGTTGCTCTCCGCCGGCTCGGCGCCGACACGGTCGCAGAACGCCAGCAGATTGCGCTCGGTGCGGCAGTAGGCGACGACGCGGTCGAGTGCCGGAAGCGCGGCGCGGATGCAGGCAACCTGCGTCACCGCCTGATCACCGCAACCGATCACTCCGAGCGACATCGCGCCTTCGCGCGCGAGGTGCTTCGCCGCGACCGCACTCGCGGCGCCTGTGCGCAACCGTCCGAGCTGATCCGCCTCGATCACCGCGACGAGCTCCGGTCTGTCGACGGCGAAGAGCGCAAAGACAAACGCGGCACCCTCTGCGAACCCTGCGTAGACCTTGGCGCCCGCGTAGCCGAGCTCGAGATCCGACGCGGCCATGTCCGCCAACCGCCCCTCGTGGAGCCTCAACCGCCGGCGCGGGGCGATCTCCACGACCCCCGCGGCCATGCGCAGAAAAGAACCCTCGACCGCCTGTACCGCGTCATCGGGTGAGAGCAGTCCCTGCACGTCGCTCTCCGAGAGGAAAAGCGTCACTCGAGCTCGGTGCCGTCCCGAACGACGATTCGATCGCCCTCGATCCGGACCACGGCTTTCCACGGGACGGCGTTCGGCCTGTGTGCCCTCGGGGTACCGATCCCAAAATGCTCCAGCTGGCCCCGGTTGCCGACGACGAGCGCGTCGATACGCGGATGTCCGCTCCCCAGGGCGGCCCGCATGTCGCGGCAACGACCGAGCCGCCGACCCGACTCGGTCTCGATCATCCGGCCGGTCATGGAGGAAAACGTCCTCAATGATCGGATCCTGGAATCTTCGCGATGTACGGTCGGAGGCGGTCGTCTCCTCGGCCGAGCCCGAGCTCCTCGGCGCGCTTGCGGAGCTTGACGTGCGAGCCGACCTCGGCGACCTCATCCCAGGGAATCCGCACGCGGCCGCCTCCTCCGACCCAGGCAGCGACGCGCCCGATCAATCCGCCCCTGGCTCGCCAGACTCCTGGACCGCAGAGGATTGCGGTCAGTTCGAAGTCCGCACCGGGCGCGCCCTCGAGCGCAAGGTCGTCGACCTTTCCGCAGCGCCGGCCGTCGCAGTCGAGCAGCTGATGATCGAGGACGTTCAGCCCGAGGTCGATCGAGTCGGTCAATTCTGACCCACGTTCGTGAGGATCATGAGTGGAACGGCGCTCACGGCAATCACCATGATCACCACGAGGTACACGAGTCCCAGGACGTTGGCAATCCGTCCGTTCGTGTATTCCCGCATGTACGTGCGGTCGTTGGCGACGAGAAAGATCGGGATGTACGTCAGAGGCAGCGCCACCGCCGAGAAGATGACCGCGTATTCCGTCAGCTGAACAGGATCGACCCCGGTCAGGACCACGCCGAGCGCGAGGACGAGGAGCACGAGCCAGGTGACCGTGAAGCGCGGCGCTCCGCGAGGGTGGCGATAACGGCCCCACTCCCAGCCGAGGAACTGGGCGAGGTTGTACGCGCCTGAGAAGAGCGTGTCGATTGCCGCCCCGCTCACGGCGAACAGAATGCCGACGAGGGCCAGCAGAAGCCCGATCTGGCCGACCGGGACCTCGACGCCGAGGGCGATCGAACCGAGGAACTGGGGCTCGATCCCCTTCCCGAGAAAGAGCGCCCCGCCGACGATCATCAGTGCGAACGACAGAAAGCCGCCGAGCCCATAGCCGATCATCGAGTTGACCTTGTTCAGGCGGAGGTCCTTCGGGCCCCACCGCTCCTCCACTCCGCCCGACGAATAGAAGTACACCTCGTAGGGAGTCATCGCCGCGCCCAACAGGCCGACGGCGAAGTAGGCGTAGAGCACCGGGCTCTGCGTCTGCATGTGCGGCACGAAGCCGTGTCCGACGGCGCCCCAGGCTGGATGCAACTTCACCGCCGCAACCGCGAAGACGAGCATGCAGAGGCCGCCGTACCCGAAGATCCGCTCGATCCACTCGAACGCGACGACCCACACCACGATCATCAGGGCCACGCCGGCGATCACGATCAGCCAGCGGTAGGACAAACCCGAGAGGAGTTGCAGGCAGATCGCGACACCGCCGATCTCGGCGGTCAGCGTCATCAGGTTGACGACCTGCGCGGAGATCAGGGCGGCAAGCCCGGCTTTGAAACCGATGCGTTCGCGAACCGCATCGAAGACAGCCTTGCCGGAGACGGCGGCGACGCGGCCGCACATCTCCGAGTACACGATGATTCCGACGACCCCGATGACGACGACCCAGAGCAGTTGGTAGCCGAACGTCGCACCGGCGGAGACGTTGAAGACGAGGTCGCCGATGTCGACGAAGCCGCCGATCGCAGCAAGGATCCCGAGCGCAACCTGGAAGATCTTCACTTCGAGAGCTTGTCCGCCAGGTCGGCATCCTTCGTCAGCGGTTGCCTCAGCGATGCCGCGACGACGCGATCGGTCGGATGAAGATGCAGTTGCTCGAGTTCTCCCGAGACCTTTCCCGCGAGCTTCGACAGCCTGCGCACCCTGGCCTCGATGCCCACGGCGGTGCGCCGCGTGGCCAGCGAGTCCGCGAGATCGGAGGCAGCGCGTGACAACTCGTGCGCATGGACGCGCGCAAAGGACTTCGTCGATGCACCCCTCGAGACATCGTTTGCGAGGAGCTGACCCTCGCTTGCCAGCGACCCCACTTTTTCCGCGTCTCGCTTCAGCGCGTGCCTGTCGACGGTTCCTCCGTTGCAGCCCGACAGGGCAAGCAACAGCAGGGTCAAAACGGTGGCCGGCCGCCTCACTTCTGTTCGATGAAGCTGATCGAGCCGTTCTTCTCGAGGACGGCCCATTTGACCTCGTCCAGAGATTCGATCTGCTGCAAGCGTGCCTGCTCCATCAGCTCGTCGAGGGTGAGCCGCTCGTTCTTGAGATTGCGATCGATCGTCTGGCCGTTCTGCACGAGAATCACAGGTTCCCCCTCGACCACGTTACGAATCCGGGTGGAGCGGTAAGTGACGAACGCGGTGGCAGTCGCGAGGAGGCCGACCGTCCCGGCGGCGAGGACGATCCCCGTCACCGAGTAGTCGCTCTGGGTGACTCCGTTCTGGACGAGATCCCCGATCACGACGAGTAGGACGACGTCAGAGGGCTCCATGGTCGACAGCTCTCTCTTGCCGACGACGAGCATCAGGAAGACGAAGACGAGCGAATCGGGAACGCCGGCCATCGCGGGTACGCATTCGCGTGAGCAGGTCGTCGTCCTGCCAGGCGCTACACTGGTGCGTCTTCAGAGCGCCCGTAGCTCAGGGGATAGAGCGCTGCCCTGCGGAGGCAGAGGTCGCATGTTCGAATCATGCCGGGCGCATACCCGCGCGAAAGCCGGACCGCTTACGCGGGCCATGATGCTTTCGCGCGGAGTCTTAACCGAGGAACGTTGATCAGCGGAAGGACGTATTACGCCGCAGTGCCTACGGTCGCTTCTTCCTCGATCATCGGTGTTGAGAAGTAGCGGGTCGCGAAGGGTTCCATTGGTTCGTCGAAGACGGAAAGGACCGTGCTACTCGAGAAGAAGCCGACGACCCGGAGCGTCTCTTCGCCGATGTTGTTCACGCTGTGGCGAACGAGCGCGGGCACGACCGCGAGAGTTCCGGCCTGGACGGCGGCCTGCTCCTCGCCAATCGTCACCTCGCCCCTGCCCGAGACGATGAGCAGAATCTCTTCGGCGCTGTCGGTGTGGCTGCCGAGATGCTCGCCCGGCTCCAACTCGAAATAAACGACCGCCGTGCTCTTGGTACCGGTGCCTGAAGAGATCGGGAAACCGGCGCGCACCCGCATCGCGGCATTGCGTTGCGACCAGCCTTCGAACAGCTCCAGCTCATCGATCTGGACGGCTTGCATGTGGTCTCCTTCTTTTGGCTTTACATGGTGTCAGGTCATCCTGACCCTTGGTTTACACTGTGTCAAGTGAAAAAAGAAACTCGGCGTGGATATCGGCCCAAAGAGCGGGCGCAGCAACAAGCCGAAACCCGGCGCCGGATCGTCGAGGCCGTCGTCGCCCTCCACGAGGAAGTGGGTCCGGCACGCACGACGGTCGTCGAGATCGCGGACCGGGCGCAGGTGAGCCGGCCTACGGTCTATACCCACTTCCCCGACGAGCGCTTGCTGATGACCGCCTGTTCGCAACACTGGTTGCTCGCCAACCCTCGTCCCGACACTGCCGCCTGGAAGCAAATCGCCGACCCCCGAACGCGCCTTCGCGTGGCGCTTGAACAGCTCTACTCGTACTACGCCCCGCGCGAACGGATGCTTTCCAACGTCCTCCGGGACTCGGAGCTCATCCCAAGCCTTTCCGAGGCGCTGCAGAACACGATCGGTTCCTACCTGCAGGGTGCAGCGGAAACGCTTGCCAAAGGGTGGGACAACCGCCAACGCGCCCGCCGCGAGAAGCTTGCAGTCCTCAAGCTTGCGCTCCACTTCCACACCTGGCAGACACTGACCGGTAGCGGCGGTCTGACGAACGGCGAGGCGGCGGAATTGATGGCCAGGCTCGTTGCGGAGAGCCTTGGTTAGCGAAGCCGGGCAAAGCCCGGCTTCGCGCTGAGTGTTAGTTGCGCGTCGTTCGGGACTTCGACTCGCACATAGCCGAGCGCTACGCCCGGCACGGCGCTCGTGATGCGGCCGACCTTCTTTCCGTCCAGCAGCAACTCGTCTCCCTGCCCGGCTTCGCCGTCGATCTCCAGCACGCGCAGTCTTCTGTTCACCTTGCCTCGATAACGCTGTCTTGCGATCGGTTCCTGGCCGGGATAGCAGCCTTTGCTGAAGCTGATGTGCGTCTCGTCCAGGCCGGCCTCTGCGGGGAGGACGCGCTCGTCGATCTCTCGGCCCCAGCGCGGGATGCCCGACTCGATCCGCCAACGCTCGAAGTCCTCCGCGGCCGCCTCTTCTCCCGGCGGACGCTCGTCGAGCACTTCTTCGCCGCCGAGCACGAGCCACGCCTCGTGCTGCTCCGGCTCGATCTCCGCCTTGGCGGCGAAGCGCATCCGAACGAGCTCCGTGCGCACCTTCTCCCCGAGCTCGGGCTCCGTCGAGAGCAGGAAGTCGTCCGCGGCGCGACGCACGATCCGCAGCGGCGCGATCACGCGAGCCTTCGCCGTCAGCAGGAGTGCGTCGCACGCGTCGCCCACCGCAAGCGCCTCGACGTCGTTCGAGACCATGCGCTGGAGGTAGTCGGCGGCGTCGGGCCCGGCGACGCGCAGAAACGCACGGGGAACGCGCGCGACTGCCCGTGACGTGACGCTCTGCATGCCGATTAGTGTAGGTACGCGTGAGCCTCTTCCGTTCTAAGGTGGAGCAGAAACTGGTCGACAAGGGGCTCGATCCGGCGAGGCTCCCGCCCGGGCAGTACCTGACGGAGAAGTGGCCCGTCCTTCATGCCGGCACCGTTCCCCGGACGGATCTCGCGACGTGGGATTTCAAGGTCTTCGGGGAGGTCGAAGAGCCGATCACGCTCGACTACGACGAGCTGCGCGCGCTGCCGCAGACCGAGATCACGACTGACATCCACTGCGTCACGCGCTGGAGCCGTTTCGACACCTCTTTCAAAGGCGTGCACTGGCGAGAGCTCGCGAAGCTCGTGCGGCCAAAGCAGAGCGCCCATTTCGTGCTCGCGCATGCGGAGCAGGGCTTCACAGCCAACGTCCCGCTCGAGGCGCTCGAGGACGACAATGCTCTCGTCGCCTGGGAGGCCGACGGCGAGCCGCTCGAGCCGGAGCACGGCTGGCCTCTGCGCCTCGTCGTTCCCTCACGCTACTTCTGGAAGAGCGCCAAGTGGCTGCGGGCCATCGAGTTGTTGCCGGCCGACCAGCCCGGCTTCTGGGAGCGCTATGGCTACCACAACGACGCCGACTACTGGAAGGAAGAGCGGTACGAATTCTGACGAACGCGTTCCCCCTTTCGAGGGAGCGCGCGCGGCCGGTGAGGAACCGATATCTCATGCGAACCACCTCCCCCTAATCCCCCTCGCAAAGCGGCCCTCCCCGGGCCGTTTTGCTGTTCAGGTCACTTTTGCGTTCAGGAACGACGAAGGCCGGCTTGCGCCGGCCTTCGAAGTCAAGCGAGCGGGCGACTCGCTTACATCATGTCCATGCCGCCCATGCCGCCCGGCATGCCGGCACCAGCGCCAGCCTTCTCCGGGGCCTCGGCGACGATCGCCTCGGTGGTGAGGATGTTCTTCGCAATCGACGCTGCGTTCTGAAGCGCCGAGCGAACCACCATCGTCGGGTCGGTGATCCCGGCCTTGACGAGATCCTCGTACTCATTCGTCTCGACGTTGAGCCCGAACCCCTTCGGGGAGTTCCGGATCTTGTCGACGACGATCGAGCCCTCGAGGCCTGCGTTGTTCGCCAGCTGGCGGACCGGCTCTTCGAGCGAGCGGACGACGATCGTCGCGCCTGTGCGCTCGTCCCCCTCGTACTCGTCGAG
>WNGJ01003954.1_pt1 | contig 15345 bp, 7 predicted proteins | sample 5400611 | NCBI WGS metagenome assembly WNGJ01 (sample SAMN13153375, study PRJNA577476) | soil metagenome | isolation source: 40 cm soil or saprolite under Garry oak tree replicate 1 | place: USA:California | collected 2016-06-15
CGCGCCAGCCCGGCCTGCTCTATGGCGCGACGGACGCGCAAGTCTGGATGTCCTTCGATGACGGCGATCACTGGCAGTCGCTGCGTCTCAACATGCCGGCGATCTCGGTGCGCGACATCGAAGTGAAGGACGACAGCACCTGCCTCTGCGCCGATCTGATCGCGGGGACGCACGGTCGCGGCTTCTGGATTCTCGACGATCTCAGTCCGCTCCGGCACATTGCGCGCTTGCACGTCGTTCCCCCTCTCCGCAACGCGGAGAGGGGGCCAGGGGGTGAGGGCTTCCTCGTGAAGCCCCAGACCGCCGTGCGCGTGCGCTTCGGCACGAACGAGCCGACGCCGTGGCCGCCCGAGTTGCCGGCGGGGGAAAATCCGCCGGCAGGCGCCGTCCTCGACTACTTTCTGCCTGCGGATGCATCGGGCCGTGTGACACTCGAGATCCTGGACGTGAGGAATAAGGTCGTGCGCACCTACGCGAGCGACGACTCGATACTCACGCCCGACCCCGCGCGCGATTCGGCCGCTTATGTCCGCATTTGCCAGAAAAAGCCGACGAACCCCGACTGTGGGCTGCCGCTCTATTGGCCGGCCCCGCGGACGCGCCTCTCGGCGACGGCGGGAATGCATCGCTTCGAGTGGGACATGCGCTATCAACCGATCGCGAGTGACAGCGCTCAGAACGCGGGCGAGGTCCTCGACGTCGGCGCCGTCCCGCACCGCAGCGTGCACGCGCCGACTGCGCCATGGGCGCCGCCGGGACGCTACACCGTGCGGCTCAGTGTGAACGACCGATCGTACACGCAACCCTTGCTGCTCCGACTGGATCCGCGTGTCAAGACATCAGCGGTAGGACTACGACAGCTCGCCACGCTGACGAGAGAGATGTACGAGGCGGCCGCCCGTGTGGCGGCTATCGACACGCGGACGCTGCCTGATTCGGCGTCACGATTGTTCAAGCGCGCCAGCAATGCGGCGCTCGCCGCCGCAATGGCGATGGATGGCGCGGATATCGCGCCTACGGCAGCACAGGTCGCCGCGTGCGCGCGGGCGCGCGCGCAGGTGAATCAGGTGATGGCGCGGTGGGTTCGGCGAACGCCTAAAAGCGCGCGCGCCAGAATGCCGCGGCGCTTGGGAACAGCTTTTCCGTGAGCGCCGCCGAGAGTGTCACGAACGCCCCATGCCCGCCGCGTACCGAGAAATCGGGGTCGCTCAGATTGCCGAACCGGTAACCGGAGGCGATTTCCAGCCCGGCGACGGGGTGCAGCACGAGAGCGGGGGCCCCGTCCCACGCCGTTGCTCCGGTCGTGCGTTCCACGAGCAGCCGGGCGTCGCTGCGCAGGCTGATCCAGCGATTCAAGTCGAGATTCACTCGCCCGCCGATGTAGTCCGCCCACGCGGTCAACGTCTGGGGCGTACCGTCAGGATAGACCCGCTCGGCCTGGGTGCGGCGGACGGCGTACCGGGTCGAGAGTTCCAAACCGGACAGTGGCGTCCAGATCAGTTCCGCGGCACCGATCAACTTATGCTCCTCTCCACGGGCGACCAACACACCGCCGCCCACCGGATTACGCTCATCGGTCCACTGGAACTTGGCCAGCATGTTGAGCCGATTCGTACGAGCCGGCCGCAGTGCCAGTCCCCAGAGACTCGACACGCGCCGGGACAAGGGCACCGTAGGAAGCGCGTTCTGGGAATACTCCTGTCGTGTCAGCAATGCCAGCGATGATGCGAATGCAACGTCGCCGGCCACCGTGGCGAGACGCGTCGACTGCAGCGTACCGTCCTTGTACTCGGCCCGCGCCGTCAACCGGTACGGCGCGCCCCTCGGCACCAGCTCCACTCCCGCGCCGGCGGACCAGTAATCGCCCTCGGTCTGCAAGAAGGGGAGGGCGCGCACCGGATCGGCGACAGAGGCGCGACCCACCCCCTGGCGGCGCTCGAACAGCACATTGACCGCGAGGTCCGGAGTGAGCTGCAGGCGGTTGCGGAGTCCGATGATGGCGGCACTGCCCGCGCCGCTGATGCCGCCGGTCAGTTGGTAGCTGCCCCACGCCTGCGTTCCGTGGCCCATGTCTGCCCGCAAGCCGATGCTTGAGACCGAGTAATGTTTCTGGCTGTCCGATCGCGAGACGTAGCGTTCGCTGGCCTCGAACGACAGCGTGGGCGCCACCTGATAAGTCGCTCCGACACCCCAAAGCTCTGGCGAGAGTTCTGGGCCGGACAGGCTGAGATGGCGCCGCGCTTCCGTCCAGATCTGGAGTTTGGGAGAGACGCCCCACTTCGCGCGGACGTCCGCCGCCGTGACGTCGCTGGACGGCATGGTGGTCCCGCCGACGTGATCGTTCGCCACGCCGCCGTCCACCTGGAGAGCGCCGCCGACGCGCTGAACGAAGCCCACGCGCGTGTGCTCGCGATCGACGCCCTGGAGCGCAAACTCTTCGTGGGAATGCTCCGCGCGCAGCTCGGTACTGCCGAGCTTGAGGCCGGTCCGAACGCTCGCCTCGGTGAGGCCGGGTTGCAGCGCGACGTTGGACGGGTTCGAGAACTCACGGCCGACGTGCATGTAACCCGCGCCGATCGTCAACGTCCCGTCGAGCAGGCTATAACTCGCCTTCGCCGACGTTGCGAGCCCAGTAGAATCGCCTCGCTCCGAATAGGCGACTTCGCCGCCGACGTCGAGCGCGCCGACCCGGAACAACCGCACGTCTCCGCCGATTAGCCGGTACGGGTTGATCGCTTGCTCGGCGGTGACGGCGGTTATTCCAATGCGCATCGAGTCGAGGTGCAGCCGGTCCCCCACGAGCTGGCGTACATCGAGCGCAGCCCGGGCGCCCGCCACGAGGCGCTGTTCCGCCGCGCTCGCCGCTTCGAACGTAACCATGATGAACACCGGATTGCCGTCGGCGTCGGTCGCCGGAATCGGCTGTTTGAAGAGCACGATGCCGCCGGTGTAATCGATCTGGTAATCCACGAAGCGGACGAGGGCTTGTGTCGCCACAGCGCGCGCGGGATTTGCGCGATCGCGTGTCTCGACGCGCAGGTATTCCGTGCCCGGCACGATGTCGGTCGCCAGCTGATACGGCCCGGAGATGCCCGCGCCGCGAATCTGGAGCTGGCGCAGCGCCTGCGATGTCAAGCTTCCGAAGGCGCTCCAGGTGACAGGGCCCGTCGTCACGTGCGCCGCCACGCCCGTCACTGCGCGCCGGTACTGAGCCAAGCTTAAGCCGCTGGCGAAGCCGCTCGTCGACACGTCGCCGAACGTGGCCCAATCGTAGCCGCGCTCGAGCCGAGCCGAGAGCCACGTTTGCGACGCGGTCCGCGTTTGCTGCGCGCTCGCGTCCCCAAGGATCGGATATTGGGACTCTTCCAGCGGATCGGCGCTGCGCTCGAAGACGTTCCGTCCGTCATTCAAGCGGCGCGAGTCGAGGCCCAGGGTGAATGATGTGCGCGAGTCGAGGCGGCCGCGCGCCGTGAGGGCGCCGTACGCGTCGGGAGCCGCGCCGGCGCCGATCAATCCCGAGCCGGCCACGGTGAGACCGCGCACCGCGGGGAGCAGCTCGAGCGGTAGCGAAGCCGTTGCGTCACCCGACTTGAGCTCGAGTTTGCCCGGAGCCACAACTCGGCCGGGCCGCAACGCGACGGCGAGCCGGCCGGATGCCGTGGACAGCAGTTGGAATCCCACGGAGGAAGCATCCGCATCCACGCCCTGCGGCTCGGCGCCTTTGGCGCTCACGGTGACGTATGCGGGCTGCGCCACCGGGACACCCCAGCCGTCCAATACCCGCACGTGCAGTACGGCCGTCGTGCGCCCATCGGCGACGAGCGCCAGCGGACCTGGAGGAATCTCGAACCGGGCGGGCAACCCCGAAACGTGAACCGCGATGCTATCCCAGCGCTCCTGGCCCCAGGAATTCTTCACCGCGACGCGCAGACGGTGTGGACCGCGCGCCAGCGGCACCGCGATGAAGTCGAACACGCCGTCAATCCGCGTGCGGACGGTGTCGATCACGGTCGCGCCATCGTACAGCACGACCGGGACGTTGGGCTCGGCTTTCACTCCGACGTACACGCGGTCGGTGGGGAGTACGGCGCCGTCATTCGGCGCGAAGATGTGGATCCCGGGACCACGCACTAATGACACGAGTTGTTCGGACGCCAAACCTTCCGGACCGGTCCGGACCCGCGCGACGAGCACCGTGTCCTCAGGAGCAGAGGGCTCGCTAGAAGCCGGCGGCACAGGGGCAGTCGTGGCGACGGGCGTCGTCACCTCTCCGGCGGCCGCGGGAAGCGCGACCGCCGCTACCACCGGCGTTAATGTGCTCCGCACGGGAGCGCGCACCTGTGAGACCGAACGGCCCGCAAACCGTCGTTGCGTGGCGTTTTCACCAGCGTGCGGCGGCCATGCCACGATCCGGAGTGTGGCCGAATCGTGTCGTTCCGACGACCATGCCGCGATGCGAATCTCCGCGCCGGGGTGCGCGAAGGGGATGGCGATCGCGCCGTCCAGCCAACTGTACCCAGAGAATTCCTTGTCATCGACGAACACGACGGCCGAGTCGGCCCGCGGCCTGAAGCTCACCACGGCATCAAACGCGATGCCGCGCGATTGCCGGACTTTCACCTCATAGCGCACCTGCGGACGGTGTTCCGCGGGCAGCGCATGCTCGAAGTCCAGACTGTCACCTCGCTGCGGTTGGGGAAGACGCACAGCGGCAAATGAGAACTCCACCATCCGATGGGTCGCGTCGGCGAGCGACGTCTCGGCCTCGGTACGGCGGTCACTTCGCGCCGAGGCAGGCGTCACTGGCGTGGAGCCAACAGCGGGCGCGCTGGTGGGAACGAGACGGAAGTCGACGCGTGGCGTGGTCCAGCCACTCGCGTCCACCAGTTGGATGTCTTCGCCCGCCAGACGGTACCCACCGGGAATCGAGCGGGGGTCGACACGGAACGCGTGGCGGCCCGGGCGCACGTTGGAGAAAGAGAATTTCCCCGTGGAATCGGTCGTCGCGACCATCCCGTCCTCGGTCCAGATGTCGACATTCGCGAGGCCGGCCTCACCGGCGCCCTGCACTCCATCGCCGTTCGCATCCACCCACACTTTGCCGATCGCGGCACGCGTCTCCATGGGCCAGGCACGGCGGATCTGCACCCACGCGATTGCTTCCGGCGAACCGGCGAGCCCGCCCGGCACCTGGCCGGTTGCCACCGCGCGGGACTCGACCACGGTGCCACGCGCTGAGATCAGGGCGGCTACATAGCGCAACGTCCGGCCGGTCCCCGGAACGAGGGGTGCCGCGCTGTACAAAATGAGCCTTCCCCCCGCAACAACCACCGAATCGGCGCCGATTGCGCTGCCCGACACGTAGCGCGCGCCGGCGGGGAGTTGCACGGTAACCTGGAGATTCGTCACCACGAGGGTGCCCGGATTGCGCACTACGATCGTGTAGGGGATGGCTTCGCCGACTCCGACCTCGAGCGCGTCAGCGGTCAAATCCAAGCCGAGTGCCGCTGTGGGCGGCCCGACAAGCGCGACCGGTGTCGCCGGCGCCGACACGACGGGCGTTCCTTGCGCCTGGATGTACGCAACGTTGCGAGCAACCACCGTGTCGCGCACCGACGCCGCGACCGCCAACACGAGGTCGATCACACCACTGTCGGCTGGCGCGAGAGTTCCGAGCGGCCAGGTGAGCACCTGACCCGCGATCACCGGGGTGACTGTCGCGCTCCCGTACTGCAAGCCCACAGGCAGCGTGTCCGTCAGGACGACGTTCTGGGCGGAGCCGGCACCAGCCGCATTCCCGTATTTCAGGCGATAGGTGACCTGCTGTCCGACGAGCGCCACGGCCGGGCTCGTAAGTTGCTTCGAGAGCGACAGCGCGGGCGCAAGGATCGTCGTCTGCACGGTGTTCGACAGCGTTGTATCGGTGCCGCCGCTCCAAGTGAACGCGATGTTGCCGCGATTGGCGACCGTCGCGGGCGCACCCGAGTTGACCCGCGACTGAAACGTGACAGACCCGGCCGCACCCGCCGCGACGGTGCCCAGATTCACCGCGACAACGCCGTTGCCGACGGCAACCAGGCGGCCTGCGTCGCCGTCCGCCGCATCGGTAACCGCGACGCCGTTTACGCGGATCGTTCCGGCCACATAAGACGTGCCGATCGGAATGCTGTCCGCGAGCTGCACCGCGGACGCGCTGTCCGTTCCGGAAGCGGTGTAGTCGAGCGTGTACGTGAGGATATCTCCTGCAGCCGCCGTCGGACGATCCACCTGTTTGGTGATGTTGAAGGCGATCGGGGCAGATGAGACGGCGAGCACGTCGCGCACCGAGCTGCGCACCGCGCCGTCGAACCGGCTGGTGGCGGTGACGGTAATCGTGTCGGTCACTCCGGCGCTTCCCGAGCCGGGAATCGCGACCTGGGTCAGGAGTGCCGCGGTCGCTCCCGAGGTCAGCGCCACGGGACGGGTGAGCACGGAGTCACCGCCATCCAGGACACCGTTGCCGTTCCAGTCGCGATAGAGCGTCACGACCCATCCGTGGACCGATGCCGCCGCGACGCTAAAGGAGTCTGGGCCGTTCCCGAGATTCGTCATCGTGTGCGCGAAGACTACGGCAGCGCCGGGGCTGCCCCCGCTCGATTGCGGCGCTTGGAGAGCGACGCCGGCAACCTGCGCTACGACGAGGTCGACGGTGTCGGAGGGAACGACGTACCCGAAGCCGCTCGACGTATACGCGAGCGTGGCCCAGTTGCGGATGTGGGAGCCGGCGGGAGTGCCCTGAGCGGAGAGATCAGACGCAGCGAGCAGGACAGCACAGAGGGAGGCGGTCGCCAAAATCGCGAACCGCCTCGCCTCACCCGCTCGAGCGCCGAGCCACATGGGCTACGGCCCTTAGTTGATGCTGACGCGCAGCTCGAACGTCGCGCTGCCGCTTGCCGCCAGGACGCCGCCCGTGCCCGTGTAGTTCGCGGTCACGTTTTGCCCGACCACCGAAACGGTCCAGCCGGTGCTCGAGCTCGTCGAGACGTACGTCACCTGCGCCGGTAGCCCATCGGTCACCTGGACGTTGGACGCCGAGGTGGCCCCACCGTTGGTTACGGTGAACCGGAACCGGATGATCTGTCCCGGGACGACGCCGCTCGCGACGGGTGTGACCCCATCATCCAGATACGCGGCTTTGGTGAGCGTCAAGTTCGGCTTGATCACGGTCAGGTCCATGAAGCCCTGATCGGTCGTCGCCGGCTGGCTCACCGAGCGCCCGAGCAGCGTCAACGTATCGGTCGAACCGCCCGCCACGTTCGCGACGTTGTACACGACCACGATGTTCTGCGAGGCGGCAGCGGCCAGCGAAATGCGGGCGCTATCTCCCGCGACACCGTTCACCGAAACGACCGTGATCACCGGCGAGCCGGGGCTGGTCGCAATCACGTCGAAGTTGTCATTTCCATTGCCGTTGTTCTGAACGGCGAACGTGAACGAATAGCCGTTGCCCGGCAGGCGCTGCACGTTCTGCCCGCCGTCGGGGGTGACGGCCACGCCGAACACCGTAATCGGCGTGATGGTGCTCGACGCGTTGGCCGACGTCGCCGGTGTGCGCCGCGACGTGGACGTGAGCGTATAGACGGTGGTCACACCGCCTTTGCCACTCGCCACGTCGAACACGACCTTGATGACGATCGAGCCGCCCTGTGCAATGGCGGCACTCGACAGCGCAGTATTCAGGGCCGCCAAGGTGCCATACGTCGTCACGCCGTAGCGGTAGCCGGTCACTGTGATCACGCCTGGGACTGAGATCGCCTCGGAGATCGTCATGCTGTCGACTCCGTTGCCCACGTTCCCAATCGTGAACGTCATCGTGTCGGCCGTACTTGGAGACGCGGCGGCCGGACTCGGCGTGTTGGCGGTAACCGTCACGCCGGCCTTGAACCCGACGGTCACCGAGACCGACCCGCTGACCGGCGCGTAGGCGTTGCCATTCGCGTCGGTATAGGTCGCAGTCGCCGTGTTCGTAATGACCGTGCCTTCCGGCGTCTGAGCCCGTGCCTCGGTCGCGACGGCAAGCAGCGCCACCGCAATGAAGGCGAGGCTGAGAGTCCACTTCACGTGCCTGAGCATCTCGAACTCCTTCCGAAGGCTGCGAGTCATTGACCGGGCGCTTCGCGCACCCGGGCGTGAAAGACCACCGTTACTTGTGCTGCGCGTGCCAGAGAACCCACCACCGTCCAGCGGACGTGTGTGAAGCGCTCCGGCGGCGCGGGCTTCTGCAAGGGAATCCCACCTTCGACCATGCTGATCGTCGGCCGAGCCGTATAAGTCCGGCCGCTATCAATCGAGTACTCGACGTGCACCCGCTGATCCGACGTCGCGGAGCCGAGCACGTAGACCATGCCTTGCGGGATCGGATCCACGAACTGGATGTTCTTGACCGGGCCGGCCGTGACGTTCGTGAAGACGAGCCGATAGCGGATCTCATCGCCGGGCTGCGCCACGCTCTTGTTCGTCCGGCCGGTCGCCTCGGCCGTCACGTTCTGTGCGGTCACGGCCAAGGACGCCGGCGTCCGCGCCTGTGTCGAGCCGCGCGCCGGCCACAGCAGGGCGACGCACGCCACCACGACCACCAGTTTCTGAGTCATCGTTTCGCTCGTTTTGATGTGGACGACTTCTCGTCTCGACTTTTGGTCGAGCCGCGTTTTGCGGCGTGGGCGCCATCGGCGTCACGCCAGGCGAACACCGCACCGCATTTGGGACAGACCACCAGCTCACCAAGGACCTGCGTCCGGCCGAAGAACTTCAGCGCCGAACAGCGAGGGCATCGTAAAACCATGTGTTCTGCGCTCCTTTCCACGCGGTGGAGGGGCACGTCTTGTGCCCCCGGTGCGAACACCATAAACGATTGTGATGAAGTGGCTTACTTGGTGTCTGGGGTGCTGAACCGAACACCCCACAGGAGGGTCGGTTACCGTTCGGTAACGCCGCCGGTAACCTCGGCGGGACTCAGTGCCTCAGCGGATCTGCGCGATCAACTGGAGTGTGGCGGTGTTGTTGGGGGCAGTTGCGCTCACGGGGTTCTGGAACGTCCAGCGGACGCGGTTCACGCAGCGATCATAACCCGCGGGTGCAGTGCAGGCGCCGCTCGCCGGCACATAGGTCCACGTCGAGCCGCCGTTATTTGAGTACGCGACGACGACCGAGACACCGGGGGGAAGCGTGTTCGCAACACTTCCCATCTTGAACTGAACCGTCGGTGCAAGCGTGTCCACCACGACTATGCTCGTGGCGTTGTCGCTTCCGTTATTCGTGATCGTCACCGTGTAGGTCAGATCCGTGCCCGGCGGTGAGGTGCCGGCCGGCGCGACGTTATTGCTGAGCGTCAGGTTCGGCCTCGCCGCGCCCAGGACGACGTCGTTTCCCGTGCCACCGACGTAGCTGATCGTGAAGCTCTGCCCGCTCAGTACGACCGTGGATCCTTCCGGTAATCCGGCGAACGTGCCGACAATCGCGTCGCTGCCGTCGTTATTGATGATCGTGAATGTCGTGCCGGTGGGTGGCGAGAATCCCATCGTGCCGCTCAACGCGGCGCCGCTCAAGTTCACCGTTCCTGTCACGCTGAGCTGATCGTAGCCCGAACCCGCCGTCGCGCTGTTCAACTCGACGACAAAGGTCGGGCTGCCGCTGCTCCAATTCACATTGCCGCTTCTCAAAATCCCGGGGCCAGCTTGCCCGGGCGCTATCTTGCCCCCGGAGGCCGTTGAGCTGATCGCCCCGACGGTACCGGTGCCTCCCAGCGTGCCCCCATTCACGCTCACGGCGCTCGAGGCCTGCGAGCCGTTCACGAGCAGCGTGCCGGCGCTCACGGTTGTGGCGCCGGAATACGTGTTGGCACCCGATAAAGTCAGCGTGCCCGTCCCCGTCTTCGTCAGCGACACGGTGCCGCTGCCGTTTTGGATGACGCCGGAGAACGTCGTCGTGCTGTTGTTACCGCCGGCCGTCAGAGTGACCGCGCCCGCCGCGCTGCTGGTCACGCTGCCGGCGCCGGCCAGTGAGCCGATGACGTCGCTGAAACCGCCGAGATCGAACGTCGCTCCCGCAGCCACGGTCACCGCGCTAGCCGAGCCGATCGAATTGGTCGTACCGAGCCGCAGGGTGCCGGCGCTGACTGTAGTCGCGCCCGTGTAGGTGTTGATGCCAGACACAATCAGCGTCCCCGTGCCGGTCTTGGTGAGCGAGCCCGCGCCGGCGATGATGCCGCCATACGTCAACGTCGTGGCCGGATCGGTCGAGATGGTGCCTGCCCCGGTCAAGGCAATCCCGCGATTGGCGGCGAGGGTGAAAGTGGCCGTGGTCCGGAGCGTGCCGCCGCCGAAGACGATTTTCCCTGGCGTCGCTGCGCCGGGAGCAGCGCCGAGGCTCGCATCGGTCGCGATCGCGATCGTGCCCGCATTGATCGTTGTTGCGCCGGTGTAAGTATTGGCGGCGCTCAAGGAGAGCGTGCCGGCGCCACTCTTGGTCAATCCGCCGGCGCCGCTGATCACACCGCTGATTGTGAGCGTCGTCCCGGCATTGCTGACGGTGACGGTACGCGTCGCGGCAAATGAGACGGCGAAACTGATCGCATTCGTGCCGGCAGCGCTGCTATCAGCCAAGCCTCCGGCGCCGAGCGTGATTGCCTTGTTGCTCAACGTGTACCCGCTACCCTTGATCGTTATGGAATTGAAGGTCGCGTTGTTGAGCGTGTTGTTGGTGATCGGGTTTGCCGCGCCGTTTGGAAAGACGAGGTTTTCCGCACCCGTACCCGATGGCGCAACGCCGCCCACCCAATTGTTGGCGACGCCCCAATTGGCATTCTGCGCGCCGCTCCACGTGAACGTCTGGGCGAAGCCCGGCGCGACGATCCCTAGCGTAGCCAGGGCAGCGAGCAGAGCGGAGGCAATCGGTCTCATCTCAAGCACAGCCCTTCGCAAGCGACATACCGACCCAGACGCGTTGTCATCTCCTCTCGTGGACGAGACTTACCGATTGGCGCCTTGAACAGATCGGGAGCGACGTTACCGAACGGTAACCGAGGCGGTATCACGTGCTCGATTCAATGTCGGACGGGCTCGGCAGGAGGCCGTATTTCTTGCGTTTCTCCCACAGGTTTTTCCGGGAGATACCGAGGATCTCGGCGGCGCGTTGGATGTCCCCGTCGGTTGCCTCGAGCGTGAGGCGAATGTACTCCCGCTCCGCGTCGGCGAGCGTAAGTCCTTTCGACAACTCGAACGCCTTCGTTTCGAGCCCGCGCGCGGGCCCGCCATCGCGTTGGCCTAAAGCAGGAAGATCGGATCGCTTGAGGACCGGCTCATCGGTGAAAATCATGGCCCGCTCGATCACGTTGCGCAGCTCCCGAACGTTGCCCGGCCAATCCCATGCAGCGAGCGTCTCGAGCGCCGGCGGGTCGATGCGCTCGACCTTCTTCTTGAACTCCTGAGCGAATAGCTGTCGGAAGTGCTGGGCGAGAATGGGGATGTCGCGCTTGATCTCCCGCAACGGCGGCAAGGTCGTCGCGGCGACGCTCACCCGATAGTAGAGATCGGAGCGGAACCGACCGGTCCGCACCAGCTCTTCCAGGTTGCGGTTCGTGGCAGTGACGAGACGCAGCGCCACTTCCAGCTCTTCCGTGCTCCCCAAACGACGGAACCGTCGGCTTTCGAGAACATTCAGGAGCTTCGCTTGCAGTTCCGGGCTGAGCTCGGCGATTTCATCCAGAAAGAGCGTACCACCGTCAGCGACCTCGATGAGGCCGCGCTTCCCTTCGCGTGCGTCAGTGAATGCTCCTTTCTTGTAGCCGAACAGCTCGGCCTCGAGGAGACTCGCGGGCAGGGCCGAGCAATTGATTTCCACAAACCGTCCCAGCGAGTGCGGGCTCGAGTAGTGGATGGCACGCGCGACGAGATTTTTCCCCGTGCCGCTCTCGCCGAGCAGCAGCACCGTCGGACGCGGGATAGCGGCCATCTTCCGCGCGAATGCACGCACCGTCTCGACCTTGGGATGGTCGCCAAGGATTGCCTTGACGGAGAATTGCTCTCCTCGCGCCTGCTCGAGGGACGCACCCGCCTCGACCAAGGGCCGGGCCGCCAGCGCTCGCGTAAGTAGCGTCATGAGCTCGTCGATATTGACGGGCTTAGTGAGATACTCGGTCGCGCCGGCCTTCAGGGCGTCGATCGCGGTCTCAATGTCGCCATGACCGGTCAGGACGAAGATGGGCAGGTGGGGGTCGGCCCGGCGGAGCCGGCGCGTCACTTCCACGCCGTTCAAGTCGGGCATGACGAGGTCGGTGATGACGACGTCGGCCGGTTCTTCGGCGTAGCGAGCGAGCAGCTCGTCCGGCCGCTCGAACACCCGGGTGCGCACGCGGCCCGGCGATCCCAGATTGGCGGCGAGCAGCTTGGCGTACACCACGTCATCGTCGAGAACGTAGATCGTGGGAAGCATGGGCCTGTCTTTGTCCGGCGCCGGAGTCAATATTGGCGACGGTGCCGGACAAAGACAGACCTGATGGCTGAACCCCCCGGAGCCTTTCGGGCGCTGATCATTGACGACGATCCCGACCTTCTTCTGCTCGTTCGGCGGACGCTCGAGTTCACCGCGGGATGGCAGGTGGCGACCGCCGGCTCAGGCGCAGCGGGGATCGCGATTGCCCAAGCCACGCGCCCGCAGGTGATTCTCGTGGATGTCATGATGCCCGAGATGGACGGTTACGAGGTGTGCCGGCGGCTCAAGGCCGACCCGACCACCGCCGTGGTGCCCATTGTGCTCCTGACGGCGCGCCGCGATCTGAACCAGCGCAAGCTCGCCGAGTCAGGTGCTTCCGGCGTGTTGTTCAAGCCGTTCCAGCCCGTCGAGCTCGCGCAGCAGGTGCGTGAGTTCTGCAAGTGACGACTCCAGATCCCTTCTCCGAAGTCCGGGCCGAATTCGTCGCTGGGCTGGCGCGCCGCGTCGAGACGATGCAGGACGCGCTCGTGGCGCTGGAGAGCGGGTTCGACGCGGAGAAAGTCGAAACACTCTACCGGGCAGCGCACTCGCTGAGCGGTACGGCGGGGAGCTTCGGGGCCGACGACCTCTCGGACGTTGCCGGCGACCTCGAGCAGCTGGCGCGCGACTGGTTGCAGCGTGGGGTCGTGCTGACCGACGAGCGGCGCGCCGCGGCGGCCGCGCTCAAGGAGCTCGACGGCGCGGCGCGCGCCTACCGCGCGACGGCAGTGGCGGGGAGCGCCCGATCGTCGGCGGCGCGGCTGGCGGTGGTAGGAGAGCTCACGTCGTTGATCAGCACCGCCGTCGACATGCGCGAAATTTTCCGCGGCGCCATCGAGAAGGTGCAACGCGTGCTCGATTTTCGGCGCGCCAGCGTCGTGCTGGTGGACGAGCCGGCGACGCACTACTACATCCAGACGCTGTTCGACAAGGCCCGCGGCGGATTCGTCGTGGGCGAAGCGGCGTTCCCCATCGCGCAGGGCATGACGGGCGAAGCGATCCGCACGGGCCGGCCGCTGCGCGTGGACGCGCTGGCGGGCACCGAAGGCATTCTGCTGCAGGAGGGCAGGCGCATCTCGGCGATGATCGTGCCGCTGCACGTGGGCGACCGCGTGATCGGGGCGCTGAATTTCGGGCACGAGGACGAGGGACATTACACGGAAGACGATCTCGACTGGGCGGTCGTGTTGGGCCGGCAGATCGAGACCTCGCTCTACTATTCGACCCTCCTCAACACGATTGCCCAACAGCGGGAGGCCCTGTCGCGCGAGCATGCGACCGTGCAGGGGCAGCGCAACCAGCTCGAAGCGCTGATTGACGCCAGCGATGCGGCGATCATGCTCGTCGGCCCCGACCGCAAGATCGCGTACGCCAACGCCGAGATGGCCAGACTCGTCGGAATTCCGCAGGAGGCGGTGTTGGGGGCGAACGTACAAACCATCCACCGATTTCTGCGCGGCTCGTTTGTGGATGCCGCGGCGCTAGTCAGTCAGGAGAACGTGCTGTCGCTCGGTGCGTCGCTCCGAGACCGGGTCGAGCTCTCGTTCCCGCGGCAGGCCAGCTACCAGCGTGTTGTCGCGCCTGCGCGGGACGGCAGCGGCTCACTGCTCGGTCACATTGTGCTCTACCGCGATGTGACTCACGAGGTCGAGGTCGAGAAAGCCAAAACAGAGTTCGTGTCCATGGTGAGTCACGAGCTGCGCACGCCGATGACGTCCGTGAAAACGTCGCTGGCGCTCCTGCTCGCGGGCGCGGCTGGGACGCTCGAGCCGGCCGCGCACGAGCTGCTCGAGGTCGCCCTTCGCAACGCGGACCGGCTGATCCGTCTCGTGAATGACTTGCTCGATCTCTCGCGGCTGGAAGCCGGGCGCATGGACTTCCGGTTCGAACCGGTCGCGGTGGCGGACGCAGTCGCCGCCGGCGTCGAAATGGTCGCGGCCTTCGCGAAAGCGCGCGGGGTGACACTCCGAACGCAGTCGCCGGCTGAGCCGCAGGTCGTGCGCGCCGAGCGCGACCGGGTCGTCCAGGTGATCGTGAATCTGCTGTCGAACGCCATCAAGTTCTCGCCCAAGGGCGGCCGGGTGGATGTGCGGTGGTGGCAGCAGGACGGGTTCGTCGTGACCGAGGTCCAGGACCAGGGGCGGGGTATTCCCGACGACCAGCTCAAGCTCGTGTTCGACCCGTTCAAGCAGCTCGACAGTTCCACCACCCGCGAACACGGTGGGGCCGGACTCGGGTTGACGATTGCGCAGCGGATCGCCCAAGCGCTCGGCGGTGAGCTGAACGCCGAGAGCGAGCTGGGAAAGGGGTCACGCTTCTTTGTCAAACTGCCCCTGGCATCCCCCGAAGGCTGAACTGGTTGTCACGAAGACACTCACCCTCGTCATCGCTCTGTAAGACCGCGCGTCGTCACTTCGCGAGAATCCTTCTCTGATTCGCCAGGATCTTCTTTTGGCTGCTCAGCAACTTCTGTTGATTGCGCAATATCTTGTTCTGGTTTGCGAGGATTCGCTGTTGGTTCGCACGCGTCGCTGCCGCCATTGCCCGCTCCTCCTTGAAGGTCCGATAGGTTATATCTGGCTGCGGAACTTGGCAAACCGTCTTGAACCACGGATTTGTATGAGACGCCTGAGCATTCTCTTTCTTTTCGTCGTCACCACCGCGGCACAGCGCGGGCCCGCGGAGCTCGCTCGCTGGCAGCGCGAAGCGCGCGCGGTCACGATTATCCGTGACGACTGGGGCATTCCCCACATCTACGGCAAGACCGACGCAGACGCCGTCTTCGGCATGATTTACGCGCAGGCGGAGGACGATTTCAATCGCGTCGAGACGAACTAC
>WNGJ01003958.1_pt1 | contig 15342 bp, 19 predicted proteins | sample 5400611 | NCBI WGS metagenome assembly WNGJ01 (sample SAMN13153375, study PRJNA577476) | soil metagenome | isolation source: 40 cm soil or saprolite under Garry oak tree replicate 1 | place: USA:California | collected 2016-06-15
TGAGACCACCGTGCAGATGCACCACCGCGTGGCCGGAAAGCGCGCCCGCACGTGGGTCGGGCGTGCCGCCGCTCAGGCCAGGCAGGCACTGAACAGGGACGTCGTCACTGTCGGCGTGCTTGGGAGCAACCGTCTCTACCACCGGCAGCGGGCCTTCGAGTTCGTTGCGCCACTCCACCATCACAGGTTTTCCGCGCTCGGCCTCGATCGTCGGCCCGGGGACCGTCCCGTCGTAGCCCCAGATCCTCGACTCGGGCAGGTCACGGTGGAAGCGATGCGTCGCGGTCCGGATCCGCACTGTGAGCTGACTCTGGTGCTCCGCCGCGATCAGACGCCGCGGCACCGGCAGAGCGTCAACGAATGGAGTCAGTGGCGCAGTTAACGGCTGAACCAACCCCTGACCACGAGCTGCTGACGCCGTCGTCACCTGTGGGTCCCTGCTCATTGCCTAGTTTCGAAATGGTAAGCGCTGTTCATGCGACCCCAGCGCACGGCGGGATTCGCTGACTTCCGCGACCTGGCCGCAGGCCATGCGCAACCACCAGTCGGGCTCGATCCCGAGCATGCGGTCCGTCGCTACCTGCAGCCATCGGTCGGCTCGCTCCGTCCGCTCTTCAGTCTGCGTCATCATGGTGCAATCTCCTTTGTGCCAACAGCACCCGTTCTTGCAAATCGAAACACTTGAGCATTCGCGGTGTCCAACGCCAGCCGGATTTCGCGATTTGGCTCAGCCAGCATCGATGTCTCCTGGGGAAGCGTTCTGGCCGTCCGGACGCAATGCATCTTTAGGGCAATCGAGAAAGAGTTCGCGCGGATTAATGTTCTGGATCAGGGCGAATGGAATGACCAACTCTTCTTCGACAAACGGATTGGTCGCGACCCGCATGATGCCGGCCTCGCGGTCAACGACGTCGACGGTGCCAACCGTCTCCCCGTTGGCGTCGTAGACCTTGAGCCCCACCGAAAGCGCGCCAGTGATTTCCGGGTCGTTCATGCCGCGGGCTCTGCTCACGCCGAGGCCTTTACGACTCCGAATCGTTTGCCGGCCGCGTCGTAAACGGCGAGGCCGTTATCGAAGTATTGACGAACGACCACTCTTTCGACCGCGCGCTCCTCCGTCGCGGTTCCGAGGACGCCGAGCTCTGCAGTCAAGCCCATCGCTTCAGGCCCCGGCGAATGAGTGCACAACTGGGTGAACCCAGGGGCGCATTGATGGTTTCACTGGGCGTCGAATGTCCGCCCGGCCGAGGACCCGCTCATAGAGTCGGGTCATCGGTTCGCTGGGCGCCACGTCCAGCTCGCGGATGGCTGCGAGATAGCCATCCCAGGCGTGTCGAGCCGCCAGGTGATCCTTTCGGCTCAGGTGCGTCTCGATTAACCGTTGCCATGCTGGCTCCTCGTCGCGGCTGACTTCCGTCCACCGTTCGAGCGTCGCCAGGGACGGGCCCGGTTCCCCGGCGGATTCCTGCAGGGTTGCCACCAGGGACAGCATTTCAGTCGCGACATTGCGCCAGTAGGCCCGCTGGGCCTCGATCCACGCTTCCAACTCGGGAGCGTCGAGAAATACCAGCTCCGCGAGGAACGGACCGCGGTAGAGGCTAACGGCAGACTCGAGCTCCTGACGGAGAGCCACGTTGCGTGGCTGCCGGACGAGTTGCCGCGCCGCCCGCAGAACGTCGATATCGACATCGACGGACCCCGGTGCGACGCCGACCATGTCTCGGTTGGCCATCAGGACCGCGTCGGCCCTGTTACCGATCGCCTCCCGGACGTATGCCAGCGACGTGCGCAGGCTCGCCCGTGCGTCCGCTCCGTCGCCCCCTGGCCAGAGCAGCTCGGCAATGGCCTCTCGACGGTGCGGTCTCGGATCAAGCGCGAGATAGGTAAACAAGGCGAAGGTCTTACGGGTTCGAAACCAAATGGGATGGCCATTCACTGAGGCTTCGTAGCCTCCGAGGAGCTTCAGGCGAAGCCGTCCGGAGCCATCACCTGCACGGTGCCCGTTTTCCATTACCCCAAGCCTGCGGCACAACGGCCCCGCATCGAATCCGCGGAATCCCTAGTCCTGCAACCCCAGTCCTCGGCCGGTGCCTCAAGAACCCTTGGAATCACCAGTCATGTCCTGAGTTCGCCACCATTGCCACCGGCAATGCCGCAGTAACATCGGTTGAGGAGGGTGGGCTTGACAACGCCGTCTGCGGGCAAAACGGGAACTGCTTCGGTTCAGCTCGTCGATCGAACTCGTGAGACGGCAGCGCTGGATGCGTTGCTCGAGGCGGTTCGGCTTGGGATGAGCGGGAAGCTCATCCTTCGTGGTGAGCCGGGCATCGGAAAGACCGCACTCTTGGAGCACGCCGTGGCAGCGGCGAGTGATTTCCGCGTTGTACGAGCAGTCGGGATCGAATCTGAAATGGAATTGGGATTCGCCGGGCTCCATCAAGTGGTCGTCCCCTTTTTGACACAGCTGGTTCAGCTGCCCCCGCCCCAGCAGAAGGCGCTGGGCGCCGGCCTTCGGACTGGTCAGCGGCGAGCCACCCGAGCGTTTTCAGGTCGGCCTTGCAACGCTTACCCTGCTTGCCAGGGCCGCTGAAGTACAGCCACTCCTCTACGTAATCGACGACGCCCATTGGCTGGACAGCGAGTCCGCGGAAGTCCTTGCCTTTGTCGCCCGTCGCCTTTACGCGGATCGGGTCGCCATTCTATTCGGAATCCGTGAGGGGTCAGAGCGCGAGTCGGCGTTCGGTGGCATCCCCGAATTGCGGGTGCAGGCGCTGGCAACAGAAGATGCGCAGCGGCTGCTGGCGAGAGTCAGTGCAAGGCCGCTTGCCAGCGAGGTTTCGAACCGCTTCATCATCGAAACGGCGGGGAACCCGCTGGCCATCCTCGAGCTCGCTCCAGCGATGATCCCCACCGCCCTCGTCGCTGCTCCCCTGTTAGATGAGCCGCTTCCCGTTCACAGTCGACTACAGCGGCACTTCCTGATCAAGGTTCGCGCCCTACCCGCGCCCACGCAGACCTTCCTTCAGCTTGCCTCAGCCGATTCGTCAGCAGATCCGGTTCTGCTCTGGCATGCGGCAAAGCGACTCGCGCTCGAGGTCGACGCAATGGCACCGGCCGAGAGCGAACGATTGATCCATGTCGGCCCCAGGGTTTCATTTCGTCACCCACTCATCCGTTCAGCGATTTACTACGGGATGACACCGGCCGAACGGCGGATAATGCACTCAGCCCTGGCGGACGCGATCGATTCCAAGATCGATCCGGATCGGCACGCCGAACACCGAGCACTATCGGCCGTCGAGCCCGACGAGGAAGTTGCTCGCGAGCTGCTGCACGCCGGCGAACGGGCAAAGCAGCGAGGCGCTTACGCAGCGTGGGCTCGCTACGCCTCGAAGGCGGCAGAGCTCACGCCGGATCGAAGCGTGAGAGCACCGCGGTTGCTGGAGGCAGCCGAAGCTTTGCTTTACCGCGGCCAATTCGATCGTGCCCAAGTTGCTCTCGATGATGCCCTCTCCGCACTCGATGACCCGCTCCAGCGCGGGGCAGCGAAATTGATCGAAGGTAGGATTCGTCTTGCTCGTCCGGTGGGAATGGAGACGGCGCGGTTCCTGCTCGACACCGCGAGGGGCTTGAGGTCGGTGGATGTTGGCCTTGCGCGGGACGCCCTGAACAACGCTGTGTTAGCGACCATTGGGACTGAGCCGATACCCGCGGTGTTGGAAGAAATCGCCAGGCTCGCGAAGGCCATTCCAGCACGACATAGTTCCTCACCATCCATCGAAGACCTGCTCCTCGACGGGACGGCCAGCATGGTCGGTGGCGATTATCTTGCCGCTGCGCCGCTACTGAGGCGCGCCTTTGACCGGCTTCTGACGGACGAACTCGACCCCCAGACGGTTCCCAGCTTCGCCGTCGCGATCGTGACTGCCTACCTTCTATTCGATTTCGCAATGGTGGATGCGCTGACCGATATGAGGGTGAAAGTCGCCCAACGGCGCGGTGCGTTAGGCAGCCTGGCGAGCGCGCTCTTGTTTCGCGCTGGAACCGAGATCTATGCCGGGCATCTCAACCAGGCCGAGGATTTGATCAAACAGGCGGTCGAGTTTTCCCACGCGATCGGATTTTGGCAAATCCTTGGCTCGATCTGGTGGGAGGGTACACTCCTCGCTTGGCGGGGCAACGAGGCGAATGCTCACCGGTGGGCTGAGGAACATACGGCCCGCGTCGGACCTGGCATGAACCTTGCCTGGTATTCGCTCCTGCCGTTGGAGTTGGGACTGGGCCGATATCAGGTGGCCCTCGACATTGCTGTCGCCGCATGGAAGGCGGAGCCAGTCTTCCTTGGGTCGCGCATCTTGCCAAACTTGATCGAGGCCGCCGTGAGAGCCGGCGATCCAGCCACAGCCCAAGCCGCCGTCCGTCAGCTCAGTGTCCTGGCGACGGCGGGGGCGGCCCCGCTTGGACTGGGCTTAATGGCGCGATCGCGGGCGTTGCTTGCTGACGACAACCACGCCGAGGCGCTCTACCAGGAGGCGTCTGATCGCCTGACAAACTCCGGGGCTCCGCCCGAGCTGGCACGATGCCACCTGCTCTACGGGGAATGGCTGCGGCGACAGAACCGAAGGCGTGACGCGCGGGAACAGCTCCGTAAGGCGTACGAGATGTTCAGCAGCATGGGAATGGGCGCTTTCGCGGAGCGGGCGAGAGTTGAGCTGCTGGCGACTGGAGAGCGGGCTCGACGTCGAAGCGTTGAGACCCAGAGCCGGCTGTCGCCTCAAGAAGCACAGATCGCGCGTCTCGCTGCTAAGGGCGTCAGGAATCAAGAGATCGCCTCGCAACTCTTCATTAGCGACCGAACCGTCGAGTATCACCTGGCGAAGGTATTCCGGAAGCTTGGCGTGAGCTCACGCACCCAGTTGGCCACCCATCCTGAGGTGGCTGGCGCCGCGCTGACGAAGTAGGTTCCTTTCGCCCTTTCGAAGCGAGACTGCGTCTCACGCTGAGCCGGCTCTCCCCACACGGAGCGACGCGCGAGTCCGCCATCGAGACACGGCCTCGCAGCGGTCTCACGCGGATCTTGCGCGGCCGGGAGATGCTCGCTTCATCAACTCACGCAAAGGAGATGGTCAACGGATGTTACGAAGGTTTTGGGACGATTTGGCGGATCCCGTTCGCTGGCTAGAGGACCCGCCGAGCACGGAGATCTACAACGAGAATGGCGACCTGATCGTCCGGTTTGAGCTGGCCGGAGTCCCCCAAAAGGACGTCACGCTGATGGTCGACAATCACGCGCTCGTTATCCGGGCCGAGCGCAAGCGGGAAGCCGAGACCAAAGACAAGGTCTATTACCGGCGTGAGACCCAATACGGCGCCTTCGAGCGGCGCATCCCGTTACCGGAAAGCATCGACGACCAATCGATTCAGGCGCAGTACAAGGACGGATTCCTGGAAATCACCGTGAAGGGAGCCGCCAACGCTATGGAGACCGACGGCGAGAAGGCACGCCTCATCCCAATAAGCACATCCACCGAACCGAACAAGGAGGCCAGCGCCTAGGACGAAGTCGTGCCACTGATCTTCAGGAGGATAGAAATTCGATGAAAACCAACAAGGAATTGCAGGACGACGTAATCAACGAGCTGCGCTGGGAACCCCGAGTCGACGCTTCGGCGATCGGCGTTTCGGCAAAAGCGGGCTCGGTGACACTCTCGGGCCATGCCTCCAGCTATACACAGAAGCTGGATGCGGTCCACGCCGCCGAACGCGTCGACGGAGTGACGGCCGTGGCCGACGAACTGGAGGTCCACTTGTCCGGCGACCCCCGCGATGATGCCGACGTCGCCAAAGCGATCGCGGACGCCGTCAAGTGGTCATCTACGGTTCCCACTAGCGTCCACGCCGAAGTCAACAAGGGGTGGGTAGTCCTGACCGGAGAGGTCGACTGGTCCTTTCAGCGCGATGGTGCCGTCGGCATCGTGCAGGGTGTCAAGGGCGTAAAGGGCGTGACCAACTTCGTCACGCTCAAACCTAGGACGTCACCCGTCGCCGTGGAGAACGAGATCAGAGACGCGTTCGAGCGCAACGCGGATCTCGACGCCGACGGCATCTCGGTCACGGTGTCCGACGGCAAGGTTGAGCTCAGCGGACAGGTGCACTCGCTGCACGAGGCGAACATCGCCGAATCCGCCGCCTGGTCGGCGCCCGGCGTTCAGAGCGTTGAACGACACCTCACGGTAACGCCCTGAGGTTCGAAATCCCTTCCCCCAACTGGCGGGCCCCGTGACTGGGGCCTGCCCCTCGACATCGCTGAACGTAACTGAGCCAAATGAGGTGGAAACATGTTTAGGCCGAATGAAACTGCTCTAGATAGCCTGGACGTCCTGTTTATCGAAGACGACCCCCGCATCTCCGAGCTATATCGCTTGAAGCTCGAGGCCGATGGTTACTTGGTGCGGATCGTGAAGGCTGATGACGCTGTTGGTGCAGCTCAGGCCCAACGTCCGGAGATCATCTTCCTCGATCTGTCGTCGGGAATTCTCGAGCAGCTCAATGTACTTCGAGAAGTCCGGCAGGCTATTGAGCAACCTGGATTACCGTCGATTGTTCTGGCGACGTCGAATGCGATCGAGCTCGAGCGGCGTGGCCTCGGCCTTAGCGCAGCTGATTACCTCGTCCGCGCACCATATCCAGCTGCGGCCGGCAAGTCGTCAGTGCGGTCCTAAAACTGACGCACTGTGTCTCACGATCGTCTTTCGGAGGCAACCCATCCTGTTGATGAGGCGCGCACAGTCTTCATCGCGCTAATTCATCAATCAAGGAGATCGAACCATGATCAAACCATTCTCGAGTACTGCAACTGCTGGCGTGTTCCTCGCCATTGCGATCGTCGTCGCGGCGTGCGGTCCGGGAACGCCTGCCGCGAGGGGTTCGGCGCCATCCGACTGGCCCCAAGCGAACCACGACTATGCGAATACCCGCGTCGCCACCGGCAGCCCGATCTCATCCGCCAACGTGCGCCAGCTCGGTGTCGACTGGACCTTCAAGGTGGGCGGCAGCTCCATCTTCGGCGTGCTGGCAACCAGCCCGATCGTCGTGAATCAGATGGTCTATCTCCAGGATCTCAACAGCAACGTTTATGCCATCGACCTGAACAACGGGGCCTTGAAATGGGAAAAGCAATACAACGCCATTAATGAGGGGCCCAATGGCGTGGGTTACGACAGCGGCATGGTCTTCGCCACGAGCGATGATCACACCGTTGTCGCGCTCGACGCCAGAACGGGAACGGAGGTCTGGTCACGACGGATCGCGCAGAAGCTACAGCAGATTAACCAGCCCCCGGTGATTCATGCCGGCACGGTCTATGTCAGTACGGTCGATTACGAGAAGGTACAGCCGCAAGACGGAACGGGCATGGGCACCATTCACGCCGTGGATGTGCGAACCGGCAAGGACATCTGGACCTTCAACACGATCAAAGACGGCTACCTCTGGGGTAACCCAAACATCAACAGCGGCGGCGGAGCCTGGTATCCACCGGCGATCGACACCGTCACCGGAACCACATATTGGGGCACGAATAACGCAGCCCCGTGGCCAGGCATTAAGGGGTTTCCGAACGGCTCGAGCCGGCCGGCGCCCAACCTGTATACGGAGTCGGAGATTGCGCTGGACCGGTCCGGACGTCTTCAGTGGTTCAACCAGGTCAAGCCCCATGATCTTTTCGACTACGACTTTCAAATCTCGCCCATCCTCGCCACGGCGAGCGTCGCCGGATCGTCGCGCAAGATCGTGATCGGCGCTGGAAAGGGTGGATACGTGATTGCCTTCGACCGGCAGACGGGGAGCCAACTCTGGAAGACCGCGGTCGGGCTTCACCACAACGACAACCTCGCGCCCATCCCAGCAGGTCAAACGATTACCGTCGAACCAGGCATCTTGGGTGGGGTCGAAACGCCGATGGCTCTCGCGAACGGCGTCGTCTACGTGCCGGTCTCCAACCTTCCGACCGATTTCACCGACACGAACCGCACCCTACCCAATCCAAGTACCGGCACCGGCGAGATCGATGCTGTCGATGTGAACACCGGACGAGTTCTGTGGACTTCGAGGCTCGAGTCGGAGGATTTCGGAAGCGTCGTCGTGGTCGGCGACCTCGTCTTCACCTCGACGTTCACCGGCACGGTGCTGGGGTTCAACCGAGCCTCCGGCAAGCAAGTGTGGTCATGGCAGGCGCCGGGCGGAATCAATGGGTTCCTCGCAGCCGCGGGCGACCGGTTGCTCGTGCCCGTCGGCCTCGGCGCCACACCGATGCTCGTGTCGCTCAAGCTCGGAGCGGCCGGGACGATTGCTAGCGCGACGGCGACGGTCACACCCACCCCATCGTCTTCGTGCACGCCGTCGACGACCTCGCTCTGCATCAGCACGTCGAACCAGGGCAATGGCCTTTCCTTCAACACGAATCAGCTCACGGCGTCGGTCGGCGCCCGCGTCACGCTCACCTACACGAACGATTCAGCCATTCCGCACAACTGGCACCTCTTCGATGGTGCGAACGCTTCATCCCCATCGATCGCCAGCACCAGCATCAAAGCGGGTCCCAAGGACGTGGAGAGTGTGTCGTTTGCGGTGCCATCGACCCCAGGGCGCTACTTCTTCCAGTGCGACGTCCATCCGACATTGATGACCGGCTATCTCGTCGTGAACTAGGCAACAAAAGACGAGGCAATGTGATGAGCGAGAACAAGGGACTCCTCCGACAGGCGAACCAGGAGATCAGGGCGGCAATCGACGACTTCGCTGCGGAGCAAAGGGCAGGCCGGCGCCTACCCTCGCTGCTGGGGCGAACCGACGCGATGCTCACCGAGCTCGAGGCGCTGAACCTACTGAAGGCGAGGTGCACCCCCGCGTCCTGGCGGTTCGAGCTAACGGGTCTCGTTGCAGACCTGCCGTTCGAGTACGAGCCTCGGATGGGGCATCGTCTTTCGCCGACGAGGGCCATCGACCTCATCTTCGACATCCAGGCAGGCCTCTTCCGGTTGATGACCGGTGTCGAACCCAAGGACGAACGGCTCGGTTGAACATGTCTGAGCGGTTGACTGTCGACGAATTCCTTTCGATCTTTGGCCGACCTCCCGACGTTGGCAGGTGGGTCGCGTCGGCGGACTCGGAGGAGTACTTCACGCTGGTCACCTATCTCGTCGAGCGTCAGAACCATCGGTAACCAATTACTCAGGAGGTCGATTGAAATGTCTCGCACTTGGAAGCGGTGGCAAGACTACGCCACCATGGCCTTCGGCGTACTTCTCTTCATCTCGCCGTTTGTCTTCGCTGAGACGTCGCAACGGGTTGCCACGCTGAGCGCCTACGTTTTGGGCGTCTTGCTCTTCCTGTCCGGCATCGCTGCGGCGGCGAACCGCGAAGACCGGCGGTCGTCGATCCTCAATCCGCCCGGCATCGTCGCCGTGGTCACCTTTATCGCGCCCTTTGTCCTCGGGTTCACCGGCGTCACCGGGATCGCCTGGAGCGCGTGGGTGCTGGCCGTCGCGACCGTTGTGGTCGGTGCCAGCCTGCGCCTGGGCCATCGGACCCGAATGACGGTCGCCTAGGAGAGCGAGACCCATGAAGCAAACCGGCGTGGCAATCCTTCTCGTCGAGGACGATCCGGACATGGCGGAGATGTTCAGGTTGGTGCTCTCCTTCGCGGGCCACGATGTCGAGGTCATGGGCGACGGTGGCGCCGCCTTCGAGCGGGCGAGCCAGAAACGATTTGATGTCGTCTTTCTGGATGTCCAGCTGCCCGGGATCGACGGGCTCGCCACGCTCGCCCGCCTTCGGGCGAACCGGTCGACCCGAGATCTGCCGGTGGCGATGCTGACGAACTCTGGCGACGAAACGCTCCGTCGGAGGGCCCGCTCCCTCCGAATCCTCGACTGGCTGGTCAAGAGTGAGACCACCCCCAGCGAGCTCGCCAGGCGGGTGAGCGCCTGGACTCACGGAGGAGGTGAAGTCACGCCTGAGACGTCAGATGCCTGGGCCGCAGCACCCTCTCGTGAATTGTCGAACAAAAACCTTGGAGGTTGATTGAAATGTCTGGAGAAATGCGTTGGCAGGACTGGATTAACGCGCTGTTGGGAGTGGTCCTCTTCATCACGCCGTTCGTGTTTGGGGACACCTCGCAGACGGCGGCAGCCTGGACGGCATACGTCGGCGGCGTCTTGCTCTTCGTCTTCGGCGCCGGGTCGCTGCTGTTCCGGTGGAACCCGACCATCGAATACCTTCCGTTGATCGAGGGCGTCCTCTTGTTCCTGGCTCCATGGGTGCTTGGATTTAGTGGGATTACCGCGATGGCTTGGAGCGCTTGGGTCATTGGCGTTCTGGCATTCGTCAACGCGGGTTCGGTTCTGGTCATGGGGGGTAACTTGACCGGCCGGTCGGCCGCCGCGCATTAGCCCTCTCTTCCCCCAGTTTGCAGGCCCCTGCTGCCGGGGGCCTGCATCCAATTCGATTACGACGAAATTTGACATGGGCAAAGGAGCGTGAATGAAGATCCTGTACACGGCGGAAGCGGTAGTCGAAGGGGGGCGACGCGGGCGTGGCCGAAGCACTGACGGCCGGCTCCAGGTCGACCTGTCGGTTCCCAAAGAGATGGACGGCGACGGCGGGCCCGGCACCAATCCGGAACAACTCTTCGCACTTGGGTATGCGGCCTGCTTTCAGTCGGCCATGCTGGGCGTCGCGCGGAGTCGCAAGCTCGATGCATCCGAGTCCACCATCACGTCACGGGTGGGTATCGGCCCCACGGGGCGCGGCGGCCTGGAGCTATCCGTGGCCCTCGACCTGCATGCGCCGCATCTGTCGCGGGTCGACGCTGAGGAGCTGATGCTTCGTGCGCACGAACGCTGCCCCTATTCGAGGGCGACCCGCGGAAACGTCGATGTCGCGCTGACGGTTGACGGCGCGGCGCTCGAGGCCCGCTCGTTGAAAACACCAGAGGCAAGGCCAGGCCTTCCTGCTGCTCACGCCGGATCGTGAAGCGAAGGCTAACGCGGCACCGCTCATCCTAAGATGGTCGGGGCCCAGCTGGCTCGGTAAGAGTCGCTCCCTATTCGTAGCGACTGCGTCTCACGCTTGTTTAGCGGAGCCATTCCAATCTGATGCTGCGGCGCACGGATCAACGAATATTCGCCGGGCGACCGCAGGAGATCCGTATATGGATATGAGCGGCGAGATGGCGCACATGGGCCACGCGGGAATGTCTATGGAGGGAATGGTCCGCGACATGCGAAACCGTTTCCTGGTGGCCGCGATTTTTTCTATCCCCATCGTACTCTGGTCGAGCATCGGTCGAACTGTCTTCCATTTCACCGTCCCCGCACCTTTCAGCCTCCGCGATGATCTCTTTCAGCTGCTGCTGAGCCTGCCCGTTGTCTTCTACTCGGGGCGCGTCTTCTTCGAGGGCGCGGTTGGGGCGATCCGCGCCCACACCCTCGACATGATGGTTCTGGTCTCGGTGGCCATCGGCTCAGGCTGGATCTATTCACTTGTCATAAGCCTGACGGGTGGGGGAGACGTTTTCTACGAAGCGTCGTCGCTCCTGGCGACGTTTGTGCTTCTGGGTCACTGGTTCGAGATGCGGGCGCGCGGGAGCGCCAACACCGCCATTCGCGCGCTGCTATCGCTGGCCCCGCCAATGGCGCTCGTCATCCGTAGCGGCGAGCCGGTGGAGATTCCCACGGCGGAGGTCATGGTTGGCGACCTCCTGCTCATCCGGCCTGGAGCCAAGATCCCAGTCGACGCGGTTGTCGAGGAAGGGGAAAGCGAGGTCGATGAGTCGGTAGTCACTGGGGAGAGCCTTCCCGTCTCCAAGGGACCCGGTTCAGATCTGATCGGTGGTTCGATCAACAAGAACGGGACGCTGCGGGCGCGGGCCACCCGGGTCGGGAGCGACACCGTGCTCGCTCAGATCGTCAAGCTGGTGCAGGAGGCACAGAACTCGAAAGCTCCGTCGCAGGAACTCGCCGACCGGGCCGCCTTCTGGCTCGTCCTCGTCGCGCTCGTCGCCGGCACGTGCACGTTCGCTGTCTGGTTGCTGGTGAGCCGATCGGTGTCGGTCGCGATTCTCTATGCGATCAGCGTGGTTGTCATCACCTGTCCGGATGCCCTGGGCCTGGCAACTCCGACCGCGATCATGGTCGGGACCGGCCTGGGCGCGAAGCGCGGCATCCTGTTCAAAAATGCCCTCGCCTTGGAGGCTGCCGCGGGTGTCCAGATGGCGGTCATGGATAAGACCGGCACGCTCACGAAGGGCGAGCCCGAGGTCACCCAGCTTGTCGTTGAGGGCCTTGGGGAAGCCGAGGTCTTGGCGCTGGCGGCCGCTGTGGAGCGCGAGTCGGAACATCCGCTCGCACAGGCGGTCGTCAAGTACGCGGACGTGCGCGGCGTGCGCCGGACGATGGCGGAGGACTTTGAGAACGTGCCGGGTCAAGGCGCCGTCGCCCGAGTTGATGGGAGGCGGGTGGCAGTGGGCAACACCCGGCTGATGGCCCGCGAAAAGATCTCCCTTGGCGCCCTCGAGACGCGCCGGGCGGAGATCGCGGCAGAGGGTCGCACCATCGTCTGCGTGGCGGTCGATGGCCGTTCAGTCGCGCTGATCGCCATCGCCGACGCGCCACGACCAACATCGGCTGCCGCGATTGCCACCCTGCGCGAGATGGGAGTAGAGGTCGTCATGTTGACCGGCGACAACGAGGCGACGGCCCGTCGCATTGCTCGCGAGCTGGGGATCGAGTCGGTGATCGCCGACGTGTTGCCGGCCGACAAAGCCAGCAAGGTCAAGGAGCTGCAGCAGACCGGAAAGAAGGTGGCGATGGTCGGTGACGGCGTGAACGATGCGCCGGCGCTGGCCCAGGCCGACCTCGGGATCGCGATCGGGGCCGGAACGGACGTCGCCATCGAGGCGGCTGGCGTCGTCTTGATGCGCTCAGACCTGCTCGATGTCTCGACCGCCTTGACCATCGGTCGCGGAACGCTGCGCAAGGAGCGGCAGAACCTCGCCTGGGCCGTCGGCTACAACACGATCGCCATACCGCTCGCCGCTGGGATATTCGAGCCGCTCGGCATCGTCTTGCGGCCCGAGATTGCCGCCATCTCCATGTCGGGGTCGAGCCTCCTGGTGGCCGTCAACGCGTTGCTCCTCAGGCGGCTGCGCCTTCCGAACGCCGGGCAGCAGCGCTCGGCGGGAACAGGGTCAGCGTCCGGCGAACTGCGGGCCCAGAAGGCTGGCTAAGAGACTCAGTCAGGGCTGCATCGCTCCGCGATGTTAAACAGTATCTGCCTGCAGCTTTCTCACGCTCGTCTTGCGCGGGTAACCCAACCTGATGATGCGGCCACCGGACCGGCAACATTTTCCGACGACCGCAGGAGGTTCGCATGGTTTCGAACGGATTAATTCCCGTCCTGATCACGACCTTTCTCGCCTCGGCGGTGGAGGCCGTTGAGATGGTCGCAATCGTCGTCGGGGTCGGTGCCACGCGAGGATGGCGATCGACGATCTTCGGCGCCTTCTCAGGGTTTGCCACACTGGCCGTCGTCGTCCTGATCCTGGGGGCAGCGCTCAGTCGGATCCCGATCGGTCCGCTGCGCTTGGCCATAGGCTTCCTGCTGCTGGTGTTTGGCTTGCAGTGGTTTCGCAAGGGCATTGTGCGGGTCGCAGCCCGGGGCTTCGCCGGAATAGGGGCGGCCGATCCGAACGACTCCGCGGAACAGTGGTCGGGGCCGGGTGTGGACTGGACCGCCTGGTTCCTGGCCTGGAAAGGGGTGGTGCTCGAGGGACTGGAGATCGCGATCATTGTCGTGTCGTTCGGGGCAGCTGCCAACAACTACAGGGCCGCGGTCCTGGGCGGCGCATCGGCGCTCGTCATCTTCCTCGCCGTCGGCTTCATCCTCCAGCGTCCACTTCGCTTGATTCCGCGCAGCTTCCTGCAGCTCGTCGTCGGTACCCTGCTGACGGCCTTCGGGACCTTCTGGTCTGTGGAGGGCCTGGGCGTCGATTGGCCTGCGAGTGACGCAGCGATCCTTGGGCTTCTCGTCGTCTATGCGGTCACGGCGATGGTTTACATCGCGCGGCAGCGCCGTCAGAGACCCACACTTCGGGCAGCGGCATGAACGGGCGCATCTGGTTGTGGATCATCGCTATCCCGCGTTTTCTGTACAACTTCATCGTCGGTGATGACTGGACCGTGGCCGTGGCGGTCCTCGCCGGGCTGATCGTGACCGGGATCCTGAATGCAAACCACATCGTGGCATGGTGGCTGATGCCGATCATCGCTATCGTCGCGACCGGTGTCAGCATCGAACGGAATTACGCGCAGAGCTCCCGGTAAAGTTCGTCTTTAATCCGCAGGCCCCCCGGTGGGGGCCTGCAGTTTCTTCTCCGTGTTGGTGATGGCTTACTTTGAACGAGTACCCGAGGCTTAGGCGGGACATCGTCGCGACCTCACCAGCCTCCCAGTCGAATATCGCACCGCCTGTAGGCGCGGGGTCAGCGGCACCGTCACGGAGGATGCCCCATCTCATCTCACGGTGACCGTGCGAAGCCTTTTCATCATGGCGCATGAAAGCGCTGTTCGGCTAAGAAGAAATCCTCGGCTGGCACCGTTGCTGCCTTTAGAGGAGGCTTGGCTTAGCTCATGCAGATCATTGAAACGAGTGCGTTCGGCGTGAGAGCGGCAATCTGTGCCTTGCGCCGAGCCGATGGCCCTCTGACGTTCGTTCTCTTGCCCATGGTCCATGCGGGCTCAAGGGCGTACTTTGTCGAGATCGAGCGAAGGCTTCGCAATTGCGACGTGATCTTTTCAGAGGGCGTGCGATCCCGACGCGTGGACTACATCACGTGGTCGTACAAGGTTGTCAACCGGATGCGGGGATTGGGTCTCGTGACCCAGAACGTGCTTGACCTGCATCAGTTCGGGCCGAAACTCGTGAACACTGACATGCCTGGGAGGGAGTTCGATGCCGCTTGGAGGGGAATCGGCCGATACGCCCGGTTGGTCCTCTGGGCGCTCGTTCCGTTCTATGTGATCTGGTTCTTCTTGTTCGGGACGAAGGCCTTCCTAGCCCGCTCGCTTGAAACCGACGACCTCCCTTCCAGACAAGACGTGCTTGGCTACGGCGATGACTTCGACAGGTTCGAAGACTTGGTAATGACCCAACGCGACAAGCTATTGGTTCAGCAGATTGCGCGCTATCACGACCTTCATCGCTCAGAGTCGAAGGTGGTGGCAATCTTGTACGGTGCCAGCCACATGCGAGCGGTGCTGACCGTTCTACGGGAAAAACTCA
>WNGJ01007835.1_pt1 | contig 15340 bp, 16 predicted proteins | sample 5400611 | NCBI WGS metagenome assembly WNGJ01 (sample SAMN13153375, study PRJNA577476) | soil metagenome | isolation source: 40 cm soil or saprolite under Garry oak tree replicate 1 | place: USA:California | collected 2016-06-15
CGTCAAGCAGGAAAAGACCGGGGCCGAGCTCGCGATTCCGGTACACGCCGACCTCGAGCGGATCCTTGCGGCGTCTCCTGGTGGGCATCTGACGTTCCTGACGACCAGATACGGCGGCCCGTTCACCGCGACCGCCTTCAGCATGTGGTTCCGCTCCGAATGCGACGCGGCAGGACTACCGCATTGCTCTGCGCATGGCCTACGGAAGGCGGCAGCTCGTCGACTCGCCGAGGCCGGCTGCACCCCTCACGAGATCGGCGCCTTCACCGGCCACGCCAGCCTTGCCGAGCTTGTGCGCTACACGCGGGCAGCGGACCAGCGTCGTCTAGCCGAGGCCGCCATGGCCAAAACGGGAAAATCCGTTCGCAAACCTGTCGCAGGGTTTGCCAAAAAGGGCGGAAAAGTATTGAAAATCAAAGGGCAAAAGTGACCAAGACGATCGTTAATGGATTGTCGGTGTCGGACCCGGCCCCTTGCCGCTGTCGAATTCGGTCGAACGGGGGACCGGATCGAATGCGGCGAAGGCAAAAAGCCCGACCAGGAATCCGCCGATATGCGCCTGCCAAGCGATCGCCTGCTCGACGCCCGGCATGCCCACGGAGAAGACTCCGAACAGCAGATTGACGCCGAACCAGACCAGCAGGAATGCGAGCACACGCGGATCGCGAAGGCTTACTGCAAGCGGCGCCGCCGGCACCCGACACGCCTCGGCGGGGTCTCGCCACAGCCCGAGCGGGCCACCGCGCTGGAACGCAAACCGTGTCGCCGCGGCCATGGCTCCGGAAATCGCGGCCGAGGCGCCGACCATCGGCAAGAGCTCGCCGAAATGGGTCACGAGGTGCACGGCGGCGCCGGCGGCGGCCGTCACGGCCATGAACGCCAGGAAGCGCAGCGATCCGAATCTTTGCGCAACCGGCGAGCCGAAGGCTAAGAACCACACCGCGTTGAAGATCAGATGGCTCAGGTCGGCGTGGATGAGCGCGTAAGTGACGAATGTCCAGATGTCGGCCGCCCAGCCTCCGGGCCAGGCGACATCGGGCAGCACGCTGGCGTCATAACGCGCGGGAATGAACGCGAAGAGCAGCAGAAATTCGGTCGTCTGCTCCGCCCTCAGCACGAGCATGAGGAGCGCCTGAATGACGCCGAGCACGACGAGCAGCGCGACCACGACCGCGGGCACGTTGAGCATCCGTTCGCGGCGGGGATGATCGAACATGGCTCCAAGGTGATTTTGATTGAAGCGAGCCGGTCGAGGCGATCGGCCGCGTTCACATAGGCTGCCGCGCGCATTGGGGCAAGCGCGCGCGCTTCACGATGCGCCACAATCCAGCCCCTGGAACGTTTCTCGAAAAGGAAGGTCACCGAGCGGTAAATGCGCTCCCTCCGGCGCGCGCCGCGTCGGCCGCCGATCGCGGCCTTGTCACGTCTGTTCTTTGCCGCCTCCGTGCCGCGAGCCCGGGGGACCGGGCGTTAACGGCGATGGCGCGGGCGCAACAAGGACGACGCCCTACGGGTGTCGGCGGGTTAACGCCGGCATTCGATTCAAAGTGTACCAATTTCAATTTTAGTTGAATTCTCGACGAATGATAACAGTATTCGTCGTGCTGTTTACTTGGGTTGTCTTCAAAATGACTTTGCGGGATTAGCGGCGACTCAAATCGTTTGTGAGAAATGTGGCCCTCAAGAACAGGGAGAGGCCACAAAATGAAATCGAGTCTTGCCGAAATACTGGGAGCCGGTCTTGCCGGCGCCGCGCTGGCCGCGGCACTGGCGGTGGCGCCGGTCCATGCCGCCAGCGACCGACCGCTGTTCATGTCGGTCGGCACCGCCGCCCGCGCCCCGGTGGGCTGGCGCGAGTTCTGCGCGCAATACGCGCCGGAATGCGAGCCGCCGGCCATGCCCGGGCGCGACGCCGTGTTGACGACCCAAGCCTGGAACGAGCTGCTGCGGATCAACCAATGGGGCAACGACACGATCAAGCCGATGACCGACCTGGAGCATTGGGGCGTGGCCGAGCGTTGGAATTATCCCGACGACGGCTACGGCGACTGCGAGGATTACGTTCTGCTCAAGCGCAAGATGCTGATGCAAGCCGGATGGCCGCGCCAGACGCTGCTCGTCACGGTCGTGCGTGACGAGCAGGGGGATGGGCATGCCGTACTCACCGTCAAGACCGACAAGGGCGAGTTCATCCTCGACAATCAGAACGAGGACGTGTTGCTCTGGTCGGAGACCGGTTACCGCTTCGTGAAGCGGCAGTCGCAGGACGATCCAAATGTTTGGATAGCGCTCGGCGATCCGCGCCCGGCAACCGCCACGGCTACGTCGCGCTGAGATGCTGCGAGGTTAGGCAAGCCCGGTCACGCCTCCATCCCTCCGAACCAGACCGGTTTGCCCGCGGCCGGCCCCGCCCCTGGAGCCGGCCGCGCTTTTTCAAGGGTGTGGCCGCAGCGCAGACGCGGCGCACGTGCTGCGCGCCGCATCCCCAAGCCTGCTCCGTCACCCGATCCGCTTGAGGCCCTTGGCATATTGCTGCCAGCGCCGCACATAGATGTCGGCGCCGCAAGTAATCTCTTGCGCGGCTTTTTCATCGAGGGTGCGGAGCGCCCGCGCAGGCGCGCCCACGATCAGCGAATTGTCCGGAAACTCCTTGCCCTCGGTCACCACGGCGCCTGCGCCGACAAGACAATTCTTTCCGATCCTCGCGCCGTTGAGCACCACCGCGCCCATGCCGATCAGGCTGTTCGACGCGATGGTGCAGCCGTGCAGGACCACGTTATGACCGATGACGCAATCCTCGCCGATATTGAGGGGAAAGCCGGGATCGGTGTGCAGCACCGCATTGTCTTGGATCTGTGAGCGCTCGCCGAGCTCGATCCATTCGTTGTCGCCGCGCAGCACCGCGTTGAACCAGACGCTGGCGTCGGTCTTGAGGCGCACCCGCCCGATCACCACGGCGCTGTCGGCGATCCAATAACGACCGTCGCCCGGCAGGTCCGGCGCTTCGCCATCAAGCTCGAAGATCGCCATTGGTGCGCCTCCTCGGTGGAGGCGCGACCTTGCCACGGCGCGCGGAGATTGGCGAGGCAGCTTCGCGCGCGCTAACGCGTTCAGCCGGCGGAAATGCCGAATGCCCTCAGCCCCATCACCACGATCGCGCCGCCTATCAGGCTCCAGCAGCTCGCGATGGCAAAGCCGATCGCAAGCGCGAAGACATGCTCAACCCGTTCTGCTGTCATGACGCCCCACTCGAATAACCCCGCTTGATCCTTCGCACGGCGTGACGCCGCGCGCCACAACATCCTTAATCAAGGGTTAATTTTCCGCGGTCGGTGATCAGCATCGGCAATCGCAATGCCAGCGTCAGGACACAGCGACGCCCGATTATTGAGGACTGATGAGCGGCGACTGATTCGCAGGGCCGACCGCCGCTCATGACCACGGTTCACGTCAGCCAGGAGCGCGGCCGGCATTTGCGCCGTCGTCGGCGCGAGAAGAGCGGTCAGCTCTTGCTGCCGCTCGTCGTACTCGCGGCGGTCGCGGTCTCGGCGTTCGTCTATATCGGCTACGTGCTGTGGCCGCGCTGGCCGACGCCGCGGCTCGATGTCCCGGCGCTGCCGATCACGGTCGCAGGTGTCGCCTTCAACCTGCCGCCGGCTGCCATTCGCGTGCCGGTGCAGCGCCGGCCGGGCGCGCAGGGGCGCGTCGATCTTGCTTTTCTGTGGCCCTCGCTCGAGCCGCCCGATCCAAACGCAAAGCCGCCGACGCCGGCCCCCGGCACGGTGCCTGAAACATCGCAAGCATTCGCGCGCGTGTTCATGACCATCGCCGCCGCCGGCGATACGCTTGCGCCGGCCGAGCGCGTGCTGACCATCTATCCGCGCTATACCGCCGCCGAAGCCGCACCCGGCCCGGGAGGACTGACCGTGGTCGCATTCCGCGACGGCACGCCCTATCAGGGTGAGGACTTGATCTACGATGGGCCAGCACCAAGCTTTTTCGTGCGCTGCACCCGCAACCGCGCCGGTCCAGTGCCCGGTATCTGTCTCTACGAACGGCGCATCGACGCAGCCGACGTGGTGGTGCGCTTCCCGCGCGATTGGCTGCGCGATTGGCGCATGGTTGCCGACAAGCTCGATCGGTTGATCGCAAGCTTGCGGCCAGTACATTGATCTCGTTGGATCGAATCTCGCCGCGCCGGCGGGTCTCGAACTGGTTTGACCCACCGCCACGCGATTGCGATTGCCGCGCTATTCCTTGAGCAGCCCCGGCTCGTCCAAATCAAGCGCGAGAATCGGCAGCTCGAAATAGGACGAGCGGGCGTCCTTTTCGTCGAAGAACAACACTCCGATATATTCGTTGCCCACGTAGACTTCCGCCGAGTCCTTCTTCCTGAGCCGCGGAACCACGCGGATGCGCTCGCTGTCGAATTTGCGCTTGAGGTAGGCGTCGAGCTGCTTGAGGTCCGGACCGGTGGTGGAAGCATCTCCCAAGGTGATCTTCACCTCGAAATTGTAGGAACGCTCGTCGTCATCCTCGTCCTCATCGAGAACGAGCGTCCCGACGCGTTCCTCGCCGACGAAAACGTCGGCGGACTCAGCTTTCGTCGGCACGACGTGGATGCGCGCGTTGCCGAATAGCCGCTTGAGATAAGCGTCGAGCTTCTTGACTTCCTCAACGTCCACCGCTCGCGCCCCTTCGCTCAGCCGTCGTCGTCATCATGAAACAGGTGATCCATCGAGCGCGACGGCTCTAGGCATCCGGCCTCGCCGATGACCTTGGCCGGAACACCGGCGACCGTGGTGTTGTGCGGCACCGCCTTGAGAACGACCGATCCGGCTGCGATGCGCGCGCAGTAGCCGATTTCGATATTGCCGAGGATTTTGGCGCCGGCGCCGATCAATACGCCGCGGCGGATCTTTGGATGGCGATCGCCCGCCTCCTTGCCGGTTCCGCCGAGCGTCACCTCTTGCAGAATAGACACGTCGTCCTCGATCAGGGCGGTCTCGCCCACCACCAGGCCGGTGGCGTGATCGAGGAAGATGCCCCGCCCGATGCTCACGGCCGGGTTGATGTCGGTCTGGAATACCGCCGACGAACGGCTCTGCAGATAATAGGCAAAATCCTTACGGCCCCTGCCCCACAGCCAATGGGCGAGGCGGTGCGTCTGGATCGCATGGAAGCCCTTGAAGTAAAGCACAGGCTCGAGGAAGCGGTTGGTCGCGGGGTCGCGATCGACCGTTGCGACGATATCGGCGCGGAAGGCCGCGCCGATCGTAGGCTCGGCCTCGAGCGCGTCGGCATACGCCTGCCGGATCATCTCGGCCGACACTTCGGGGCTGTCGAGCCGCTCGGCCACGCGGTGCACGACCGCCGCCTCCAAACTGTCGTGGTGCAGGATGGTCGAATAGATGAAGGTCGCAAGTTCGGGCTCGCGACGCGCGATCTCCTCGGCCTCGCCGCGGATGCGCGCCCATACCGGGTCGACCTTTTCGAGCGCTCCAGCTCTCACCTGCCGCTGGGCCATGATCGTCTCCCGCACATTTCGTCCCTCGCGTCAGCTTAGCACAATTTGACCGGGCAATAGGCGTATATGGAGACTGCGCCGCCAAAGCGGGAGATGCGTTAACAACCATCAAGCGCGCGAAAGGAATAGGCCTACCGCGGTGTGGGCCGCGCGAACGGACACGCCGTAGAGGCTTGCAAAGTCCTCAAGGCTGCTCCGCGAGAAAGCGCAGCACCGCCGCCTTGAACGTCTTGTCCCCCACCGCGAGCATGTGATCTCGCCGGGGGATGTCGAACGCCCGGCCGGAAGGCAGCAGCGCCGCAAGATCGTGCGCCGACCCCGCAACCACGTCTTTGGTGCCGACCGCGACCAGCACCGGCGCGCGAATCGCTTTGACTTCCGCGCGCGTCAAGGTCTGGCGCGAGCCACGGATACAGGCCGCGAGCGCCTCGAGGTCGGATTTGGTCTGCTCGGCAAAGGCGCGGAACGTGCGTCCTACGGAATCGCTGACATCCGCGAGCGAGGGGGCCTCGAGCGCCTGCGCGATGCTCTCCGGCAAGCCAACGCCGTCGACGAGATGAATGCCCAACCCGCCGAACACGGCCCGGCGCAGGCGCGCAGGATAGGCGAGCGCGAAAAACGCCGCGATGCGCGCCCCCATGGAGTAACCCATCACGTCGGCACGAGCGAGATCGAGATAATCGAGCAGCGCGAGCACGTCCTCGGCCATGCGGGCGCTGTGATAGGCGGCCGGATCATAGAGCTTGCTCGATGCGCCGTGCCCGCGATTGTCGAGCGCGATCACGCGCCGCCCGGCGTTGGTCAGCGTCGCAACCCAGCCCGGATAGACCCAATTCACCTCGGCGGTCGAAGCGAAACCGTGCACGAGGACGGTCGGATCGCCCTCCCCTTCATCGAGAAACGCGATTTCCACGCCCTCGTGCTGAAAACGCTGCATGTTCGCACTGCCCAAAGCCTCGTCCTCGGGCCGCACGGCGGGGACGCTAGAGCGCAGTCGCATGAGATGGAATCAGCGCGAGCGGCAAACTCGGTCTGCTCGCTCCCCCCTTGCGGGTCAGGCGTAGCCTGCGACGCACGCAATAGCGTTCGGTGATCCGTTCGGCCATACGCTTGAGCGACGAGACGAAACCGAAGACGGTCACGATCGCCCAGAACACCCACGTCGCGAGGTTGAAGGTGCCCACCGTGAGGACAATAGCGCCGCGGCCCGCGAGCTTGAGGATCGCGCGGGTCTTGCCGCCCTTGGCCGCAGCGAGGCGCGCGATCCTCGACATGTCGCGCGATCCTTCGGCGACCTTCAATCCGTCGAGCGCGGCTCGCGTTCCGGCACGGGCCTGCACGCGTCCCACGTCGCCGACGAGCCGCACAAGTTCTTGCGCCTTTTCGACCTTGACCGCCTCGCGCGCGCCGCGCATGGCGGCCGCGGGCTCGGCGATGCTTGCGCTGCTGATCGCACGCTTAAGCGCCGTCCAATCGACGACCTCGCGCAGCGCGCGGTTAATCCACGCCGCCATCGCTCCGCCGAGCCGGCCGGTCTTGCGCGCCGCCTTGACCACCGTCAGGCCCACGCGCACGGGTGCGGCCGCGCCGACCGTCGCATAGGTTCCCGCGGTCACCGCCAGACCGACGCAAGCCAAACCGAGGACGAGCTCATCGCCGTCACGGCCGGCGGCAAGCCGCGTACCCTCGCGCAGCGCATCGCGCACATCGCCGAGCACGAACAGATCCCCGACCGCCGTCCCCGCGAGCCCTGAAATGTCCTCGGCTTCACCAACAATGAGACCGCGGGCGAAGCTCCCAAGCGAGCGCGAGGCGGTGGCGAGGCTTGCATTCGCACGTTCGACCTTGTCGGCAAGCGCAGGATCGATCGGAAGATTCCGCTCGCGGGCGAGAGCAAGAAAACTCATGGCGAGGTCGGCGTCGTTGGCGGCGAGCGCGGCATCGATCTCACGCGTCGCAACCGCGGCGTCGAACGAGCGTGCAACCGCGTGATCGGCGAGCGCCGCCGGATCGTCCTGGGCAGCGAGCAGGACTTGCGCCTCGAAAGCGCGCGGCGCGGCGGCAAGCGCGGCGAGCGCCGAAGCAACGGCGAGAGCGAGCGGCACTGCGATGCGCGCTGCGGTCACGGAATCGTTCTCTTGCGCCCCCCGCCCCCAATTTCGTCAAACACGGTGGCGCCGGCAAGGGACCACGGCGAAAAATTGGCGGGGAAACGCAACCGCCGCGCGCTCCGAAAAATCGCAGTTCGACCGCGGATTAGGACGATTGGCCTAGCCATCGCCAACCAGCCTGGCTATGGTGCCGCACGCTTGCGGGGCGCGTAACCTCGACGGTCACGTCGACATCATGCGACGATCGGCAGCAGCATCGCGACGGGTCAAGGCGGACGAAGAGATGGCGGAGCGGGTCGTTCCTCACTTCCACAACACACCGGGCGTCGCGGTCATCGAGATCGGCGCGCGCGAGTTCATGTGCGAGGGCGAGTTGGCTCCGTTTGATCACCCGCACGTGTTCCTCGACATGGGCGATGCGAGCGAAATCATCTGTCCCTATTGCTCGACGCTGTTCCGCTACGATCCCACGCTCGATCCCCATGCGGCGCGCCCGGCGGAATGTGCGCTGGCGGACGGGACGACCGCCTAACGGCAGGAATTGATGCGACGGAGACATGAGCCGTGGCGTCCTCGCGCACCGTCATCGTCGCCGGCGCGGGGATCGGGGGGCTGACTGCGGCCCTGGCGATTGCGCGGCATGGACTCCATGTCACCGTATTCGACCAGGCGCAACGCCTCGAGGAAACCGGCGCCGGCATTCAACTGTCGCCCAACGCATCGCGCATTTTGATTGCGCTCGGCCTCGGCGAGCAATTGCGGCGACATGTCGTCGCTCCCGAAGAGCTGCGGATCATGAACGCGCGGACAGCGCGTGTGCTTGCGCGCGCGCCGCTCGGCGCGGTCGCCGAGAAGCGCTACGGCGCGCCCTACTGGGTGATCCATCGCGGCGACTTGCAAGCCGTGCTGATCGACGCGGTGCGCGTCCATCCCGGTATCGTTCTCAATCTCGGCGCCAGGGTCGAGGATTTCGCCCTCAACGAGGACGGCATCACGGTCTTCGCGCGCTCCGCACAGCATCGGGTCGAAGATCGCGGCGTCGCGCTCATTGCGGCCGACGGGTTGTGGTCGAACCTGCGCCGGCGCCTTGGTCATCGGCGGGAGCCGCGCTTTGCCCGCCGCACCGCCTGGCGCGCCCTTGCTCGCGCCGACGCGCTGATGCCGGAACTGCGGGCGCCGGCGGTCAATCTCTGGTTCGGTACCAGGGCTCACCTCGTGCACTATCCGGTCCGCGGCGGCAGCCTCATCAACGTCGTTGCCATCGTACGCGACGACTGGCGCGAGCCTGGGTGGAGTGCGCCCGGCGAGCGCGCGGAAATCCTCGCCCGCTACCGCACGCCGATGTGGTCGGCGGTCCCGCGCGCGATCCTTGCCGCGCCGGAGCACTGGCAGAAATGGGCGCTCTACGACCGACCACCCCTTGCCCGTTGGGGCAAGGGCGCCGTCACATTGCTGGGGGATGCGGCCCACCCCATGCTGCCCTATCTCGCCCAGGGTGCGGCCATGGCGATCGAGGACGCAGCGGTGCTCGCGCAACGGCTGGCGGACGCCCGCGACGATCCCGCCGGCGCCATGCGCCGCTACGAGCGGCAACGGCGCGAGCGCGCCGCGCGCGCCCAACGCGCCGCCCGCCGCAACGGGATCGTCTATCAGTTGGGCGGACCGGGGGCGTTTCTGCGCACGCTCGCGCTCACCGCCATCGGCGGCGAGCGGCTGCTCGCGCGCTACGATTGGCTCTATGGCTGGAGGCCGGGCTGAGGCTAAGATCGCCTCCAGCATGCCGCTCTTTGCGACCACCATCGCCGGAAGCCTGCCGAAGCCCGCCTGGCTCGCCGAGCCCAATCGATTGTGGCCGCCCTGGCGGGCCGCCGGTGCGGCACTCGCGGACGCCAAGCGCGACGCGACCCTGCTCGCGCTCAAGCTGCAGGAGGATTGCGGCATCGACGTCGTCACCGACGGCGAGCAGTCGCGCCAGCATTTCGTGCACGGCTTTCTCGAATTCGTCGACGGGATCGATTTCGCGCGCAAGGTCGAGATCGGCATCCGCGCCGACCGCTACAAGGCGATGGTGCCGACCGTCACGGGTGCGCTTCGCCTCAAGGCGCGCGTGCATGCACGCGAGGCGCAGCTCGCGCGCGCCCACACCAAGCGCAAGCTCAAGTTTACGCTGCCGGGACCGATGACCATCGTTGATACGGTCGCGGATGCCCACTACGGCGACCGGACGAAGATGGCGATGGCGTTCGCCGATCTCCTCAACGCCGAGGCCCGTGCGCTCGAAGCCGATGGCGTGGATGTCATTCAGTTCGACGAGCCGGCGTTCAACGTCTATCTGCGGGAGGTCGAGGCGTGGGGCATCGACGCGCTGCACCGCGCGATCGAGGGCCTGACCTGCACCACCGCCGTTCACATTTGCTACGGCTACGGCATCAAGGCCAACATCGACTGGAAGGCAACGCTCGGCAGCGAATGGCGCCAGTACGAGCAGATTTTCCCGGCGCTTGCCAAGAGCCGGATCGCTCAGGTTTCTGTCGAGTGCCGAAATTCCCGTGTTCCGATCGGCCTGCTGAAGCTTCTCGACGGCAAGGACGTGCAGGTTGGCGCGGTCGATGTGGCGAGCGAGGAGGTGGAAACCCCCGACGAGGTGGCCGCGGTTATCGGCGAAGCGGCGAAATACCTCCCCAAGGAAAGCATCATCGCCGGCACCAACTGCGGCATGGCGCCGATGCGGTGGGACATCGCCTTCGGCAAGCTCGAGGCGCTCGGCAAGGGCGCCGAACTCGCGCGCAAGCGATTCGCATAAGCGTGAGATCAATCAGCGCTGTCGATCGCTGCGGCTGAGCACGTCGATAAGCTCGCTGACCTTGCCGCCGCGGCCGCTCAGTTGATGTGGACCAGGGCGCCGCCATCGACCGGGAGCGCGACGCCGGTAATGAAATTCGCCTCATCGGACGCAAGAAACAGGGCCGCGTTTGCCACGTCCCAGGCCGTACCCATTTTGTGACGCAACGGCACCCGCGCATCGCGCGAGGCCGCGACCTCGGCCCGGTTTTTCCCGCTGACGCGGGCGCGCGTATCGACCGCCATGGGCGTGTCCATCAATCCCGGCAGGATGACGTTGGCGCGCACTCCGAATTCGGCATTCTGGATGGCGATCTGCTGAGTGAACGCGATCATCGCGGCCTTGGTCGCCTTGTAGGCCACGTTGGGATACTGCTCCCAGGCGGCGACCGACGAGATCGTGATGATGACGCCGGAGCGTTGCGCGCGCATCAGCGGCAAGACGTGCTTGCAGGCCATGATGGCGCCGCGCAGGTTGATGGTCGCGATGCGGTCGAATGCCGCCTCGGTGATCTCGGCGAGCGGCGCGTCGCCGCCGGCAATGCTCACGCCGACATTGTAGTGAAGCACATCGACGCGGCCCCAGCGCTGCCGTGCGGCCTCCACCATCGCCACGAGTGTCGACTCCTTGGTGACGTCCGCCTCGAACGCAACGCAGTCCCCGCCCGACTGTCGCGCCATGGCCACCGTTTCCTCGGCAGAGGACAGATTGTTGTCGACGGCGAGCACTTTCGCTCCCTCCTGCACGAAGCGCAGCACCGTGGCGCGGCCGTTGCCGATGCCCTCGCCCGGCGACTGGCCGGCGCCGACAACGATGGCGACCTTGTTTTTGAGACGCATGGAGCCCTCGAATGCATTGATGCCCCCCACAGCTTATGGACATTCGGCAACGGGGTGGAACTCGGAGTTTGCGCTGAGGCCCAATATGACACCCAAATGACGGCAGAACGAAACGAGTATCCCCTTCGCCGGGTCGTTATTCACAAGGGACCGGCATCGGCGGCTGGCGGTGTCATACGGCTGTAGAAGGCGCCGGCTAGGCCATTCGCAGGGGCGGCGGACTGCGCATGCTCGTTGCCGAACGCATTTCGAAAAATTTCGGCACCACGGCGGCGGTGGCCGATGCGTCGTTCCAGATCGACCGTGGCAGCTTTACCGGGGTCATCGGCCGCTCGGGGGCGGGAAAATCCACGCTTTTGCGCGTGATCAATCGCCTCATCGACCCGAGCGAGGGGCGGATCCTCTACGAAGGGACCGATATCACCGCACTGCGTGGGGCGGCGCTGCGGCAATGGCGCGCCCGGGCCGCAATGATTTTTCAGCAGTTCAATCTGGTGGGCCGCCTTGACGTACTAACCAACGTCCTAATGGGGCGTCTCGGCGCCGTGCCGTCCTGGCGCGCGCTCACGAACCTGTGGCCCGAGGAGGACAAAGCGATCGCCATGTCGGCGCTCGAGCAGTTCGGCATCGCTGCCCTCGCCGCGCAACGGGCCGATCAACTGTCCGGCGGCCAGCAGCAACGCGTCGCCACTGCCCGCGCGCTGGTCCAGGAGCCCGATCTCGTCCTTGCCGACGAGCCGGTCGCCTCCCTCGACCCCGCCAACACCCGCGTGGTCATGGATGCGCTGCTGCGGATCAACAAGCACTTCGGCATCACCGTCATCTGCAACCTGCACTCGCTCGATCTCGCGCGCAGCTATTGCGACAGGGTGATCGGCATCGCTGCCGGCCGTCTGGTGTTCGAAGGGGCGCCGAAGATGCTCACCCAAGCGGTCGCACGCGAACTGTTCGGGCTCGACGGCGGGGACGAGGCTCTCCCCGCGCCTAGCGGGATTCCGGAGCCGGTAGCCGCCTTCGCCGAGGCAGCGACCGCGTAGGGGATCGCGTCGTTCAGGGTCGGAAGGAAAACGAACAAGGTCATATCAAAATCGACAGCATCGAGAGGACATCATGCTCAATCGCCGTCATCTATTGGCCACCACGGTGGTGCTCGCCCTCACCGGCATTACTGCCTTCGCACAAAGCTGGAGCTCGCAATATCCCGAGCTCGTGTTCGCCAAGGTACCTGACGAGAACGCGTCCGGTACCGCCGAGCGTTGGGCGCCGTTCGTGAACTACCTGTCGAAGGAACTCGGCACCAAGGTGACGTTGCGCATCGCCAATGACTACGCTGCAGTCGTCGAAGGTCAGCGTGCCGGCAATATCCACATTGCGATGTACGGTCCCGCGTCCTACGCCCGCGCCTATATCACCGGCGCCAAGGTCGAGCCGTTTGCGATCGAGGTCAGCGGCGATGGCACCAAAGGCTATTACTCGGTGCTCTACGTCAAGGCGCAAGCGCCCTACATGACAATCAAGGACCTCAAAGGCAAAAATCTCTGTCTCGTCGACCCAAACTCGACCTCGGGCAACAACGTTCCGCGCTTCGCCATGGATAAGATGGGCCTCGATCCGGAGAACTTCTTCGGCAAGGTCATCTATGCCGGCAGCCACGAAAATGCGGTCATCGGCGTTGCCCAGGGCACCTGTGATGCGGCGTTCAATTGGTGGAACGACGAGCAGGAATCGAACCTCTTGCGTATGGAGCGCAAGGGCATGGCCAAAGCGGCAGATTTCCGCATCATTTTCAAGTCCGACCTGATCGTGAATTCGCCGATGGCCTATCTCACGGCCCTGCCGGAGAATTTGAAGACCGCCATCAAGAAAGCCGTGCTCGAAGTCCATGCCAAGGACCCGGCCGCCTTCGACAAGATTTATGAAGGCAAGCAGCTTCCCTTCGTGGAGGTCGACCACAAGGCCTACGAGCCCGTGGTTGAGATGATCAAATTCGTCGACGACGCCCCGCGCGGGGCTTTGGCCTGCCCCGCCGCCGCGTCCTGGCGCGTCCCTGAAGGCCCGACTATGCCTGGCGCCCTCCTTCGCCTCCCACCGGAGCAACTTGAACACGCATTTTCGGTCTACGCCGCCGCGGTCGCAGCGAAGCGTCTGCGCACCGCACTCGGGCTCTCGTGCCTGCTCGCCGCCATCGCGCTCGCGGGTATTGGCGGCGAAGTGGACTTGGTCAAGCTCGCCAGCAATATCGACCGATTTCCGAACTATATACGCAGCCTCGTGCCGGACCTGTCATGGGCCAACTTCGGCGCGGACGTCGCCGAGTGGTTCTGGAACCTCGATGTGTGGCTCCAGCTGCTCGCCGATACCCTGCTGATCGCGTATCTCGGGACCTTGCTCGGCGCGGTGGGCGCATTCTTGGTCTGCTTTTTTGCCACCGCTAATCTCGAGCCGCGCAACTCCATCCGCTTCGTGAGCCGTCGGTTCCTCGAGTTCTGCCGCACCGTCCCGGAGATCGTGTTTGCGCTTCTGTTCGTGGTGGCGTTCGGGCTGGGAGCGATGCCGGGAGTGCTGGCGCTAGCCATTCATTCCATAGGTGCGCTCGGCAAGCTCTTCGCCGAAGTCGTAGAAAACATCGACATGCGTCCGGTCGAGGGCGCCACCGCAACCGGTGCCAATCGCGTGCAGACGATCCACTTTGCGGTCCTCCCCCAGGTGGCGTCCAATTTCACCTCGTATGCGCTGCTACGGTTCGAGATCAACGTGCGCACCGCCGCGGTGATGGGTTTTGTCGGGGCGGGCGGGATCGGGCAGGAGCTCGTGGTCGCGATCCGCAAGTTCTATTACACCGACGTCTCCGCCATTCTCCTGCTCATCCTCGCGACCGTCATGGTGATCGATCTTGTCACCGAGCAGCTGCGCCATCGGCTTATCGGTGCAGAGCGCCGGCCATGAGCGAAACGTTACGCGAGGTCGCGCTACGCGATCTGCAAGGCTTGCGCGCTCGCCACCGCGAAGTCTTTGCCCCCGATTGGCGCCGACGAACGGCGCTCCTTGCGGGGATCATCCTGGCCCTCGTACTGGCCGCCTATGGATTTTGGCGGCTCGACTTCTCGTTGACCCGCCTGGGCTCTGGTTTGGGGCAGATCGCGCAGATGGTGAGCCTGATGTTTCCGCCCTCGCCCGGCAACCGGCTGCCGCTCTACCTGCAGGCGCTGACGGAAACTTTAGCGATTGCGCTCTTGGGAACGCTGACCGCCGCCGTGCTGGCGTTTCCCGTGGGCTTTTTGGCTGCCAAAAACGTGGTCCCGAACATCTTCGCACACTTTGCCGTGCGGCGTGTGCTCGACGTCTTCCGCGGCGTCGATGTGTTGATCTGGGCGCTGATTTTCATCAATGTCGTCGGACTCGGACCATTCGCCGGCATCCTGGCCATTACGGCCTCGGATTTCGGTTCATTCGGAAAATTGTTTTCCGAGGCGATCGAGGCGGCCGATAAGAGGCCGGTCGAGGGCGTGATCGCCAGCGGCGGCACGCGGCTGCATGCGCTGCGTTTTGCGCTGATACCGCAGATTTTTCCAGTGATCGCCAGCCAGGTGCTGTACTACTTCGAATCCAACACGCGCTCCGCCACCATCATCGGTATCGTCGGCGCCGGCGGCATTGGCCTCCACCTCGCCGAGCAGATCCGCATCCTCGAGTGGAATGTCGTGGCCTTCCTGGTGCTGATGATCCTCGTCGCGGTGGCCATCATCGACTGGGTTTCGAGCCGCCTGCGCTTCGCCATCATCGGCCGCGCGGCATTGGTCCTATGAAATCATCGCAGAGGGATCTGCAGCGGGATGATGGTCGCGCTGCACGGGCTTTTCCGGCTGGCATGTGAGGCCGAGCAAACGGGCGGCCGAACAGCCGGTCATCCGCGAAGTGCCCCTTGCGTTTTCAAGGCGGCGCACGCGCGCCGGACGAGGCGATTTCGCCGGCGCCGCATCCGAGCTACCATCGGTTTCAAGAACAAGCCCATTCGGAGGAA
>WNGJ01007992.1_pt1 | contig 15338 bp, 19 predicted proteins | sample 5400611 | NCBI WGS metagenome assembly WNGJ01 (sample SAMN13153375, study PRJNA577476) | soil metagenome | isolation source: 40 cm soil or saprolite under Garry oak tree replicate 1 | place: USA:California | collected 2016-06-15
CCCCAACCCCGCCGCGCGCGGTCGATGAACAGGCCACCGCCATAGCTGCGACGGTTGTAGATGACGATCCCGCCGGTATAGATGAATGGCGCGTAGCCGTACCGCGGGTAGAAGAACGGATCGTAGAACGTGGCCCCGCAGAAGAACGGGTCGTAGAAGAACGGATCGAAGCACGAGCTGGAGGCGAAGCCGTAGCCGTAATACGGCCAGCCGTAGCCATAGCGGAAGCCCAGGCGCCAGCCGTAGGGCGAGTAGTAGTGGCGGTAGCCGCTGTAGTAGTTGTCCGACGCCGCGACGGTATAGTGCACCGCGTCGTAATCGAAGTGCCCGTCGGGCACCATGCGCTGCACGATGTCGAGCAGCGCCTGCTCCTTGTCGTCCCCGTCGCGCGTGCCGAGCACGCGGTAGTCCCAGTGATCGCCGCGCACGAACTCCTCGAACTTGAACGGCGCCGCCGACCGGGCCGCGAGCACGACGCCCGAGCCATCGCCGTCGTCGACGGAGAACGCCTCGCGGTCGCCGCGGCCCCGTACCTCGAGCGTCTTGCCGCCGCGCACGAAATCGTCGTCGCTGGGATCGAGCGGGAACAGCACCCGCACGCGCCCCTGAGCGTCGCTGCGGAGCACGACGACATACCCATCTTCGTCCGTGCGGACCTTCACGCGCGCCTTGTCGCCGCGCTGGAAATAGTTGTCTTGGTTGAGCGAAACTTTGATGGGTGGGTCGTCACTGCGCAGCGCGTTCGCCGCCGGGTCGGGCGGCGCAGCAGCGAGCAGTGAGACCATGAGTGTGAGAACCATAAGTCCTTCCTCTTATATACCCCTAAGAGGGCAAACACATCAAGAAGCATGCCGGTTTCCGTTCGCTGCCCCAGGGCTCCCGGTGCGCCACCCTGACCTCCTCCGGGGACAGCGGCATGTCCCGGAGCGAGACATCGCCTCACCAGCGATCCGGCCTCCCGGCGTCCGGCACGAACAGGCTCTGCCCGAAACGCGACCTCCCGAACGCGCCGATCAGCGCCTGGGTCTCGGGCGCGACCAGAAAGTCCGCGAACGCCTTGCCACCGGCCGTGTTCACGCGCGGTGCATTCTTCGGATTCACCTCCATCACGTGATACACGTTGTAGAGCAGCGAGTCGCCCTCGACCTCGGGCACGAGCTGCAACTTGTCGCGCCAGGCGAGGTAGGTAGCGCGGTCGGTGATCGTGTACCCGCGCTTCTCGTCCGCCATCTGCAAGGTCGCCGCCATCCCCTGGCCTGACTCGATGTACCAGCCCACCCCCGCCGCCGCCCCCACCGCCGCGCCCGTCGGCGGTGCGACGCCGGCCTGCTTCCAGAGCTGCAGCTCGCGTTGGTGGGTCCCCGACCGGTCGCCGCGTGAGATGAAGGTGGCCCGTGCCGCCGCGGTGCGGCGCAGCGCGGCGACGGCGTCGCTCAGGCCCCGCAGGCCGGCGGGGTCGGCCGCCGGACCCACGATGAGGAAGTCGTTGTGCATGACCAGACGGCGATGCAGGAAGTACCCCGAGTCCGCGAGCACGCGCTCCGCCTCCGGCGCGTGCGACAGCACCACGTCGGCGTCCCCCCGGCGTCCCATCTCGAGCGCCTGGCCACTGCCGACGGCGATGACTTTGACCCGGTACCCGGTCTGACGCGCGAACACGGGCAGCAGCGAATCGAGCAGCCCGGCGTCACGGGTGGAGGTGGTGGTGGCGAGGAGAACCTCGCGGTTCTGGACGGTGGAGGGCGGTGAAAGGCGGTGAAGGGCGGTGGAGGAGAGCGCGACCAACACAAGCGGCAGCACCCTCCACCGCCCTCGACCGCCCTCGACCGCCCTCGACCGCCGTCTCATCTCACCACCGCACCTGCAGCTGCACCACGCCGCGGTTGTTCTCGAGCTGCACCACCTGCTCCCGGAACACCTCGTAGTCGGCCATCACCTTGAAGTCGTCCCCGCGGATGAAGTACTGCAGTCCGACGAGGTAGCCGGTCGAGCGGTCGGTCGCGACCTGATCGCTCGGGTCGTATTGCTCGACGCGGCCCAGCAACTCCACCAGGTCGGCCCAGCAACTCCACCAGGTGAGGAACGACGATGTACCCCGCCAGGGCGTACCAGCCGACCGTATGAACGTCTGTCCTCCGGCTGCGGTCACGGATGTACTCGGCACGGGCCACGGCGCGCGTCGTCCGGTACATCGCCTGGGCGTCGACTGCAGCGCTGTCGCTGTAGCCCGCGAAGGCGCCGCCCACGTCCAGTCCCCTGACCGGCGTAACCGTGGCGCGCGCGAAGTAGGCCATGCGATTGTCCGGATTGGCGGCGCGGTTCGGCCCCTCGCCGTTGACGACGGCGCCCTGCAGCGTCACCCGGTCCGGAATGCGCCACTCCAGCTCGGCGCCGATGTCGCGCCTGGCGGCGGTGACGATGTGCGAGCGCTCCGTGGTCTCGAGCATCCCCGAGCTGAGCAGCGATTCGAGGGCGAACGGGACGCGGAACTGCCCCACCGTGCCGGTCCACCGCTGGTGCGTCAACCGCACGAAGAGATCGGTGATCGACACCGTCAGCGGGGACGCGGGCGGCGTGGCCGGCGCGCCGGTGGTGCGCATCTCGACCTGGGCGCGGTACGAGGCCCACGCGGTGAGCGACCCTTCGAGGGCGAACCGCGCGCGCCGCAGCAGGAACGTGGCGGAGTCTCCCACGCTCTGGAAGCGGGGCTGGATGTAGCCGGAGATCTTGGGCGCGGCCGACAGTGCGGCCGGCGTCTGAGCGAGCGCGGGCGTGGTCAGGGGCCGGCGAGCGACAACGCAGCGAGGACCGGGCTCGAGCGCACGTGACTGCCTTTCGCGTGATGGGAGGGAGCGGACTGCGCCGGGCGCCGAAGCTAGCGCGCCGCGAGTCGATAGGCAAGCCGCTGCCTATCGGCGGAGGATCTTGCGAAACGCCGCGAGACTGAGCCGCTCCACTTCCCGCCGCCAGTGCGCGAACACCTTGAGGAGCCGGCGGGCCTCAGGAGTGAGCCGCGCGCTGCCCCGGCTGGAGCCGCCGCGCGTGGTCGTGAGCACCTTGGCGCCGAGCACGCGCTCCATCTGGCGGATGCGGTTGAGGCAGGTGCGGTAACTCCAGCCCACCGCCTGCCCCGCCGCTCGGATCGTCCCGGTGCGATCGACCGCGTCGAGGAAGCGGAGATAGCGCGGCCCCATGAGGAACGCGCCGTCCCAGTTCAGCCACAGCTTCTGGCGCGGCGCCAGGTGCGCGCGCAGCGAGCCGCGGCGGGAGGAGGGCATGAGGGGGCAGGGTGCGCTAGATTGAACGGCGAAACGTAGCCACGGTCGGTCCGATGAGCCAACTGCTCGACGCCGCGGCCGGCATTCCCAACGCCAGCGAGCCGATTCCCGGGATCGTGACCGGCGCGCAACCCACACTGGAGCATCTGGCGGCCCTCAAGCAGGCAGGGTGCCAGGTCCTGCTCGACATCCGCGAGCCGATGGAGCCGCGTCCGTTCCGCACTCCCGACGCGGTCCTGGCCGCGGGGCTCGAGTACGTGAGTATCCCCGTGAGCCACGGGCCGCTCAATGACGCGACGTTCGACCAGCTGCGGACGACGGTGCGAGACCTCGCGGGGAAAAAGCGCGTCTTCTTCCACTGCGCCAGTGGGAACAGGGTGGGCGTCGTGCTGATCCCCTACTTCATGCTCGATCAGGGAATGAGTGAGGAAGACGCCGTGACGGAAGCGATGCGCATCGGGATGCGCAATGCCGGGCTCATGGAAGAAGCGTTGGATTACGTGAGGCGCAGGACGTAGGTCGACACAGATCAGAACAGGCTGGTCTGGGACCGCAGCTTGTCCGGCTCCACCGGACTCACCCCGATCAGGCGCTGCATCTCCCTCGCGCTCGCCGGCGCGTGTCCCTGGAAGTGATTGCTGAAGTAGCCATACACCGACGAGACTCGCGCCGCGAGCGCGGCGAGGGCCATCGCCCACATCGAGAGCTCGCGGTCGCGGCTCACCTGCACCGCCGAGAAGTCCTCGATGCGCTTGCCGCCGCCCATCCAGCGCACGTAGGCGAAATCAGCGGTGGGGCGGATGGCGAGCTCGATCATCTCCTCACGCTCGAGCCAGCGCCCCTCCACCAGGACCAGGGCGACACCGTGGCGGTGCAGTAAGTCGAGCAGCTTCGGCCCGACCCAGCCGCGCTGGCGGAGGGCCGAACTCGGGCCCGAGCTGCACCAGCAGGGGGCCCAGCTTTTCGCCGAGCAGCCGGGCGCGCTCGCAGAACAGCGTCAGCTGCTCGGGGTCCGGAGCCTGCGCCTCGGGGGTGAGCTCGCGCGGCAGTTTCAGCGCGAAGCTGAATCGAGCCGGCACCCGCTCCGCCCAGCCGCGCACCACGTGCTCGCCCGGCGTCGCGTGATAGGTCGAGTCGACTTCGACCGTGCCGAAAGCCCTGCTATAGAAGGAGAGGAAGTCGTGCGGCTTCGTGCCAGCGGGATAGAAGGGCCCGACCCAGGCGGGATAGTTCCAGCCCTGTGTACCCACATGGATCCGCGAACCCGGCCCTACGGCTCTGTGCAACGTATCTCTTGCAACGCCTCCTTGCTACGTCTTTGTGCTACGTCTTTGTGCTACGCCTTCGTGCTACGCCTTTCCGTTTTTACGGATTTCGATGCCAATACATCCTCATCTCCGTGATCTTGCCGTCTTTCGTCTCGCAGAACATCGCGCCGCGCGCGTCCACCCACTCGCCGCTGCGGCGGCGGCGGTAGGTGCAGCGGAACTCCGTGGCGAACCAGGGGCCCGCCGCGTAGATCTCTCCCGACTTGAACGTCACATCCGCCTGGTTGACGGGGATGTCCTTCCAGTAGGCTCGGATGGCGTCGATCCCCACGCTCTGCTCGCTGAAGGGGGTCTCGAGGAACACGGCGTCGGGGGCGAAAACGGACAGGATCCCTTCCACATCCCCGGCCCCCCACCCCCGGCCAAACGTCTCCAGGAGTTGACGATAGGCTGCGTTCATGGCGCCCAATATACCCCAATCTGGAACCGCCGGTCGGCACGTATGGTACACGGGAGGCGACTGCGGGTCGTCCCCGCACATTCGGAGTTTTTCTTTCAGCGTACTCGCTACAGGAGGATCTCACGATGTTGAAGCGGATCATGGCTACGACGGCCGTATTGGCGTGCTTGGCGCTGCCGCTCGCAGCGCAGGGGCACGCGGCGACGCCGGGCAACGAGATGACGCTCACGGGCCAAGTGGTCGACCTGAACTGTTTCACCACAAACGGGGCGTCGGGCGCGGCGCACAAGGGGTGCGCGCAGGCGTGCGCCAAGGCGGGGGTGCCGCTCGGCATCCTGTCGAGCGACGGGACGATCTACCTGCCGGTGAGCGCCAAGCCGGGGGATCCCCAGAACTCGAAGCTCGAGCAGTACATCGAGGGCAAGGTGAAGGTGACGGGTACGCATCGCATGGTGAGCGGGCTGCACACCATCGAGATCAAGACGGTCGCGGCCGCGACCTGATGCGGCGTGCGCTGGGCGCCGGGCTTCTGGCCGCGGCGCTCCTCGCTTGCGGATCCCCGGCGCCCAGCGGCCTCACTCTCCTTTTCCTCCGTCGCTCCCCGGCCGCCTCCCTGGGCGGCCTCTCCTGGGCGCCCGATCCCGAGAACAGCCGGCTGGTGGCGTTCGACGCGCGGCTGCGCGTGGCGCGGAGCTTCACGAGCGCGCGGCTCGCCAACCCGATGGCAGTGGCGGCGCTCGGCACCGAGCTGCTCGTCACCGAGCGCACGGGAGAGGGGCTCGTGCTCGACACGACCGGCCGTCCGGTGCGCGAGTGGGAGAGTCCCAACCTCGCGTCGCTGTACGCCGCGGGCGGGGGCGCCGTCGTGGCGGTACGCTCGCCGTACTACATCCCCCAATTCGCGGCCGAGCCCGACACGGCGCCGCTGATCCGGATCCTCGACACCCTCGGCAGGCCGGTGGCCGGGCTCGCGACGATTCACCTGCCGCCCGTCCCGTTTCTGGCACAGCTGACGAACGCGGGGGCGGTCGCGGTGGGACCCGACCGGTCGGTGTACTTCGCGCCGCTGGTGCGGGACGAGATCCGCAAGTACTCAGCCGGCGGAGCGCTGCGCTGGACCGCGAAACGCGGGCTGTTCCGGAGCGAGGCGGATCCGGAGTTCTTGCCGCCGAAGGGGCGCGACATCGGCGTCCGGAAGGCGCTCGTCAACGTGGCACTCGCCCTCGGGCCGGACGGCCGCCTGTACGCGCTCGGCTCCGACGACTCGGGCGCCACCAAGCTGCGCGTCGACGTCATCGACACGGCGCGCGGCGCGATCCTGGCGACCCGCCACCTCGGGGCCCGCGAGACCGCCGTCGCGGTCGACGCGCGCGGCCGGCTCGCGCTGTTCGACGCCGACTCGCTCGTCGCCGGCCTGGCGCAGCGGGAGCGCGAGCCCTTTACCCCGGGCTTCGCGCTTCCCGACGTACAGGGAGACACCGTCACGCTCGCGCGGTTCGCGGGCAAAGTCACGCTCGTGAACTTCTGGGCCTCGTGGTGCGACCCGTGCCGCGAGGAGTTCCCTCACATGGCCGAGCTGTACCGCGAGTTCGCCCGCAAAGATTTCGAGATCGCCGCGATCTCGGACGACGTAGACCGCGGCAAGATGCTGGCTTTCGTGCGCCAGTTCCGCCCGCCGTTCCCGATCCTGGTGGGCGGGGGGCGCATGAAGCAGACCTACCACTACCGCGGCCTCCCCTACTCCGTGCTGCTCGACCGCCGGGGTCGCGTCATCGAGCGGATTTTCGGATTCGGCGGTGCGGAAGAGTTCGCGAATATGCGCCGGACTATTGCAAACGAGGTGGCCTCTCCCTAGCGTGTACCCGTGACGCTCCCCGTCATCATCGATACCGATCCCGGCATCGACGACATGCTGGCGCTGCTGCTGGCGCTCGCATCGCCGGAGCTGGAGCTGCGCGGCATTTCGGTCTCCTACGGCAACACGGTAGTCGAGAATGCCTACCGGAACGCCGTCGAAATATTGCGGCGAGCGGGACGGCGGGTCACGCTCGGCGTGGGGGCGCGCCGGCCGCTCAAGCGACAGCTTGCGGTGGCGCGGGAGACGCACGGCACGACCGGGCTCGGCTACGCGGAGCTGCCTCCCCCCGGCGTGATCCTCGACTGGGTGAAATCGCTCGAGCGATTGCTCGCCGAGCAGCCGGAGCCGGTCACACTGGTGACGCTCGGGCCGGTGACCAGCCTCGCGTTGGCGCTGCGGCGCGACCCGGAGGTAGTGCGCGCCAAGGTCGGCCGCCACATCGCGATGGTGGGCAATATCGCCGCCCGGGGCAACACGACCCGCTACGCCGAGTTCAACGCCTGGTGCGACCCGGAGGCGCTCGACACGGTGCTCCGTGCCGAGCTGCCGACGGAGCTGGTCGGGCTCGACGTCACCCGCGAGGCCGTGCTCGGCCCGCAGGACGTCACACGGCTGGCGAACTCCCAGTCCCCCAACGCCCGCTGGATCCACGACGCCCTGCGCTTCTACATGGAGTTCCACAAGGAGGCCGAGGGGCTGGACGGGTGCATCGTGAACGACGTGCTGCCGATCGCCCTGCTGCTCCGCCCCGACGCCCTCACGTTCGAGGACCGCAACCTCGTCGTGGGCCTGGACGACGGGGACCACCGGGGGCACACGCGCGTGAAGCCGGACGGAGCGCGCGTGCGGGTCGCCACGCAGGTCGATATGAACAAGGTGCGGCCGCTCCTCTCGGAGCGCGTGTTCCGCTGGGCGACGCGGGCGACGCCGACGGCGATCTCTCAGGAAGGAGCGACCGTGTGACGCCGCTGCCGCGCAAGGTGGCCGTGATCGGCGCCGGAGACATCGGCTGCGGCTGGGCAGCCCTGTGTGCCGCCGCGGGCTGGCCCGTCGCGATCTTCGACGCCAACGCGAGCGGGCTGGAGCGCGCCGCGACCGACGTGCCGCGCCGGGCGCGCGCGCTGGTGGCGCTCGGACACGCCACGCAGGGGATCGTGGAGCGCGGGCTGCTCGAGCTGCAGCAGGGCCGCAGCCTGCTGCAGGCGGTGCAGGACGCCGACTGGGTGATCGAGGCGATCAACGAGGACCTCGTCGCCAAGCAGCGGCTGTTCCACGCCATCGAGGACGTCGCGGGACCCGAGGCGCTCGTCACGAGCTCGTCGAGCGGCATCCCACCGACGGAGCTGTTCGCGCGCTGCCGCCGCCAGGATCGCTGCCTCGTGGCGCACCCCCTCAACCCCCCGCAGCTCATCCCCCTGGTCGAGCTCGTTCCCGGCGCGCAGACGACCCCGGCGATGGTCGCGCGGGCCCACGATTACCTGCGCGCCCTCGGCCGCATGCCGATCGTTCTCAAGAAGCCGGTTCCGGGCTACGTGGTCGGTCGCATCGCCGCGGCGGTGTGGCGGGAGTGCATCGACCTCGTGCTGACGGGCGTGATCGCGGTGGACGATCTCGACCGCGCCGTCTCGCTCGGGCCGGCGCTCGGCTGGGCGGCCGCGGGCCCGCACCTCACCTATCACCTCGCCGCGGGCGACGGCGGCGTGACCGCGTTCCTGCAGCAGCTGCTCGCGAGCTTCGAGGGGTGGTGGGGCCAGCTCGCCACGTGGCAGCGGCTCGAGCCGGAGCAGGAGCGCGCGCTCACGCATGGGGTCGAGCGCGCATATAAGGGAAAGGTCGAAGAACTGCGGGAAGCGCGGGATCGGCGATTATCGGCCATTCTGCGAGCCCTGGAGCAATCTCGCACGGCATAAGAAACGTCACGGGGATACGTCACGAAAAGGCGTCACGAGACTACGTCTTCTCGCGACGCCTTTCTGCTACGTCTCTTCGCGACGTCTTCCCGTGACGCCGTTCTATTTTTTATCCGCCCTGACCATCAGAATCGGAATCCTCGTCATATGCCGTAATGCCGTCGCGACACTGCCGTGAACGACGTCCGCCAGCAGCCGATGCCCGTGCGTGGCCATGGCGATCAGGTCGCACTCCTCACGCTCGGCTGCCGCCGCGATTTCCCGCGCCGGCTCGCCCCCCGCCAGGACCGCGTCGGCGTCGAAGCCTTCCGCCTCTAGCCGGCTGCAGAGGTCCTTGAGATACGCGCGGTCCTCCTTGATCTCCTCGGACTCCCGCAGGTCGAGCTCGTTGATGTTTCGCGCCACCCACCCGTCCGCCACGTGGATGAGGACGAGCGAGGAGCCGAGCTGCTTCGCCAGCTGCCGCACGTGCGCCAGGATGGTCTCGTCCGTGGGGGAGTTTTCGAGCGGCACGAGGATCCGCGAATACATCAAACGCTGCCCCGGAAGATCTGGACCAGGAGCCAGGCATTGAACCCGGCAATCGCCCACGCCACGACCCAGGCGAGCACCTTGAGCCACGCGGGGTTCACGAACTCGCCCATCTTCGCCCGGTCGGAGGTGAACCGGACGAGCGGGAAGACGGCGAAGGACAGCTGCAGGCTGAGGATCACCTGGCTCAGGATGAGGAGCTTGGCGGTGCCGCTCTCCCCGAAAAAGATAGCCGTGAGTGCCGCCGGCACAATCGCGATCAGCCGCGTGATGAGTCGCCGCAGCCAGGGCCGGATCCGGATGTTCAGGAACCCCTCCATGACGATCTGGCCGGCGAGCGTCCCCGTGAGCGTCGAGTTCTGCCCGGACGCGAGCAGGGCGAGGGCGAACACGGCGCTCGCGCCGGCGACGCCGAGCAGCGGGGTCAGCAGCTGATAGGCGTCCTGGATCTCGGCGACTTCGGTATGGCCCGACGTGTGGAACGTGGCCGCCGCGACGACGAGGATGGCCGCGTTGATGAAGAGAGCGCACGTCAGGGCGATGGTGGAGTCGAGGAACGCGTACCGAACCGCCACCCGCTTCCCGGCCGGGGTCTCCTCGTAGCGCCGGGTCTGCACCACGGACGAGTGCAAGTAGAGGTTGTGCGGCATCACCGTCGCACCGAGAATGCCGATGGCGATGTAGAGCTTGTCACCGTCCGCCAGGATCGAGGAGCGCGGCACGAAGCCCGCCGCGACGGCCGCCAGGTCGGGGCGCGCGATGATGATCTCGAACAGGAAGCAGCCCGCGATGGTGGCGATCAGGGCCACCACCAGCGCCTCGAGTAGTCGGAAGCCCTTGTGCTGGAGGAACAGGACGAGCAGCACATCGAGCGCGGTGATCGCGATGCCCCACGGCAGCGGGATCGCAAACAGCAGGTTCAGGGCGATCGCCGACCCGATCACTTCCGCCAAGTCGCAGGCGGCGATGGCGATCTCGCAGATCACCCACAGCCCGATGGAGCTGGGCCGCGAGAAGTGATCCCGGCACGCCTGCGCCAAGTCCCGTCCGGTGACGATCCCGAGCTTCGAGGCGAGCCCTTGCAGCAGAATCGCCATGAGGTTCGAGAGCAGAATCACGCTCAGCAGCGTGTAGCCGAACTTCGAGCCGCCGGCCAGGTCGGTGGCCCAGTTGCCGGGATCCATGTACCCCACGGCCACCAGATAGCCGGGACCGGCGAACGCGAGCGCCTTGCGCCACCAGGCCCCTTCGCGAACCGGGACGGTGCGATAGACCTCGGCGAGACTGGGCGCGAGCCGCGGCCGCCGCCACCCCGGCTCGGGCTGCTGGCCGGCCGCCCCGGCCTCAACGGCCCGCGTAGCCACGGTCCGTCACCGGCACTTCCCGGCACCACAGGGCGAGCGCCAGCTCGCGCCCCACGACGCGCGGATCGCCCGACGGGACGAGTCCGATCGTCGTAGGCCCGTTGAACGGCTGGCGGTCGGTTACCGTGAGCAGCACGCCAGGCGTGAGCCCCTGCTCGGCGAAATAGCGCAGGCGCGCGGGATCCTGCGTCCCCACCTGCCGCAGCTCGAGCTTCGTGCCGACTCCCGCGTCGGCGAGGGACACGAGCTCGGCTTCCTCGATCTCGCCCGTCGCGGTCGGAATGGGATCGCCGTGCGGGTCGTATTGCGGGTTCCCCAGCGCTCGCGCCATGCGATCGATCAGCTCGTCCGAGACGGCGTGCTCGAGCCGCTCGGCTTCCGCGTGCACGCCGCCCCAATCGTAGCCGAGCTGCTGCGTGAGATAGAGCTCGAGAATGCGGTGGCGGCGGATCATGCGCAGCGCCGCGCGCCGCCCCTGTGCCGTGAGCTGGACTCCCCGATACGGGACGTGCTCGATCAGCCCGGCTTCCGAGAGCCGCTTCACCATCCCGCTCACCGAGGGCGGCGCGACCTCGAGCATCGCGGCGATGTCGCTCGTCGCGGCGAAGCCGCCCTGGTTGGAGAGGTGGTAGATGACCTTGAGGTAGTCCTCCACTGAACGTGTCAGCGGCGGATTGGCGTCCCGGAGCGTTGCATGCATGCCGATTCTCCCTGCCGGAAAGGCGCTAGAACAGGGGCTGTAACCAGCCGGTTATCAGCGGTCAGTAAAACGACTTAGCAGACAATAACTCTTCAACATTAGACTACGCTAATTCCTAGATACTGTCAAGCGAAGATGTGGATTTTGAGGGACTACAGAATGAGCTTATAAGACGGCGCCAATCAGCTGGAGGAACGGGGTCAGGATGCGCTCCGTCATCCCCCAAATCACCTCGCCTTCGATGACGTAGGCGGGAAACGTGCGCTCGACGCCCCGCACCGCGATCGTCAGGTCACGGCGCGCGCCGGGCCGGGATAAACGAGCGAGCGGGAGCCAGAACGCGCGCTGCACCTCGGCGCCGGGCAGGAGCGCCGGGCGAGACGGGAGTGCGAACACGAACGGGCGCACGACGACGGGGGGAAGCGTGGGAGTTCGTGGGTAGAGGTCGTCGAGCACGCCGAGGCGCTCCGCGACCGAGAGCTCGACCCCGGTCTCCTCGCGCGTCTCCCGGATCGCCGTCGCCAGGAGATCGACGTCGGCGGGATCGTAGCGGCCGCCCGGCAGCGCGACCTGCCCGGACCAAGGATCGTCGCTGCGCTCGGCGCGCCGGATGAAGAGGGCCTCGAGCCCCTGGGCCGGGGAGCCTTCGAGCAGGATCAGCGCGACGGCGGCGGGGCGCGCTTCGGGCGCGGTTTCGGGCTTGGCCCGATGATCCTCGAGGGCATCGCGTACGCGGGCGAGGGTCGGCGTCACGCGAGGTGCCTCGCGCACCAGTCCACCGTGCGCCACACCACCTGCTCGAGCGCGGGGTTGGAGCCGGCCCAGGGTTGCCTGGCGCCGAAAGTGTGGTCCGCACCGTCGACCAGGAACAGGTCCGTCGCGCCGTCGCGGGCCGCCTTGCGGAGATCGCGACCGTCGCCCCACGGCACCGATGCGTCCGCCGTGCCGTGTACGATGAGCCACGGCGCCCGCACGCGGCCGGCGGCCTGCAGGACGTTCAACGCGGTAGCGCCGTGAGCGTCGAGATCGTCCAGGATGTCCCGCTCCAGCGGCAGCTCCTGCCCGGTGCGTTGGTTCACGATCCGGCTTTTCCCTGTGCGGCGCAGCTCGTCGGTGACGGGCGCGATGAGGCGGCCCAACCGGGCGACGGCCGCCCAGGTCACGAGCGCCCGCACCCGCTCGTCCCGCGCGGCCCGCAGGGTCGCGATGCCACCACCCAGGCTGTGACCAATCAACCCGTACGCCGACGGCTGAAAGCCGAAGGCGCCGTTGGTCACGGCGTCGAGCACGATGTGGAGGTCCTGCAGCTCCTGCGAGTAGGTGTTGTGAGCAAAGCGCTCCAGCTCGTCGAACGTCTCACCGTCCTCGCCGACGCCAGAGCCCGAGAAGCTGAACGACACGGCGGCGAACCCGGCGCGCGCGAGCCGCTCGACCACGTAGGGAAAGAATCCCCAGTCTTTGAAACCCTTGAGCCCGTGACAGACGACTACGACGGGACGCTCTCCGCCAGCGCTCGTGACGTCGCCGCGCAGAGGGCCGCCGTCGGCTCCGGTGAGCCGGAAGGAACGTTTCGACGGAGTGGCCAGAGGCTAGCTGTTGCGAATGCTCAATAATACCTTCCCGGCCCGATGCGCAGCCACGTGTGGATGACGACCGGCCTGGCCGCCGGCCTGGTGCTGGGGTTGGCGGCCGCCACCACGCAGCATCCCGTGCTGATGACGCTCGCCGCAAGCCTGCGGCCGCTCGGCACGCTGTTCCTCAACCTGCTCTCGATGGTGGTGATCCCGCTCGTCGTCACCGCGCTATTCGCAGGCGTGGCCGGGCTCGGCAGCATCAAGCGGGTGGGGCGGCTGGGAATCAGGACCTTGGGGTTCTTCTGGGTCACGACGCTCGCCGCGATTCTCATCGGCTTCGTCGTAGCGGCGCTGTTTCTGCCGCTCGCCGGCGTCACACCTGCCCAGCAAGCGGCGCTGCGCCAGGCGGCGCTCGCCGACTCCGGGCTGGTGCGTCACGCGGCCGAGCAGATCCCCACCGGGGCGCGCTTCCTGGTGGAGCTGATCCCGGCGAATCCGGTGCGCGCGGCAGTCGACGGCAGCCTGCTGCCACTGATCGTCTTCACCACGATCTCCGCCGTCGCCGCCGCGGGGCTCCCGGAGGAAAAGCGTCGTACGCTGACCGATCTCGCGGACGTGGCGACCGGGGCGCTGATCCGCATCGTCGGGTGGGTGTTGCTGCTCGCGCCGCTCGGTATCCTCGCGCTCGTCGCGGGGGCGGTCGCTCAGTTCGGCTGGTCGCTCGTGAAGACGATGGCCGTGTTCGTGCTGGCCGTGATTGCCGGGCTCGCGGTGTTCATTGCGGGCGTGTTGCTCCCGGCAGTCATGCTCGTCGTACGGGTCAAGGCGACGGGCTTCCTCAAGGCAAGCTGGCCGTCGATGGCGATGGCCTTTTCGACCACGTCGTCACTCGCGACGCTGCCCACGATGCTGGCCGCCGCCGAGCAGGATCTTAAGATCTCGCGGACCGTGGCGAGCTTCGCGCTCCCGCTGGGCGCGAGCATCAACCGGTCGGGGAGCGCGCTGTTTCAGGCAGTCGCGATTCTGTTCGCCGCCCGCCTCTACGGGGTAGCCCTCGGCGTGCCAGAGATGATTCAGGCGGGCGCCGCGGTGTTTCTGGCTTCGCTCACGGTCGCCAGCGTTCCGTCAGCGAGCATCGTGAGCCTGGCACCGGCATTCACCGCGACGGGATTGCCGCTCGCCGGATTGACGCTGCTCATCGGGCTCGACCGCATCCCCGACATGTTTCGTACGATGACCAATGTCACCGGGTCCCTGGCCGGCGCCAGCGTCGTCGCGGCCCTGGAGGAGGAGAATGTGAAGTGACAGAAAGGCGACATCAACTCGACACCCGCCTTACACCTCCTAGAAGTACACCGTCGCCGCGAAGCTCAACCCCTGCACCGAGCCGTCGTAGGCCCAGTACTTATTAGTCGATCCGCCGGAGCCTCTGGCAGTGCTGCGGGAGTACGAAAACGCGACGCTCGCAGTGCCTCCGATGCTGAAGCGCTGCGTGATGAGATAGGCGCCACCCAGCTCCCCGAACGCGCCGGCATGCCAGCCATTGGCACAAACGCCGGGGCCGGCCGTCTGTCCCCCGCAGGCGTGGTGGAACCCGCCCAGCACCCCAAGAGTCTGAAAGCTCGCGACCGACTTGCCGCGAGCCTGATAGAAGCGGCGCCCGACACGGGCGTTGACGTCCGCATTCGAGCTAAAGCCGTCCGTCACCAGCGAGTCGTTCAGACGGCTGTTGCCATGCGAGTGGCCTCCGGAGAAACTGAAATCGAGCAGCCACGCTCGAGTCGGTGCAGTGAACCGCATGACCCCGAGGCTCGCGATGGCAAGCCCGCCGGAGAACAGAGCGGCCCACTGGCCCGAGCGGAACGGAGTGGTGTCCACCGTGGTCGAATCTTGGGCGGCGGCGGCGGCGGGAAAAACGAGCAACAGAGCGGCGAACCCCAAGCGGAGCGAAAACACGGATGGCCTCCTGGGAAGACGAGGAAGCCATCTAAGCTACGCCGTCGTCTGTGCCTTCGCGCCTAGGGCAGTGAAGCCATGATCTTGCGGTATTCGGCTTCGGTGTGTGCCTTGAGCGTTTCGGTGCGCAGGTTACCCTGAGCGCCGATGCTCAGCGCCAGCCGGGTGGCGGTGGCGTCGTCCGGTGCCTCCAGGATAACCACGCCGTCGTACTGGCCCATGACGGGTTCTTCGTCGGCAAGGCCCCCGAGTTCGAGCGGTGGGTGGAGGCCGAGCGCGCGCGGCTGAAGCAGCGCGCCTGCTGGGCGATCGAGACGCTGGCGACGGCAGCGGCCGCACGGGGCGAGCACGAAGCGGCGGTCACGTGGTGGCGCCACCTCTCCGCACTCGATCCGCTCAACGCGCGGATCGCGCGAGCATTGATGGGTGCGCAAGCGGC
>WNGJ01020023.1_pt1 | contig 15338 bp, 14 predicted proteins | sample 5400611 | NCBI WGS metagenome assembly WNGJ01 (sample SAMN13153375, study PRJNA577476) | soil metagenome | isolation source: 40 cm soil or saprolite under Garry oak tree replicate 1 | place: USA:California | collected 2016-06-15
AGTCCAGAAGAAGAGCTAACGAATGTACGCGAGCGTCTGGAAAAGATTCCGAGCAAGCGTATCATTCTAGTTATTCCGGCACAGACCCAGATGCGTAGTCATGTGGGTTGGCGGCTCTTTCATGCACATGCACGCGAACTGAATAAAGATATCGTGATTATCAGTTCTGACCGTCAAATTCGCTCAGTGGTGAAGGCAGCTGGTTTTAAAGTAGCTGATTCATTGGAATCGCAACCATCAAGCCGCTCGCGCGTGCCCAGCCGTTCTGGGCGTGCCAGTCTGGGTAGAAGGACATCAGGTACACCGCCGGGGAAGAGCGGCCTCTAGTCCCTCAACAGGGGGATTACGCAGTCGTCAAGTAAAGTGGACCCCTTTGTCAAGACAGGAGGAGGGGCAGTTTGAAGAGCTACTCTCCTCCTTTTCCTTTCTTCATGGTGCTTGTATTAGACTGAACCAATCGATGTGCCTGTTGAATACACTTCAGCAGGCGTCTGATAATCAAGAGCCAGGTGGGGCCGCTTTTGATTATAAAACTCGAAATACGTACTCAACTGCTGGCGAGCTTCTTTGGGTGAGGCATAGTCATGCACGTAGACTTCTTCATATTTGACCGTTCTCCAAAGACGTTCCGTAAAGATATTGTCTCATACCCGACCTTTGCTATCGATACTGATCTGGACATGCGCATCGCGCAGCAAGTGCTGGTATTGTGGACTGGTAAAATGACTTCCCTGGTCACTCTTCCAGATCACTGGGACCGCCGTCGAAAGGGCACGCTGAGCCGAGGCTTCGACAAACGGCATGTCGAGCGTATGATCCAGTTCCCAACTGATCACATAACGCGAATACCAATCTAAAACCGCTACCAGATACATCCAGCCTTTCTGCATGCGAATAGACGTAATATCGATTCCCCACACCTGATTGGGGGCGCCGATCGTCAGATTGCGTAAGAGAGAGGAAAACGCGTGTTCTTTGTGTTGCCGTCGACGAGAGACTGCGGTCCGGGATAAATCGCGACAATTCCCATCTCGCGCATATGCCGTTGCACTGCTTTTCGATTAATCAGCACTCCTTCCCGCTGCATTTGCGCGGCAATGCGACGTGAGCCATAAAATGGATACTGCGTGTACAACTCATCGATGCGATGTTTGATTGCTATCTCTTCTGCTGAAGGTTCTCGTGGCTGATAGTACAAGCTTGAACGACTGATGCTCAGCAATTCTGCGAGGCTCGCGTCAGTGGCAGCTCACGGCTTTCTCGTTCGACGAAGGTCACACGCTGCTCATGACTCAAATTTGACACTTTTTTTTAAGCCAAGCGAGCTGCGTTGTCAACTTGCCGATCTCAGCAGAGAGTTCCGTCAATTGCTGTTCGTACGCTTCCTTTAACTCCGCTGTACTATCACGCTTCTCAAAAAGACTTGACAATTCTTCTAACGCTATTTCCCTCCAATTCTTTAATTGCGTCGGATGAACCTCATACTCTGAAGCCAGTTGAGCCAAACCTTTCTCTTCCTTCAAGAATTCTTGCACCACTTTCGCTTTGAAACCTGCTGGATACTGTTTTCTCATCATGCTTTAGTCTATCTTATTCCTGGCCCTTTTCCTGTCCACATTTCTGGGTCCATTATAACCTCTCCTTATGGACATGGATGAAGAGAGGTTTAAGGTAGTAGTTGATGAAGAACGTAAGCAGCATCGAATGGAGTATGATGATGTGACGATGCTTGTTATTGCCGTTGTTTAGTTGACATTACTTCTGTTGAGAATATATGTGTCATAAAAAAGAGGCTGAGTTAATTTCACTCAACCTCTCTTTTGTTTCATTGTTCTCGTTCTCTACATTTACTGCCAAATATACTTTAGGATTACACCGTCTCCGCCTCCGCCAACCTCTCCAACTCTGCCGCCTCTTTATCTAGCGGCAACACCTGGCACGCATCTTGCGCAAAGATTAGCATAACCTTCTGGGCTACATAGAAATCGCGTGCCTGCTGATTGGGTACATCTGCTGTTAGTGTGGTTTCATCATTCACCTGTACATGGAAGCGCGTGAATGGCCCCAGGAATGTACGCAACTCAATTGTTCCTGTAATGGCGTTTCCTGTGCTGTTGGCAGCATAGTCACCAACTTCATTCCCATTACGGATGGCCATCTCTTCAGGGCGAACCATGACCAGTACCCGATCACCATTGTGCAACCCTGGTGTAGGTGGCACATGCAATGTATAATCTCCAACCTGGCATAATCCCTCGGCTGCCGACTTCAATACGCCCTTGAACTGATTGCTGGTACCGACAAAGCTGGCGGCAAAGACGGTACGAGGATTGCTGTAAATCTCTTCTGGCTGATCCAGTTGCTCAATTCTGCCTTTCGCCATTACCGCGATACGGTCAGAGATTGCCAGAGCTTCTTCCTGATCGTGTGTGACGTAGATCGCCGTCATTCGCAGTTGTTGCTGAATGCGCCGGATTTCGTTACGCAGCGAGACGCGTACTTTGGCATCCAGCGCGGATAGTGGCTCGTCTAGCAAAAGCACTTTGGGTTCCACTGCCAATGCCCGTGCCAGGGCGATACGCTGCTGTTGACCGCCGGAAAGTTGATGGGGATAGCTTCGTCCCTTGTCGCTCAGCCCCACGAGTTCGAGTAGTTCCGCACAACGTTTTTGAATCACACTTTTCGATTGTTTTTTGATCGTCATGCCAAAGGCAATGTTTTGTTCGGCGGTCATATGTGGGAAGAGGGCATACGATTGGAAGACCATGCCCATCGGGCGTTTACTGGCCGCACGATGCGTGATATCCTCACCATCAAGCAGAATACTTCCCTCGCTTGGCGTCTCAAAGCCAGCCACCATACGTAAAATAGTGGTTTTGCCACAGCCGCTGGGGCCGAGTAGCGTCAGAAATTCACCTTGCTCAACCGCCAGATGAATATGATCTACGGCGGTCATCTGTCCAAAGCGTTTGGTTACGTCTTCTAGTTCCAGAAAAGCCATCGCATACTCCTTTTACTTTGCGGCTCCAACATCGATCTGGCCCTCTCTCTGTGCGCCAACCGGCCCGTGTCGCACAAATAAGGTGATGCCAAGTACACATATCAGCGTAAAGAGAAAACTCAAAATTGCCAGCGAAGCTGCTTTATGTGGGGCGTTTTGACCAACTCCGTTCAGGTAGATGGGGAAGGTGTAGATACCGGAAAGTGTAGCAAGCGTAAACTCGCCCATGACCGTTGAGAAGGTCAGCAGTGCAGCACTGATGACTCCAGGCAGAATATTGGGCAGCACAACCATTAAAAACGTTCTCCACCAACCACTGCCCAGGCTGTATGCTGCCTCGGTAAGTACCCTCGTGTTGATGGCGCGCAAGCTATTGTCAATGGGGCGATACACGAAGGGCAACGCAATAATCACATAGCCACAGACGAGCAAGGGCGGTGTATTGACGATATTGAAAGGATCATGGCTTAACAGTGGTACCAATCCTAGAGATAGAATATTTATCAAAGGATTCGATGAGCCGTACACCTCAAGTAAGCCCACTCCCAGGACGATAGCGGGTACAGCAAATGGTACCAGCGAAAGAAACTCCATCAAAGGGCGTGCTTGAGGCAGGCGCAGTTGCGCCCAATACGCTGTTGGTGTGACCAGTACGATAGCCAGCAGCGTCGATGCCAGTGCCAATCCCAGTGAGAGCAGCAGTGTGCTGGAAAAGTCGGGATCGCTAAAGATCTGCTGAAGCGTAGAGAAATCCACGCCATTGCCACCCGCGAAGCCAAAGGCCAGCGTTGCTCCCAAAGGTACGAGCAGATACAGGATCACCAGTACGAGAAAGAGTTTATCCAGACGCAAGCTGCGGCGTGTGGCTTGCTCTTTGCTTCGTGGATTGCGCGTTTTCGGTAGGGCTATACTCATAGAACACCTCTTACTTTCCCTGCCAGACATTCACACGTCGTAGCATCGCCGTATAGAACGAAACCGCTATGACGAGAACGACGATCATACCTACAGCCAGCGCATTGCCCAGCCCAAAATCAATATTCACGTTGCCGTTTACGACAAAATTGATCAGGATGGGAACCAGGTTGATGCTGCCCTGCGCCAGGGCAAACGCTGTGGCGAAAGCTCCGAACGAATTGGCAAAGAGGAGCATCATTGCGGCAATGAGGGAAGGAAGCAGGACAGGTAGCCCAATGCGCCACCAGTAGGTAAAAGTGGATGCACCCAGATTGGTTGCCGCCTCGCGCCACTCAGGACGTAGTCCGTTAAGGGCTGGTAGTGTGACCAAAATCATCAGCGGCAGTTGGAAATAGGTGTACACCAGTACTAAGCCCCAGAACGAGTAGAGACTGAAATTAAGTTGCTTATACAGGTCTACATGGAACCAGCTCTGCAGTGCCACTGTGATAAAGCCTGTGACACCAAGTGTAGCGACAAAGGCAAAGGCCAGTGGCACACCGGCAAAGTTGGCGGCAATACTGGAGAAACCAACCAGTAAATTGCGTAACCAGTGAGTACGCAGGTTATAGATACCATAGGCCGCCAGCGTACCAAAGACGCCTCCAAGCAGTGCAGTGATCAGCGAGATGGCAATGCTGGTTTGAAAGGCGCGTAAATTGCTCGCTTGCGAGAGCATACGATGGTAGTTATCTAGTGTGGCCCCACCGGTATTATTATCGGTGAAGCTTCCCTCAATGATGATGATAGCGGGTAGAATCTCAAAGAGTAAGCAGAATAACAAAAAGGGTACCAGTCCCAGCCAACTGGTTAACGTATAGCTCCAGCGTGATGTGCCGGAGCGTCGAACCTTCACGGTTGACTGAGGCTTCGTCTCACCTGTGAGCGTATCTGCTGCTGCCCTTATCGCCTCCGGTTGGGGTTGCATCGTGTCACCTCCTGATGATCAAAACTATATAGGGGCATGCTTTCGTGTGCTAATATATATTAGCACACGAAAGCATGCCCCTATGTAGCTCAAATGTACTTGAAGGGGTTATGAACCAAGTACCTGTGAACTCCAATTCTGGTTGAGTAGATTGGCGGCAGTAGTCAGTTTATTCAGGTCGGTAACAAACTTAACGTTGGCATACTGCGCGGCTGGCGGGAGTTTCGATGCCAGATTAGCTGGTATTTTGTTCGCCTGTACCAGGGCATTATAGCGTGCCGGGTGGGCATAGCCTTTTAGATAGAACAACTGTCCCTCGTCTGAGAAGATGTACTCCATCCACAAGCGGGCGGCGAATGGATGGGGAGCCGTCTTGTTGACAATCGAGACATATGGTCCCGCAATCGAAGCGTCAGAGGGAATAACCACCTTCAGATTTGGCTTGCCCTTAAACGAGTCGCGGAAACCTAAGCCCAGATAGTCCCACATGATAGCAATTGCCACCTCACCCTTTGCCATATTGGCGTCGCTTGATCGCGCAACCGTGAAGTTGCCCTTCTTCTTGAGTTGGGCGAAGAAATCGATGCCGGGCTGGATGCTATCCAGGCTACCACTCTGGGCCAGTGCTGCCGAATAAACTGCCAGGAAGGCATCATTGGCTTGCCGTGGATCACCGTCGATACCCACCATATTCTTATAGTCATTATTGAGCAGGTCTTTGAAAGACGTCGGCGGATTTTTCACAATGTCGGTATTGATAACGAAGGCTTGCGCTCCATAATATTCGGTACACCAGTTGCCTGCTGCGTCTTTCAGTTCCGCCGGAATGTCATCCCAATGAGCATGTTTATACGGTGTGACCAGACCCTGTTGCACAGCTTGAGGCCCAAACTTAAAGCCTACATCACCGATATCGCCATGGGCACGGTGCTGCGACTTCTTGAAGACTTCCAACTCCTGTGCCGAAGTGTACTCAGCTTCTGCTTTGTACACAATATTGACGCCGTAATGTGAGGTATAGCCTGATAGAATGTCTGCATAGTCGGCCCACTCAGGTGGAATAGCGACGGCTTCAAGCGTTCCTTCTTTCTTCGCATTCGTTATCAGCGTATTCATATCAATCGGCCCGGCCATGTTGACATTGCTTGTTGTGCCGCCTGTCCCACCACTAGTACTACTGCTACCGCATGCCTCTAAAAAAGCCGAAAGAGTGGTCGCAGAAAGTCCCAATGCGCCTACTCGTCTCATAAATTCACGACGATTGTGTGGGGCTAGTAGCTTACTAAATAACTCATGCTCTGAACTGTTCATAAAGAGTACCTCCATGTTATGTCGAAGTGGGTTGAAACAATGGGATAGATGAAACATTACTCATAAATAAATAAGTAATGCGGCAGACAGAGCGATCTGTATATGCACCTATGCTTATCTGCTACTTAATACTACGTAGCTATAAGCTCAATAATCTCAGGCTGAGCAGCAAAGAAAAAGAAGTTTGATACCTCCACTTTTCGTTGAAAATGGTTGCTAAACTTAGGGACTCAAGAATTATTAATTATCCCGGATAGCTGGTAGGGAACCCCTGATATCCATGAACTACTTGCCCCAAGTGAGACAATTTAGTTTTCGCCATTCCCTTAAATTTATTCCGTGAATCCAGAATGGTGTACGAATTTTTGGAATCTGAAAAGAACTGTGATATTCTGAGCGTATTCAGAATATTCCAACAAGGACAATCCAATGCCGAAGAAAATCAATCAAACTAAACAACAACAAAATACTCCCGATACACCTCGCAAAACTGCCAAACAATGGGTAGAAGAAGGTAATGCCCGTTTTGCGGAGAAGCGTTACAACGAAGCTTTAGCTGCCTATAAAGAAGCCATCAAACGCGATGCAAAGATGGTTCCTGCACACATTGGCAAAGGAAACGCGCTCTTAGAGCTTGAATACCACGGGGCAGCACTAAAAGCTTATGAACGAGCCATTCAACTGAAACCAGGTAGTGCTGATGCCTATAATGGTAGGGCGAAAGCCCTTATGATGCTTGATTTCAATGAGGAGGCTTTAGAAGCTTGTGAACAAGCCATCCGACTGGAACCTCACAATAGTCGTTTCTACGATAATAGAGGATGGATACTCTCTATGCTCGATCGAGATGAGGAGGCATTGGCATCTTGCGAACAAGCTATTCAACTAGACCCTCATAACGCGACTGCCTACAATACCAAGGCCTTATTGCTTAGTTATCTTGAACGCAATGAAGAGGCATTAGCTGCCTATGAACAAGCCATTCACCTTGCCCCTAACGAGGCCAAAATGGCAAAGCTGAAGTGCTTTTCAGCCTAAAAAGATATGAAGAAGCAGAGGAAGCTCAAGAGCGACTAGCACAACTTAAAGAAGAAGGATATGGGGATGACGATGACGATGACTATAGCATTGATGAATTAGTTGATCTTATCCACTGGTCTGGTCAGTTTCTAAGAGAGCATGAGTAGACCAAAACATGCTAGAATAGTAACTATGAGTACGAACTACCACTTTTCTTCTCAAACAAATCCAATCCCTTCTGGACCAGCTTCAGCCACAAGCTGCCCCACAGGCACTTCTTGTACCAGGCTCACCTCAGCCTCAAGGCACCATCATTGTCTTCCCAGGCTCATTCAACCCTCCCACCAATGCCCACCTGGCTCTCCTCGAACAGACACAATTGTATGCACACACACACCTTTCTGCGCCCACTCATCTCTATGCCGCCATAAGTAAGCACATCGTTGACAAAGAACATGTCGAACGACCACTCTTACTTGACCGCATTCTCTTACTGCAAACTGTCTTACAGCATCATCTCCCTGATATAGGGATTCTGCTGTTCAATCGAGGATTGTACGTGGAACAGGCAGAGGCTGTGTACACCTCTTTTCCAGAGGTGAAGAAACTCTTCTTCCTCATGGGCTTCGACAAAATTGTGCAGATACTCGACCCACACTACTACGATGACCGTGATGCTGCTCTGCGCGAACTTTTCAAATTGGCCGAGTTACTGGTTGCCCCACGCGGCGCAGCGGATGCCGAGACCCTGATGGAACTACTGAACCAGCCTCAAAACCAACCCTTTGCATCATACATCCATGCGTTACCCTTTGATCCCGCCTATCGCGATATCTCCTCTACCAGCATTCGCCAGCATAGCGACAAATATACACATGATATACCGCAAGAAGTACAGCATTTCATCGACGAAACCCATGCTTACGATCTCCCGTCATTTCTTTCTGATGGTACGCACGTTGATGATTATGGGGAACGGGTGAAAGCTCTGGAGAAGTTGCTCAAGGAAAAGCCCTTGTAGAAGCAACTCTCATCCTTAAACAGACGTGATAGCTGATCATACTGGTGTGGGATCGTTGACTTTGGTGAGAGGATAATTTGCTTGCTCGATGCGGTGAGGACCTAGCCAGGCTTGTGCATCAGTATGGGCCTGCGCTACTGAAACGACAGTAACCAGGGCATTTGACCCTTTGACAATCACTAAAGCCCAACTTCCTTGTGCCCTTGAGTTTGCCTTTGAGGTATCCTCTTCGTTGATGACCAGGGATGCCTGTCCGTCATTGGGATAAATGGCAAAGCCTTGTAGCTGATTGTAGGTGTAGTGACTGGCCCAGCACCACGCATCTGCTCGTGATGCGAATAACGCAACCACTGATGTCGTACCCTTCGAAATATATACTTCAAGAGCTTGATTCTCACGAATCTGCTTCACGAAGATATTTTTTTGCTTGCTTGGATCGGAACAAGGAGTGGTAGTGGCGGTTGCCCCACCACCGGTAGTGGTAGTGGCCGTATTGACGGGCGAGAGGGTTTGATTGCTGTTATTGCCTGATTTGAAAAGGTTCCAAGCATACAGGCCCGTAGCACCAAGCAGCAAGAGAATGAGTACGATGAATATACCTATCACAAAAAAACTCTTACCACCTGGCTCTTGTGGAGGGGGAGCTACTGGACGACGGTTTTTTGAGGGAAGCGGGACAGATGTTGTTCGCTCATTATAAATTGTTTGTCTATCCTGATTTGGTCGTTTATTCTGAGATGTGCGCCTATCCTGACTCGTTCTTCTATCCTGAATTACAGGAGGTTGAAAAGGTTTTCTTGTATTTCTGTTGGGTTGACGGTCTCTGTTCATAGTTGTTCTCCTGCCGCCTCCACCCCAGTTGCCTCAAGGGATCTGCTTTATCGAGTTCCTAGTAAATACGTTCGTTTGCCCTTTCACATTTTCCGAAAGGTTAGCCGACTTGCTCCAATCTGCACAATATCCCCTTCTTTCAATCGACAACGACTAATCGGCTGCCCATTCACAAACGTACCGGTAGCGGAGTCTTGATCTGTGAGTTCATATGTCTCATCAGGTAATTGACGGATGATCGCATGCAGGCGGCTCACCGCCAGATCTTCCAGAAAAATAGAACAATCCCGGCTACGTCCAATCGTTACTTCCGACCGTAGTTCAAAGCTCTGAAGTCCACCCCGTGTATTCGTGAAGTTCAGCCTGCCGATAGTACTGGCATTGGGGTCGCGTACCTTTCCTCTATGCGATTCTTTTCCTCTGGATGAAATTTGTTGAAACGGCCGGGTGGCATCATGCGAATAGAATGTCAGCCGCGTATTCCCAAAGAGCAGTTGGTCGCCATCGTGTAGCAGTTGCTCTTGTACAACTCGCCCGTTGACAAGACTATCTCCACTGCCATGATCATCGCGTAAAACATAGCCTGCATGAGTATATAGAATGCTTGCTTGCTTGCGATGCACGGTCACATCCTCTAAAAAAATATCACAGTTGCGACTGCGGCCAATTGTTGTATGCTCTTTCCAAAGCTCAATCCGCTTACCCGCCTGTGAACCCTGTTCTACCCTAAGATATGCCGTCGATATCTGCTCCTGCACTATCTCGCCTCTCTCCATTTATTTCAACTCATCTTCATCCTTCCGTCCAAGTTTAACGGAATCATATCATGCTTATGCCTGAGAGGCAAGTTGTTTACGGCACCTTGACACGTTTGATTTTCCTCCTCTATACTCAATATATGATTAATCAATCACAGAGTTTGACCCGTTGTATTTCTTTGCTCATCTTCATAAGGAGGGACTCTATGAAACGTTCCCTGCATACGCTCCTGTTGTCAGTTGTCCTCTGCGTGCTCCTGGCAGCATGCGGAGGTTCATCGGCCTCCGGCGCTACGCCTACACCGAGCGCTTCTGCACCTGTAACCCTAAATGTCTTTGCAGCGGCCTCATTAACCGAATCCTTCAATGTGATAGCCAACACCTATCACCGGATGCATCCGAATATCACTATCAAGCCCGTCTACAACGGGTCGCAAATTCTTGAGCAGCAGATTGCCAGCGGAGCACCTGCCGATGTATTTGCCTCGGCGGATACGACCAATATGCAGAAAGCGAGCCAGGCCAGTCTGGTAGGCAATTCCCACATTTTCGTCAAGAATCGACTGGTGGTAATTCTTCCCCTCAGCAATCCGGGCAAGATCATGTCGTTGAAAGATCTGGCTCGCAAAGGCGTCAAGATCGATCTCGAAGCCCCGACGGTTCCCGCCGGAAAGTACAGCCGCCAAGCATTGATGAATATGTCGCAATCGCCTGAATACGGGGCAAACTATGGCAGCGAGGTGCTGGCGAATGTCGTTTCACAGGAAGACAACGTTAAAGCGGTCGTGCAGAAGGTACAATTGGGCGAGGCCGACGCGGGTTTTGTCTACATGACTGATGCATTTTCAGCGTCTGGTAAAGTGACGGTCATCGATATCCCCGACCCATATAATGTGATTGCCCAATATCCCATTGCGGTTGTGAAGAACTCCGCTCATACTTCGGATGCGCAGGCATTTGTGGACTATGTGCTTTCTCCAGCTGGGCAAGCCATCATGAAGAAGTACGAATTTATCCCGGTCAATGCCTAGATGGAACACCTATCTATGCAACTGCCCCTGCTGAAGCAAATCTCGGCGAGCAAGGCCTGGGTACGCTGGCCCGCCAGGCTGGTCGTAGGCATCCTTGCGGGAAGCTTTTTTCTCTTCCTGGGTATACCTCTGGCGGCCCTGATCATCCGGGAGCCGCCAACGATGCTCTGGCAAGCGATCCAGCAGCCGGAGGCGATCGAGGCCCTGCAGCTGAGTATCATCACTACGACCATCAGCACCCTGCTCGCAGTGGTGTTTGGTTTGCCCGTGGCCTACGTGCTGGCGCGACTGCGCTTTCCAGGCCGCGCCTTCCTCGAGACGCTCGTAACGATGCCGACGGTCCTGCCTCCCGTTGTCGCGGGGGTCGCTCTATTGGTTACCTTCGGTCGCTTCGGGCTGCTTGGTCGCTACCTCAGCCCGTTGGGGATCACGCTGCCTTTTACCACCGTGGCGGTTGTGCTGGCACAGATGTTCGTCGCCTCGCCCTTCTTCATCAATAGCGCGAAAGCGGGTCTCGAGCAGTTGGACGCACGCTACGAGATGGCGGCTTACACGCTGCGGGCATCGCCCCTGTATACCTTTCGCCGGGTCGTCTTGCCGCTCATACGACCGGCCCTGCTCTCCGGGGCGGGCCTGGCGTGGGCCCGCGCACTTGGGGAACTGGGTGCCACGATTACCTTCGCAGGGAACTTCCCTGGAACCACCGAGACCACACCCATCGCGGTGTACGTGGCAGCCGAAAGCGACCTGGATGCGGCGGTCTCGCTGGCTGTCGTTTTGCTGGCTGTTTCGTTTGGCGTGTTGCTCGCCTTGCGGCTTGGTCGTAGCAGGATAGAAGAACGTTTAGAAAACCACAGATAGGATAGCGCCACAAATAAGGTATAAATACGGGTTACTCCCTGATTGGGCCAGGATTTCAACTACTTATCTTTTGTAACTGTATCTTTGCACGTTGTATGATACGCAAGAACAGGACGAATACTTTGCAACTTTCTAGTGTAGTGTTTTCGAGGAGGCATATTCCCAACATGGCAATACAAATGGAGACCTGCAGGTGAGGGCAAGTGGCCTGTCCTGCTTACGCGCTTGCCCTACGGCAAAGACTTTCCCATTGGCAGTTCTGTCATAGACCCCAACCAGGTTGCACGGCGTGGCTACGTCGTTATCGTTCAAGATACCCGTGGGCGTTGGACCTCAGAGGGTCAATGGGAGCCTTTCCGTAACGAGGCAGTGGATGGTTTTGATACTATTCAGTGGGCGTCCCAATTACCATATAGCAATGGCAGTGTAGGTATGTATGGAGTTTCATATTTCGGTTTTACCCAGTGGGCGGCTGCCATCCTTCAGCCGCCTGCCCTCAAAACTATGGTTCCTATGGTCACATGGAACGATCCCTTAAATGGCCTTACCTCGCGTGGTGGTGCTATGGAATTTGGCAGTGGGGCTTCCTGGTCGCTCCAAACGATGAGCCTCAATATTCTCTCGCGCCGCTATGCTGCCGATCCACAGACATTAGGGCGGGCTATGTATGGGCTGGTACAAGACATCGATGCCCTTGGCTCTCGTGGTTACTGGGAACTACCACTCAAAGATTTTGGCCCGCTCAAGCGTAGTGATGTAGCTGAAAATTTCTTTGAAGGTATTGAAAAGCCTATGGATCGTGAGACTGTCGATCCCTTCACCATCCTCGGCAAGCATGAGCAGGTCACAGTGCCGACGCTCAATATCGGTGGCTGGTATGATATCTTCCTCAAAGACACCATCGAAAACTTCACAATTATGCGTCAACACGGCAGTACTCCAGAGGCTCGCCAGAGCAAATTGCTAATCGGCCCGTGGACGCATACTGGCTATATGAATCCGATTGGTGAAATGAACTTTGGTTTTGCCTCAACTGCCGCCTTCATCAACATGCAGATCGATCTGGTTAGCTTCCAGGTGCGCTGGTTTGATCATTGGCTGAAAGGAAAAGATACCGGCATGTTGCGCGAAGCACCTATCAAACTCTTCATCATGGGGGCCAATGTCTGGCGCGACGAGCAAGAATGGCCTCTGGCCCGTGCTGTCAATACTAACTACTACCTGCATAGTCAGGGCAAGGCCAACACCCTCAACGGCGATGGCCTCTTGAGTACGCAAGCTCCCGATGCCGAACCATCTGACCATTATGACTACGATTCCGCTCATCCTGTGATGACTCTCGGTGGCGCACTCCTCATGGCTCCAGAGTTCCGTCCTGGCCCCTTTGATCAGCGTTCAACCGAGAGCCGTACAGATGTGCTGGTCTACACTACGCCCGTATTAGAGCAGGATATAGAAGTGACCGGCCCGATCTTGGTTCACCTGTGGGCAACTTCAAGCACTCCTGATACCGACTTCGTGGCTCGTCTGGTCGATGTCCACCCCGACGGCTATGCCCAGAACCTCACCGATGGCATCATCCGCGCTCGCTATCGCAACTTTGCCCACTGCGAAGCTCCCTCACTCATTGAGCCAGACAAGGCCTATGAGTATGAAATTGACCTCTGGGCTACCAGCAACGTTTTCAAAGCTGGTCACCGGATTCGCCTGGATGTCACCAGCAGCAGCTTCCCACGCTGGGATCGCAATCCCAATACTGGTCACGCTCTTGGTGCCGATGCTGAACTGGTTGTAGCTCATCAGACAATTTTGCATGATCGTGAACACCCATCGCATGTGGTGCTGCCGATTGTACCAGCCGCCTCGCAGGCGCAATAGCTACAGGTGAGATGATCGATGGTGGTCAAGCGCATTTGACCACCATGTACTGCCTGGCACTGGCGGCTCAATGAAAGTTTGCGTCCCATGGCCCCATAGGAGTGTACCCACTATCAACCCTAACACCACCAACAAAATCAGCACCAACAGCACCACTATCACCCTGAATGCGGGGAAACGCTTCTCTGGATGTGGCTGTATATGTGGTACCGGCAGCGTCGGAGCAGTAGCTGTATCGCCTCCCTTCTCAACTTTTTGTTTCTCTTCCACCACTGGTAGAGGCGTCTGACCTCGTTGCTGAGGATGAGCTGCTTCCAACGTTGCCACCTGTGAGGCGACTTTAACTAGTGCTGGGGCTGGTTGAGGTGTGCGTACCGGAGCAGCTATTTTTCCTATAGCCACTAATGGTAGTGTTGCACGGTTGCGTTGTTTAACGGCTGCATCTGCCGTTTTTAACTCGGCTACAGCTACGCCACCTGCCTGTCTAATGACAACCGGCGAGCGCAGCGTGACTTGTAAGGCTGCGTCATATGCTTGAGCAAACTCTAGGATGCTCCCATAGCGTTGCTCAGGTTTCTTCGCGAGAGCTTGCAGAAACACTCCGTCTATTTCCTTTGGTAATGAGGAATTATAGACGCTAGGGGGCGTTGGTGGTGTATGATGATGGTGATGCAGTAACTGGCTTGCTGTTCCCTCGAAGACCGCTCGCCCCGTCACCAACTGGTACATCATCACGGCCAGCGCATATTGATCGGCGGCTGGTCCCACATGCACAGAGGTAGTCAGTGAAGGATCATCAAACTGTTCGGGAGCCATATAGAGTGGCGTGCCAACTGAACGATGCAAAGAACGCCCGTTGCGGTAGAATGCGGCTAACCCAAAGTCGGCTAGCAACAAGTGTGGCCTACCATGAGGAAACAGTTTGGCGAGGGTGGGATTCCACCCCAATTTGGGAATATTGCGTTCGACACGAATCAAAAAATTGGTTGGTTTAATATCACGATGAATAATACCGTGGTCGTGAGCGCACTGCAAAGCTGCCGCCGCCTGTAAAAGATAATAGCCTGCTTCTTCTGCTGAGATAGGCCAATCAAAGCCAAACTGCTGAGTACGCTTCTGTAGCCAGTTCCAGAGCGAACCCTCCGAGAGATACGGCATGACCAGATAGGTGATCGGCATTCCACCGACTTCATTCATCTCTTCGCCAAAGTGATAGAGTGGCAAAATATATTCATGATCCAATTCGGCAACGGCACGGGCCTCACGCTCAAAGCGCACTGCCGCTTGCCTGCCTTCTGGCGTATTCGGAATGGCTCGCAAGTCTCCACATACCACCTTAATTGCCACTTTACGTCCGATGCGTGTGTGCTGGGCCAGGTAAATATCGCCCATACCACCGCTCTCGATGAGTCGTACTAGCCGATATCCACCAAGAGATTTCCCCACCAATATATTCATCTCGCCATCCTCATCAGGAACAATACAGAAGTACTACCTTTCAGACTGCCTGACCGATAGGTACTACCTTTCGACCTGACTGACCGAAGGTAGACACGAGAGTGTCGTTGTCGGTCTGGATTTCAAGGGTAAAATTTACTCATCCTTCACAGGATTTTCCAACACGCCTATTCCTTCGATCTCTACCCGTACCGTCTCGCCCGGACGCAGGAACCGTGGAGGCCGACGGGTGAAGCCGACACCTGCCGGGGTGCCGGTGGCGATCACATCTCCAGGCTCCAGG
>WNGJ01003962.1_pt1 | contig 15337 bp, 10 predicted proteins | sample 5400611 | NCBI WGS metagenome assembly WNGJ01 (sample SAMN13153375, study PRJNA577476) | soil metagenome | isolation source: 40 cm soil or saprolite under Garry oak tree replicate 1 | place: USA:California | collected 2016-06-15
ATGGAACAATACGAGAACGGGTACAGAGCATGGTAGCGTTATTCGTACCACTGCTGCAAGCAGTATTGCGCCGTGCCGCTGACCTGGCAACCTCATTGGAGGCCCGCGGTTATGAGGTTGAGGGTCGTCAAACATTCCTCCACGAGACGTCCTTCAGCATGATTGATTACGCAGTTTTGGGAGTAGTCGTGCTTATTACGCTAGGGTCACTTATGTTATAAAGATATCCCTTAGGCGCTCAATTTTACGATGGTCACTCCGTCGCCACCCTCCTTGGGAGGAGCCGAGGTGTATGACTTGACCAGGGGATGGTGGGCGAGTTGTTGGCGGACGGCGGAGCGGAGCGCACCGGTTCCTTTGCCGTGAACGATACGTACAGAGGACATGCCTGACATGGCCGCGTCATTCAGGTAGGTCTCGAGTTCCTCGAGGGCTTCATCAACGCTCCAACCACGCATATCAAGCTGCATGGCAACTTCTGGACGATCTTCGTAGCGCGGCAGTACTATGGCTGGCTCTGCCCGGTCCCGCTCCCCGGCAGCTGCCTGGCGTTTACTTACTCGCTCCAGGTTGTCTACGCTGACGCGGGTACGCAAAGGACCCATCTGGACATCTGCTTCGCTGCGATCAGCCGAGAGGCCAAGCAGTTCGGCATTTTGACCGAAACTGAGGATGCGTACGGTATCACCAATCTGTAACGGCCCCTGGGCGGACGCCAGGCTTGCCTCTACATCCAGATCAGCTTTCCTGGCAGCACGGCGTGGCGTTGGCAGAGGCGCAACCTTCTCTCCGAGGTTATGTACGCGTTGACGAGCCTCGCCCAGGCGCTCACGGGTCATATTCACGCGGCTCACGTCAACTTTGACCCGGGCCAGTGATCTCCTCACCTCGTCCAGTTCGCGCTCAGCCTGCGCTCGCGCTTCGTTGATAATTTTCACCTGCTGCTCTTCCAGCTGATGTCGTTCCTGCTCAAGCTGTTTGCGCTGGTACTCAGCCTCGGCACGCTCCATGCTGAGGTGGAAGCGCTCATCCTCTACAGCTTTACGCTCGGATTGCAGGCCTTCCAGCAGGTTCTCCATGCGCACGCCTGCGCTACCCAGGAACTCACGACCCCGCTCGATAATATGCTCGTCGAGTCCCAGGCGATTGGCAATGGCCAGGGCATTACTTCTGCCTGGCAAACCAATGCTCAGGCGATAGGTGGGCGAGAGCGTTTCGATGTCAAATTCAACCGAGGCATTGACCACACCTGGCTGCTCGTGGGCAAAGGCCTTCAATTCCGAATAGTGCGTGGTGGCCACGGTTGTCACACGCCGTTCCAACAGGAAGGTGAGAATGGCCCGGGCCAAAGCTGAACCTTCACTGGGATCGGTGCCAGCACCCAGTTCGTCAAGTAGCACCAATACGCGCGCCGGGTGGTTCTCCTGTTTATTGACCAATGTTCCAGACAACTTGCCACGTATGTGGAGTGTTTCCCGGTCTTCCTCAGCTTCAATATGGCGCAGAATTTCAATAATGCGACTCAAATGAGACGAGAAAGTGCTCAGGCTTTGCTCGATGCTCTGCTCGTCGCCGATATCGGCAAAGACATCCCTAAAGACTGCTATCTCCGAAGATTCCCCGGCGGGTATATGCAAACCCGCCTGCGCCATGAGCGTCAACAAGCCTACGGTCTTCAAAGCCACCGTCTTACCGCCAGTATTGGGGCCGGTAATTACTACCATGAAGAATTCGCGCCCCAGGTGAAAGTTGATGGGTACAACTTTGCCGGTCAGCAACGGATGGCGGGCTTCTCGCAGGGCAATACGTCCTTCGTTGTTCAGGCGTGGCTCAGTAGAGCGAGTCATACGCCCATAGCGAGCTTTCGCCAGGTGCAGGTCAAATTCGGCCAGCAACTCGACGGCAACTTTGAGGGTATCTGCTTCGCGTCCAATCTCAAGAGAGAGCACGCGCAGGATGCGTTCAATCTCCTGGCGTTCCTCGACCTGTAACTGGCGCAGCTTGTTATTGAGTTCCACGACCACCATTGGTTCGACGTAGATGGTGGCGCCACTGGATGATTGGTCGTGCACGATACCGCGTACCTGGCTGCGACTCTCGGCCTTGACGGGAACCACGTAGCGATCATTGCGAATGGTAATGATATGTTCTTGTAACGCGTTGCCAAATTCATTGACCAATGTTCGTAAGCGATCATGTAAGCGTTGATTGGCTCCCCGGATGTCGTAGCGCAATTTCTGCAGCGTTGGGCTGGCAGTATCCAGCACTTCACCCTCTTCGCTAATGGTTTCTTCAATACGTCGCGCAATGTGTGGCCGCTGGGGCATGTCTGCACCCAGCTGGTGCAGGAGTGGGAAATCCTCGGGGTCGAGTTTCTCCAACATGCGTGCCACGTGTATGGCACTGCGCGTGGTCGCCAGCACCTCGAGGAGATCGCCTGGAAGTAAGACGCCTTCGCGGGCAGCACGAGCCAGCAAGGAGCGAATATCATGAGCTCCTCGCACACTCGCATCAGCATTTAGATCGAGCAGGCGATAGGCTTCTGTCGTGTACGCGAGGCGACGCCGGGCCTCGTCGATATCTGGCGTAGGCTGCAGCTCCATAACCAGTTCTTTACTGGCAGAAAAGGCAGCTTCTTTCGCTACCTTTGCCAAAATTTTGGGGTATTCTAGCGTAAGTATACTCTTCTCGTGCATGATAGTATTAATGAGTCCTTTAAATTAAATGCCTGTACGCCATAAAGCTATCTATGGAGCGTATTTTATTATGAAAAGGCAGTAGTAAGATATCACATTTGGGGGAGGATTGAAACAGCTTAGAAAGCCCATTCCACCTCTACTTTCTATAACACAAAAAACGCGTAGAAACTTCCCTGTAACTCTCTCGTATGTAATAATGTGACAATCAATATACGCAGAAGTGGGAGTGATAGCATATGATGATTCTCCATGTTGGAGAGCGCGTCTTCTGGGGCGCACCTGAAGTTATTTACTTAGAAGGTACTATTAGCAAACTGGATGAGGCGACACAAACCGCCGTAGTGCACGTTGACCGGGCTACACCGCATTCGGCTCACCTGATCGGCACAGATGTCGCATTTGCCGCCAATGGCCTGGCACCGCTCAAAGGAGAGAGCCCCCCGGGAGTTACGAGTGAACGGAGCCTGCAACGTCAGCCAGCACGTCGTATGAGTGATGATGAGAAAATTCGTAGTGCCGCTGCAGTTGCCGTCCATCAACAGCACGGCTATACGCTGCCCGCGGCAAAAGAGAAGGCGATGATTGAGCAGGTAACGCAAACACTCAATAGCGACCCCACCATGCGAGCCCGGATCATTGCTTCGATGGATGAAATTTTAAACCGCGAATTTTTCTAAGAACGGCTTCTGTTCACAATTGTGGGTGGTAAATTGGAGAAGTAAAACATAGACGTACATACAAAAACAACATATACTATTGGAGGCGGCAACGCCCTACAAGTAAACAAGAAATAACAAAAGGTGGTTTTTCGATGAACTGCACAAGATGTAATATGCCCCTGGAGCCCAACGCCCGCTTCTGTCGCAATTGCGGCACACCTGTTGCCACGGTCGCTACTAACAATGCTAGCGCCAATCCCGCGCCACCTTATAGAACTATGGACACACATGAACCACCTACCCTGCCACCAGGCCCACTACGCATTCCACAAGCTCAACAACCACCACCACAATCAGCGCCACAGCCTCAACCACCGCCACAACAGACTTGGCAACCACAATCAGCGCCACAGCCTCAACCACCGCCACAACAGACTTGGCAACCACAATCAGCGCCACAGCCAGCGTACTATCAACCAGGCAGGACTGAGCCAGGCAGTCTCTCTAATACACAAAATGGCAGGCCACGCCGTCGTCGCAGGGGATGCCTCACAAGGAGCCTGATTACCCTCGTCGCGCTGCTGATACTCATAGTAGGAGGCTGGTTCTTCGGTCTGCAACCCTACTTGAGCAATATGGCACAGAGCGGAATGGATGGAGTATTAACCGATGCAGTCAACAACATACCTCCTGCAATATCACAACTGCGCGCCGGGCCTGTCCAATTATCAGAACAGCTCTTAAACAACGTGCTGGTTCTCCAGTCTGCTCCCAATGATCTCGTGAAAAATCCACAAATACATATCACATCGTCTGCAATGCGCATGGATTTTCAGGTCTATGGGTTCTCATGTGCGGTTAGCGGTGTGCCACAAGTGAATCAAGGGCACCTTGTGGCGACAAATGTAACTATTGAAGGAATTGCGTCACTTATTTTGACACCGGATCAGATAACGACTCTGGTGAACAAGCACCTGGCTGAGGCCCAAACAAAGATAAATCATCCCATTGAATCCGTCCAACTCAAAGACCAGGAGTTGGACCTGGTGCTAGGTCAGCCGGCTGGTGGTGGCCTTCCTCCTCTTCCCTAGTAACTTCTGGGCGATACGTCCCCGTGAAAATACGACCAGCAGGCCGGGCATAATGAGCAGGACGATGCCATTTATGTCGAGCGCTCCCGCGCCATTATGCCGGGAACTGGGGGCCATACCTGGCTGGTGTATGCTGGCAAAGACAGTAGACACATTCGGCAAGAGCCCATCGTTGTTCTGGCCGAGAGGCCAATAGACCAGTGCAGCACGGCCAATAATATTAGCACGAGGTACAAAGCCCCAGTTCCGTGAGTCGGAACTGCCAATGCGATTATCACCCAGCACAAAATAATCGTTGGGAGGCACGAGCATATTTGAGATGTTTTTATAGGCATAGAGGTTGCCCTGGCGTTTTGGGTCGACATAGGTCTCATTCAACTTGACACCGTCTACAATCACCATAGTATCGCGAATAGTAATCGTGTCTCCTGGTAGAGCAATGATGCGTTTGATGTAGTCCTGTGAGGGCTCGGGAGGCGCGACAAATACGATGACATCGCCACGGGCAGGCGCATGAAAAAGATAAGACCACTTATCTACCAGGATGAGTTCCTTATCGTGCAGGCTTGGTTCCATACTCATGCCTTCAATATTAAAGTTCTGTACGGCCAGGCGGATGACTAAAAACATCAGGATGGTGAGGACAATGGTTTCGATTACCTCACGTACCAGACGATAGCGCTTCTCAAAATCAAGTTCTGTGTTCATGCACCTCTCCATATGCAAGCGTTTATTTGAACTTTACCAGATACAGCTAATAGAAGCAAGGTTCTGAAAGTTGGAGTACAAGTTTTGTGTGGTTTGCGTGCGCTGGCGCGCACGCAAACCACACAAAACTTGTACAAAAGGACTATCTGATAGGAAATAAAGCCTATCCCTATCATTGTTTTAGTATGTGTTGGAACCTGCTTTTTCGCTCTCGCATCGGCTCAAACTCCTTCAGGAACAGCTACCCGTAATGGCTGTCTCTTGACGTTTTATTGTAGTATAATAACTGATATTGAACGTTTGTATCAACGGTTTGGTAGCTCATAGGTCTCCCGGTTATGTTAAGATGATACACTGAGGATCTGTGGGCTACAAACTTGTGGGATGGGTGGTCCATTTCTATGCCTCAAGATAAAATTGTCATACGCGGTGCTCGCGAACATAATCTGAAAAATATAGATGTCACTATACCGCGCGATAAGCTGGTTGTCATCACCGGCCTCTCAGGGTCAGGTAAGAGCAGCCTGGCCTTCGACACCATTTTTGCAGAAGGGCAGCGTCGCTACATAGAGTCATTGTCGGCTTATGCACGCCAGTTCCTGGACAAGATGGAGAAGCCGGACGTTGATCACATCGATGGACTCTCCCCCGCTATATCTATCGACCAGAAAGGAACAACGCATAACCCGCGTTCGACCGTTGGCACCGTTACTGAAATTTACGATTACCTGCGTCTATTATACGCACGTACCGGTCACCCTCATTGCCCCAATTGTGGGCGCGAGGTTAGCAGGCAAACTATTGAGCAGATAGTCGATGCCGTGCTCAATCTACCCGAGGGCTCGCGCATCATGTTACTTGCACCGCTCGTACAGGGACGTAAGGGTGAGTACAAGAATATCTTTGAGGAAATGCGGCGCGCCGGATATGTGCGTGTGCGTGTCGATGGCAAGATTTTTGATTTGGGCGACGAGATCGACCTGGACAAGCAGAAAAAACATACCATCGAAGTAGTCGTCGACCGGTTGGTTATCCGCAAAGTTCGACCAGCCATGAGAGATACTTCTACGTTTCATGGAGAAGAGAAGCTATCTCCCTTTGCTCCTCAGCATTCAGCCTTGAAAAAGGTAGCAGAGCGGCCCGTGTTGTATGACATTAATGCAGAACAAGATACGCCGGGGGAGAGCGAAAATGGAGCGAGAGCGACGGGGGAACCTGCCCAGCCTCAACAAGAAGAGAGTGTTGACGCGGCATTCCGGCAGCGACTGTCGGACTCATTAGAGACAACGTTGAAGCTTGGTGGGGGAGTCGTACTGGTTTCAATTATCGATGGCGAAGAGCTTCTCTTCTCGGAGAACGCGGCCTGTGTCTATTGTGGCATCAGCCTGCCAGAAATTGCCCCGCGCACTTTTAGCTTTAATAGCCCCCACGGGGCATGTCCAACCTGTACCGGTCTGGGTACGCAACTAGAGATCGACGCGGAACTGATCGTGACGCACCCCGACCTGAGCCTGGCCCAGGGAGCGATCGCCCCGTGGAGTAAAGTTATCAACGGCAGTCAATGGCACGCTTCTATCCTGGAGGCCCTGGCGCAGAAATACAATTTTAGCCTGCAAACACCTTGGAACGAGCTGAACGAAGAGCAGCGCCAGAAAGTGCTTTACGGCACCTCTGAGCCGCTCACGATCCGCTATACCCCCCAGCATGGGCGTACACGTAACTACACCATCAACTTTGAGGGTGTCATCCCTAACCTTGATCGCCGCTACAAACAGACGGAGAGCGAAGGAATACGCGAAGAGATTGAGGGCTATATGTCGGCGCGTCTTTGTCCCGACTGTCACGGAGCTCGCCTTAAGCCGGAGGTCCTGGCCGTCACCGTGGGCGGACGCAACATCGTGCAGGTCACACGGCTCTCAATTGTTTTAGCACAACGCTTCTTCAAAGAATTAGAGGATGGAGAAGCCCAATATACTGCGCCCATAGGTGGTGGGAACGGGAATGGCAAAAAGAAGAATGGCAATGGAAATCCGGTTAAAAGCGATCCGTTGGCAAAAATCGATCCCAACGAACCGCTCGTCCAGGTGACATTAACCGAACGCGAGCGCTTTATTGCCCGGCAGATACTCAAAGAGATCCGGGCGCGCCTGCAATTCCTGGTCGATGTTGGCCTGGAATATCTCACCCTGGATCGGGCTGCCGCCAGTCTCTCTGGTGGAGAGGCACAACGTATCCGCCTGGCCACACAGATTGGTTCGGGCCTCATGGGGGTGCTGTATATCCTTGATGAGCCAAGCATCGGGCTGCACCAACGCGACAACGCCCGTTTGATTAAGACGCTGGTACGCTTGCGCAACCTGGGTAATACACTGCTGGTCGTCGAGCACGACGAGGAGACGATGCGTGCTGCCGACCATATCGTCGATATTGGCCCGGGAGCGGGGGAACATGGTGGTAAAGTCGTGGCCGAGGGCACATTTGCTGATATTGTGGCCAATACCAATTCCATAACCGGCGACTACCTGGCACGCCGCCGTCGCATCCAGTTACCTGAAGAGCGCCGGACAGGCAATGGGCACGTGCTGACGATCAAGGGAGCACGCGAGAACAACCTGAAGAATGTGACCGTTGATATTCCCCTGGGGAAATTCGTGGTGGTGACCGGTGTCTCCGGCTCGGGCAAAAGTACGCTGATTACAGACATCCTGTATTGCAAGCTGGCGCATACGTTCTTCCGGGCACATGAAAAGCCTGGGGCGCACGACAGCATTGAGGGTTTAGAGCACCTGGACAAGGTAATCGATATCGATCAATCGCCCATTGGCCGAACGCCACGCTCTAATCCTGCCACCTATACCAACGCCTTCACCGGTATTCGTGATTTGTTTGCGCAAGTGCCGGAAGCGAAAATACGTGGCTACCAGCCGGGCCGCTTCTCCTTCAACGTCAAGGGCGGACGCTGCGAAGCCTGTAAGGGTGAGGGTATCGTGAAGATCGAGATGAATTTCCTGCCCGATGTCTATGTACCATGTGAGGTGTGCAAAGGCAAACGCTACAATCGCGAGGCACTGGAGATACACTACAAGGGCAAGAATATCGCCGATGTACTGGATATGACGGTAGAGGAGGCGATGAGCTTCTTCGCGAATGTGCCCTCGATCTTCAATAAAATGAAGACACTGAATGACGTGGGATTGGGTTATATGCGCCTGGGTCAACCGGCCACTACTCTTTCAGGCGGGGAGGCGCAGCGCGTCAAGCTGGCCACCGAACTTGCACGCCGGGCAACAGGTCGCACCATGTATATCCTCGATGAACCAACCACGGGACTGCATTTTGCCGACGTGGATCGCTTGCTGCAAGTACTACAGCGGCTTGTGGACGCGGGAAACTCGATTGTAGTGATCGAGCATAACCTGGAAGTAATTAAGAGCGCGGACTGGCTTATCGACCTGGGACCAGAGGGTGGGGATGCCGGTGGTGAGGTCATTGCTCAAGGGACGCCAGAAGACGTCGCAGAGGACGAGCAATCGTTTACAGGCGACTTCCTGAAGCGCACGTTCACTGAGGGAAGCGAGCTGGAGAAGGCTCACCATCATGGTGATTCTGTGGTGGCACGTTAGGGTCACCAAACCTGGCCTGGCGTTCAAGCGAGATCCCTTGCTGATCATCTCTGCTCGCCTCAAGGGCGTTACCCTCACCGTTTTGCGGCGCAGGTATCGGATCAGGGCCACCCAAATGGATACGCACGCCGCGCTGGCGCTGACGGTAGTCGATCCAGATAATCAACGCGGCCATGGTCAGCACAACGAGACCGACGCCGATAAACTTGTAGAAATGGGCGTTATGTATACCTGATAAGGTCAGGGCCAATAAGCCGTAGATGAATGAGAGCCCATAGATGGCGTAGCAGATTTGCTTGACGCTCAATCCGGTGGCCATCAGGCGATAGTGCAGATGCGTTTTGTCATAGTGGAGGGGGGACTGCCCGCGCCGTATACGATTAATCATCACAACAGCGACATCCAGGATCGGCACACCCAGCACCATGAAAGCCAGGGCGAGTTTCGCTCCTCCCATAACCGAGAGAACCGCCAGGCTCAACCCGAGAAACATTGAACCGGTATCACCCATAAAAATTTTGGCCGGATTCCAGTTATGCGGGAGAAAACCGAGGACGGCGCCTGTGAAGATAGCCGAGAGGATGGCGATACTGTGCTGTTGCAGTATAAAGCTAATAATTGTGATAAAGAAGCCTGCAATGGCGACGACGCCGGCAGCTAATCCATCCATGCCATCGAGCAAATTCACGGTATTCATCATGCCAGCCGTCCAAAACCAGGTGAGGAGGATGGCGGGAATGGCGACCAGGCTTATGCCTGGTTGGATGTCGGGTGAAGGTGGGTGGACGAAGAGGAATAATGTAGGCTGCAGATACCATGGTAAGCCAGGCTGCATCATTTCTCTGCCGAAGGGATTATTAAAGGTAAATAGAAGTATACCGTGAAACACACCTCCCCAAGGTCCAAGAATAATAATAACAGCCACTGTTTGCGCCAGTAATTTGGGGATCGGTTTCAGCCCCAAAACATCATCATAGAGATGCACGAGCACCATGAATGTTGCCGCGGCTAAAAGAAGCCAGTAGATAACGACTTCGTTGCCAGAGCCAGGGGGATAAAAAAGCAATGAAGCAATGACAAAAGCGAGAAATATGGCTACGCCGCCCAGGCGAGGTACGGCTCTGATATGCACCCGGCGCGCTGCCGGGCGATCTAGCCAGCCCACCTTATAGCAGAAGGCTCTCACAGCGAACGTCAGGAAGTAAGCAAGAAGAAAAGCGCATGCCGCCCCAACCAACAACATTATTAGATCAGGAAGAAGTCCACCAGGAAAGGGAATGAGCAATAATAGCTGAATGGAGACGATGCCAGCTTGTACCATAAAAGTATGCTCCTGCCCTACTACGAAAATTTCTTTGGCTACTTCAAGATGGAGACGAATGCACTTTCATCTTGCCGTTCGATTATAAGCTTCTATTAAAGAAAACGCAAACCAAGCAGACCTTTAACATAGAGCCTGAGTTTCGAGGATAACATAGGTACTTATGTATTTTTACAAGGCTGGTGGCGTAGTTGAAAGCAGGTGCAAGAGCCTGGCTGTTACCAGGGCGGAACGGCGCGCCATCTCTGGATAGATCACCCTTTTACGTTCCAGGGTCAGCACTTCCAACAGGTCATTATTTGAGAGGCAGCGAATAATGGCAAATGGCAAACCATGGCGCGCGGCGATCTGGCCTACGGCGGCACCCTCCATATCTTCGCAAAGTGAGCCAAAGGTGTCATGAATACGGGTCAGGGTGGCCTCATCCTGGCACCAGGTGTCGGCAGAGGCTATTACTCCACTGAAGATGCGTGCCGGGCGTACTTTTTGGCCAGGAGGAGCGACAATTGTCAGGGTATGCTGCTCGAGCAGCACTTGAGCGGCCTGTAATGCGAGGATCACCAGGGTAGAGTCACAGGAAAGGTGTGAGAAACGCTGCGTGACGCGCCCGGAATAGACTTCCGCTGCCTCGTCATCCCAACGAATACCAAAGGCCGGGTTGAGTATGCCGCCAGTTTGAAGATAGCCATTAAATGGAGCACAGACCTGAGTGGCGACGATAATATCTCCGGGCAGAGCTTCGGGTGTATGCGCTCCGGCTATGCCATAGTTAATGATGGCCTGTGGTTGCTCGTGCAGGATCAGTGCCTCGGTAGCAGCTGCGGCATTGACCATGCCTGGTCCCGAGCGAACAATAGAGACGCGTAATTCTTCCATTTGCACGCGGTAGATACGCCAACTGCTCTGCTTTACGATCTCAGCCTGGCGGCCGGTCATTTCTGCGAGCAACTCTAAGAGCGGCTCCTGCTCCGGTGTAGTGGGAACAACGATACCTATTCTTTGCATATATGTTCTATTTGACCTCTATCTTTAACAAACGATCCCACCCGGCGTAATCTTTTGCAAACGTCACAGTCGCTTGTGGCCATAGCTTCGACAATAAGCGTTTGAGCGGCTCCCGCTGCTGGTAGCCAATTTCCAGCAGTAATAACGCGTGCTCCTTCAGCTTACCTGATTGTTGGGCTGCTGTAAAGAAGCGCTGCAAGAGATCGAGACCGTGGGTGCCGCTGAAGAGGGCCACGTGTGGCTCATAGGCGCGTACATCGGGGGTCAGCAGATCGATCTCCTCGGTTCCCACGTAGGGCAGGTTGGCGGTCAGGACATCGACGGGTTCCGGCAGAGGAGCAAGGAGGTCGCCGTGCAGCAGACGCACGCGCTGCTCAACCGAGTGGAGCTGGCAATTGAGGCGAGCGACTTCCAGGGCTTCGGTGGAGATATCAGTGGCGTAGAGGTAGGGAAGGCGTGGTTCTTGCACGGCTAAGGTAATGGGAATAACCCCTGAGCCGGTACCAATATCGGCGACAAGTGGAGTGTGCCCGCCGTCAAGCATAGCACGAATGCTGTTTAAAGCAGCCTCGACCAGTAGTTCGGTTTCTGGTCGAGGAATCAAAACACGTTTGTCAACAAGGAAATCAAGACCGAAAAACTCTTGATGACCGACGAGGTAGGCGATGGGTTCGTCCTGCTTACGCCGCTCAAGCAGCAGCTGAAACTGTTCTTCCTGTGCTGGAGTAAGCAGGCGTTCGGGATACGCGTAGAGCGTGGCACGGTCAACATTCAGCACATGGCCTAACAATACCTGTGCATCCAGCCTGCTCCCAGGTTGACCTGGCTGTGCCAAAGTGGATACTGCGCGCTCTAATGCATCTTTGACGGTGATCATGAACGAATGAACCTGCATGTCACAAGCGCTGGCGACCGGCGAAACCAGTGTGAAGATAATGCCAATAGTTGATCCGTTCCTCGCCGAGGTACCAGCACAAATAGATTTCACGGCCATCGCGCAGGCTGAGGAAGTCGATAAGCCCGCGGTCCGGGTCTTTCAATTCGCAGCCGAAGCTAGAGAGTTCTTCAGCCAGTTTACGTAGAGTTTGAGTATGCAGGAATAGCTGTCTCTGCAATTTCAGTATGCGCTCATGCAAATGATGTCCATTGCCGGCTGCCTGCAAGCGCAGAGCATCGAGTTCCTCTTCGGTTTGCAGGAAGGACTTGCGTCCTTCCTGTATCTTACGAAGTACAACGGATATCTGTGGTAACAAGGCCTCGGCCTCTTCGCGGGTGAAGTAATGGGCCATGCATTGCCTCCCGTTGACCTGGTACCTCCACAGGGCACCACTCCATTTCCTCTCCGAGAACGGCACCTGCTTAAGATATAGTAACATCCCTGGCAAGTAGTCGTTCTCTTAACTTTTCAACTAATGCTTAGGTGTCGGACTAGCTGTAGGTGTCAAGCCAGGACCGGGTGTCGGCGTCCCTCCAAGATTGATACTAAGATCATCAAATTGAGTAAAGTTCACAACTGTGCCCCCCGTATTCAAGTACTCGCCCTTGATTATATCACCAGGCTGTACCAGTGGCAGTTTAGGCGAAAGAGACAGGTTCGCGGTGAAGATGATACTTTGTCCTTGTATCTGAATATAGTAGATGGTATTGGTTCCCTGTTGCACCGCTGATATACGCAGCACTTTACCTGTCGCGGTCTTCGTTGTTCCTCCAGTGGGCGTGTTGCTACCATTTCCTAGCTGCGTGAGCCATTGTTGATAGTCAGTCAATCCCTGTGAAAGGGAGGGTTCGAACTGTACGTTGCTGCCATTCAGGTTCCTGGCATCCACTAATCCCACCGCTTGATAAATGTCGCCATTCGCTGTCGATTGTACAAATATGGCGACCCAGGTAGGTGTATTGTATAACTGGTACAACTGAATACTATCCACCGTATAGCCGCGAATATTAGCACGGGTGGATTGAATGGTATTGCTCACGTTACTTCCAATACCCAGCCCTGAAAGCGGATAAAAATGCGCCTCGTTTTTATGGGTATCGAAGAGGAACACCCCCGTGCTTGACTGATCGTTCGCGGATGCCGAGGTCATGGGGATAAGCCAGACAGGTTGATCGACGTTGTTATAGAGCAACTGGGGATTGCTGGCAGTCGACTGCTGCCCCATGCCAGATGGATTGAACCAGGGCGCGGCATGATAGAGCCCCCACCACGACAGGTATTGGCTGACGGTATCGGCGGGCATAACACGGTCGACCCAGCCCGGCACATCCTGTGGTGCATACTTCTTGATCGCGCCGGTATGAGCGTCGACTATGAGAACCTCGCTGAGTACATCACCGGTATAACCACGGGTCGGCTGCATGAGCGAGATCGTCCAGTAGGGGTGAAAATTGTCATCGAGTTCCAGGGTGGGATCAACGAGCCTGCCATAGGTATAGCCATTCAAGTACACATGACGGAGCAGGTCTTGATTGAAAATGGCACCGGGCAGGTAGGCAAGCGAGGTTCCCGGCTGTACTTGATTGGTACGTAACTGGGGTACGGCCTGTGGATTTTCAGCATCTACCACCACAAAACCAGGTGTGTTGGGATTGGCCAGATTGGCAAAGATGTTGTTGTACATCAACGGCCCGACGTAGTAGAGATGATGGTTGATGGATTGCAGCGTATAGCTGGCAGGATCGATGCTATAGGTCGAACCGAGATTCTGCCCGTTAGAGCCAAGTACCTGTTGACCCTTGTAGACAGCAACATTCTGGCTGACCAGTACAATGTGGTTGGGATCGGTCGGCGGCAGTTTGGGAGAGGCTTCTATCTTGACGTTAGGAATGGCAGCCAGCACTTTGGCGTTGCTATCAAACCACGTGGTGAAGATGACGATCAAACTGCTGATCACGATACCGATAACGCCGGCTACGATGAGCCCAAAGATGCCTGCTGCAATGGCTCCACGCGAAGCGTTGGCGGGCAGTTGGGTAGGAGTGCCTCGCTTTGAGCGAGGCACTCCCTGGCTAGCCGCGGAAGCGTCCTCTAATACGTTGAGGGCCGGGCGTGCGAAGGCAAACAGGTTGGCTATGCTGCTGATGGCCAGCGGCCACAGTAGCCATTGCCAGCCTCCAAAGGGGCCCGTGAAGGCTGGTTCTGAGAAGTAGAGTATGGCCAGGCAGATGAGGTAGTTGATGACAAAAAACCAGGCAAACCATCTAAAGAATTTGCGAGCATTAAACGTTTCACGGCGACCAAAACCAAGTCGTCCAATCGTCAGGATGGCCATGACGATAATTGTACCGATGAGTGCCAACAGGAAGATAACCATGGTAGTTTCTCCTCTTTTTTATCAGGGTGGCGTTGCCTTCATGTTTCATGTGTGCACTGACACAAAGCGTCCATGAGAATTTACGCTACGCGAGAAATGATAACAGAATAAATTTTACTCTAGTGCCAATATGGCCCGATAACAACTCTGCTCTATTGACGTGGACTGGTACAGGCCATGTCAGTTAATTCTACAATATTGGGCATAGTTTTGTACTGTTTTGGGCGTTTTTTTCGCCCCCTGAACGGAAAACCTCACTCGAGTAGCTGAGTTTCCAGAGCCGCCAGGTACGCAGCCGGGTCCTTGCGAAAACGGAACTGCTGGCGACGCGCTTCCTCACGATAAGGATTTTGTCTAGAAAAAGCAAGCAATCTGCGTTTCTACTAAATTTTATTCATTTATTATGGTTACATAATGTAAAAGACGTTTATACAATGTAATTAGATAAAAAGGTCTTGACATATTGAAATTTATTGATTATAATTCCCATGGTTAGCGCGAGATGCCCTAATATGTCTCTGTACTGCATTTTGTCAAGGCTTCTTCCTCACTTTACTGATAAATCATCTACTTGGCAATGCCATAGATGTTAAAAGTAAGCCGTAGTTTCGGCATATTCGTATGTTCTTTGTAGTAGTGTAGTTCCTCATCACCTCTATCCTATAACAAAATGCGCAACAAACTGTCTCACCGGAGAATTGTGTTGTCCTATACATTTTTCTACATCCGAAGCCAAGACTTCATTAGAAGAAAATTTCAAATATAGCTCTTAATAGCTAACCTCAAAGAAAATATAAGGATTTTCATCCTAAACATCGACCGTTAGTAATAAACAAATTGCCTCTCTACTCTTTATTTCACCATAAATTGTAGAGGAGCATGTATAGCCTAAACGAGGAAATGAAGAAGGTAACGTA
>WNGJ01006373.1_pt1 | contig 15326 bp, 12 predicted proteins | sample 5400611 | NCBI WGS metagenome assembly WNGJ01 (sample SAMN13153375, study PRJNA577476) | soil metagenome | isolation source: 40 cm soil or saprolite under Garry oak tree replicate 1 | place: USA:California | collected 2016-06-15
CCAACCATTGCTGGGGCCAGGTGACGTGCCTTTGATGGATGGGCAGGTACGCACATCCTTCCTCGCCCAGGTAGACGAGCAAACACAATATGACGCCGTACTCCAGGCTGACCTGCTTGGTCCACATGCAGGAGCGCGTTCCGTAGATGCACTGCTGGTACAGGAGAGTCCACAGTTACAACCATACCTTCCAGGCACGCGCATTGCTACAGCCGCTCTGCTCTACAGTTTCGGTGGCAGTAGTCAGCTTGAGCGTGGTGTCTTCGAAAATGAACTGCTCAGCACCTGCCTTGTTCCTGGTCTTGATCGCAATATCCTCCAGACAGCTCTGCATGATCTCAACGAACGCTTACTCTACTTGCACCGCCGCGAACTGCGCTATCGCTTTGAGACACAACCGAACCTCAACAAGCTGATCATTGATGAAAGCCAGCGTCGAAGCAGCGAAGAGATCGAGAGTCGCATGCGTGAGGAATGTGGCAAGGCGATAGGAAACGAGCGCGAAGCCGTCGTCTGGCCTAAAGATACACACGAAGTAAGAGATCGCTTGCCAGAATTTCAAATTGTCTACCTCCCGCCGGCATGGTTGGATCATCACCCTGAGCGGGAGCAACAAGAACAGGGGATGAGGCAATACATTGAACAGTGCGGCAATGGACCCCGTCGCTACCACAATGGCTTAACGTTAGCCGTTCCCGAACGCCGCATGGTTGTGGCCATCCAGAATGCGGTACGCCTGATTCTGACCCTGGAACTATTGCAGAGTCAGAAGACACAACTGCAATTGACGCCACAGCAGGAGGCCGAGCTTGCCGAACGCAAGCGCAAAGCCGAGAACGAATTAAAAGGGGGTATCTCTCAACTCTATCCTGTCGTGTACACGCCCCAGTATAGCGAGCAGCGCGGTCAAACCTACTTTCTTGACCCATTGACGGTACAGGGATACAGCCAGGCCCCCCAGATACACACTCGCATCAAAGAAGCGCTACACAACCGCGTTGTTTGGGATAGCGTGCAACCCAGTAAGTTAGCAACGCTGGTACGCTTAAACGAACAAGAACCTGTAGAGCGACAGTACTACACGGTCGCAGCCCTGGTATCCTGTTTCTTCAGTTACTACAACTGGACGCACATCTGGAATGAGAAAGTGGTGCGTCAGGCAATCAAGGTGGGTATCAAGAACCGCACCTTCGCCTACGTTGCCAACGCTCGTACAGATAATCAAGGGAATTTAATTCTGGGAGGTCCGGCAGCTACTACTATTCAATTTGGCAAGGAGGTTGCAGCCCACGAACTGGATATGGGTGAGGGAGCGTTTTTGCTCTCGGCAGCCTATGCAACACAGTTGTTGGCGCCACCAGCGCCACCAAATGCTGAGCCAGTAGTAACAATACCAGCAGATACACAACCAGGCCATCAGTCTCCTCCTGCGTATTCTCCTCTTGGAGAGGGAGGAAGCAAAACAGCAGTGAATGAACCGCCGACCCCGACGTTACCAACTGCTCCGCCAGCAAGGCCAGTCGCTCCAGGTCGAGGTGGCCAGCGCTACCACCTGCGCTTGAACTGCAGACCGAGCGATTTCTTCGAGATCGTGAAGGCCTTAGAGAAGCTCAACGACCGTGCAACGTCAATGACCATTGCTGTGGTTGCGACAGCAAAGCCAGGTGAAGCCTTCGTTGCGAATACAATGCATAACCTGGTGGTTGAGCCTATGATTGAGGAGAGCGATGTGTTTGTCGAGCAGGAGTTGGTAGAGGAGTAGCGTTTCTTTCCAGGTACCTCTGTCACCTCATCCTGATTGGCTGACAAATTTAAGGCTGCTTAAAAAACGCTTATCTTTACACAGCAGTTGGGAAGTCAACACCGTTCTTCTCTACTACGGCGGCTCGACGCGGGCAATAGCTGGGAGTGGGTCTGGTGCAGGATCAACGTAAAAAGGTGCAAAAGCTTGCCAGCCGCACTGAAACTGAGGCTCGCGCCATCGCCACTCAATTTTCAGGTAGCGGCATCGCCACGATCCCAATGGGTATCCACGAAAGCTCCGCTTCCCTGCATGGACGACCCCCACCCCAATACTCGTCAAGTGAAGGGTGATAATGGCCAGGATCAGGCGCTCCAGAGCACGCGTCGCAAGTTCACTGGTTTGGATCTGATATCCGCCAGATTTTTCATCGAGAAAGCTTTCCTCAATGTCAAAGCGCAAGCGGTACTCGTCGAGCATCTCTCTGCTTGTTGGGCGAGACGCTTCCAAGAAACCAGGGATCATCTGGGTGGTTTCTGGAGCAGGCGAGAGCCAGGTGCAGCGGCTGTTCCTACTGATCGTTACATAGAGATGTAAACTCTTTGCCTTTGCTTTCTGCTTATGTATACAATGTGGCGAAGCAGAAATTTAGCTGTTTATGCAGCGATCAGTAAAAGCGCCACTTGGCTCTCATGAACCAGCTCTCTCCAACAAGTGGATAGAGACGCTTTCCGACAGAGGCTGGCCGAGCCTCGAGATGGACCAGGGTGTCGCAGGGCTTTCGCAAGCGAAAGTGCCACTGCTGCTTACACAGATAGTGAATCAGTTGCTCATGCACGAAGCCGCGATCTGCAAGAAGGGTGATCACTTCGCCAGGTGGCATGATGGCATACATCTGGTTGAGCACCAGCTGGTCGTCTTCAAAACTGACCTGGGTACTTCTATGACGCAATGCTCGCCAAGTGAGAGGAATGGCGCGACCACGATACACGAGTGAGGCGCGGATCAGGACAAAGAGTGTGAGGGCAGTTGTATCCAAGGCACCATACAGACGACTCTCCGAGAGCCAGCCAACGAGAGCGGCTTGCAGCGCGTGCCGAATGGCTACTAAACCAAATCAAGCGCCGCCCCTGGAAGGAAAGTATACCATGAAGTCAGGATATGTTATCCTAGTGGCGGGAAGATCGAAGGGACAGGAGGGAACTTCTACACTAAGGGTTTGAACATGACACTGATACTGACATGCCTTACAAAAGACTTCATCGTGCAGGCAAGCGACCGGCGACTTACTAGAGCCCTGATCTATAGCAACCATTTCGTGTTCGCCTACACGGGGCTGGCGAAGCTACATGATCAATATCCATCTGCCATTGACTGGGCAGCGCAGCGGCTGTCTGAGAAAGAGAATATAGGGGATGCTGTCCTCCACTTGGGAAACCAGGCGTCCGATCTTATGAACTCGAATCACATCCGTAATTTCTATTCGCGCAGCCCTGCGAGTGTAAAGAGGCTGGCGTTCGTGGGTGCTGGATTTGCTGACGTTGAGGAAGATGGCAGGAAGAACCGCAGGTCACTTCGCATTGTGATCTCGAACTTTTTTAGGAGAGAAGATGGTACGTGGCCAGCACTGCCATACAGACATTTCAGCGTTTACTACAACTGGCTCCCAAAAAACTGTGACGCAGAACTGTTCGTCGCGGGTCAACAACTTCCAAAGAAGAGACATATTGAGTTCACTAGATTCCTCAGGCAATGCGTTCGCCACAAGGTAAAGCCTGAAACCTTCGGAAGGCTGCTCATGCGTGAGATTCGGGCAGTGGCAGAAAAGAATGATTATGTTGGAAAAAACATCATGTGCACGTTTGTGCCGCGAGCGTTCGCCGATGGCGTCGCTGGCAGCGTAAGATACCATTTCGGTGGTGTGCTGTTACAGTCTCCAGTCGTGAGCACAGAACCGCAGCGCCTGGAACCGGTCGAGGTTGTGTCTGATGAGAACCGTTTTGTTCTCCTGCCCCCATTTGATGATCCAAGGTTTGTGTACATTGATAGGGATGGCAAGGCTATGCCGTACCACGGCGCAGTATATGCTGGTCCAGGATACTATATACCGCCGATAACCATGCATGGAGCGAGCTTGGCTGTGCCGCCGGTCGTTCAGGTTCCCGGTCCGCCAGTGGATACACCCCTGTAGGTTGGCCAGCTGATTCATTGACAAATTTAATCTGCAACAGAACTACCATGAGGGGAGAGCTCTCAAGTCCTCGCGAAGAGAGGGACGCCTGCCATTCAAACCACGGTACGCTATACTCAGGTAAGTCGGGAGCAGGTGAAAGAGAAACTGAAGCATATACGAGGATAGGGTGTAAATAGTACATAGCCCAAAAGGAAGAATTATAGAGAAATCCATCACCACTTAGGTATGATGTAAGGGAATTAGTTGTGGTGAAACAGCCAGAACACGGCCTGTATTCCCTGAAAATGGTGTCTATGAGTGAGATCTTAATTGCTGTACCAGATTCTCTCGGCGAAGTGCCAGATGCAGTAGAAAGGCTCTTCGCAATCCTCCACGCTTCTTCAACTGGTGACCCAATTGCACTTGATCTCACCTCAGTCACCTGGATTCGGCCATATGGCGCTCTCTGCCTTCTTGCAGTCTGCCGTTACCTCAAGCAGCTTACGCATCGACCAGTACGCCTCACGGGACTCCAGAGCGACATCCATGCTTACCTGCGTCGTATAGATTTCTTCAAGAGTGGAACTGAAACCGTCTATACTACCGACCCTTTTAACTCAATTGATGATTTGAGTCGCAGCACATCATCCTCGAATGTACTCGAACTCTTCCCTATCTGTGTTCATGAAGACATTTATGAAGTTGCTGCGCGAGCCCGCTATATACTTGCAAATTGGTTTGGTAGTACCAGTCATGACATTAATAATATTGTGATCCTTCTTTCGGAAACGTGCAGTAATATCGTTGACCATAGTGGCGATGCAGGTATCGTCACTATCCAGAAGTATGATCGCAAGCGCTGTATAGATGTCAATCTGGCTATCGGCGATTTAGGTCGGGGAATTCGCCAATCGCTTATGGCTGTTCATGGTGCAGTATCCGATACCTGTACTGGTTACATCGAGCAAGCACTAAACGGGTTGAGCGCACGATCGGGAGAACGAGGTGGTCAGGGACTTGGGGCCATCCGGCGCATTGCGACCGAGAGCGGTGGCAGTCTCCATATCCGCTCGGAGATGGGCAGCGTTCTGGCGCAGACATCAGGCACTACGACGTGTGATGACCTGTACTTCTTTCCCGGTACCCAGATCGCCATTACGTTTCGTAGCAAACCTGTCACTTGAAGAATTAGACTCTTGTAATTAACGCCACAGTATGCTATCCTAAGGACTAACATTTCAACGATCACTGTTGAAAGGCTTACATGAAACGGTTTGAGATGACGCAGTTGTTTGCTTTGCTGGGTATAAATGGGCCAGATCTCCTGCTCCGTAGCTATGGTCAGCACGCATTTCCCACGCTGGAGCATGCGCTGAAAGAGGTGCCACCAGGCCAGGCGCTTCTATTGGATTTTGCAGGCGTCTCGGTCATGGATACTTCCTTTGCCGATGAGACTGTGCTCGAACTTGCGCTTGGGCTCTCGCAGGACAAATATGGAGATCGCTGGATGGTACTCGAGGAACCTAGCCCAGCAACTATTGACAATCTTGAAGGGACAATCGCGCGTCGTAAAGCCAAGGTGGCCTTACTGATCCGTAAAGAAGATCAAATGCGCCTGATTGGGCATGTTGAGCCAAACCTGATGGAGGCGTGGCAATTGGTTTATGAGAAGTCCGAATTGACGGCACGAGAACTTGCGGACCAGCTCGGGCTAGAAATCAATACGGCGAGCATGAGACTGCGCAAGCTGTATGACGCTCGGCTTCTCGCCCGTCGAGAGGAAATCACGCCTGACGGACGACAACACATCTACATGCTCCCAATCTAATTTTTTTGTGGATGCTTTCAATAATAATTATTGAAATGTATGATAAGCGCAGGCAGTGACCTGGCTGGTGATGATAGAGAGACTGCCCGTGATATTCTTGGAAAAGCTAAATAAGACACGTGATAATGCAACGTAATGATGGAGACAAACAGATTCAATCTTTCCCTATAGATTTTGCGTTTGTGACGGCGCTGCCTATCGAGCGTGATGCACTGCTGCGACGCCTGGAGGGACGCGAGGTGGTACAGGATGACTTCGAGCCGTTGACCTACTATCGAGGTCACATCAGCGTTCCGGCGACGGGCGAGTATTACGAGGTAGTCGTCGTTATGTTGTTAGGCATGGGGAACGACGAGGCCGCTGTTAGTACCGTGAGGGTAATCGAGCGCTGGCATCCAGCCTACATACTCATGGTTGGTATCGCCGGTGGCGTCCCCGGCAAGGTTGCGCTTGGCGATGTCGTCGTCTCGGATTTTGTGTATTATTACGAGCCCGCCAAGCGAACGCCGAAAGGGGATCAACGTCGGGCACAGCAATTTCTCTCTGACCGTCTCCTGTATGGACGTGCGCTTGCTTACGAGGCGGGTGAGTGGAGAAGCGATATTACCATTGCACGTCCAGGGGCCGCTCAAGCAGATGTCCCTTTTCCAAAGGCTTACTTTGGCGCTATCGGCAGCGGTGAGAAGGTGATTGCTGATGCCAGGGCGTTGTCCCGGCTGCTTAAAGAATGCCCCAGGCTGCTGGCCGTGGCGATGGAGGGGGCTGGCGTTGCGCGAGCCGCCACCCAGCAGCCTCATCCGCCACCGTTTATTGAAGTGCGCGGCATCTGTGATTACGCAAACGAGCAAAAGAATGATGATTGGCAACCATTTGCCGCTGAGGCCGCCGCCGCATTCACCGTCGGACTGCTGCGTTCACGCCCCGTACCCCCTGTGGGAGTGAATACACGCCGCATGCAAGAGAAGGGATCTTTTCTCATCCTGTGCGCTCAGTCCTTGCGTTCCATCGCTGCTCACGAACTACTTGATGTCTTGGAGAAAGACAGCACATCCCGTTCGATGGAGATCATCTCGCTGGATTTTACGGATCTCGTAGCAAATGGAATCTTTACCGACCCCGAAGTTGCGGCACTGCGTCTCACCAGTCCCCAGGGATCGCTCTACGCCGCGCTCGCCAGACGTGGAGAGGCGGAATTCGCCTTTCACGGTCTGGTACATATTCCGATTGCATTTCTCATCGGCCATCTCGTCACCGATCGTCAACCAGTACGCCTGTTTGACTTTCATCCAGGCCCGGGTCTCGAAACGTGGGCCTGGTCAGGCATGCAGGAAGCCATACCCCCACTGGAAGTACGCGGCGCACCTGAGCGTCCCTCCCGCCGCAAAGGAGTGGCCGTGGTGCGCATCTCTATCAGCTACACAGTCACTGCTGCACAGACGCGCGCTGTTTTCCCGCGCGCAGCGCTTGAGGTGGACCTAACCGTTCCAGACCCAGAGCGTGGCGTGGTGCGCAGCGAGGAGCAGGTCCGCGAGTACGGGCGTACGTTCCGCCGCGTGCTTGATCTCATCACGCAGCGCTGTCCCGCCGTGCAGCGCATCCATATTTTTTACGCCGGGCCGGTAGCCCTGGCATTTCACCTGGGACAGCAAATATCAGAGAACATCCATCCAGCCGTAACGGTGTGGAACTTCCGCCAGCAATACGGTTGGGGGATCGATCTTGCGGCAGCCTCGCTTGGAGAACCGTGCGTCGTCACCCTGCAAGATTTCGAGAGAGGAAATGAGGAAACCAATGAGTATTAAGTCACGCTTCGAGCTTTTCACAACGCGCATTCGCCCTACCGCAGAACATATAGATGAAGCGAATCGGCAAACCAACTACATGATCAAACAGCTCAAAAGCGTTGTTGCCGAGAATGAGCGCTTTACCCTGGAAAAAGTACTGCAAGCCGGTTCGAATGCGAAGCATACCTCACTCCGGCGCACCGACGAGAACGTGTTCGATGCCGATCTCGGCGCATACTATTCCGGAGAAGGCGCGACCAGGGAGCGGCTCAGTACGCTCTTGACCTTCACCAGGGATAGATTGCGCGAGATCTATCCCAACAAGAGCGCCCGGGATTTTGAAGTGCTGAAAAGTGCAGTACGAGTGAAGTTCCAAGGCGGCATCAAACTGAACGTTGACGTGGCACCGATCATCCGGAATGACTCCCTGGGTATTGAAAATGGTGGATGGATACCGCGCAGCGATGAGTGGCGCTTGACCTCGGTGACCTGCCACAACGAGTTCGTGCACAGCCGCACGGCGCGGAGTAAACAGCGCCCAGGCCCGGTCAAGTTCAACCGTCTAGTTCGTCTGGTGAAATGGTGGAATAACCGGCAGGATGATTTTGCGCAACCCTCCTACTTTTGCGACCTGATAACCGCAGCTGCTTTGGAGGAGAGTAGTGTGACGGATGAATGGCAGAGCAGCCTGCGTAACATTTTCACGTTCCTGCGTAAACACCAGTTTCTTAAACCAATCGTCTTTAGCGACTACTACGACGCGAACAAGATAAAACTTCCCGCAGATCAGGTGATCGTGATGGATTCGGTCAACCCAAAGAACAACATCACACGCAATTGGACAGAGGCTATCCGGCAGGGCTACCTGGAACGCGTGCAGGTAGCATATGATGCCACGATGGACGCTCGGAGTTGGGAATTGGAGGGCGATGAGGAGGCAGCAGTGGATGCCTGGTGCGAGATGTTTGGAGAAGAATTTCGGACACTGAGTGAGGAGGAGGAGTAGACTATGCCGACAGGAACGGCAACGAGCACGCGTACCGCGACTGCTACGAGCACGGCACCCAAAATCGTTTATGTTACGCGGAAAGTGCAGGCGGACTTTCTCGCCATTTTAGAGACCTACGGGTATTTTTCGGAGGACTACGCGCAACAGCTCATCCAGGATATGCGCGTGTTTCTCGACGAAGAAGTCATCGACCACGTTCGGTTCGTCTGGACTCGCCCCAGCAGTACATATGTGATCGAAGAACTGAACTATACCGTGGTAGCTGGAGGGGTCGAGCTGTCTGACGATCATTCTGGCGGCATCCGGTATCAAGCTACATTAGCAAAAGCATTGTTTCACGTGCGGGTGACCTACAATACGCGCTGGGAAGAGATGTCTGAGCGCGAGAAAAGCGCCATTCGCGAAGATCTTATCCTGAACTGGGGACCCGCTGGACAGCTTGACTACAGTGGCGGGAAGTGGACCGCCGATCGCACTTACTCACGTGACGGCTATGGCCTGGTCCGCCAGAGGTTTGAGCGCTCATGACAGATACCCCGCTGCAACTTGTGAGTCTCCTGGGCCAACCACTAGGAACGCTACGGATAGGGGCACTCGCCCTTGCCGCCAGGGCAGAAGAGGTAGCCCGCAGCCGCCGTCTCGCGAAGCGCAATGCCCTGCCTCTGGTGCTGCGTGAATATCTGGAAGGCGCGGGATATGAAATCGGAGAGGCGGAACTGGCTGCAGCCGTGAACGCTCTTGAGAGGATGCGTCGAGGCGAGGCATTGTCTGCAATCCAGATTCGGGTAGGCTCTCGCACAGATTATCAGGAGAATGGCCTTGCTAATAGCAATGGCAAGTATCACATAGAAGGAAAGAGTGATCCCATGGTAGCTACCCTGGATTCCCCGAATATGATCGCGTTCTTTGAAGCGGAGCGCGTCTATCCGGATATCGCAGCGCAGCGGTGGTATGAACGATTGGTGGGGCTAGATGACCACAAAGCTCGTCTCTTGATCGAGTTAGAAATGCTTCTCTATCCAGAGCGCCTGGAACAATGGAGTAAGCGGTATCATGGTGGTCAGGTATTACGGGTCTGTGAACTGTACGGCAACCGGGTACCGCTGATCCTGCTTGAGGGCGATGTCGGTACTGGTAAAACAGCGTTAGCAGAGACGATCGGTGACACGCTCGCTCGGCAGGCTGGAGAGGGCAGGCAGGTTCACATGCTCAAGATCAATACGCAGGTGCGCGGTACAGGACAGGTAGGAGAGATGAGCGACTTGATCGCCCAGGCCTTTGCCCAGGTGGAGGTGAGGGCGAAGGCGCTCGGCGGTGATCCGGTGCTCTTGCTTCTAGACGAGGCCGATGCGCTCGCTGTAAGCCGGGAGACGCAGCAAATGCATCACGAAGATAAGGCAGGGCTCAATACGCTGCTGCAACGCCTCGATAAACTTCGTCTGACCAGGCTGCCTATTGCCGCACTCTTCATCACAAATCGGCCAGAGGCATTGGATCCCGCCATCCGTAGGCGCGCTGCGCTCGACTTACATTTTGCTCGTCCTGGAGACGACATACGAGCCAGAATCCTCCTCACATCGGTACCAGAACTGCGACTGGGGGAGGCGGAGGTGACCGAGTTGGTGAGACTGACAGGCCCAAATGAGCCAAAGAATAAAGGCGTGCCGTTCACAGCTTCTGATTTGACGGATCGGCTACTACCTGCTGCGCTGCGCTGTGCCTATAGCGAGAGGCGAGCACTGGAAGTACGTGATCTCATTGAGCAAGCGCGAATGCTGGAGCCAACACCTATTCATAGGATGATCTGATAACGCGAAGTAGATTATAAGAAATTTTGTAGAGGCATATTTCCCTCTAAATCAAAACAGCTACAGCAGAGCATGTGCATAAAGCGGTAATAAAGGAATAGGACCATAACGTCAGAAAAACGCATTGTACGACCTGAGGAAGAAACAACGGTACTAGGGAGGAATTAGCAGCAGCTATAGATGGCTAGCTGAACTCAAAAAATGGCTCGAGCGTGCTAAAGGATAGTTTGCTACTATAAATTCCTAAAGAGCGTTTCCGACTATCCGTGCCGTGAGAAGAAATGAAAATAGACACTGCAAAAATGGCTGTGTAGGGAAGGAGCATAACGTCATGGCCTACCAAACTCATATGGATAGCAGTATGGTAGATGACTCAGCGCCTTTATCTGATACTAATGGGATAGAGCTACCACCGGACATTCTTGTGCTGCATCTTATTGCGACCGGGGTGATCCAACTCACCGATCGGGTCGCCAAGGGCATGCCAATCGATTCACAATATCCCGTTCCCTTGCAAATTGGACTCAATCGGCTCAATGTTATCCGATACCGGCATAGCCTACACCTGGTTCGCAGTATTCCAGATCTTCTCTCATGGTGTCGTCGCCCGCTCAGGGATTGGCCTCTTGATATCGCCTTGGCGCATCTCGATCCCGATGAGACACTTTTGGATAATCAGTTCCCGACGAGTGTATGCGAGTCCCTGGCCTGCGCGACAAGTGATGTAGAAGCCGATTTGAGCGAACGACGTTTTATAAGCAGCGTCTTCAATACCTGTCAGGCGGCCAATTCTCCTGGGACCTATGTAACTTTTCGTCGCTTACTTATCGAGCATCCCGTACTCACTGAGTTTGAACTGCTCCAGAAGCGGAACGATCATCCTGAATTGAACCTTTTAACCGATCACTTGAAGGTCGCTTACGAAGATGCTCCGCTAGACTACATGCTGAAAGATCACTTCTACTGCTGTCCGACCTGTGGCAATCTCCTACAACCAACGGTGCAAATGGATAGGCTTCTGTGTGAAGAGGAACGCTGTCGACGGCAATTATCGATACGTCCAGGGCGAGCCATTCCAGCACGTGAACATGTGCTCTGGCTGAAACGGGGATTACGACGTTTCGTGACGCTTCCAGGATTGGCCGAAATCCGTCTCGAACGGCGTTTGCTCAAGCTCAAGCTCAAAGTAGAACTCTGGCCGGAGTTCGACAGTTATGACCTGCATATCGAATTTCCCGATGGGAAGGCATGGGCTGTCGATGTCAAAGATTGGGCCAATCCGTTTCTCCTTGCTCTGCGCGTGAAAAATATTCCTCTTAACCCACCCTTGGAAATGGGCTATTTTGTTTTTCCCGACGAGCGCTCTCGGCAGTCCGACTACGTGAGGGCTTTTCGCAATACCTGCAATAGTCGTAAGAGTTCTGGAAAAGTGGTGATCAGTGGTCGCATCCAGGCAAAATTCGAAAGGCATTTTCTTGCGGATGTGAAAAAGCGGCTCGCCGCGTGTAAGGGAGTTAACGATGCGTAGCACATATGATCTTTGGGGACGGTTAGAGAAAGAACTCAGAAAGCACCTCAAGGGAGTAGATACCGCTGACGGTTTAGGGGCAAAGCAGATTTGTGAAGTGGAGCTTGGGCTATATTTGCTCTCACAGATCGCTCCCGCAGCACCAGCTAGAGCGCTCTGGGTCCTCTTGACGGGATATGAGTTTCCCCTGCCAGAACTACAGAGCTTAAGTAGGAAGCAGCGCAGTATGTGGAATATCGTGCGCCATATTTTGCTGCATTTCAAGAATTCGCGCCATTGGGTGGAAATGCTCGAACGCTATAGCAATGTTGATGAGCGCTTGAGACTCTATGATATTGATGGTAACTATGATCGGTTTACAAAGCGCACCATCAGTATCGAAGCCCGGCGCGAAGATGTGTACAGCAAAATTGCACAACAACCCTTGCCTCACGTTACAAGGAAGATTCACTGGGCCGAAGCAGGTAATACCTACTTGTGTGTAGACAAAAGAAAGCGGACACACGTTACTATTCCGGCAGATATGTCATTACCTCCGATTCCACAAGGACATACACTCTCTGGAGAATCGTCGCGTCCCCCGCTGAGTATTCCCTGGGATGAACTATTGAAGACCGCTCAGTGGATGGACGAGCAGCTAGCCCAGGGCGGGTATCAGAGTCGCGACTGGCATAGAACAATGCTCCGGGTACGCTTGCATATCTCTCGCGATGAGAACAGTGAATTTGTTCCTGCTGACATCCTTCAACTCACGGGAACGATACACATCGTTGGTATGGTCAGCTCCGGCAAGTCGACATTGATGGACGTGCTTGCAGTCTGGGCAGCCCGCAATGGATACCGCATTACTTTAGTCGTTGGTGATGTTATCGCGGTATTTGATAGAGTACAACAATTTGCTCGCTTCGGCCTTCAGGCTGCCCCTATTCTGGGAGCATCCAATCGCCGTCGCCACTTAGACCGCCTGCATCGAGTCTTAACATCTGAGCAATCTCAACATCCATTGCTGCTACAACATATCGGCTTTGATTACACCAGTACTGCTTGCCTCCTTGATGGACTTCGTAATGCCGCTAAGCCATTTGAGCTAGAGTCAACGCCTTGCTTGACTCTTACTCCGCTCCCGTCTCCGGAAGACACCGAGGGAGAGCAGTTGGAAGCACAAGATGACGAGGTGTATGCCTGCCCGTTTTACAGCGTTTGTCCTTATCATCAGGCTCAGCGCGATCTGGTGGAGGCTGCAATATGGGTTGCAACGCCAGCCAGTCTCGTCTATTCAAATATAGCTTTGCAGCTCAATCCAGAACGTCTACGCTTTCTGGAATTAGTGTATCGTCGGAGCGACCTGATCGTTATTGATGAAATCGACCGCGTACAGGTACAACTCGATCAGATCTTCAGTCCCAGCCTAACACTGATGAGCCGGGGAAAAGACTCATGGCTTGGTAGTATTCTTCAAAAAGTAACACAAAGGCTGAGCGAGGAGGGGTTGGGGCAGTTTCGCTACGAAGGTGTAAAAGCTTGGGCGAAAGAACTAACTGCTGCTCAGGGGGCAGTTTACAGCATTTATGATCTTCTGCAAAATGAGCCAGCTCTACACAACTGGATTGATCGAGGGCAAGACTACTTCAGTGGCCTCACTCTGCTCGAGAAGCTTACGATTGAGCTAACAGGGGTCTCTAAAGGCCCTCAGAGTTCACCATATAAACACAAGGAATTTGAAGCGTTCTGGGTTCCTTTTAAGAAATTTCTGGACGACCCACTTGGTGATAGAGGGCCGGAGGATCACGAATTAGCTCAACTCGCACGGCAAGTCATTGCTGTCCGAGACAAAAAGGCGCGACAAGATTTACATGACTGGCTCAAGAGACAAAAAACCATTCCATTGTCAGAACAGGAACTGCGGGACTATGCCTTGAGGTTAGAATTTGCCATCATGCTGGAAGTGCTTTCGGATCGCCTTGATACCCTCATCCGTGAGTGGAAGCAAGTCGAGGCGATCCTTGGTCTGGGGGGCAGCAGTCCGGTCCTCTTCCATCGTCCGCCCGAAGACTACGCTGCGCTGATTCCCGATGCACCGATGGGAAATATTCTCGGCTTTCAGTATATTCGCCCGTCAGATGATCCCAATGGCCCTGGTGATCTCCGCTTCTTTCGCTGCATGGGTGTGGGACGCTGGCTTGTTCTTCACCTGCACGATCTCTTTGCAGCCGATGGTCTGGTTGGACCTCATACACTCCTGCTCTCGGGAACCAGTTGGGCTGGAACCTCACCCAGCTTTCATGTACAGGTGCCTGTGACAGGTGTCTTACTGGCCCCTGACGAGGAAGTTGCAGCTATCAATAACAGCTCTTTCGAGTTGAAAATCCTCTTGAATCGTCAGCAACAGCCAATAGGGATCTCTGGAAAAAAAGGGCAACAGCGTATCCACGCGCTCCAGGAGATGCTTTATGCTCTCTCTTATCAAGAGAAAATGGGAAATACCACGCTTCCGAGCTTGCTCGAGCAGAAAAGAAATGAACTCCCCGAAGGAAGGCAACGTATCCTGCTGCTCGTTGGAAGCTACGACGAGGCAGAAAAGGCGTATGAATTTCTGGTACAACAACGCAGGGACTGGGAAGATCATATGGTTTACCTGGTTTCTGACGACGACGAATTTGAGAGTGAGTGGCGCACGCATCATCGCAGCCTACAGCGGGGTCTGGTGGATCGCTTTGCACACACGGGAGCCTGGTTACTTATTGCACCATTACTGGCGGTCGAGCGCGGCCACAATATTCTCAACGAAGACAAGAAAGCAGCTATTGGCGCGGTCTACTTTCTAATTCGTCCTCATCCCCGTCCAGACGATATCAACTATATTATCCACGCTATTAATCGCTGGGCGGTTGAAAAGCATCAAAATCTGAAGTGGCTTACTACGATATGCAACGAGAGCATGCCAACCTTAGAGGATGTCGGCAAAGCTTTTCGCACCGAAGCCTTTAAGCAGTGGCGTTACCTGGTGCGTATGCCACTCAAATATAGTACACTTCCATATGATGCGCGTAGAGCACTCATATGGAGCCAACAAGTTTCGATCTGGCAGGTAATCGGACGATTGGTGAGGGGAGGTTGTGAAGCGCAAGTCTTCTTCTGCGACGCCAAATTTGCACCGCGCACCGCAAATCTCTCAGAGGAGGACGAAGGCGAAAGTACCAGTTTGCTGTTCGGCATGAGAGAGGTACTTCGGCCTTACTTCGATAACGCAGCTCAGTCTATCTCACGGCGAGAAAAGGATTTGGTACGCATATTGTACGAACCGCTCTATCGAGCGTTAGAAAAGATGGAGGGAATCTACTGATGGTTTTCAGTGAACTGCGCACGCTTGCCTTTAGAATTGCTCCCGAGGTCAGAACACTACCGCATCAATTCGTCACGCTCGGTATCCCTGAAGACTTGAAACAACTCTTACG
>WNGJ01009479.1_pt1 | contig 15326 bp, 14 predicted proteins | sample 5400611 | NCBI WGS metagenome assembly WNGJ01 (sample SAMN13153375, study PRJNA577476) | soil metagenome | isolation source: 40 cm soil or saprolite under Garry oak tree replicate 1 | place: USA:California | collected 2016-06-15
GATCGCCATTCGCTCTGCGAATCTGGCATTCATGTCGCGGAGGACATGGGCGAGGTGGCTCACGGGGCCTTCCGCCAGCGCCCGGAGCGAATCGCCATGCGGTCCGTCGAGCACGAGGAACAGCATCTCGCGAATGGTCTGTCGCGCGAGCGCTCTCGTCCGCCGTTCATCCGTCAGACAAGCGAGCAATCGGGCTCCGGCGTCCTCGAGATCGCGCGAAAGAGGCGCGGAAATCACGGTGTGAGTGGAACCAGCCAACTGGGCCACGGGCAGAGCGCTCATCTCCAGGACCAGCTCGCGCAAGAGGGCGAGCTCGATCTCGACCACCATGGAAAGCACCGGCTCATCGACCGAAGCAATGGTCCTGCAGAGGATCGGCATCGGTGAGGTCACCACCAGGTAGTGGCCGGCGTCGTACCCGAGCGTCTTGTTGCCCAGAGAGACCTGGTACGCCTTGACCAGGCAGCGGCTGCGCTCGCTGCCGCTGAGGTTGACATGAAGTCGAGTACGCTCGTCGTGTTGCTGATCCTGGGCTGCTCGCACTCGGAGCCCGCGCCCACCGCGGCGCCCGCAGCGGCGGAGAACCCGATCGCGTCCTTCGAGACGGTACGCGCGGTGCTGCAGAGCCCTCGCTGTGTGAATTGCCACCCGCAAGGCGACCCGTTCCGCACACGGAGTTCGTGCGCGTCTTCAAGACCTGGGTGGACGCGGGCGCCCCGGGCGCTCCACTCCGCACGACGCTCGTGACGTCGCGCTAGATGTTCCAGCAGTGTTCCAACGATGACGATCAACTTAGCGCGCGCGTCGTCGCCGGCGACCGGCAGCGCAAATGCGATTCCTGGCTCCTTTCGGCCGTGCGCCCTCGGCGAGACTCTGCGCAGTAATGTTGTTGAAGACCTTGACGAGCGGCATCCTTTGCACCCTGTGAGCCAAGCGGAGAAAGCATCAACGGTCCGCCGATCTGTACGGCGTCCCGTACAGTTGTGCGGACCTTCGACACCGTTGAGAACTACTGTCGCGGTTTCGCAATCGCTGGAGCACTGGTCAGGAAGGCTTCGAGGTCGCGCAGGAAATCGTGCATGATGTCGGCTACCTCGAGATTCCACGCATCCACCAGCGCGCCCGCGGTGCGCCGCGACAGGCGCGCACGGCGGGCGTACTGCTTCCTGAAAACGGACCCGTCTGGTGCCGATCCACGCGGCGACGCGACGACGAAATCGAGCGTCACCAGGGCGGCGGCCTCACCCGCCGAGGTGAAGTCAGCCGAGAGCTCGGTCGCGCGGGCCTCGACGAGAAGGTCGACCGGAGCATCGTCTCCAGGGCTGACCACGTCTCGAACGAAACTCGCGTTGAGCAGGTAGGCACGGATGCTGTCCGTCAGCATTGCGCCCGGCGGCGCCGCGAATCTCGCGAGAGGATCGCTTTCGAGCCGATGATCTCCGGTCCGGTAGAGCAGATCCGTGTGATCGAACTGCGGCGCGACTTCCACGTCTCGCAAGGAGATCACGCGCGCATCGGCTAGGCGGGACGCCGTCCGTTCTGGAGGCGAATCGATCGAGTAGATCTGCGGAACCAGTGCTGGCTTCGAGAGACATCCGGAGGTCAAGGCGAGGACGGGCGCGAGATACCCGATGGCGTAGCACTTCATCGCTTTTCCTCGTCGAGACCACGGATGCGCGGGGGCGCCTCTCCGAACAGGAAGCCGGCCGGGTACCTCCGCAACTCCTCCGCTGCATCGTCCAGGTGCTGCGCTGCCCTTCGGGCGCTGGCGATCGTCTCGTTCATCTGACGGACGTCGACGGCCGAAAAGCGGTCGACGAGCCGATCGATCTTCGCGTTCGTTTCACCGGCCGCGAGGACCAAGGCATCGGCGTCCCTCCCCAGCGCGCCGAGGTGCATGTCCGCCACCGCCCGGCGCGTGTCGCTCGCGAGCGCGCCCAATTCCAGCGCTGCCGAGTTCGCGCTCGCGAGGGTCTGGTTCAAGCCACGCGAGACGCCCTTCGCATCGAATTGCGCGAGGTTCTGGAGAGCCCTGTCCGCCGCCTGCAACAGGCGATCGACGGAATGGACCAGGCGATCGACGTCGAGCCTTTCGAGCTGATTGAGCGTCGTCGATGCAGACGAGAACAGCTGGCTCAGCTGACTCGGCGCAGACGGAATGACGGGTGTCCGTGGCTTCCACGTGTAACGGAGTGGCGGGCTCTTCTCCGGTTCGACGTATTCGAGGGCCAGGTGGGCGACGCCCGTGAACCCTTCCGTCTCGATGATTGCCCGGAGTCCATCCGCGACCGCCGCGTCGAGGCCGGCGGAATCCGGCCCGGCGGGGCGCAGGCTCTCCTTGACGCTGAAATGAACGATAACGCAGGCAGGCCGGCCACCCGGGTATTCGATCCAGGAGAAACCGATTGCAGTGACCTCGCCAACCCGCACGCCTTTCAATGTGACCGGCGAGCCGGCCAGCAGGCCGCTCACGCTTCCCGGGAAGTAGGTCTCGAACGTCAGGGTCCTTTCCAGCCCGCGTCGGACACCCAGCGCCAGCAGGCCCGCGGCTGCAATCGCGACCGCGACCAGGACGAAGATGCCGATCTTGAGCTGTCGTGTTCGTTCACTCATAGGGCGATCGCTCCACGATCCGGCTCCAGCTCGGGCTGGAAGAACCGTCTCACGCGCGGATCTCGAGAGTGATCGCGAAGGTCTGCCGGTCTTCCCTCGGCAACGATGGTTCGCGCTTCCCCGTCGAGCAGGATGCATCGATCTGCGATCGCGTAGACGCTCCCGAGCTCGTGCGTGACGACCACGATGGTGATTCCGAGCTCGTGCGAGAGCTCGCGCACCAGCCGATCCAGGCCTGACGACGCGATGGGATCCAGGCTCGCCGAAGGCTCGTCCAGGAAGAGTACGCAGGGATCGAGCGCCATGGCGCGCGCGATCGCCGCACGCTTCCGCATGCCGCCCGAAAGCTCTGCCGGCATCTTCCCGCCTTCTCTGCCAAGGCCGACCTGGTTGAGCTTTGCGAGCGCGACCAACTCCCTCTCCCCAGGGTCGAGGTCGGTGAGCTCATCGAGGGGGAGTCGGACGTTCTCGAGCAAGGTCATCGAGCCGAAGAGAGCGCCGCTCTGGAACGTAACGCCAAGCTGCCGGAGGAGGCGCGAGCGTTGCTCCCCTTCCGCGGCGTAGATGTCGTTCCCGTCCAACAGGATCCGGCCGTGGCGAGGGCGGTACAGACCGGTCATCGTCCGCAGCAACGTGCTCTTGCCCGATCCGGAGGGTCCCAGGATCGCGAAGACCTCCCTGGCGTGTACCGCAAACGACAGTTGCTCCTGGACGATGACGTCGCCGTACGCCAGGGTAACGTCCTCAACCTGGACGACGTTATCGCCCGCGGACGCGCTCATATCTTCATCGCGTATGCGACAACGGCAAACATCGCGTCGACTGCGACGATGAGGACGATCCCGCCAACCACCGCTCGCGTGGCGGATGCGCCAACCGAGATGGCGCCGTACTCCGTCTGCAGTCCGCGCTCACAGCCGATACTTGCGACCGCAACGCCGAAGATGACGCTCTTGGCGATTCCGAACAGAATATCCTTGAGCGTCACCCAATCGGACAATACGGACCATGTGACCGTGGGCGAAAAGCCGAGCTTCCCCATGATGAGAACGCCGGCTGCCGTTCCGACCGCGATCGAGTAGACGGCGAGCAGGGGAGCGAGCAGCGTGCTCGCGAGGACCCGCTGGACCACGAGAAAGCGCACCGGGTCGAGACCCATGGTGACGAGCGCGTCCAGCTCGTCGTTGACCTTCATCGTTCCGAGCTCGGCAGCGAATGCCGATCCGGACCGGCCGGCCAGCACGAAGGCGGCGAGGAGAGGACCCATTTCACGCACGACCGTGCGCCCGATGATCGACGCCGTGAAGATCTCCGCCCCGAACCGGGCGAGTGGTTGGGCGCCTTCGAGAGCGACATTGATGCCGAATAGCCCACTCACGAGCGACAGGACGGGAAGCGCGTCGACGCCGGCCTTCTCGAACACGCGAGCGACCTCGTGCCAGCGCATTCGACGCGGTCGCAGGATGGCCTGACCCAGCGCCTGCACGACGGTGCCGATGAAGAGGACGTGTTCGCGCGCGCCGCGAACCAATCGGATGGACCACTGGCCGATGACCTCCGCGACGCTTGGGCGAGGCGCCTCGAGCGCGAGCGCGCCTCCTTGATCGGCGGGAAACGCGGACAAGATTCGCGACAGCTCCGGATGGAGCCCGACGACGTGCGCCCGGATGCCGAGCGCCCAATCTCCTTCCTTCAGCTCATGCAGGACGACCAGGCCGAACGTGTCCCCGTGCCCGACTGCGCTCATGTCGATCGTGAGCGAGCCGATCGCCCTCCCCGACAAGCGGCTCGTCAGCCGCTCGCGGATGCGTTTGGCCGTGCGAAAGTCCAGCGAACCGCGGACGACGACGAGGACCTGTCCCGCGGCCTCCTCCCGGATTTCCAGATCGGATTCGTCAGCCAGCACGTCTTCACTGAATGCGCCTCGCTTTCGCATCGGGTTGCCTGAATGTTGCAAGTTGCGCATCAGCGCCTCTCGCGTCGCCTTTCTCGACTTGCGATGGCGGTGGCTACGATTAGGATTGGGGGACGTCGATGTAGATCGCCACGCGGCGGTTCTGCGCGCGACCCTCGGCTGTTGAATTGTCTGCGATAGGCTGGGTCGCGCCGGCCCCTTCTACGAGCATCTGCCGCCGCCCGACGCCTCGGCTTGCCAGGATGTCGCGTACTGCTTCGGCGCGGCGGAGCGAAAGCGCCTCGTCGTGCGCGGGAGATCCGCTGGAGTCGGTGAAACCTTCGATGATGATGCGGTCCTGTGGGTACTTGGCGAGGATGTCGCCGAGTCGTGCGAGCTCCTCGACCGCAGCCGGTTGCACCACGGCGCTGTCTTTGCTGAATACCAGCGTCGACCGCAGGTTCAGAAGGAGGCCGCTTTCGGTACGCCGCGCGTCGGAAATCTGTTGGAGCTCCTGCTGCTGCTTGTCGAGGTAGCTCCGACGCCCGCACCGATCGCGGTGTCCTTGCCGGGAGTGGCGCAGGCTGCAATTGATGCGAGCAATGTGACCAGAACGACTTGACGCATGTGCGACCTCCGGGACTGACTGACCTCCAATTTCGCCATTTCAGAAGTCATGCCAGCACGGCCATCGTCCAGAAGGGCGCAAACAGGCGTGTTTCAACGATTCCGGCGAACCCGGATTCCGGCGAGTTGTCCAGGGACCCGACAGATCGTCGCTACTCCGGTCAGGATTGCGTCTCACGCTCCTTGGAGAACGAGATCATGCCCGCCGCGCGGCGCAAGTGGCGTGCGAGGGTGCGGGCGATCGCGCGATAGAATTGATGGCCTGCCTCGGGGTGGCCGGCCAACGCCTCCGCCACCTTCGCGGATCGGAAGACCAGCAGATCGACACGCTCGACCGCCACCGCCGCTGCTCTGGCTGGTCCGCCGTCGATGAACAGCACATCACCGACGGTCTCTCCCGTTCCGAAGAATGCCGGCGGGATCTTCGCGCTCTCGGGGGTGACTCGCACGGTCCCGTTCCGGATGACGAACAGCGCATCCGGCGTGTCTCTCACCGAGATGAACTCCGCACCCGCCGGAACCGAGACCTCCTCGGCGGTCCCCGCCACGATCTCCAGGACCGGCTCGGGGACCTCCTTGAACATGAGGACCTGCTTGAGCGCTCGAACACTGTCCATGAAGTCCTCTCGACCACGTGCTCTTGCCAGCTTCCCTTGAGATGCCGAATCCGACGCCGAGGTGCTGCGGCAGCGCCGCCCGTGGCCTCCCGGGCTCAGTTGTGCTCGAGCGTCAGGGCTGTGACCAACCGGGTGACGCCCTTCTGATGACCACCGCCTCTCAACTCCAGCGCAGTGATTCCGCCGGAGGCACAAACCTTCCATCCGGCCTCGAACCAAGACTTCATGGAATTGACGTCCTGAGGACGGAATTCGGGATTCTCAGGGATGAATCTAGACACCCTGTCCATTTCCTTCCCGTTTCCGGGGGTCTCTACCCAGACAATGACTCGCATATCCTCTGATCCTTCTATCGTCGCTACGATCGATGACGCTGCGCTGCAGCACGAGCTCCGCATCGCTGCCTCCAGGCAAAGAGTCGTTGCGAATATCGAGCCACTCGTGCTCGCACCTCCTCTCGCAACGGCAGCGGAAGCGCTGCCTGTGTCACTCGTTGCGTGAGCGGATTTCCGGCACCTGCCGATAAGTCCGTCAGATCGCGCGGTCAAAGGTGCGCGACACGCGTTTGCACGGAAGGCTAGCGCGCGGAGACCGACAAGACATAAACGACGCCGCCGTACAGGCGGCGGCGTCGCTGCAGGTGTCGGCTGCTTCCGATCAATTTGCGCTAGCCAGCCGCACCTTCGGGCCCTCGCGGCCGAACAGATCGAAGCGGCCCTGGATCCCCGCGGAGATCCAGACGTTCACGTCGGGGCCGTTCACGCTGCTGAAGCCGCCCTGGCCGGCGAGCTCCTGCGAGAGAAAGGTCGTGAGGCCGACACCGACGTAGGGAGAAACGGCGAACTGCGAATTGAGCCGGTAATCGACTCCGGCCGTCAGGCGAACGACATCGATCCCCTGCAGGGAATCCGTGCCGCCGACGTCGCGGTCGATCCACATTCCACGCCATCCAGCGCCGAGGCCGATCCATGGATCCCAGTCGTTCCAGGGCAGGAAGTGGAAGTTGCCCTGCAATCCGGCGGTCGCCGTATAGATGTTTCCCGACGCCCTTCCGCTGGTTGCCTGCAATCCACCCGTACCGTATACGCCGACCATGAAATGGGGATTGATCCTCCACCCGAGGCCAAGCTGCAGCTCGCCGCCCGCGGAGCTCTGATCCGTCAGACTGGGCAGGCCTGCACCGATGTCGCCGAACCCCTGCGCGTAACCGAGGCCGAACGAAACCTCGAAAGCATTGTCGGCTGGACTGGCCGGCGCAGAAGGCGGTGGCGCGGTGACATCCGCTTCCTGTGCGTAGAGCGGCATGGCAATGAGTGCCGAGGCCGCGACGATCATAGGCGTGCTCTTCATCATGGATTCTCCTTTTTCGGCTCGTGCCGATTCGCGAAGACGGTTTTGCAGGCAGCGTGCCACCGTGATGCGCGCGCCAACGAGAGCTGTGCGCTCGGCTCATCCGGTTCGCGCCCTGGATCAGACGGCGTCGGGACGGCGGTTGTCTTTGCAAGGTCAGCTCGAGGAGCAGGTCAGAACTCGAACTGGAGCTGGACGCCGACGTTCTCCGTCTTCTCCGAGAAGAACTGACTGAAGGGCAACGCGCCTCGTTGCGCCACGACCAGCGCGCGGATTCGGTGCGCGCTGACAGGCGACGCCCACTCGAGGCCTCCTTCCAGGCTGCCGTTCAGGCTCCAACCCGTCGCCTGGAACTGGGAAAGCGCCGAACCGAACACGGGACGCAAGCTCGAGTTCCCCCAGCCCCAGGCCGGACCGCGGAGCTCGAGACCGTATTGCACCAGTCCCGGAGTGGACGTCAGGTTGGAGTCCTTGTCGCTGAAAACGACGAGCCCGCCGCCGGCGAAGACGCGCCACCATGTATCCTCGAACGAGGCGAGAAGATCCACGACCTCGACGCTCAGGTTCTGACGGTGCACCCCATTGGCAATTCCGTAATTGAGGAGGAACTCGTCGCCGAGGTGGCTGCTCTGATGGTAGAAGCGGAGCCGAGCGGACCAGGGGCCACGCCGATACGTCAGCATCGGGCCGACCAGGTAGTCAGCGTTCAGGAGATCCACCGAAGGCGTATCGAGGTTGAACTGCGCGAATACGACGCCGAACAAGCTGATCTCGAGACCGTCGCAGCCGCGCGGCTGTCGGAGTCCCCAAACCCCGAACGCTCCCCCCAACCCGACCATGCCGGCGTTGATGTTCGGGCCCTTTCCTTCCGCGAGCAGCTGGGAGTTCGAGGAGCGGAAGTGGACACGGCGGTAGTCCGCGTAGAAGCGCGCCTCCCGTTGGTCCGCCAGAATCGGCCGGAAAACATCGTTGTCGGGCAGGAGGACGCCTTCCAACGGGCCGGGATCTTCCGCTGCCGTGGCCGCATTCACCTCACCCGCCCTGGAATAGCGGCAATCGAGCCTCTCAGCGCCGAGCGCGGATGATGTCGCCAGGATCGCCACCCCAATGACCACCATCGAAGCTTTCATGGGTATCCGCCTCCCGCCTTGGCGGCGAGAAGGCTGCCGCCCGCAGAGAGACGCAACTGAACGCGCGCGTTGATGAGATCCGCGTCCGCCTGGATCCGGCTGACTTCCGCATTGAATCCGTCCCGCTGTGCCTGAAGCAGATCGAGCTGCGTGATCGTCCCCGCGCGATAGCGCTCCCGCGCCTGCTCGGCGGCGTGGAACGCAGCCTCCCTCCCGGCGCGCGCGGAACGGCTGCGTGCGATGCCGGCGGAGACGGTATTCCACTCGCGGTGGATCGCGTCACGGGCTGCGAGCGCGGCCCGCAGCTCGCGAGCCCAGGCTGCTTCCACCGCCGCATCCTGCGCCTTGATGTCACCGATCCGGGTCAGGTCGAACGACCACGTCGCCGTCAACGCTGCGCGGTATGACCAGTCGTGCCCGGTGAACCCGGGTACGTTCGTTCCTGTCCCCGTGAAGGTGCCCGCGATGACCGGCACGAGCGCAAGTCTCCGTGCGTCGGCCTCCATTGCTGCCGCTTCCGTGTTCGCTGCAGCCGCCGCCACGGAAGGAAGTGCAGCGACCGCGCTCAGGAACAACCTCAGCTCGGGCTCCGGGTGCAGGTCGTCGATCAGGGGCACCACCTCGGAGACGTCTGGCTGCACGTTCGACGCTGAATCGAGCGCACGCGCCGTCAGCATGACCTGCAGCTCAGCATAGGCGAGTTGCTGAAACTGCTGCTCCACGTCCGCGCGGGCGCGATCCACCTCCAACACCCCGGCGGCACCCGCGCGCAGTCTCGCCTGGGCCAGCGCGAGCCCCTCGCGCGAGACGTCGAGCGCCGCGCGCGAAGCGGCGACCAGCGCGAGATCAGCGACGAGTTGGTAGTACTCCTGCGCGACCAGCCTCTGTACCTGAAGCCACGTCGCATCCAGGTGGTACGTTGCTGACCTGGCGCTCTCGTTCGCGGCACTCACCCTCCGGAGGCCAGCAAGATCGACCAGCGGTACCGTGAGCGTCGCGCTGCCATCCCACTGATCGCGAGGAACGAGAGTTACGGTCTGGGCAGGCTGGCCGGGCTGAGCAAGGGTGATCGCGGAAGAGTATTGGTTGCGCGTGTAGGATCCGTTCGCGGCCACGCCGGGGAGGACGCGCCCAAGGGCCGAAAGAGCCTGCCCCTGCTGCTCCAGGGCCGTTGCCCGTGCTTCCAACTCATCGGGGTTTCTCTCGCGCGCTCCCGCGAGGAACATCTCTAGCGGCTGGAGCGCCAGGGAAGGCGGCGAGTGAAGCACCAGGAGCACGAAGAGCAACGGCGCGAGGGCAATGTCTCGGCGGATCCGTTTCATCAGCTGGCGCCAATTCACGCCGCGTGCCGATTCGCGGTCCGCCGCGTCCCTTCCTCGGAAGGACTTTCTTCCCTCAATGGAGATGTCGGAACGTCGGACAATGCAGGCGCGCGCGTTAGCGGACTTCCGGCATGCACGACGACCGTCATTCAGCTCGCGATCACGAGAGCGGACGCGTTCATGCCGGGCCGCAGGGCGACGGGGCGCAGGACGAAGTCGAGTACCGCCGTCAGATCTCCAGGGGCAAGCGCGGCAACCTTGGCGGCGAGCAAGCGTCCGCCACTACCGACAACTGCGGACTGCCCAATGCGTAGCCGCTCGAAATCCGCGGCGCCGAAACGCGCGAGCACCCACACATCGTCGTCCTCGACGAGCGTGAGGATGGGTTGTCCAAATGAGGCCCATTCGCCTGGCGCGAGGTGATGCGTCAATACGCGGCCGCTCGTCGGCGCACGGATCGCGACGCGCACGGGAGGGCTTCCGGAAATCACGTGATCCAGCTCGACGAGCCTGGCAGCCTTCCCGACCGGATCTCCTTCGGCGACGAGAACGTGATCGATACGCCCTGACCTCGTCGCGGTGACCTCCACCACCCGTCCGTCGACTGTGGCTTCGAGTGCGGACATCCAACCTTCTGCTCGGCTCTGGGGTGCAAGTGCGATGGCGTGCATGAGTGCTCCGCTCTCCGATGCCCCCGAACGATCACCAGTCGTCGCCTGACCTCTGCAGTCCGCGCGCCAGGTTCGCCGTTGCCGGTTTTCCGGTCAGCTTTCGGTAAGCCGTTCGATGGCCCACGCGATGCATGGCAGTTTCGTGTGGCGGCCAAGCCGGACGACGCAGACGCTTTGCTCGAGCACCTGTTCCTGCGTCATGCAATGCAAGGCGACAAGGAGGCGTTCATCGCTCTCGCCTCGATGCATGCCGCCGCGGTGTATGCGACTGCGCGCAATCTCTGTTCGAGCGATTTGGAGGCGATCGAACTGACGGAAAATGCGCTTCAGAGCGCTCGGGACCGAATCCGCGCGATGCCGGCAGGGCTGTCGTTTCGGGTCTTCGTTTGTCGCTTCATGGTCAACGAGGCCATCGAGCGGCTACGACGCGCAACGCCCCCGCCATTCACCCTTCTCCATCGATTTCTGCCGGCGACGGCCGGCGGCGATCGCTCGACACCGTCACCGCAAGGTTTTCCCGACGTGGAATTGTTGGCCCAGCGCCCTGACATCGCCAGGCGCATCACCGACGCTCTTGCGCTACTCGAACCGGAGGATCGCGCTGCGTTCGTGTTGCGAGTGGTCGGCGAAGTTCCCATGGCCGACGCGGCGGCCATCCTGGATCTGCCCGTCTGGATCGTGCGGCTGCGGACGCACCGTGCCTGCTTGCTCGTGAACGCGTATTTGTCTTACCTCGCCGCGCGCGCGGGAATCGTCTAACCAGCAGGAGAGCCGCTTGCCGTCACCTGGTACGCTCCGTGCTCGCGTCGCGTTCCTCGTCATCCCTCCGGCTCATTGCAGCACAATCCGTGAGTGTCGGAGATTTGCTGTATGGCGATCCGGCAGAATCCTCGAATCCGCCCGATGAAGCCCTGGATCCTTGCGGCACGAGCGGTGCAATTGGCGTCCGGGCATGGACACGAGAATCGCGTCGGTGGTTCCGCTCTTCGTCTGCGCCGCTTGCCACAAGACGGTTGCTTCCGCGCCGCCACCGACGGTGGAGGTGGCGGAGGTGCTGCAGTCGGACATCCAGATCCACCGCCAATGGGTTGCGACCCTGGAAGGATTCGTGAACGCCGACATCCGTCCCCAGGTCGAGGGATACGTCCGCAAGCAGGCTTACCGCGACGGCGCCTACGTGCAGGCAGGAGACGTCCTCTTCCTCATCGACCCGCGCAATTACCAGGCCGCGTTGGATCATGCGAAGTCGACGCTTGCGAGAAACATCGCGGCCCTGGGGAAAGCGCGGCTCGACGTGAAGCGCGACAGGGAGCTGATCGCGGGGCAATTCATCCCGCAACAACAGCTCGACAATGACGTCGCGGCCGAGCTCGAAGCGGAGGCGAACGTCGGCTCGGCCCGCGCCAATCTCGCCCAGGCGCAGCTCAACGACGGGTGGACGCAGGTCACCTCGCCTCTTTCGGGCATCGCAGGGATTGCCCAGCTGCAGGTCGGCAGTCTCGTCAGCACGTCCACCGTCATGACGACGGTCTCCCAGGTCGACCCGATCAAGGCGGAGTTCAACATCAGCGAGCTCGAATATCTGACATCGGCCAAGGGCAATCATTGGACCCGGCCAGCGCAGGGCGACGACCCGGTGCTCGAGCTCATCCTCGAGGACGACAGCACCTATCCGCACCCCGGGAGCGTCGTCGCCATCAATCGGCAGGTAGATCCGCGCACGGGAACGATCGCGGTGCTGGGTGCCTTCCCGAACCCGGGCAATCTCCTGCGGCCGGGCCAGTACGGAAAGATCCGGGCAGCCATCGGGATCCGGAAGGGAGCGCTGCTCGTCCCGGTGCGGGCCCTCAACGAGATCCAGGGAGCGTACCAGGTCGGCGTCGTCGACGGCGACGGCAAGGTCGACGTCCGCACGGTGGAACCTGGAGGACAAGTCGCCAATGAGTTGATCGTCGAGCGAGGTTTGCAGGCTGGCGAGAAGGTCATCGTCGAGGGGTTCGCTCGCGTCCGGCCAGGCATGCTGGTGAGGCCGAGGCCTGCTGCCCTTGGATCCGCGGGTCCCGCAGTGCCCGATGTCGCGGGCGGGGGGCGATAGCCATGTCTCGCTTCTTCGTCCGGCGTCCGATCGTGGCGATGGTCATCGCCATCCTGATGGTGATCGTCGGCGGGGTCGCGATGGTGGGACTGCCGGTCGCGCAGTATCCGGACATCGTGCCTCCGCAGATCCAGGTGAAGACGACCTACACGGGGGCGGATGCGGTCACGGTCGAACGGTCCGTTGCGACGCCCATCGAGCAGCAGATGTCGGGCGTCAAGGACATGCTCTACATGGAGTCCGTCAACGCGAACGACGGTACCCTGACCCTTCGCGTCACCTTCGACGTCGACAGCTCGATCGACATCGATCAGGTGAACACGCAAAACAAGGTGGCGCAGGCGCAACCGCAGCTTCCCATCGACGTGACGAACTTTGGCCTCACGTTTCAACAAACGGCCGGCCTTCCGCTCCTGGTGCTCGATCTCTACTCGCCAAAGGGGACCTACGATCCGCTCTTCCTGGGCAACTACGCGACCATCAACGTGACGGACGCGCTCTATCGCGTTCCCGGAGTCGGGCAGGTCCTCGTCTTCGGGACGGCCGACTACGCGATGCGCATCTGGGTCAAGCCGGACAAGCTGGCGAAGCTCGGGATCACCGTTCCCGATCTGGCGAACGCGATCGCGGCGCAGAACAACGTCAATCCGGCCGGACGCATCGGCGGCGACCCCGCTCCGCACGGTCAGCAGTTCACGTATACGGTAAGAGCGCAGGGACAGCTCCTCAAGCCGGAGGAGTTCGCGAACATCGTCGTGCGGCTCAACCCCGACGGCTCCACGGTCCGGCTCGGTGACATCGCACGGATCGAGCTGGGCGCGCTGACCTACACGCAGCTCGCCCGGTACAACGGCAAGCCTGCCGCCATCCTTGGCGTCTTCCAGACCCCCGGGACGAACGCGCTCACGGTCGCGGAGGGTGTCCGTGCAACGATGGAAAATCTAAAGACGCGGTTCCCCGCCGACCTCGACTACGTCACGTCGCTCGACACCACCATCCCCGTGACCGAGGGCATTCACGAGATCGTCATCACGCTGCTCGAGACCACCCTGCTGGTGGCGCTGGTGGTCTTCCTGTTCTTGCAAAGCTGGCGCGCGACCCTGATTCCACTGATCGCAGTGCCGGTCTCGTTGATCGGAACGTTTGCGCTGTTCCCGATGCTCGGCTTCTCGGTGAATACGCTGTCGCTGTTCGGTCTCGTCCTCGCCATCGGTCTGGTGGTCGACGACGCCATTGTTGTGGTGGAGGCGGTCGAGCGTCACATCGAGGAGGGGGAGTCGCCCAGGGAGGCGACGCTCGCGGCGATGAAGGAAGTCACGGCGCCGGTGGTGAGCGTCGCCGTCATCCTCGCGGCAGTGTTCATCCCCATGGCGTTCATGCGCGGCATCACCGGCCTGCTCAACAAGCAATTCGCCCTCACCATCGCGGTCTCCGTGCTCTTCTCCGCCTTCAATGCGCTGACGCTTTCCCCTGCCCTTTCCGCGCTGCTCCTGCGGCCTCGCACGGAGGCAAAAGGCGTCTTCGCCCGCTTCTTCGCCATGTTCAACGGCTGGTTCGGCCGCGCGACCAACGGCTACGTCAGGGGGTCGGGCTTTCTGGCGCGCAAAGCGATCGTGGGCGTGGGCATCCTCGCCGCATTCAGCATCCTGTCGGTCGCGACGGGCAAGACGGTCCAGTCGGGTTTCATTCCCGAGGAAGACCAAGGCTATTTCTTCATGAACGTCACGCTCCAGGACGCCTCGTCGCTCGAGCGCACGGATGCGGTGTCGCGCAAGATCGACGCGATCCTCGCAGCCACTCCCGAAGTCCAGTCCTACAACACGGTCGCGGGGTTCTCCCTGTTGAGCAACAGCGCGGCGACGAACAGCGGCTTCTATTTCGTCGCGCTCAAGAACTGGTCGGAGCGTCCCGGTTCACAGCACACCGCAGAGGCGGTCATCCGCCGGCTCAACCAGCGGCTGTCCAGTACCGTCCATGAGGCGGTCGCTTTTGCCTTTGCGCCGCCCGCGATCCCCGGCCTCGGGTACGCAGGCGGCTTTTCCATGTGGATCCAGGACCGCAGCGGGGCCGACGTCCCCTTTCTAGAGACGCATTTGAACGAGTTCATGGCTGCCGCGCGAAAGCGCCGGGAGGTTGCGTCGATCAACACCGTCTGGCGCGCCTCGGTACCGCAGATCTACGCCGACGTCGATCGCGACAAGGTCCTCAAGCAGGGCGTCGACCTGCGCAGCGTCTACCAGACCATGCAGGCGTTCCTCGGCGGCGCATTCGTCAACCAGTTCAACCGATTCGGCCGCCAGTGGAAGGTCTACCTCCAGGCGGAGGGCGACCAGCGCGAAAGGGTCAGCGACATCGGCGATTACTACGTGCGGAACAACGCGGGCCAGATGGTCCCGCTGTCGGCGTTCGTTTCCACCAGACGGATCCACGGTCCGGAGTTCACGAACCGTTACAACCTGTACCGCGCCGTGCACGTCATCGGCTCGCCGGCGCCTGGGTACAGCTCGGATGAGGTGATGCGCGCGCTCGAGCAGGTCGCGAACGAAGTGCTCCCCCGCGAGATGGCTTTCGAGTGGACCGAGGTTTCGTACCAGCAGAAGAAGGCGGCGGGTACCGGAACACAGACGCTGGTGCTCTCCTTGGTCTGCGTCTTCCTCATCCTCGCCGCGCTGTACGAAAGCTGGTCGCTGCCGTTGAGCGTGCTGCTTTCCCTTCCCATCGCGGTCTTCGGCGCGCTCGCCGGCCTGTTCCTGCGCCGATACGAGTTGGACGTCTACAGCCAGATCGGGCTGGTGATGCTCGTCGGTCTCTCCGCGAAGAACGCGATCTTGATCGTGGAATTCGCCAAGGGAGAGCTCGAAAAAGGCCGGCCGCTGATGGAGTCCGCGCTCGAGGGGGCGAGACTCCGGTTCCGGCCGGTGGTCATGACTTCGTTCGCGTTCATCTTCGGTCTGTTGCCTCTCTGGGTCGCATCGGGGGCCGGCTCCGTGTCGAGAAGGATCCTGGG
>WNGJ01026386.1_pt1 | contig 15323 bp, 12 predicted proteins | sample 5400611 | NCBI WGS metagenome assembly WNGJ01 (sample SAMN13153375, study PRJNA577476) | soil metagenome | isolation source: 40 cm soil or saprolite under Garry oak tree replicate 1 | place: USA:California | collected 2016-06-15
GTCCTGGCCTGGGCCAGCCAGACGGGCACCGCGGTCATCCCGAGGGGCGCAGGCTCGGGCGTCTGTGGCGGGGCCCAGGCCGAGACCCAGGCGATCGTGCTCGACCTGTCCCGGATGGACCGCATCGGCCCCATCGACGCGGTATCCCAGACGGTCGAGGTCCAGGCCGGGGTGCGCGGCGACCGGCTCGAAGAGGCCTTGGCGCAAAGCGGACTGACCACGGGCCACTACCCGCAGTCGATCGCGATCTCCACCGTCGGCGGCTGGATCGCGGCCTCGTCGGCCGGGCAGGCCTCGACGGGGTTCGGCGCGATCGAGGACCTGCTGCTCGGGCTGACCGCGGTCCTGCCGGACGGCGAGATCCTGCGCCTGCGCCCGGTGCCCCGCTCGGCCGCAGGCCCGGACCTGAGAAGGCTCCTGGTCGGCTCGGAGGGAACCCTGGCCGTCGTCACCGAGGCGACCCTCGCCTGCCGGGCCCAGCCGGAAGCCTGGGAGTGGCTGGCCTTCGGCTACCCAGACTTCACGGCCATGGCCGAAGCCCTCAAAAACGTCAGGCGGGCCGGGACCGGCGCCGCCGTGCTGCGCGGGTACGACGAGACCGACGCGCAGCTGGGCTTCGGCGCCCTGGAACACACGACCGGATGCGTGGCCTGGCCGGTTTCCCGGCCGGCCCGCCGGGCCTGGACGCCAGGAAGCAGGCCGCCGCCGAGATCCTGCGAGCCACGGGGGCCGAACTCGGCGCCAGCTACGGTGAGCACTGGTGGAAGCACCGCAACGACGCGGTGCAGACCTTCGCGCAGATCATGGGGCCGGAGCGGACGTTCGGCACCGGGGTGATCGTGGACACGATGGAGGTCGCCGGGCTCTGGTCCGCCGTCCCGGGGCTCTACGACGGCATCAAAACAGCCCTGTCCGCGCACGCCCAGGCGGTGGCCTGCCACCTGTCCCACCTGTACCCGTCCGGTTCGTCGCTGTACTTCACGTTCCTGATCACGGGCGCCGACGACCACGACGCGGAGATGAAGTACCTCGAAGCCTGGCCGCAAGCCGCCCGCACCTGCACCGAAGCCGGCGGCACCATCACCCACCACCACGGCGTCGGGCGCCTCAAGGCGCCGTTCCTGACCGGCGAACTCGGCGAGACAGGGACCGGCGTGCTCAGCACCATCAGAAAAGCCCTGGACCCGGCCGGGATCATGAACCCGAAAGGCCTCACGTCATGACCAGCCCGTTCGGCCCGCTCGTGCTTATCGCCAACCCGAACGCCGGCCGCGGCGCGGTGGACAAGGCACTGCCCGGCATCGAGCGCGTGCTCGCCGACCAGAACCTCAGCTACCGCGTCGTCCGCACCACCCACCCTGGTCACGCCACCGAGGCCGCCCGCCAGGCCCTGCGCGACGGTGAGCGTTACCTGGTCGCGGTGGGCGGCGACGGCGCCGTGCACGAGGTGGTCAACGGGATGGTCGAGAACGGCGGGCCGCTCGCGGCGGACGCCGTGCTCGGGGTGGTGGCCGCCGGTTCCGGCTGCGATTTCGTCCGGTCGTTCGGCCTGCCGGGCAACCCGGTGCAGGGCGCCGCGCACCTGGCCGGGGACGAAGTCCGCCCGATCGACGTCGGCACCGTCACGTTCACCGACCAGGGCGTCACCAGGACCAGGTGCTTCGTCAACATCGCCGAGGCCGGCCTGGGCGGCGCGGTGGTCGCGCGGGCGGCCGGGCTCAAGGCGGGCAGGTTCCTCGGCGGCGCCCGGTACGCGGCCGGGTTCTGGCTGACCCTGCCGCGCTTCCGCCCGGCCGCGGTCCGGCTCGACGCCAACGGCCAGTACCGCGCCTGGCGCGCGTTCAACGTGGTCGTGGCGAACTGCCGGTTCTACGGCGGCGGCATGCAGATCTCGCCGAACTCCGACCCCGGCGACTGCCTGCTCGACATCCTGGTCATGACCGGGCCCAAGTCCGACTCCTTCACCACGCTGCCCAAGGTGTACAAGGGTGCGCACCTGCCGCACCGCAACATCGCCGAGCTCCAGGCCGCCCAGCTGAGCCTCGAAACGGACCCGGACTTCCCGGTCGAGGCGGACGGCGAACTGCTGGGCACGACACCCGCCTCGTTCGGGATCATCCCCGCCGCGGTCCGGCTGAAGATGTGAGCCCGAGGGTGGTAAGCCGGGTCCGGCGGACGTAGATGTCCTCCTCGGTCAGGGCCATCTCGCGGCTGCGGGCCAGGGACACCTCGACGCCCAGGACCGGCAGGCCGTCGGCCACGGGCTCACCGAGGCTGAGGTCCTCGCCGATCAGCTGGGTCGCCTGCCGCCAGTCGTCGCCGTAGCGCTGCACCAGCCGGACGGCGGTGCGCGGCGGCAGCCCCAGCCGCCGCACCTCGTCCCGGGCCAGCCGCACCGCCGCGGCGGCCGCCCCGTGCAGCCCCAGCGGGATCTCCCGCGTCCGGCACGGACCCGCGCCGCCCAGGTCGGCGGCGACCCGGTCGACCAGGTCCTCGGCCATGGCCCGGTAGGTGGTCAGCTTCCCGCCCGTGATCGTATAGAGGCCGAACGGGCCGGAGAAAACCGCGTGCTTCCTGGACAGGTCGCTGCTCTTCGCGTCGCCGGCGTCGTCCTGGCCCGGCTGCGGGCCCAGGAGAGGGCGGAGCCCGGCCCAGGACGCCACCACGTCGCCGGCCGTCACGCCGGGGAACAGCGCGGCCACCGCGGCCAGGATGTAGTCCCGGTCGGCGTCGCCGACCGCCGGGGTATCCAGATCGCCCTGGTACGGGGTGTCGGTGGTGCCGGTGTAGACGCGGTCCTCCCACGGCACGATGAAGATGTACCGCCCGTCGTGCGCCGCCGACGGCGCGACCACGGCCGCCGCGGTCCGCACCGCGCCGGGCGCGAACACCAGGTGGACGCCCTTGCTCGGCCGCAGCTGCACCCCGGCGGAGCCGGAGGCGAGGTGCGCGACCCGTTCGGCCCATATGCCGGTCGCGTTGACGACGGTCCTGGCCCGGACCTCGAACCCCAGCCCGGTCATCTCGTCGGTCACCGCCGCGCCGGTCACCCGCCCGCCGCCGAGCAACCCGGTGACCCGGGCGTGATTGGCCAGCCGCGCGCCGGCCGCGTGCGCGGCCCGGGCCACCTCGATGGTCAGCCGGGCGTCGTCCACCTGGCACTCGAAATACCGGAAGCCCCGCGACCGCCCGCCGAACCCGGGGATGGCCTCCGCCACCCGTCCGGCGCTCACCGACGTGTGGTAGCCGATGTTCCGGCCCGCCGCCAGCGCCTCGTACGCGGTCAGCCCGGCCCGGTAGACGGCCCGGCGGCGCAGGTCGCCGGCCAGCATGTACATGGGTACCGGGCGCACCAGGTGCGGCGCCAGCCGGTACAGGATGCCGCGCTCCCGCAGCGACTCCCGGACCAGGCCGAAGTCCCGCTGCTCCAGGTAGCGCAGGCCGCCGTGCACCAGCCGGGACGACCGGCCCGAGGTCCCGGCCGCGAAGTCGTCCTTCTCGACCAGCGCCACCGACCGCCCGCGCGCCGCCGCGTCCAGCGCGATGCCCACCCCGGTGATCCCGCCCCCGATGACCAGCACGTCGAACCGGTCTTCGGCCATCCTCATCAGGTTGGCCGCGCGGGTCTGCTCGGAGAACGTCAGCACCAGCCGATGGTAGCGCCCGCCCTCGTTCAGGTAGGCGCCTTATTGTCCAGGCAGCAGCGGACGAAGTCCTGGACGACGGGGTTGCTGTCGTTGGCGGGCGACCAGGCCACGCCGACCTGGCTCGGGCTGACGCCGGTGACGGGCCGGTAGGCGATGCCGGGGCGCGCGTAGTAGCGGCTGGCGGATTCGGGGACCAGGGCGATGCCGTCGCCGTTGGCGATCGCGGTCAGGTAGGCATCGGGCTGGTCGGTGACGGCGCCGATGCGGACCGGGTGGCCCTGGCGTTCGGCGGTGGCCAGGTGGTAGTCGCGCCAGATGCCGGTTTCCGCCGGGGCGGCGACGAACGGCTCGTCCCACAGCTGGCGGAAGCAGATCCGGTCCCGGGCGGCGAGCGGGTGGGTGACGGGCAGCGCGACCCAGCGGGGCTCGGTGAGCAGCACCTCGATCCGCACGTCGTCCTGGCCCGGGAACGGCAGCCGCAGCAGGGCGGCGTCGACGTCGCCGCCGGCGAGCCCGGCGGTGGGATCGGACCAGGCGGCCTGTTGCAGGTCCACCCGCCAGCCCGGACGGCGGCGGCCGAACGCCGCGATGATCTGCTGGGTGGCCTCGTTGGCGGCGCTGGACATGAACCCGACCCGCAGCACGTGCGCCGCGCGGCTGGCGGCGGCCCTGGTCTCCCGCACCGCCTGGTCCCAGTCGGCCAGCATGCCGGGGGTTCGGCCGGCCAGCGCCTGGCCCGCCGCGGTCAGGGTCATCCCGGCCCGGGACCGGGTGAACAGCTGCACCCCGAGCCGGCTCTCCAGCTGCTTGATCTGCTTGGTCAGCGCCGGCTGGGACACGAACAGCCGCTCGGCCGCGCGGCTGAGGCTGCCTTCGGCCGCGACAGCGGCGAAGTAGCGCAGCAGCCTGGTGTCGACATCCATGCCCTCAGGTTATAGACGCATGTATTGGACGCGGGGCGGGCGGATGGCCAGGCTTGGTCGGGGGATCGCAGACGACGAGGGAGTTCCGATGAGGCGAGTGGTCGTGCAGATGGGGGTCACGCTGGACGGGTACGTGGCCGGTCCGGGCGGCGAAGGTGACTGGGGGCTGCCGCCCGAGCATCCGGACGTACACGCCTGGAAGGTCGCATCCCTGGACCAGATCGGGACCCACATCATGGGACGTGTCACCTACGAGGAGATGGCCGCGTACTGGCCGAACGCGACCGGCGACTACGCCGATTTCATGAACCGGCTGCCCAAGGTGGTCTTCTCCGCGTCGCTGCCGGACGCCGGATGGGCCGGCACCCGCATTGCCCGCGGCGACCTCGCCGCGGAGATAGCCGCCCTGAAGGACGAGTCCGGCGGTGAGATCATGGCCCACGGCGGCGCCGCGTTCGTCCAGGCCCTATCCAGGCATGGCCTGATCGACGAGTACCGCCTGGTCATCCTCCCGGTCGCCCTGGGGAACGGCCTGCCCCTGTTCAAGGACCTGGCCAAGCCGCTGCGCCTGGACCTCGCCGAGGCCCGGAGCTTCCCCGACGGCACCCTCATCAACGTCTACCAGCCGACCAGCACCGCGGCTAACCCCTAGCCCACCCGCCGCCCCGATCGCCGCCCCCGCCGCCCCCGCCGGTCCCGCCGCTCTGGCCGCCCCCGGGGCGGCCGCGATCACCGCCCTGCGTCTCGCCGCTCACGGTGGCGCAGAAACACCGCCCATTCGGTCGTAATCCGGCTTAATCGCCATTCGCGAATTCGGTTTGTCGGCATTTATCGTGCGAATTATTCGTGCGGGCTGCCAGAGTATTTCCGGTAACCGCATATTCCGGTGATGACCTGGGTAAACAACGGCCGCACAAGGAATTCTCTGACCTGTCCGTGAATTCAGGCGAGGCCAGTATTGAAGAAACATACCGGGGTTACTCCCGCCACGCTCGTACTTCTGCTCGGCGTGTCGTCTGCCGCGTTTCTGAGTTTCGCGGGACCTGTCGCCGCGGCTGGCTCGCCGCCGGCCGTCCCTTATGACCCGGTCAAGGGGCAGGCGCTGGTCAGCCAGGCGAAGCAGATCATGCTCGGCGGGAGTCCCTGGACGGGCGGATGCGTGCCGAATACCGGCGGACTGCACTGCGTCCCCTACTCGTGGGGTGGCGGACACGGTGCCCAGCCGGGGCCCAGCGACGGCATCTGCCAGGGGTGGAGCCGGGCCTCAGGGGCACCCAAGACGCTGTTCGCCGGCCCGGCCTGCGCCCACTCGGTCAGCAAGGCCCATCCGTACGGCTACGGCGACAACGGGAAGTACGGGCTGGACTGCTCCGGGTTCGTCCGCTGGGTCTACGCCCTCGTCTACGGCCTGGATGTCCTGGGTCCGGGAACCACCGACGGCCAGCAGGCGCGGCCCGGTCTGGCCAAGGTTCCCGCCGGCCAGCAACAGCCCGGTGACCTCGTGTTCTCTCCGGGCCATGTCGCCATCTACGCGGGCAACGGCATGATGATCGATGAGCCGCATACCTACGATCCGCCGGCCAAGCCCTCCGGCAGCTGGACGCAGGCCTACGCCAGAGTCGACGCTGTCGGCCAGCATGTTTCCGGCTACTACCGTGTCGCCGGCCCGGCCCCGGCCCCGATCCCGATCCCGACGTCGCCTCCGAGCCCCGGCCCGGTGCCCACGGGCTGGCCCGCCGCGGCGGCGGGCTGGCTCGACCACGGGGCTCCCTAGCGGCCTTCACTCCGGACGAGGCTCTGTCCAGCGCCACGGCGCGGACGGGGCCCCGTCCGGTTCGCGCCCGAACGGATAGCTCGTGCCGTCCCCGGCCAGGTCGAACATGCCCGCGTCGGCGGCCCGGGCGGCCAGCACCCGGGCCGCGTCCCCGGCCCCGGCCGCGCGCAGTGCGGCGAGCAGCCGGGCGACGCCCTGGCGCTGCTCCGGCGCCAGGCTGACCTGGCCGGCCGGATCGCGGGCCAGCAGCACCCGGGCCGCGTCCCCGGCGTCGCCGGCCCGGAACTCTTCCAAGAGCCCCGCCACCGCCTGCGGGTCGTCCAGGCGGGTCTGCCCGGCGGCCCGGCCGGCCAGGCTCCGGGCCGCCGCGGCGGCCCCGGCCGTGCGCAGCGCTCCCATCAATAGGGTGATGTCGCCCGGGTCGCCCGGGTCGGCCTGGCCGCCAGGATCGCGGTCGAGCAGCGTCCGGATCGCGTCGGCGGCGCCGGCCGCGTGCAGCTCATCGAGCAGCCCGGCGATGTCCAGCGGGCAGCAGAATTCGGCCCGCTCAGCGATCCGGCCGGCCAGGGTCTGGATGACGTCGGCGGCACCGGCCGCGCGCAGCGCGCGCAGCACCCAGGTGGCAGGTTCCGGGATGTCGAGCATGCCGTCGTCGGCCACCCGGGCGGCCAGGACGCCGGCCGCCTGTTCCGCTCCGGCCGCGTGCAGGGCCCCGATCAGGCAACCGGCGCCCCACGTGTCCCACAGGTCGGCGTGGTGGGCGGGATCGCGGGCCAGCAGGGTGCCGATCGCATCGCGGGCGCCGGCCGCACGCAGTTCGTCGAGCAGCCGGGCCAGGCTCTCCGCGTCATCCAGGCTGGCCTGCGCGGCGACCCGGGCGGCCAGGGTATCGACGGCCCGGTCCGTCCCGGCCGCGCGCAGCACCCCCAGCAGGTCCGCGATATCCCATACGCTGTCCACGCTGACCTGGCCCGCTGGGTCGCGGGCCAGCAGGGCACGCGCCGCGTCGCCCGCTCCGGGCGCGGCCAGCGCCTTCAGCAGCCGGGCGACGTCCTGCGGGTTCTCCAGGTCAGCGTCATCGGCCACCCGGGCGGCCAGCGCCCCGGCCGCCTCGCCCGCCCCGGCCGCGGGCATCGCCTCGAGCAGCAGCGCGATATCGTCCAGGTCGTCCAGGCCGGCCTCGACAACGTGGCCGGCGACCCGGTCGGCCAGGGTGCGCGCCGTGTCGCCGGCACCGGCCGCGGCCAGCGCCTTCATCAGGGAGACGGCGAACGGCACGTCGTCCGCGCGGGCGCACTCGGCCAGGCGGGCGGCGAGCGCCTGGACCGTGTCGCCGGCCTCGGTCCCGTCCCTCCAGGTCGGCCAGGCCGGCCTCGGTCCCGTCCCGCGCCCCGGTCCCGCCCCCACCCCCGGTCCGCGCCCTGGCCCCGGCCGAAGCCAGCGCGCTCAGCAGCCCGAGCGCGTCCCAGCGCTGATCCAGGCGGGCCTGCCCACCGGGGTCGCGGGCCAGCAGGACCCGGATCGCGTCGCCCGCCCCGGCCGCGGCGAGCGCCTCCAGCAGCCGGGTTACCTCCCACGGGTCGTCCAGCCGGACCCGGGCGGCGGCCCAGGCGGCGGCGCGGGCGGCGTCGTCCCGTTCCAGGTGTGCGGCGAGCCGGGTCGCGGCGCGGGTGCTGCCCCGGGCGGCCGCTGACGTCCACAGCGCGGCGGCGTGCCGGTACAGCCCGCGGTCCCGGGCCGACCGCGCGAGCCGGTTCAGGTCGCCGGTCCCGGTCTCGCCCCCGGCCCCGCGCCGACGCCCGCGACCGGTTCGAGGGCGTCGGCCGCGCCGTCGGCCTCGGCGCCCGCGGCGTCGCGCAGCAGCGCGGCAGACAGCGGCCCGGCATGGCCGAACCGGGTCGCGTCCATCGCCGCGGTGAGGACCGCCCGCCCGTCCGGGTCGGCGTATCGCTCCAGCAGCCCGGGCACCCCGGCCAGGTACTGGGTGACTTCTTCCCCGGCGGCGGCCGCGGCCGCCAGCCGCGGATCGCCCGTGCCGGCCGCGGCCGTCAGTTCCTCCGCGGTAAACCGGGCCGGGACGTCGATCACGCCGCCCCAGCCGGGCTCGATCGACTCCAGCGTCTGCTCGTCGGCTTCGGGCAGCCGGCCCAGCAGCCTTCCGGCCGTCCGGGCCGGATCGCTGGCGCTTCGCCCGGTCCCCGCGGCCGTGGTGTAGGCCTCCCAGTCCCGCGGCCACACGGTCGCGATGACCAGGTGGCCCTCGCCGTCGAGCAGGTTAGCCAGGTGCCGCAGCCGCGCCGCGCCGTCCTCGGCGTCCACGTGCCGGCGCAGTTCGCCCAGCCACAGCACCGTCCGCGCCGGGATCCCTGCGGCGAGTTCCGCCGCGGTCACCGGGTGGCATACCGGCCAGTCAGGCAGCCGGTCCGCGAGCGCCTCGTAGACCGCTCGGGACCGGCCCGTGCACGAGTCGCCGCGGAGGACGATGAGCCGGCTGTCGGGTACCGCCGGATCGAGCAGCGCCCGCAGCACCTCATCGTGCGGCCTGCGGATGTACGGCGGCATCGGCCCGTCGTCCCCGTCGTCCCCGTCGAGCCCGTCGCTGGTCGCCTGGTGCACGCCGAACTCGGCCGCCGACCCCCATGGCCCGGCCGGACGGGCTTCTCGTGTCATACGCACATTGTCGGTCAGGACCCCTCGGCCAGGGCCGCGAGCCGGTCAAGCGAGGCGCGGAGGCGGTCCGCCGTGGTCGCCCGGGCTCGCGGCAGCCGGCCCTCATCGGTCAGCCGGGTCCAGTCGTAGGTGTGGGTGACCCGGGTGCGAGACGAACCGGTCGGCTCGAGCTCCCAGCGCCACAGGTGCCCCGGCGGCTCCCGTCCCGGCTCGGCCGGCGTCCAGGCGATCCGGCGGCCTTCCACGAACTCGACCACGTGGTTCTCCCGGACTTCGCCCCGGGTCAGCGTCATGGTGAACACGTCACCGGCACGCCGGACGCGCTGCCCGGCCGGGGCGACGGCCAGGTTGTCGTTGCCGTCCCAGCGCGGCTGCGCCGCCGGATCCGCGATCAGGTCGAAGATCCGCTCCGCGCCGGCCGCGATCTCCCGGCTGGCGCTGACCACCCGCGGCATGTCCTGCTCAGCTGTCATGTCTCCTCATCCAAGGCTGTTCGTGACGTCGAGGACGATCTTTCCGCCGGCGTGCCCGTTTTCCAGGACCCGGTGTGCCTCGCCGACTGCCTCGAGAGGCAGCCGGCGGCTGATGACCGGCCGCAGCTCGCCCCGGTCAAGCAGGCCGGCGAGGGCCCGGGTGCGGTCGCCGTCGTCCTGGATGAGCACGCCGTGGAAGGTGATGTTGGCATCGAGGAGCGGGTCCAGGTCCAGCTCCGGGGTGGCGATCGCGGCGATCTGCCCGCCGGGCCGCAGCGCGGGCAGGGCGGCCTGGGCCAGGCGGCCGCCGACCAGGTCGGCGATGGCGTCGACCGGCCCGTCGGCCAGCACCCGGGCGCGGGCGGCGACATCCTCGCGGCTGTAGTCGATGCAGGCCGCGGCGCCCAGGCCGCGCATCTGCGCGTGCATCGCCTCACGGCCGGTCCCGATCGTGGTGATTCCGGCCGCCGCGGCCAGCTGGAGCACGAACAGCCCCACGCCGCCGCTGGCGCCCAGCACGAGCAGCCGGCTGCCAGGCGGCAGGCCGAGCCGGGCCAGCACCACGCTCGCGGTTCCCGCGGCCAGCGGCGTGGCCGCCGCGGCGGCGAACGAGGTCGTAGCGCCGATCGGAGCGGCCAGGGCGGCGTCGATGACGGCGAGCTCGGCGTACCCGCCGGCGCCGTCCGGGAAATGCGTCATCGCCATCACCCGGTCGCCGGGCGCCAGGCCTGTCACCCCGGGGCCGACGCTATCGATGACCCCGGCGATGTCGTAGCCCAGGATGCACGGCACCCGCAGCCCGGCCCACCCGCCATCGGCCCGGTTCCCCGCGTCGACCGGGTTGACCCCGGCCGCCCGCACCGCGACCCGCACCTGCCCCGGCCCGGCCACCGGATCAGCGACCCGGCCCATCCGCAGCTGCTCCGGCCCGCCGAACTCGCTGACCAGCACCGCTCTCACAGGGTTCCCTCCGTTTTCCGGTGCCAGCGCCGCCCCGCTCGTCACCGTCCCCGGCCGGTCAGTAGGCCCGGCCCACCACGGCCACGAGGTCTGGCTCATCCTCCGAGTCGGGCACGCCGCCGTCGGCACGCACCAGGCAGCGCACCGTGACGCCCTGGGCGTTCAGCTCGGCCTCGCCTTCGCTGCCGACCTCGGACCAGGGCAGCGTAGCCCAGCCGGCGCTGGCCGCTTCGATGGCTTCCGGAACCGAGGCAACGTCCGCGGTGCGCTGCCTCTGTCGCGTCAGCGCCTGCTCGTACAGCGTCTTCTGGTCGGCCTCGAGCGCCGCCGTCACCAGGCTCACCACGCCGTCGATCGGGACCGCGACTTTCTCCCCGGTCACCCGGCGCACCATCACGACCCGGTTTTCCGCGATATCGCGCGGGCCGATTTCAATACGGACCGGGTAGCCCTTGAGCTCGGCGTCGATCGCGCGGCGGCCGAAAGGCACGTCGACCCGTTCGTTGAGCGTGGCCCGGACGCCGGCGCCAAGCAGCGCGGTCGTCAGCTTGTGCGCGACCTCGGCGACGCCGTCGCCCTCCCTGACCACCAGGACCTCGGCTTGCACCGGGGCCAGCCTGGGCGGCACGCGAAGACCGAGGTCGTCACCATGCGCCATGACGATACCCCCGATAAGGCGGGTCGTGATCCCCCACGAGGTGGTCCACACCAGTTCGCGCTGCCCGGACGCGGCGAGGTAATCGATCCCGAAGGCACGCGCGAAGTTCTGGCCCAGCTCATGGCTGGTGCCCATCTGGAGCGCTTTCCCGTCACCCATCATCGCCTCGAGCGTGTAGGTCGACGTGGCGCCGGCAAAGCGTTCCCGCACGGTTTTCCGGCCCACGACCACCGGCATGCTCAGGACGTTGACCAGCACGTCCTCGTAGACATCGTGCAGGATCTGGCGGGCGTAATCGCGGGCGTCCGCCTCGCTGACGTGCGCCGTGTGACCCTCTTGCCAGAGAAACTCACTGGTCCGCAGGAACAAGCGGGTCCGCAATTCCCAGCGCACCACGTTTGACCACTGGTTGAGGAGCAGCGGCAGGTCGCGATAGCTTTCGATCCATCTGGCCATCGATTCGCCGACGACGGTCTCGCTGGTGGGCCTGACGACCAGTGGCTCCTCTAGTACCTTGCCTCCGCCGATCGTGACGACTGCCAGTTCGGGACTGAACCCCTCGACGTGCTCGGCCTCGCGCCGCAGGTAGGACTCGGGGATAAGCAGCGGAAAGTACGCGTTGGCGGCGCCTGCCGCCTTGATCCGGTCGTCAAGCTCACGCTGGATTCGCTCCCACAATGCGTACCCGGTGGGCCTGATCACCATCGAACCGCGGGCCGGCCCGTTCTCGGCCAGTTCGGCCTTGGCGACCACGTCCTGGTACCAGCGGGGAAAATCAACTGCTCGCGGAGTCAGCAGCGCCTTTGCCATAGGTGTTCGGGGCCATGACGACCGCAAGCGGTCCGCCCTCTCCTCCTCTCTCAGGACCGGGGATTGTGTCATCGATCATTGCAAGCGCCAGCAGAGCATGCCACTGGTTTACCCCCGGGACCTGGGCCTCACATCCGGACGTCTGCGCAGGTCAATCGGTGGGTCACCCGGCGAGGCGTTCCAGCTTTGCGGCATCCGACGCGGCGGCCGGGTAGAGGATCACGATGCGGATCGTCGGGTCGTCGGCCATGAGCAGGGACGTGCTGTGAAGGGTTAGCGACCCGGCGCTGGGGTGGCGGAACCGCTTGAGCCTGCGCTCCGGGCCGGCCACGTCGCTGCTAGCCCAGAACCGGGCGAAGTCGGGGGATAGCTGAGCCAGCCGTGCGGGCAGGGCGGTCCAGGCGGGGTCGTCGAGATGGACGATCATCGCGGCCCGGTACATGGCGACGTGCCTGGCGGCCTCCTGTTCCCAGTCGGCGATCAGGGTGCGCCAGCGGGGGTCGGTGAAGCCGAGGTGCAGCATGTTCGCGGGGCCGAACGGCCCGGGTTCAAGGCTGCCGAACAGCAGCCGGGCGGGCCGGTTGCAGGCCATGACGTCGAACCGGGCCGAGATGGCGTACGCCGGGGCTGGCTCAAAGCCCTGCACGAGCGCGTCCAGCCCGGGACCGGCCGGCGCGGGTGCACCGGTGTGGTCCTCCCCGCCACGGGCTTGGTCTTCGGGGTCGCGGGCGAGTGCGAACAGGTGCTCACGCTCGTGGGCATCCAGCCGGAGTGCATCCGCGATCGCGGTCAGCACGCTGGCCGAGGGCCGGGCCTGGCGGCCCTGCTCCAGCCACGTGTACCAGGTCAAACCGACGTTGGCGAGCTGGGCGACCTCTTCTCGGCGCAGACCCGGGACCCGCCGGACTCCCCAATCGGCCAGCCCCACCTCGGCTGGGCGCAGCCGGGCCCGGCGGGAGCGCAGGAACGCGCCAAGCTCGCGGCGCCGGTCCCGCACTGCACCACGGGCCGGGCCGACCTGCTGACCGCCAGGCGCAGAACCCATGACGAGCCCAGGATCCCACACCCATCTGGCCGATTGCCAGGTAGTGGCACTACCAGGAGCGGCAAACGCAGGATGGCGCACCCCCGCGCGCCCACACTGATGACATGGCAACCATGAACACACTCACCTCATCCGACGGCACGACGATCGCTTACGACAAGCGGGGCGAGGGACCGGCCCTGATCCTGGTCGATGGCGCGCTGACCGTCCATTCGTCCGGCTCCGCGTCGGAGCTGACCAAGCTGCTCGCGCCGCGCTTCACGGTCTACGGCTTTGACCGGCGCGGCCGCGGCGAGAGCGGGGACACGTTGCCGTACGCGGTCGACCGGGAGATCGACGACATCGAGGCACTGATCGACCACGCCGGCGGCTCGGCGTTCCTCTACGGCCACTCGTCCGGCGGGCCCCTGGTCATGCGGGCGTCCATAAGGCTCGCCGGCCAGGTCAGCAAGATTGCTATGTACGAGCCTCCCTACAACAACGACCCTGGCGCGCAGGAGTCCTGGAGCCAGTACCTCAGGCAACTGAAGGAGGCCCTGACCGCGGGCCGCCGGGGCGACGCGGTGGCCTTGTTCATGCGGTTCGTCGGCACGCCCGCCGAGCGGATCGACGCCATGCGCCGCGCGCCGTTCTGGCCGGGCATGGAAGCCGTCGCGCCGACGCTGGCCTACGACCACGCCGCCATCTTGGGCGAGCCCTGGTCGGTGCCGGCCGAACTGGCCGCGCGTGTCTCGGTCCCCGCTCTCGTGCTGGCGGGCGACGCGAGCCTTCCGTTCATGCCCGACGCGGCGCGGGTGCTGAGCCAGGCAATCCCGCAGGGCCAGTTGCGGACGCTGGAGGGGCAGACGCATGAGGTGAACCCGGACGTGCTCGCCCCGGTTCTGGCGGAGTTTCTCACCACATGAGGTGATCACCACGTCGGTAGCCAGCGCGGTCATGAACCTTTGTCCGACCGCGCCGAGCCGTGCTCCGTACCATCCCCGCCACGATCGCGGGTTACATAGCCATATCTCGAATTTTCGGGACACGGCCGCATTACAGTTACCGCAACGCGTGCTGATCGCGCCGGCGGCCGCTGGGTTGACGCGATTCCTGGCCACGTGGGTGCAGCTAGCGGTCAAACGCTCGAAAACAGTACGTAGCCAGCGAGGATGCGAACGATGGGAAACCACGGGGGAGCCGGCACCAGGCTTCGCGCCAGCGAGGTCGACGGGCGCGCGACGACACCGACGGCCTCCAAGCCCCGCGGTTCGCGGGCCCTCACGTTGCGGAACTGGCCGGTGTCGTGGCGGCTGTTCGCCGTGTTCATGCTGACGCTCGCCATGGGGCTGGTCTTCGGCGGCCTACGGGTAGCGATCACCGTCCTGATGCAGGCCCTCGAGGACGAGCGCGACAAGACGTGCGGGAACGTCGGCAATGCCGGGGCCCTCCAGCACTGGTACGACGCGACCGATGCGGCGGCCGCGAAGGTCACGCCGCTGGCCGCCGGTGTCGGCGGTTCCTTCCCGGCGGATATCAGGGCGAAGGCGGTCGCCGTGCGCTCCGCGATCACCAACCTCGGACAGCTGCGCGACGCGGCCCAGACCAGTTCCGCGCTCGCGGTGATCACCGACTACGCGGTCCCCATCAACGCCATGATGGCGCTGAACGGCCAGATCGCCCAGGGCGCCGATGATCCTGCCCTCACCAACGACCTCCAGACGCTCAACTCGCTGGCCCAGGAGAAGGATCAGGTCGCCCAGCAGCGCGCGATCCTGTACAACGCCTTTACCAAGGGGACCTTCGCCAACGCCCAGCAGCAGGCGCTGACTATCGCGGTGGCAGGGCAGAGCGCCGCCGCGACGGCGTTCGACGCGACCGCCACGCCCGCCCAGCAGGACTCCTTCATCCGCGTCGTGGCCGGGCCGCTGGTCAAGCAGGCAGTGAACATCGAGCAGTACGTCGTCAGCACCAGCAATCTTGACGTCGGTACCGCCGCCGCCGCTGCCTTGAACATCCGTCCGAAGAACGTGCCCGGCCAGTGGTACACGGCGATGTCCGACACGATCAACCGGATGCAGACGGTCGAGCTGGGGGTGGCCAGAGACCTCGTCGCGCGGGCCCAGGTCTTGCAGCGGGGCGCGGAGCGGGCCGCGCTGTTCACCGGAATCCTGACGGCGGCGATCCTGATCATTGTGCTCATCGCGACGTTTGCCCTCGCCAGGTCTCTGGTCCTGCCGCTGCGCAGGCTGCGGGAAGGCGCGCTCAACATTGCCGCGGTGCAGCTGCCCGAGCGGGTCCAGCGGATGAGCGGGGCGCAGGATCCCGCCGCGAGCCTGGAGGTCGCGCCGATCGACGTGACGTCCGCGGATGAGATCGGCCAG